>Ga0315339_1001943_pt1 | contig 16666 bp, 12 predicted proteins | sample ASW17metaG_FD_204514 | JGI IMG/M metagenome (GOLD analysis project Ga0315339, IMG submission 204514) | Ammonia-oxidizing marine archaeal communities from Pacific Ocean, United States - ASW #17 | ecosystem: Environmental > Aquatic > Marine > Oceanic | place: USA: California | collected 2016-12-05
AGCATCCCCACCGTGCACTACGTCTCGGACTCCAGCAAGGTCGATGCCCCTTCGTGGGTCATCGGCCACGTCACAGCATTCCGTGATGGTGCATCAACCAGTACAGCCGGCCGCACGGAGCTCCCGGAGCGGAACAGCAAGGCACGCGAGATTGCCGGTGCTGACTGGCGAGACGGCGACATGGTTTTCGCCATCCTCGAAGGCGATGACACCACGAATGACGATACGGAATCGAATCGAGCCCTTGCCTACGGCACGGTCCTTATTCCAGATGACCCCGGCGCCGACCCATACATCAGGTGGGACCCAATTCCTACCAGCGATGGAGATGTTGCACATTTCCAGCACCTTGCCAAGACCGGTTCGGCCCCGGGCCTGCACTCATCCAACATCTACAAGGACTACACGGGCGCAACCCTGACGGCCTATGCCATCAATCGTGATCTGCCTGGATTTGGAACCTGGTTAATCCTGATCGCAGCATGGCTCTTTGCCATCAGCACGATGATCTCCTGGTCGTACTACGGGGAGCAGGGCATCGTCTACCTGTTTGGTTCCTGGGCCGTCATGTTCTACAAGATCCTCTACTGCCTGCTGATCGTCGTGGCGACCCTGCCGATCGTCAAGACCGCCAAGGAAATCGGGAACCTCTCGGACCTGGGAACCGGCATCATGCTCTGGGCGAACATCCCGATCATGCTGCTCTTCGGGTTCGTCGCCATGAAGGCATACCACTCCTACTTCAGGCGTTTGAAGGATGGGGAGATCAAGCGGACGAAGTAACCAGCGTCGCTGGTCAACCCTTCTTTGACTTCTTCTGCTTCTTCGGCTTCTTCGATGCACGGATGGCTTCGTCACGTTTCGCACGTGCCTGCATCTCCGATGCGGTCTCGACGGCGTCTCCCTTGATCGTCTTGAGGATCAGGACGGCGCCTTCATCGGCGAAGTGCTTGTTCGAGAACCTGGTCAGCACCTTCGCCAATTCGGACGTCTGGTAAGCCGAATTCTGCGAATCATTGAACACCCTCGCAATGACCCTCACGATCGGGCGTGGGCCACCGATGTATGGAACGTATTCCGGCACGATTTCCTGCTCGGCAATGATGTTGGGAAGCAGTCTGAATGGTGTGCGAAGCAGGATCTTCGAACCAAGCCACGAGAGGATGTCCGTCTTGTAGATGCCGACCATTGGCTTGGCTTGTCGTGCAAGGTGCAAGGTGATCGTCCCGGAGACGGCGATGGCGATATCACACCAGGCGATTGCAATGTCTCGCTGGTCAGTCACCATGTGCAAGCCACCCGGGAAGTTCTTCAACTTCTTGCGAACGATATTCGCGATCGATGCATCCGAAGCGACGATCAGGCCGGCCATTCCACTGTGTCTTGATTTCAACTCCTCGAAGCACTTCACGAGCACTCCCAGGTTCCGTCGAACCTCCTGGGGTCGTGAACCCGGGAACAGGCAGAGCCGGGGAGCCCCGTGTGGCATTCCATGGAGCATGGTCTTCAGAGCCTTCAGGTCGAGTTCACGGTTGATGGCCGGGTGCCCGATGAACCGACTCGGGATGTTCCGCTCCTGGAACCACGGCACCTCATGTGGGAGAAGACAGAGGACCAGATCGGTCAGCTTCCTGAGTTTCCCTGCACGCCATGCACCCCACGCCCAGAGTTGGGGGGCGCCAAGGTGGATGATCTTCACGCCAAGTTTTCGGGTGATCCGGCAGATGGGAAAATTCGCCGCCGGGGAATCCACGGGAACATGAGCCAGGACTCGGTACTGCTTCAGCCACCGCTTGATAGCTCTCCTCGACTTGCTCACTGCCCGAGCCCTTTTCAAGGCACCCAGACCCATTGCAGCTCCCGAAACACTTTGCTCGACGATGGTAGCCCCCGCCTTTTCCATCAGGGGACCACCCCATGCATAGATCTCGACACCGGGGGCACGAGCCTTGAGTCGCTCGATGATCGGCGCAGCCAAGGCATCTCCGCTGGGCTCGAATGCGGTAAAGAGAATTGCCGGTCTGGTGCTGTCGGGTGCGTTCATGGTGATGCCCATACGATAAGTGATGAACACGATCATGGGGAGACGAGCCCAGGGCTGCCTGAATGCCCCTTGTTGCCCGCTGAATTGCTAGGATGCCCCCCTTCCACGAGGCAGGTGCCACCATGCTCAAGCGAACCCACATGTGCGGAGATCTCCGCGAGACCGATGCCGGCAGTGATGTCGTCCTCTGTGGCTGGGTCAACTCCTACCGTGAGCAGGGCAAGGGGCTCTTCTTCATCGACCTTCGGGACCGAACTGGCATGACCCAGGTCGTCTTCGACCAGGAGGACGTCCCCGGTGATGTCATGGATGCCTCCAGGAGCCTGCGTCGAGAAAGCGTCATTGCAGTCGGTGGCCAGGTTCGGGCACGGGATGGTGGCGCCAATCCCAAGTTGCCCACAGGGGCCATCGAGATCCTCGGCAGCTCACTTGAAGTTCTGAATACGACGGACAACCCACCCATTCTTCCCGACGAGCATGAGGCCGGCAAGATCGACGAGGAGATCCGGCTTCGACATCGGTACATCGATCTTCGTCGCCCACGCATGCAGTCAATCCTCGGACTTCGCAGTGAAGTCGCCCAGCACACCCGGAACTTCTTCGCCGAGCATGGATTTCTCGAAGTCGAAACCCCACTGCTCATCCGAAGTACTCCGGAAGGCGCCCGCGACTTCATTGTCCCTTCGCGAATGTACCCGGGCCAGTGGTACGCGTTGCCGCAGAGCCCGCAACTGTTCAAGCAGATCCTCATGGTCTCCGGCTGTGATCGGTACATGCAGATCTGCAAGTGCCTCCGTGACGAGGATCCACGTGCCGACCGACAGGCCGAGTTCACCCAGATCGATCTTGAGATGAGTTTCGTCGACCAGGACGATGTCATGGACATCATGAGCCAGTTCGCGACGGGACTCTTCAAGACCTTCAAGGAGGTCGACCTCGGCGAGATTCCCCGCCTGTCCTATGCTGAAGCAATGGATCGATATGGATCCGATCGCCCCGACCTTCGGTTCGATCTGACCATGACGGAGGTCTCCGAGATCGTCGCCAAGACGGAGTTCAAGGTCTTCACCAGCGTGTTGGAAGGAACTCATGGCGCAGTCAAGGCGATGCGCATCCCCGGTGGCGCCGAGCTGTTGAGTCGCAAGATGCTCGACGGGTACGGCGACTATGCCAAGACTTGGCGCACCGGAGGCCTGCCGTACGTGAAGTACACCGGGGAAGGTGACAACGGTGGATTTGAAACCGGTGTGGCGAAATTCCTTGCCCCGGTGTCCGATCAACTGGTGGCCGCATTGCACCTTGAAGTTGGAGACGTCGTGCTCTTCACTGCAGATGAACGAATCACGGCGGAAACGGCCATGGGACATGTTCGACTGAAAGTCGCGGAAGACCTGGACCTCATCGATCCTGAAGCCTGGGCCCCGCTCTGGGTCGTGGACTTTCCGATGTTCGCCTGGGACGCGGATACCAAGCGGTACGTCAGCCTGCACCACCCCTTCTCCGCGCCACGTGAAGACCAGTTCCCACTGCTGGAAACCGATCCAGCCAACTGCATTTCAGCCTGCTACGACCTGGTGATCAATGGATCCGAGGTCGGCGGCGGTTCGATTCGTATTCACGACCCGGCCATGCAGGCCAAGGTCTTTGAATTGATCGGCCTCAGTGATGAAGAAGCCAGTGAGAAATTCGGCTTCCTTCTCGAAGCCCTCAAGTACGGGGCCCCTCCCCATGGCGGCATCGCCTTCGGCCTCGACCGGCTCGTGATGCTCCTGTTCGGGACCGACAATATCCGTGACGTGATCGCGTTCCCAAAGACACAGAACGGTGCCGACCTGATGTGCGAAGCTCCGGGTCCCATCGACGAATCCCAGTTGAACGATCTGGGACTCCAAATCGAAGTCGAAGCTCCCTCTGGCTGACGTTCGAGCTTCTGCCTCTCCTTCCAATCCTGCTACCCTGCGTCCATGTCCAAAGCCACCAATTGGCTCACTGCCCTGATCGTCCTCAGCATGGTTCTCGGCATGCTGTTCGGGCAGTTCGTGCTTCATGACACGGCAGATCCAATCAATGCCAGCCACTGGACAAAATCCGTCGGCGACCTGGTACTCATCAGGCCCCTGAAGTTGCTGGTCATCCCCCTGATCTTCTTCAGCGTGGTAGCGGGCATCACAAGGATCGGCGACCCGAGCAAACTCGGCAAGCTCGGCCTGTCGACGCTCGCCTACTACTTCGGAACCATGCTCATCGCGGTGGTCATCGGTACGACTCTCGTGACGATGTTCCAGCCCGGGCACCTGGATGCTGATTCCGCCCAGGTCCTGCAGCAGGAGGGATTGGAACTCTTCAACGCCAGTGACTCCAAGAAGATCCAGATTGAGGGAATGCAATCCGAGACCCTGGGCAGCACCTGGCTGAACATACTTCGACAATGCATTCCTACGAACATCATTGCCGAAATGGCCAATGGGAGGCCGCTTGGACTGATCGTCTTCGCGATCGGGTTCGGACTGGCTCTTGCTGCAGGAGGACAGCGTACCGAGGCGGCGAGGCGATTCTTCAATGCCGCCTTCGAAGGCATGATGATTCTCGTGCAGTGGGTGATCTGGCTCACGCCCATCGGAGTGTTCTTCCTGATGGCCTGGACGGTCGGCACGATCGGTCTTGAGACCATCCTCGGCCCGCTGGGAAGTTACATGGGTGTCGTCCTGCTTGGACTTGCCATCCATGGTTTGATCATCCTGCCCTTGATTCTCTGGCTGTTGACCCGCTGCCGACCCTACCAGTTCATGTGGCAGATGAGGAGAGCGCTGCTGACCGCCTTCGGCACGGACTCTTCCTCCGCAACACTCCCCGTCACGATGGATTCGGCTGAGAACGAGGGTGGCTGTTCCAAGCGTTCGAGCAACTTCGTGCTGCCACTTGGAGCGACCATCAACATGGACGGCACCGCGCTCTACGAAGCCGTTGCCGTGGTCTTTCTCTTCCAACTGTTTGGAATCGAACTTGCCTTCAGCGAACTTGTCGTCGTCGTGATCACGGCGACCCTGGCCGCGGTCGGTGCAGCGGGCATTCCCTCGGCGGGACTCGTCACGATGGTGATCGTAATTGCCGCAGTAAACTCGAGCCTTGCAGGTACCGGTCAACAACTCCCCCTGGCAGCCATCGGTGTCATTCTCGGGGTCGACCGCATCATCGACATGTGTCGTACGACCGTGAATGTCTGGGGCGATGCCACCGCAGCCAAGGTCATGACACTCATCGCCCCCGACGAAGTCGTAGCAGCTCTCGACGAGTGACCACGTGTTGAAGGGATGCGGGATCTTCAGGATTCGTTGAGGTATCGCTCGGCATCAAGTGCCGCCTGGCAGCCCATTCCAGCAGCCGTGACCGCCTGCCGGTAGACCTGATCTGCTACATCCCCGGCGGCAAAGACGCCCTCGATGTTCGTGTGGCTGTCACGCGTGCTGAGAACGATGTAGCCTTTTTCATCCATATCGATTCCTGAATCAGCCAGGAACGCCGAAGCCGGGGTATGGCCGATCGCGATGAAGAGGCCCGAGAGTTCCAACCGGGACTGATCGCCTGTCACCGTGTCCTCGAGCTGTACTGCCTCGATCATCGAGTCACCCAGCACATCGGCGACCGACTTGTTCCAATGCACCTCGACATTGCTTCCTCCCAGGATGCGATCCTGCATGGCCTTGGAGGCCCTGAACTCGCCCCGCCTGTGTATGACATGCACCGTTGAGGCAAACTTCGCCAGGTAGGAGGCTTCCTCCATCGCGCTGTCCCCGCCACCAACGACGCCCAGCGGCTTGTCGCGGAACATCGGAAGTGCACCATCACAGACTGCACAGGCACTGACACCCCCGCCACTGGTCGCCAGTCGCAGCTCATTTTCGAGACCCAGCCAGTTCGCCGTAGCCCCGGTGGCAATGATGACCGACCTGGCCTGTATTTCAGTTCCGGAGGATGTCGTAAGGAGATGGTGTGGACCTGAGAAATCACAACTCGTGACATCTTCTCCAACCACACGAGTACCGAATCGCTCCGCCTGCTTCTGGAACATGGACATCATCTCGGGACCGGTGATGCCTTCCGGAAATCCCGGGTAGTTCTCCACCTCGGTCGTGAGCATCAACTGCCCGCCAGGCAGTACCGGTGCAGGGTCACTTCGTGGAACCCCGATGATGCAGAGCGGTTCGAGATTGGCACGAGCAGCGTAGATCGCTGCCGTCCAGCCTGCAGGACCGCTTCCTATGATCACGCACTGTTCCAGGTCGGCCATGGCTGTCTCGGGAGTCAGGGATTGGGCTTCACGTTGCGAAGGAGCGATTTCGTCGGAGGCCAGAGAAGCAGGTCCTTGTCCTCTCCATGGATGATCTGCACCTTCTTGTCGATCGTGTCGAAGTCGTCCTTGCCATTCATTCCGAAACTGTAGAGGAAGCACTGTCCGGATTCGATCCAGCGTCGATCGGCGCCGATGTCGACAGGTATCCTCGAGTCGACGAAAGAGTAAACGAATGGTTCGAGGTGCTTGTTGTAGACATCCACGACATGCACATCGGAGAGTGGATCCGGATAGAGGAAATTAATTTCCTGAGGGTAGGTTCCACGCTCGTTCTTGTAGCTGCAGAGGGCGGCAGCGACGATGGTCCCGCGAGCCTCGGTTGTAAGGAGGCTTCGAAGCACGAATACCTGCTTGATGTCCTCCACGGCAAAGAGAACGGCGGCATATCGAGTTGAATTCGTGTCGTCATACTGGGTTTCCAGCCCGAGCATGGCGCCATACTCACGGATGCGCCAACGGCGCCACCAGTCATCGAAGATCCAGGTCAACCGCTCCCGTGATGCCTCGAGGCTGCCGTGCGTTCCAATCTGGCCGATTTCATACCAGCGACGACCGGCACCGAATCGCCCAAGGGGTTCACGATCTGCCTGGATCTCCGTGAAGACTTCCCGGAACTTCCCTGGACGGGGATTCCCCGTTGATGCATTGAAGACTTTTTCAAAGATCGCTTCGGCGACGAACCTGTCCGCCTCGGGAATGAAGAACCACCCATTCCTGAGGCGAAGGTAGGGAATCTGGGTTCTCGCAATCTCGCGAAGGTTATCGTCCAAAAACTTCGAACCATACATGTAGAACATGTCCCGCATGTTTCGAAGCGTGTCAATCAACAGTTGCATAGACGTGATCTTCTCCTTGAGAAAATCACGATCAGCAAACTGGCGGAGGAGGTACATCTGTGCCACGGACAGGTCGATTGCCCGTTCAAGCTCCCCGGCTTCGTAGAGTCTGTAGGTCTCTGCCGTGGAGAAGGCAAGGATCTCCTCGAGTGCCTCGAGGTAGGCGAAGTTGTTGTTCCGGACATTTCCCTCAGCCCAGATCTCGACCATGACACCCTTGGACTGGTACGTCGCCGGGACGTTGTCAATTCCGTAGGGAAGGCCGATGATCCTTCGCTCGGACGCAAGCATGATGGCTTCAGCCATGTCGGAGTTCGACCGTGCCCACGATGACACTTCCGACCATCTCTCCATTCCAGGCCAGATCGTGTTGAGATTGAACGAACTATCCACCTTCATAGGTGGGCTGCTCATCTTCAGATAGGCATCAAAAAGCGTCCTCCACCCCTTGCTCGACGCCGTCCCCTTGACGGAATGGTGGGCGTTGAGTTTCTCGATGAGGGAGTTGACATCACCCTGGGCAGCAGGGGTAAAGCCTGGGAACACCATCAACACCAAGGCCACTGGAATAATGAACTTCGACCACATGGAATCCGTCCTTCACCTGGGGGTTCAAGCTTCGTTGGGCTGGCCAATGACCGTTCCAGCGAGGCATTGGATTGTAGCAGAGGCCCCCCGGAACGACCCGGCCCGCCCGGTCTGATGTCCCTGCCCCGTTATACTCGCGGTCGTGGATGAGCCGCCTCCAGGGGCATGCCAACCATGTCGATGTAGATGCGTTCCCAGGGCCACCGGGGGCTGCCAGGGTCGTGAACGCATCAAACAGCAGGAGCAGGGCCGTGCCAACTGAAACAGAACGCCAAGTGGAGCTGCTCACTGGACGGCTCGACGGCTCAATCCAGGCCATCGAGTCGGTACGATCGATGCTCCCGGATGTCGTCCGAATTGGGCATGCAATACTTGAACGATTCGAAGAAGGTGGGAGGCTCCATACGATCGGCAATGGCGGTTCTGCAGCACAGGCAATGCACCTTGCAGAGGAACTGATCGGTCGATACAGGAGTTCAAGAGAACCACTGCCGGCCATTTGCCTGAATGCCGATGCAACCGGACTGACGTGCATCGCCAATGATTTCGGCTACGACAGCATTTTTGCTCGCCAGTGCAAAGCCCTGCTTGGCCGTAGTGACATCCTGCTCGTACTCTCCACGAGCGGCCGAAGCGAAAACCTGATCGAGGCACTCCAGATTGCGCGTGAAACGGGGTCAATGACCATCGGGCTTCTCGGAAATGACGGTGGTCCCTGCCTGGACCTGTGCGATCACCCGCTTGTTGTTCCCGGAGACGACTCCGCCTTCATCCAGGATGCGCACCAGGTCCTGATACACATGCTCTGTGAACTGGCGGAGCATCGACTCCAGGGTTGAGTTCAACTGCCCTGACAGCCTCTTCGCAACACACCCAAATCAACTTCATTTCATGTTTCGTTTGAATGGTGTTTTTAGCCCCTTCTGACGCTGTATATGAAGTGGGCGGGTCGTGGAAAACCTGTGGAGCGATAGATGGACGGAACCACACGGAAACGGCGTCCGAACGATTAATACAGAACTGTTGAAGCCCACAGGCCGTACAGACCGAACACCAGTAATTGCTGAAGATCGTATTTCTCCAGCGTACATCTGGATTGGGGGTCACCCTTGGTCCTGAAGGGACCTGAAAGGGATATCTCATGTACCTGTTCAAAAATGTACTCATTGCAGCATTGCTCACGACAGCTCTTGGTGTATCAAGTGCGACTGGATCACTCATCCTCATCGGGGATGACCTGGTTCTTGAATCACACTCGATCAATGGCTCCTTTGGTTCGGGACCAAGCAACTTCACTGATGGCAGCCTGTCCCTCGTACATGCGAGCCTCGCCGCCTCGGGGATTGAAACCAACTCGCTGATCACCGTGGTGCCCGTCGATACCGACCATGGACTCTCCCTGATGTTCCTTGTTGATTCACCTGGAGGATCCGGAACGGGGAACGCATCACTTGGTTTCGTGTCGACTGCACCGGACTCGATCTCGATGTATGTCAATGACAATGCAACTGACATTACTGGACACATCATGGGCAACTCTGGTATCCAGACCGCCTTCGGTTCGTTCAACTGGAACTCATCCGGAGGGGCCGATGGATTTGCATGGGCGAACCTTGAACCTGGCCATGAAATGGGCGTGCTCTTCACGGTGATCGAGGGTTCAAACCCCACCTTCCCTGGACTGAGCACGAACAACACCTTCCAGTTCGTGACATGGGGGAATGGCGACTGGATCGTCGCCGAAGAAGTGGACTTCAACCCCGGCGGAGTCTATGCCTTCACGGGCATGGTCCTTCCCGCTCCCGGGGCACTGGCACTTCTCTCGCTTGCCGCGTTGGGTGGTCGCAGGCGACGTCGCCGGGACTGACACCTCGCCGGGACAATCAGCTGCATGAAACCTGCCACTTCGTTCGTTGAACGAGTGCCTTCCATGACATTGGACAGGTTCACCCGATAGGATTAATGGAATCATGATGTCCGAACCAGGTTCAAAACCAGGCTCAGTTGCACCGCCCGGACCCAGGCCCGTTGACCAATGGTCGGCTTCCGGGACCATCGGCCTGCTCATTGTCCGGGTCGTGGTTCCGCTCTGGATCCTGTCAGGAGCATTCTTCAAGATCACGGAGCGTTCTCCGAAACTGCTGCCAAAGAACTTCATCCAGCAGATCGAATCGATGGGTCTTGATCTCTACTGGGTCCTTGCAGTGTTGATCGCCGTCGAATTCGCCGCCGTTTCGGTCATGCTGCTGGTCCCGAAACTGGCCAGGGCTGCTGCCGTGTTCATGCTAGGAGCATTCTGCCTCGTTCTCCTGAATGAGATGCGTGCCGGGAACATGGAGAGTTGCGGCTGCCTCGGGTCGGCATCTCCCCCGCCGTGGATGATGCTCATCGTCGATTTCATCCTGCTGATGGGAGTCGTCATCTTCAAACCCCACCCCCTGCGACTGACCTCGGAGCGCGTTGGTTGGACTCTCACGTCTGGTGCCATATTGATCGGAAGCGGCCTTGCATTCGGACTGGTGCTCTCGGAGGCCGGCTCGGGCGCCCTCGTCCAGGTCGAGCCGGTGACATCGGACAACATGGAGGAGGAAGCCGGAACATCGACCCCGGCCCTCCAGGAACGACAACTCCCTTCCTACTACGTACTGGATACGGACGATTGGGTGGGCAGGAACATCCGTGACATCGACCTGATCCAGTACATCCCCGGTCTTCCCGAAACGATCCATGAAGGCAGGCAGTACCTGGTCTTCTTCAGCAGGACCTGCGATCACTGCCAGATGCTTCTTGAGTTCCACTTCGCATTCGGTGAAGTTGCTCCCACGACACTGGTCGCCATTCCCGAGTCGAAATCGGGATTCGAGACCGAGGGACTGCTCGACCAGCCCTGCCTGGACTGCACTGAACTGGAACTGCCCGTCGGGACGGATTGGTTGATGACGCCACCAGTCCTGGTTGCCATCGAAGATGGGATTGTCCAATGCGCCAAGGAAGCCGATGACAGCGAGGCACCTGAGTGCCTGCTCTGGCATTGATCGCAGGAATAGCTAGTCTGTCACGATGCCTTACGACATCGATACCGTCTTCAAGCACGTCGACGACACCCTTGACGATTCACTGGAACGACTCAAGACCCTGCTTCGCATCCCGAGCGTAAGCACGGATCCGGCCTTCGACGCCGATGTCCTGAAATGTGCCGAATGTGCCGGTGATATGCTCATGGAACTGGACATGGATGTCGTGGTCCATGAAACCATCGGCCACCCGATCGTCATCGCCCGGGACGAGGGTCCCGGCACCGAAGATGCTCCGACCTTCCTCTTCTATGGACATTACGACGTCCAACCCCCGGATCCGATCGAATTGTGGGATTCGGATCCGTTCGATCCCCAAGTCGTGGAGGGGGAACATGGAAGACGCATCGTGGCCAGGGGCGCCGACGACGACAAGGGACAGTTCATGACATTCGTCGAAGCCTTTCGCGCATGGAAGGCCGTCATCGGTCCCCTGCCGGTGAAGGTAATCGTCCTCCTGGAAGGCGAAGAAGAATCGGGCAGTCAAAGTCTTAATCCGTTCCTCACGGAACACCGCCAGGATCTGCAGGCGGATGCCTGCATCATCTGCGATACCGGCATGTGGGACAGGAACACACCTGCAATCACGACCATGCTTCGAGGAATCGTCGGGCTCGAGGCCGTGCTCCACGGACCGGAACATGATCTTCACTCGGGAATGTACGGAGGCGCTGTCCTCAACCCGATCAATGCATTGACGAGGATCGTCGGAGAACTCCACGATGCCGATGGGCGCGTCCAGGTTGATGGCTTCTATGACAACGTGCTCGAACCAGCGGAGATCGACCAATGGAACAGCCTCGGATTCGATGAAGCCGCCTTTCTCGCCAGTGGAGGATGTGCAGTCAGCGTTGGTGAATCCGGACGATCAATCCTGGAACGAACCTGGAGCCGCCCGACCTGCGACGCCAATGGAATCTACGGTGGCTACCAGGGAGCCGGCGGGAAGACCGTCATTGCTTCCAAGGCGGGCGTCAAGCTCACCTGCAGGCTCGTGCCTGACCAGGATGCAGCCACGATTCGTGCCAGCCTCGAACAGTTCTTCATTGATCGCACTCCACCGGGAGGACGGTGGGAGTTCATGGGCGAAGGCGCCTTCCCGGCGATTCGTGTCGCGACTGACTCTCCCTGGCTGGCTGCGGCACGAAAGGGCCTGGAACGGGCATGGGGCAACCCTGCCGTTCTTACCGGCTGTGGTGGATCCATCCCTGTCGTAGGTTCTTTCAAGACGATTCTCGGCATCGACTCGCTGCTGGTTGGATTCGGGCTTGATGATGACCGGGTGCATTCTCCGAACGAGAAATACGATCTCCGCTCCTTCCATACGGGCATCAAGTCCCACATCGCCATCCTCGAAGAATTGGCCATGGCTGCCGAGGGCTGATTCGGCTGTGAGTGCATAGAATCGTGCCGTGATTCGACGTACATGCCAACTCATCATGGTCTTCCTGCTGACCAGTTCACCAGCATCGGTTCTGGCGCAGGATCAACAAGCTGTCTCGATCAGGCAATTCGGCGTCGGCAACACCTGGCGCAGCGGGGAGATGGCCGGACTGCTCATCGAACTGGCTGGACGCGATGGTGTCGAGGAGCAGGTCCTTGTCGAGTGGGATCTTCCGACACCCGATGGTGATACGGCCCGGTATTCCCGGGTGATTGCCCTGTCCCCGGGACAACCCAGGGAACTCTGGCTGTACGGTCTCGTCCCCCATGCAACCATGCCCGATACCCCGATGCAGGTTCGCGTAAGCACGGTGGAAGATGGTCAACCCGGGAACGTGATCGCGTCACATCGGTTCATGGCCCGTGCTGCCGGTGGACTCCATCTCCTTCCCTCCACGTCGTTGATCGGTGTCGTTGGATCGCACCGTGCAGGACTTGACCAGTACTCCAACCCCTCCGGCAATTTCAATCAACGGCCGTTCTCGGCGAACGAAGCAACCGCCATCGCATCAATCGCCGATGCAACACTCCTTCCCGACAAGTGGGAAGGCCTGCTCCCCTACGAAGCACTCGTCTGGACGAACGCTGCACCTGATCTTCGCCCAAGCCAGGAAACCGCCTTGCGGGAATGGATACGTCGTGGAGGGCACCTGGTGATCATTCTGCCGGCATCAGGCAATCCCTGGAACATCGGTTCAAGTGAACACGCTCCACTTGGTGATCTCATGCCGGAGCCACCAAGGAGGGACGACCAGGTTTCACTCACTGACATACTGCCGTCTCTCATGAAGGATCCGGGGAGTGCTGGTCCCGCAAGGATGATGCCGATTCGTGTGTTCCGGGACCTGACGACGGATTTCAACTCCCTGCCTGCAGATGGAACCTGGGAGAGTGTTCACGCCATGAAGGATGGGAGGATCTGGGGCATACAGCGACCAATCGAACACGGTCGCTTGACCCTTCTTGGACTTGATCTCACGGCGGAGCAACTCCGGATGGCCGCACTTGAGCAGGCCTCGAGGAAGAAGACCCGACCGAAGCTGCCCGAGGCGGACGTCGTCTGGAACAGGATTCTTGGACGCCGTTCCGATACACCCGGCGCTGATGTACTTGGCGTGATGGAGGAAGAGGAAGTCCTGAACATGAAAGCACCGACGGACCTGCGACACATCTCGGACACGCTTGCCAGCGAGCCACTGTCCATGAGTGAAGAAGCTGGAAGCGGCCTCCTGCTTGTCTTCGGCTTCTTTACCCTCTACTGGATGGTGGCAATCCCGGGACTGTGGATGTTTCTTGCCCGTCGGAACAAGCAGGACTGGAACTGGGCCGCCTTCAGCCTCGCTACCTGCGTCTTTGCAGTCCTCGGGTGGCTGATCGTCGAGGGCATGCTCGATCGGTCGCTACGAATCCGCCACCTGACTGTCCTGGATCACGTGTTCAATGCGAAGGGACAACACGCCAGGAGCTGGCTGTCGATCTACCTGCCTGGGTACGCAGAGCGGACCATCGAACTGGAGCAGGAAAGCAAGGCACGAAATCTGCTTCATCCATGGTCATCGGAATTCGGAGACCAGTCTCCCTACCCGGACTCGACTGCCATTCTCGTTGACCTTGATCGTCGACCCGATCGCACGATCGTCCCGGGGCGGGGAACCTCGACGACACTGCATGCCGACTGGTATGGACTCGTCGATGATTCAAGCTGGGGAGGGCTTCTCCGGATCGATCCCGATGACCCGGTTGAACTGCAGCAGGATGGTTTGGGCCATGACATCGGATTGAAGGGAACAATCGTCAACCAGCTGCCGGGCGAACTGGACAATGTCACGATCACATGGATAACGGGTGAGCGGATGCCCCCGAGAAGACTCGCTGTCAAGGATCGTGAGAAGCTGCCCTGGGTTGACGCCATCCATGCAGGCAAGCCGTTGAACAAGGGATACATGTGGACGAAGGCCTTCGTTGCTCCCGGGGGGCATATCAACCTGAAGGATCTCCCCATCACACCCACCTATGCGCTGCATGATTCGATCAAGAAGGAATACGCACCCACCGAGTCACAGGGCATGAGACGAAAGATCTCGTACACCGAACAGGAACGGATGCAGGCCCTTGAACTGCTTGGGCTCTACCACCAGCTTCCTCCACCTGCCTATCATCGCGCAGGAGATGACGTCACGAGGACCGGGATGACCAGCCGAAATTTCGGACGAACCCTCGACCTGTCACCCTGGCTCTCCAGGCCGTGCCTGATCATCACCGGCTTCCTTTCCGAATCCAGGTTGCCGGTCCCACTGGTCATCGATGGTGACATCGATTCCTATGAAAGCAGCGGCCTGACGATGGTTCGATGGATTCTCCCGCTTCCCCAGCACGATGCCACCGCCTTTGACCTGTAGGATGTGTCTTCCTCTTCAAGATGCCCATCATTGAAACAATCAACCTGACGAAGAAGTACGGCGAACTGACCGCGCTGGACAACCTGAACCTCAGTGTCGAGGCCGGGGACTGCTTCGGGTTCATTGGTCCCAATGGTGCGGGCAAGACCACGACCATCAAGATCCTCGCCACCCTCCTCAAGCCCACCTGGGGTGAAGCACGGATCGATGGGCATGTCGTCGGATACCAGAACCCGCTCATCCGACCTGTGATCGGGTACGTCCCTGATTTCATGGGTGCCTACGATGACATGGTCGTCCTGGAGTACCTCGAGTTCTTCGCCAGCTGCTACGACCTGCATGGCGCGCAGCGTCGCAAGGTGGTCGGTGACGTGCTGGACCTCACGGAACTCCACCACAAGTCCAGGACCGAGGTCAACAGCCTTTCACGAGGCATGAGCCAGCGTCTCTCGATTGCACGCGTGCTGCTGCATGACCCCAAGGTACTCCTGCTTGATGAACCCGCTTCGGGCCTCGATCCGAGGGCACGCATCGACATCCGTGAACTCCTGAAGGAATTGCGCCGGATGGGGAAGACGATCATCATCAGTTCCCACATCCTTCATGAACTGGCAGAACTGTGCAATACGGTGGGCATCATCGAACAGGGGGAACTCCTGTTCTCAGGCACCACCAGCGAGATCATGAAACGTTCGCAGGTGGGCAGGGTCATTCACATCGAGGTCGAGGATCGTGTAAAGGAGGCCGTCAGCCTGTTGATGCAGATTGATGGAATCGTGACCGTTGATGTCGTCAAGGTAGAAAGCACGGTTCGGATTGACTGCACCGTCGATCCAGGCTCCGGACTGGCCCTCAGCGAGATACCAAGCCGCCTCGTCACCGGTGGTTTCCGGATCAAGTCCTTCCAGCCCGAGCAACTCAACCTGGAAACAGCATTCATGCGACTCACACGCGGACTTGTCTCCTAGAATCCAACCATGCCAGAAGCACCCACCATCCTGCTGATTGCCGACCACGGTCGAGACGACGTGACCGCCGTGCTCAGCGAACTTGATCCGGTCTTCAAAGAACATGCTGGAGAGGTGATCCCTTGCGACATCACCCAGGAGCCTCTTGATGCCGGTGCGAATGCCGACCTGGCCGTGGTCGTCGGTGGAGATGGAACGATGATCCAGCAGGCTCGCCGGCTCCTGGGCATGGAACTCCCGATTGTTCCGGTCAACTGCGGACGCCTCGGATTCCTCGCTTCCTTCGATGTTGCATCCCTTTCCAAGGAAGCTGCGGATGTCTTCGGGTCGAGTCCTCCCCGCCGAAAACACATGGTCCTGAACATCGATCTGCACCGTGCCAATGGTGAAGATGTGCTCGGCCTGCCTGCAATGAATGACTGCGTAATCACGGCCGGACCACCCTTCCGGATGATCAGGCTGTCACTGGACATCGAGCGACAGGGAGGACCCACGATGTCAGGTGATGGCATCATCGTGTCGACTCCGACCGGCTCCACTGCATACAACGTCTCGGCCGGGGGACCGATCGTCGCCCCGGGAGTCGATGCTCTCATCGTGACTCCTCTGGCGGCGCATTCCCTTGGATTCAGGTCATTCGTGGTCCCGGGTGATGGAGAACTGGTGGTCCATGTCGAGCAGGCCAACCCAGGTACAACGATCGTGCTTGATGGACAGGAACAACTCGACGTGGAACCCGGTGACCGGGTACGACTGACACGTCATGAAGAGAGCGTGGACATGATCACCTGCAGTACCGAGCCGTACTGGCGTATTCTGATCGACAAGATGCGATGGGCCGTACCCCCCACCTACCGGGACGGCGCACTTTGACACCCGGCGGTACCATGCCACTTCAATGATCGACCTCAAGGCTCTTCGTGAACATCCCGAACGGTTCATCGACGGCTCCCTTGCCAAGGG
>Ga0315339_1001945_pt1 | contig 16642 bp, 13 predicted proteins | sample ASW17metaG_FD_204514 | JGI IMG/M metagenome (GOLD analysis project Ga0315339, IMG submission 204514) | Ammonia-oxidizing marine archaeal communities from Pacific Ocean, United States - ASW #17 | ecosystem: Environmental > Aquatic > Marine > Oceanic | place: USA: California | collected 2016-12-05
TCGGCACTGGGACGGTCGTTCTCCGCTTGGCGAGCGAGTACACATTTGGGAGATGGATTCCGAGATCGTTGGAGTCGTGCCCGACACCCGAGACTCGGGCCCGGACAGCCCACCCGGTGTGATGGTCTACGCCCCCCTGACGCAGCGCACCTGGAGAAACCCGATGCTGATGGTGAGGACGGAACAGGAGATCGCCACGATCGCGACATCCGTGCGCGAGGCCGTGCGCGAGATCGATCCCGAGCAGGCCGTCTACGACTTCAGGACCTTGCGCGAAGTGCTCGACGAGAGGCTCTCGGGGAACGTGGCGATGGCCAAGGTCCTAGCGGTGCTCGCGCTCATCGCCTTCGTACTCTCAGCGGTCGGTGTGTATGGGGTCATGGCATATTCAGTCGCCCGCCGGACGCAGGAGATGGGAATCCGGCAGAGCCTGGGAGCCGACAGCAGAGACGTGCGGACCCTGGTCGTGCGCCAGGGCCTCACGATGGCCGGCATCGGCATCGTCGGCGGCCTGATACTCTCGTCCGCCGCCACGCGGCTGCTCGGGTTCTTCCTCTTCGGTGTGCCCCCTTTCGATCCGGTGGCGTTCGGTGGCGTACCTCTGGCGTTGCTGCTCACGGCTCTCGCGGCGAGTTGGCTGCCGGCGGTCCGGGCGACGCGGGTGGACCCGGTGGTGGCGCTGAGGAACGAGTAGCGGCGCTTCGGCGGAGCCCGGCCTCAGCCCTACGGCCGACGCCACACCACTGCGCGAGGGTTCTTGAGCTGAAGGATTCCGCCCGGGTGCACCACGAAGTCGAACGACATGTCTCCGTCCACGCTGGCATAGATCATCTCGTAGGACCGACTGGAGCCGACCTGGACACCGCGCGCGAGTCGATTCGAAGTTCGGCGGTCCGACCGAACTGGAGCGCCGCGGAGCGCGCCATTAGGTGCACGCCCACAAACTGGGTCCGGGCGGTCGCTACGAATCGTCTTCGTTTGTTTGCTGCTCATCCTAACCCTCTGGCTTCCGAGTATTTGCGCTCTTCTCAAAGCAGGTCTCGTGCTGAAACCGCGAAGATCTCGTAAGGGTTGTATAATCAACGAGATACGGAGACTGACGGCCATTGTGGCCGAAGCGACCCTTCGAGGGAGTGACCCAAGGGTCCGCTGGCGCCACGATTTACGCGCGAAGCCCTGATCATCGGCATAGGTTTCCTCAGGGACATGGACGACAGGCCGTGATCTCGCAAAGTCGAAATGAGGAGAGCAACAACATGTGGCATTCCCGTCGATTGAGCTCGTTCATCGTCGCGAGTCTCGCCTTCTTCACGGTGCACGTGGGCGGGCCTCTGGGCGCGCAGACGTCCACCACCAATCCGTACCGCGCCACCTTCGGTTGGGAGAATCTGCCCGAGGGGACGCGCCTCGGCATCGTGAGCGGGGTCATCCCGGATCCGGACGGTCAGCACCTGTGGATCCTGCACCGGTGCGGTGGCAATCAATGCGCCGGGACCGAGATCGATCCGATCCTGAAGTTCGACCTCGACGGTAACCTCGTGGAGAGCTTCGGCGCCGGCATGTTCGCCTTCCCGCACGGCTTTGCCCTGGACCAGGAGGGATTCCTTTGGGTCACCGAAGGCGGCTCGCACGGCGACGCCCGAGCTACGCTGGGCGAGAGCATGGGTATGGGGCATCAGGTCCTGAAGCTCACCAAGGAGGGGGAGGTCGTGATGCGGTTGGGCGAAGCGGCGGTGTGGGGAGACGACCAGACACACTTCAACGGGCCGTCGGGTGTCGCTATCGCCGCTAACGGAGACATCTGGGTCTCCGACGGACACCGAGGCGGCAACAACCGCATCGTCAAGTTCACGAGCGATGGCACGTTCGTGCTCGCGGTGGGTGGTGGTGTCGGTTCGGAGAGTCGCGAACCGAGTCGATTCAGTGACGCCCACGACATCAAGATCGATTCCCAGGGCCGTGTACTGGTTGCCGACCGCGGAAACAGCCGGATCCAAGTCTTCGACCAGGACGGTGAGTTACTCTACATCTGGACGCATTTCGGCAAGCCGAGCGGGCTCTTCATAGACCGCAACGACATTCTATACGCGGGCGATGGCCTGTCGGGCCAGTTGCGTACCGGTCCCCCAGACCCGTGGCGCAGCAACTTCGGGTGGGAGAAGGGTATCCGCATCGGAGATCTGAAGACCGAGCAGGCTTGGGTGACGCACTTCATCCCCCAGCACGACGTGGATGTAGGCGCGGGCATCGAGTTCCTGGGCGTGGACTTCGACGGAAATATCTACGCCGGGGAGATCACCCGCGTGCGCCTCGTGAGGTACGTGCCGTTCAGGCCGCCGGAGATCAGGTAGATGTGAGTGGAACGCTTGCAGCTGCTGCATACCGCGCCGATTCCGGGTGAGGACGGCCAACTCGGGCTGTACCGGCGCGGCCCCGACTTCCTGATCAAGATCGTGGGTGGCCAGGACCTCATGAACACGCGAACCCACGCGTCCGAGGATGCGCTCGGCGAGACCGTAGGCGCAGAGATGGCTCCATGTGAACGCCCGCGCCTCCTCATCGGCGGATTGGGTATGGGCTTCACCCTGGCGGGCGCGTTGCGCCAGCTCGGGCCCGAAGCCGAGGTCATCGTCGCCGAATTGGTGCCGGCGGTCGTCGAATGGAACCGCGGTCCGCTCGGTGCGTTCGCGGATCACCCGCTCCGGGACGAGAGGGTCCAGGTGCGCGAGGTGGACGTCTCGGTCATCCTGAAGGGCGAGCCCGCGGGGTTCGACGCAATCGTGCTGGACGTGGACAATGGCCCGGAGGGTCTAACGCTTCAGGCCAACCAGTGGCTGTATTCGAAGGCAGGACTGAACGCCTCGTATCAAGCTCTTCACCCGGGGGGCCTGCTCGCGATCTGGTCCGCCGGTCCGGACCGCGCGTTTCGTGCCCGCCTGGGCCGGACCGGATTCGAGGTCGCCGAGGTCCATGTCAGGGCGCACGGTGGCAGGGGAGCGCGCCATCTCATTTGGATGGCGCGGAGGCGCTGAGCGGGCGGACCGAGATTTCTACTCGCGCAACCTGAGCGCCACCAGCGAACCGGGCATGCCTCTACCTGCGATCTGCACGACGACATGCTGCTGACCTTCGTGCATGTAGGACATCATCCCGTACTGTCCGGGCGCCGGGATCTCGACAGTCGCCAGCCGTTCACCGGTCGCCTTGTCCACCGCATGCAGTACGGCGTCCCCGCCCGCGCCCTCGGCGGTTATTAGCAGCGTCGGCGTGACCATGGTGATCGGATAGGAGAGACGTCCCGTATTGGGCAGCTCCACCCCCGCCAGCGCGGCATGATTGCGGATGTAGTCCGGGGTGTCGCCATTCGGTACCGCCCAGAGGTGCTCGCCTGTGTTCATGTCGATCGCGACCACCTGGCTGTAAGGGGGCTTCCACATCGGTAGGCCTTGCGGTCCGCGGAAGTTGCCGCGATTCAGGACCGCCCACTCGGCGATCGTCGTCCCTGTCGTCATGATGTCTTCCGGGATGTCCAGATCCACACCGGGCACGATGTTCTCGGACCTGCAGCCCCTGCGCGTCGATACGTAAAGGATGCCGGTCACCGGGTCCGCAGAGGTGGGGCCGTTGATGTTGGTAGCGCCGTTCGGACAGCTCACGAAAGAGCGTTGGCCCGACGGGTGCCCGGTCTCGATCGGTGGGTTGAAGATCGGGCCAATCCGGTATTGCTCGACGATCTCGAGCGCCTCGGCGCGCAGTCCCGGCGTGAAGTCGATGAGGTCGTCCAAAGTGAGACCCTGCATCTCGTACGCTGCGGGTTTGGTGGGGAAGGGTTGCGTCGGCGACAGCGCCTCGCCGGGCACTTCTGAAGGGGGAACGGGGCGCTCCACAATGGGCCAGATCGGTTCGCCGGTCTCTCGGTTGAAAGTGTACGCCCAGCCCTGCTTGGTCGTCTGGACGACGATCGGCGTGGGCACGCCGTCGACGACGACGTCCAGCGCGATCGGGGCCGTCGGGTTGTCGAAATTCCAGATGTCGTGGTGCACGGTCTGGAAGTGCCACACTCGCTCGCCCGTCTGCACGTCCAGTGCGATGACGCTGGTTCCGAACAAGCCATCGCCGGGCCTGAAACCGCCGAAGAAGTCGATGGTCGGTGGATTGGTCGGAATGAACACGAGGCCCAGCTCCGGATCTGCCGACATCGGAGCCCAGGACGACACGTCTCCGGTCCGCCGCCACGCGTCGTTCTCCCACGTCTCGTGGCCGAACTCACCGGGTCGTGGAATCACGTGGAACTTCCACTTTGTCGCACCCGTGCGAGCGTCGTATGCCAGAATATCGCCTGGCACCATCTCGATGCGGGTCTGGTGATAGCCTTGCTCGGCAGAATTGCCCACCACCACCACACCGTTCACCACGATTGGGGGCGACGAACTGGTGATGTGCCCCAGCTCTCGCGGGATGCCGAAGTCGGGGTCGTACGGGCCGCCCTCCCAGTCTTCCCACGGCGCCCAATCCCGAAGGAGGTCGGGAAGCAGGTCGACTACGCCCGTTTGCGGAAAGTCCGACAAGGGCACTGCGGTCCCCCAATTCTCCAGCGGACGTCCTGTCTTCGCGTCCAGCGCATAGAGGAAAAAGGCCGGACTGGAGATGTAGATCACGCCGCGGCCGTCTACTTCGCCGTAAGCCACTCCCTTCCCGTAACCGTTGCGCATGCCGCGATCGAAGCGCGTGGTGTGGGGCTCGCGGAAGGTCCAGATCGTCTCGCCGTTCGCGGGATCGAGCGCGACGATCGTGCGGCGCTCCCCCGCGACGGTGTAGATCATCCCGTCTATGTACAGGGGAGTCGATCGGGAAACGGCGAGCGGGTTCGGGCCGTAGTTGTCACCCCGCCACACCCAGGCCACCTCCAACTCCGCGAAGTTCTGTGCGTTGATCTGATCGAGAGGGGAGTAACGCGTGTGGGCCGCGTCGGCACCGATGTAGCGCCATTCCCCGTCGGACGTGCCAGGCGCCTGCGCGGCGAGGGGCGCCTGTAGGAGCCCGGCGGCGAGAGAGGCGAATACCACGAGCGGCGCGCGTGATCGGTGTGAACGTACCGATGGCCGGGCCGATGCGAACATGTGTAGCTCCTTCTTGGGTCCTGCCGATAGAAGAGCCCCGGCCTCCCGAGGGAAGCCGGGGCTCGGGCGTTTTACTGCGCCCTCTCGCTGGACTAGCGTCCGCCTCTTCTGCTCTGCCTGGGGGCGGGGAATCTCCCGTCGCCAACCACGTAGTCGGTAGTCGCGAGCTTCCGAAAGCTCATGTAGCCCTGGGACATCTCCGCGTGCGTGGGCCGGCCCCACTTTACGTCGACCGTCGGATCCGGGTTGTTCGGGTTGTTCTCCGAGTTGTCCCACCAAAGGGTGAATCGCAGCACAGAGCCCGCAGGAATCTCAGGCGGGTCCGCGAACTTGTACGTGTGCTGCCAGTTGAAGGCGTAGTTGGGCACGTGCAGCAGCGTCTCGTGGCGCTTGTCCGGATACGTGATCTCGTAGAGGGCTGCCTTCCCGCGCAGGTGCATGTGCGGCATGAAGCTCAGAAGCTCGACGTCCTCCTCGAACACGTACTCGCGCGACGCGGAGTGACTCTTGGCTCCCGCCGGGATCAAGATTGGCGTGATGAAGAGACCGTCGCTGGCCGTGACCTGGGTGATCTCTTCACCCGGCTCCTTGAAGATGATTCCGGCCTGGATGTTGGTACAAACCGCCGTGCCGGGGCCGGGCTCCTTGTTGAAATGCATGTTGAACATGACGTCTCTCGGCCCCGCTCGCATCGCTCGACTGAAGCCGTCCTCGTACACTCGAGGCGCGGCGCCCGGAACCAGGCCGCCGACGGCGGAAATGATGTGGTGGACGGCGGGCCCATTGCGATACTCGACCGACTTGATCCAGCGGTCCTCCGGAAGCATTTCCTCGGTGATCGTCGCCGGCAGATCGACGTAGATGTCCCTGAGGTCATCGTCCAGGCAGTACTCTTCGGCAAACTCGATGATGAGATCGGGCTCACCCCGAGTCCAACCGTTGCCGGCTGCAGCCAACGTGAGAAAGTCCGGTGTCGGCGGCGCGATGGCCGGATCTCCCGACGGGGCGCCTGCCTCTGCCCATGCGATCAGCGTCGCTTTCTCGTCGTCTTCGAGGATGCGCTCGTTCGAGAACGTGCCTTTGTGCATGTCTGCGGCAGACCAAGGCGGCATGCGGCCCTCTTTCACGGCGGACGCGATCCTGCGGGCCCGCCGCCTGGCGTCTTCGAAAGTGAGCAGGGAGAACGGTGCCACGTTGCCCCCCATGTTCATTCCGGAGTCCTGGTGACAGCTCGCACAGTTCTCGTGGATGATCGGCAGAACGTCCCCGTAGTAGGTGGGGGCGTCGGCCGCTACTGCGGGTGCCGGACCGGCGGAGGCGACCTGCGTCACCTGAGCGGTCAACGGTCCGGCCGTAGCTTGCACGACGAACGCCAAGAGGATCAACAAGGCGGAATCGAGGACCTTCCCGAGGATCTTCGGAGGGCTCGCAGTTCGCATCTCAGCACCTTCCAATGGGGTGAGAGTCTCGTGTGCCGGCGGCGCGCCGCTGAAGCGTAGCGACGCCGACTCCAATCAATACGCACGCCGCGATGCCGCGGCAAGGCATTTCGACGGCCCCTGACCGAACTGGCTAGACGGGCGGCGGTGCCACATATTTGCGGGTGGGTGGATTCGGACGCTTCGGGTCCTACCCGCTCGGACTACGGGAGATGAGCATGAGATTGTCGATTTTGCTCTTGGCGCCGTCCCTGGCGGTCGCGCCCCTCGGGATGTTCTCGCATGCCGTGGCGCAGGGCCCCGCCAGCGACTGGGTCGTACCGCGCACTGCCAACGGTCATCCCGACCTGCAGGGAAACTGGACCAACGTCACGGTCACCCCGTTCTTGCGGGAAGAGGGAAAAGGGCCGCTGTTTACGTGGGATGAGGTCGCTCAGCTCGAAGGGCGGGCAGCCGCGCGAGTCGAGAGGGGCGCGCGGGCGAGCGACCCGGACAGAGCGCCGCCCACCGCCGGCCGTTCGACCGGCGGCTACAACAACGTCTATATCGACAGGGGCAAGATCGTAGCCATGGTCAACGGGGAACCCCGGAGCTCCTTGGTCACGAATCCCCCTGATGGCCGAATGCCGCCCATGACCCCTGAGGGTCGGCGATCCAGGGACGCCTACAGGGCCTTCCGGGGTTCGTTCGGACCGTACGACAACCCGGAGAACAGGCCGCTCGGCGAACGCTGCATCATGTCCTTCGGCTCGAGCGCCGGCCCGCCGATGATACCCAATACCTTCTATAACAACAATTACACGATCGTGCAGACGGCCGAATACGTGATGATCGCCACCGAGATGGTGCACGATGTCCGCATCATTCGACTGGGCGAGCCCGATCCGATGCCCGATCACATGCGGCCGTGGATGGGTGACTCGTGGGGTCACTGGGAGGGGGACGCGCTCGTGGTCGAGACGAGCAAGATCAACCCGCTGCAGACATTCCGAGGGATGCCGCCAGCGAAGCACCGTACGGTGACCGAGCGTTTAACCCGGGTCGACGAGCAGACCATCCTCTACGAGTTTACGGTCGATGATCCGGAAACGTATTCAGAGCCCTGGGGCGGCGAGATTCCGTTCAAGGCGTTCGACGACCTCCTCTATGAATACTCCTGCCACGAGGGGAACTACGCGCTCGACAACATCCTGCGAGGCGCGCGCTATCAAGAGCGGCAGGGCAATCCACCTGAGCAGAGGTAAGCACCATGCGATCGAAATGGATTCTGGGGACCTTGGCCGTTGGCGCACTGGCCCTTCTCGCACAAGCCGTTCCGGCGATGGCCCATCATGCGTTCGGTGCTGAATTCGACGCGGACGCGCCTATTCAGCTCACCGGTCCGATCGTGAAACTCGAGTGGGTGAACCCGCACTCTTGGATTCACATCGAGATCACCCTCGAAGACGGCGCAAAGGAAGTGTGGATGGTGGAGGGTGGCACGCCCAACGTGCTCGTCCGACGCGGACTCCGGCGTGAGTGCCTGCCCATGGGGACCGTGCTCGTGGTAGACGGCTTCCAGACCAAGGACCACACGCTCAAGCGTGCCAACGGCCGCGACGTCACGTTCCCAGACGGCCGGAAGTTCTTCCTGGGCTCGTCGGGTACCGGTGCGCCGGAAGACGGTGCCGAGGCACGCGCGCGCGCCCAGCCCGGGAGATGCTGACGCGCCTCTTCCGCTCGGTGTGCCCTACATGAAGGTGCGGAGGCCGGCTGGCTGGGTTGTGGCCGTCTTCCTTGTGGTTACGGCGCTGGCTGAGGCACTCGCGGCACAGGCGGCCCCGGAGCCGCCTGCGCCGGGCTCCGTTCCGGTCGCGCGGCGTGTCGGCACCATGAGCGATCTCATGGTGCGCCTCATCTACCCGGCCTCGGACGCGATCTTCTACATCACCACTAGGACCCCGACGACCTCTGCCGAATGGATGGAGCTCGAGGGCACGACGATGATGCTTGCCGAGTCCGCCAACCTGCTCATGATGCCGAGCCGAGCCAAAGGCCGCGAGCAGTGGATGCGGGACGCCAAGCTATTGCTCGACGTCGGAGAGGCGGCGTATTGGGCGGCGAAGGAAAAAGACGTCGCGGCGCTCGAAGCTCTGAACGATCAGCTCTACCAGTCTTGCGTGCAGTGCCACAGGAATTTTCGAACTGGGTACGGAAGGCGACGCTGAGCGCGCACCCGCTCGGCTCGACGCCCCGCTGCCTGCGTACCGAGCACTCCTCTAGAGGTCCCTGAACATGACGAGCCGGATCCTGCGACTGCTCTTCGTTCTTGCCCTTCTGCCCATGCCTGTGATTGCGCAGGAGGGCGTGACGAACGGCCAGTGGCCAGCCTATGGCGGCGACCTCGGCAGTACCAAGTATTCGCCGCTCGACCAGATCGATGCCGGTAATGCCGATCGCGTGTCGGTCGTGTGGCAGTGGAATTCACCGGACAACGCGCTGTCCACCGACAACTCGGACCTCATCGCGGCGGCGTTCAAGGCGACGCCGATCATGGTGGACGGAGTCCTCTACATCCGGACCTCGCTGAGCGTCGTGGCCGCGATCGAGGCGGTCACCGGGGAGGAACTCTGGACATTCGATCCGAAGAGTTATGAAGCGGGTCGACCGACGAACCTCGGATTCAACTCGCGGGGCGTCGCGCATTGGGCGGGCGGAGCGGAGAGCCGAATCTTCCTCGCAACAGGGGATTCGCGCCTATGGGCGCTGGATGCCGGCACCGGAGAGCCGATCACGAGCTTTGGCAGCGACGGTAGCATCGACCTCACCGGGGGGCTTCGCCGCGAGGTGCCCGGCCGCGCCTACCAGGTCATGTCCCCGCCGCTGGTGATTGGTGACGTCGTCGTGGTCGGGTCCTCGGTCTTCGACGGTCCGCGCTACATGACGGCGCCTCCGGGTGATGTCCGTGCCTTCGACGTGCGCACGGGAGAACAGCGCTGGATCTTCCACACGGTGCCACAGGCGGGTGAGCCCGGAAACGAGACGTGGGAGAACGATTCCTGGCAGTACACCGGCAATACCAACGTCTGGACGATCATGAGCGCCGACGAGGAACTCGGGTATGTCTACCTGCCGATCGGCACTCCCACCAACGACTGGTACGGCGGGCACCGGCTGGGCGACAATCTTTTCGCTGAGAGCATCGTGGCCCTGGAGGCCTCGACCGGACAGCGCGTATGGCACTTCCAGCTCGTACACCACGGTGTCTGGGACTACGACATTCCCGCGGCGCCTACGCTGATCGACATCAGCGTGGATGGTCGGCCTATCAAGGCCCTCGCCCAGGTGACCAAACAGGGCTTCGTCTACGTGTTCGATCGTGTCACGGGTGAGCCGGTATGGCCCATTGAGGAACGGCCGGTGCCCGCGTCGACGGTTCCGGGTGAGCGATTGTCTCCGACGCAGCCGTTTCCCACGAAGCCGGCGGCCTTCGAGCGCCAAGGCATCACCATCGATGACCTGATCGACTTCACACCCGAGTTGCGCTCGGAGGCCGAGGCGTTACTCCAGAATTCAGAATACGGCGGTCTGTTTCACCCTCCGTCGGAGAAGGGCACGCTCAACCTGCCAGGCTGGGGCGGCGGCGCCAATTGGTATGGGGCGGCGGTCGACCCCGTGAGCGGCGTCATGTACGTACCGTCTCGCACGAGTCCCGTCAACGTCCAGCTCACGGAAGCCAATCCCGAGCGGTCCGACTTCCGCTATATGAGAGGCCGCGGCGGGTCTTCGGGTGGTCCTCAGCGTCTGCCACTCGTGAAGCCACCGTATGCCCGCCTGACCGCGATCGACCTCAACACGGGTGACCACGTCTGGCAGGTTCCCCTAGGTGACGGCATTCGGGCGCGGGTGATCGCCATGGGGGTCGAGGACCCGGGTCCCTTGGGCGGCGGCGCGTTCACTGGACCGCTGCTGACGGAAACGCTGCTCTTCATCGGGCACGGCGGAGCTCGCGATGGGGCGCCCGGAGGACCGGCGCTGTTGGCGATGGAAAAGGAGACCGGCCGAACCATCCACGCCATCGAGCTCCCCTCGACGCCGACGGGGACGCCCATGACCTACATGGCCGGCGGTCGCCAGTACATCGTGATCGCCTTCGGGCGGGGCACGGAGTCGGGCCTCGTCGCGTTGGCGCTCAGGTAGGCCCGCACAACCCGTAACGGAGACCCAGACCCATATGAACCACCCGGCCGCATTCCGACCAGAAGCCCAGGCCGTATTCAATCCCGAGAAGATGGGTAAGAGCACCCTCTTCCGGTCGGAGCGAATGCTCGTCGGGCTGAACGCTTTCGAGCCCGGTCAGGAGCACCGCTTACACGCCCACCAGGGGATGGACAAGGTCTATCACGTTCTGGAGGGCAGGGGGATCTTCCTGCTCGAGGACCGAGAGGTCGAGATGGAAGCGGGCATGATGCTCGTTGCCCCAGACGGCATTCCACACGGTATCCGCAATACGAGCGACGATCGCTTGCTGGTGCTCGCGGTATTGGCGCCGGCGCCCTGACCCCGGCCTAGGCGGCGCGGTCAATCACGAGTCGGCCAGACCACTCCCTGGTCCCGCGGCGCGGAGCCCAGGCCCATGTACACGAACTTCTGGACCCGCTTGCCCTCGTAGGTCTCCGTCGTGTACAGATTCCCTTGTGAGTCCGTCGCGACGCTGTGCACACCGTAGAACTGGCCGGGCTGACGCCCGCCGTCGCCGAAGGTCGTGAGCACCTTGAGGGTCGCGCGCTCAAGGACGTGGATCTTCTTATTGGAGCCGTCGGCCAGGTAGAGGAACCGCTGCTCCGGGTCGCGCGAGAACGCGAGGTCCCACGCTGAGCCCGAGCCGAGCGTCTCTGGCGCCACGAAGCCCTCGGTCACATAGGTGCCGTCCCGCTGGAAGACCTGAATGCGGTCGCTCGCGCGGTCGCAGACGTAGACCAGGCCGTCATGGGAGATTTGCGCGCAATGGACAGGACTCCGGAACTGTTGCGCAGGTGGTGCATCCGGACTGTATGCCGGCAGGGGCGAGTCGTCCGGCGTATTGCCGTATGCGCCCCAGTAGCGCTTGAACTCGCCCGTGGAAGCGTCCAGCACCGCGATCCTTCGGTTGCCGTACCCGTCCGCGACGTAGGCTTCGTTCTCCGCCGCGTCGATCGTGACCTCCGCGACCCTCCAGAAGTGTTCTCTGTCATTGCTGCCCGCGCGCATGTGAGGCTGGCCGAGCTGCATGAGGAATTGCCCGTCCCGAGTGAACTTCAGGATGTGCGAGTCGTCCGCGCCGTTGCCGCCGATCCACACATTGTCCATGGCGTCGACCGTGATGCCGTGGTTCGATTGCGGCCAGTCGTAGCCGTCTCCGGGCCCCCCCCACGAGTTGACGAGGTTCCCCTCCATGTCGAACTCCAGGATGTTCGGCGCTGGGACGCAGCATTCGGTCGTCGGCGGATCGAGCGTGGCGCCCAGCTCATTCGCCTCATTGAACGTGGTCTGCCGGTGGATGATCCAGATGTGGTCCCGAGAGTCGACCGACACCCCGATCGTGGAGCCCAGGATCCAATGGTTGGGCAGCGGCTTGGGCCACAGTGGATCAACCTCGAAGATGGGGACGCTGCCGCCCGCCGCGATCGCTTCGCTCGCTCGCTCGTCCATGCATGCCGAGCCCATGGCCAGCACGAAGATGAGCGCCAATCCTACCGTGCAGATCACTACGTCGCGTCGTCGAATCATGGTGCGTCTCCGTGTCACCGCGCCAGCGGGTCGGGCCTCAACTGAAAGTGAACCACCTTGCTCGGCGTGCCCTTACCGGTCTCGAGGTGGAAGGGCGCCCTCGTGCTGTAGGTCGCCCACAGTCCCTTGCCTTTCCATCCCGCATCGGGGTCGTCGATGCGCCCGTCCATCCACTTCGTATAGAACCCGAGCGGATAAGGCACGCGCAGCACGACCCACTCGCCGTTTCTCAGCGCGAGCAGCCCCTCGGAGCCGTTGCCGGTATTGATGGGTACGCCTTCGCCGAGCCCGAGCGTGTTGAACTGGTCCACCCACGTGTAGTAGCTGGACTCGGCGCTGCCCGAGTCGGTCAGGCCCTTCATCTGCGGAATCGGCTCCGGATAGAGCGTCCAGCCCTCGGGGCAGTGCGGTCCCGTCGCGGTCGGCCCGTTGAGTGGCCCCGTGCACAGGCGGCGATCGAAGCTGGCCATGTGCCCGCTGGCGAGCGCGGACCAAACTACGCCGTCGCGGTCGATGTCTCCCCCGCGCGGCGAATAGCCCTGCACCGGAGCGTTCGGATCGCCCCAGGGCGGCTCGTAGAACTCCGTGAGTCCCGTCTCGGGGTCGAACCGGATGACGCCACCGGGGAATCCGAGTGAAGTGCCCCAGATTGAGCCGTCGACGGGATTGAACGCTACGCCGTAGTAGCCCGACGTGATGCGCTTGTCCTTGGTGGGGTCGATGGGCTCTCGCGGCTCGACCCACTCGTCCCGCGTGCCGTTGCCGTTGGTATCGAGAATGAGCGGGGACCATCCCTGTGATGCCTCTTCGTCCCCGGTCTCGTCGTACATCTTGGTGTCGAGCCATCCGATCACCTGGCCGCCCCCGCTCGTCCACAGAGTGTGGTTCTCGTCCTCCGCGAAGATCAGGTGATGCGTGCTGAAGCACGTGCTGATGAGCGCGAATTCCTCGGTCGCCGGATCGAACATCGCGAGGTTGCGGCCGGTCCGGGTCGTCGGGAAGAGCTGCGCGGACGGATGGTCGGAGCCCTCACGACAGAATGCGGGGTTGTCGAAGCCTCGAACCCGGGACGTCAGCCAGACGCGCGCTCGGTGGTCGAGCATCGGATTGTGCACGTTGGCTTTACTGTCCCAGATCGCTTCGTCCCCCCAATACGGCGACGGCATCATGGGCGGTCCCGACGCTACCGGAGTGTTCGGATCTCGGACGGGGACCGGCACCTGGCTCGCCTCGTGCTTGATGGGGTCGAGCACGGGGGTGTAGTCCGCGCTCGCTTCGAGAGCCCCGTAGATCTTCCCGTACGCGTTCACCGTCGGGTCCCGCTTGTCCGTCGAAGCCTCGTCGTGCAGATAGGCCTTGGGGTCGGCCCAGTCCCACTGCGAGATCACCACGTTGCGTTCTTCGCCCTGGGGCCGCGGAGGCACGGGCGGCACCTCTCCGGCGGCGATCCGGTCGGTCCAGTCGGCGAACATCTCGAGTCCGGCGCTCAGACCCATCCGGCTGAGCCCTCCGATCATGCTGCCACCCGCCTGGCCAGACTGGATGCGTCGCTCCCAGCCCGCTTGGGTCGACGTAAACTCACCGAGTTCGCTGGGAATCTCACGAGTTGCCTTGGTGCCGAGCTGGTGACAGGCGGTGCAGCCACCCGACTTGAGGTAGCGGATCCAGTGGGCCTGGCTCTCCATGGAGGGGGAGATGCCGTTGCCGTCCGGCCCCGTTCCCGGGAACTGGTCCTTGTCCGGCACGCTGACCAGCGAGAACCAATAGCCGGAGGGGTAGTATTGCGCCGCCGAGTGCGGATCGGGGGCGATTACGGCGGTGAGGTCCTGAATCCTGCCGGGCGTGAGCTCGAGCTTCGGAGAATCGACGAGCCCGTAGCCGCGCACCCAGACGTCGTAGGTCGCGGCCGGAAGATCGGGTAGCAGGTAGCGCCCTTCATCGTCCGTCACGACGATCTTGTTGAAGGTCGTCGGCAGGTCGGTGGTCTCGGCGATGACCCACACGCCGGCCTCTGGTCCGTTGGGACCGCTGACGCCGCCGCCGATGTCGTCGTCATCGATCAGGATGCCCCCGCTGGGCTGCTCGCAGGCGCTCATGGCGAGCAACGACACTACCGCGGACACGGCGAAGCCTACGATGCTGCGCGACCTGATTCGTCCCCTCATTGCTCCTCCTCCTGCGGCGTGCCGTTGCCTCAAGAGACGGGTCGCGAGGAGCGAGCACCAGGGTCTCCGTCCAATCTGGCGTCGACTTCCTGGGTGCTTCACTTTGAGGTCCCCGCGCGGTTCCAAGAGGAGAGCACGATCATGGGATCCGCCAGAGCCGCTCGACAGCTGGTTTGTACAGTCGTTTCCATCGCGTTGGTGTGTTCGACTTCCGCGGCGGCGGGCGCCCAGACTCTTCTCGGACCCCCGGTCACGGTGGCGGGCCCCATACCGGTCCGGGTGACCCCGGGCGACCCATCCAACGACTTCGTCTTCTCGATGTCGGATATGGACCTGGCCGGGCATGGATACATCGAGCAAGAGTTCTTCGTCGAGGGTATCGCCAACCGGTACACGCGGCCTGAGATGGAGACCGCCGAGGTTGTGGACGGGGGCCATCCCTACAAGACGCGCTTCATCGTCCGTCGCCCCGCCGCTGCCGCCGACTTCAACGGCACGGTCGTAGTCGAGTGGAACAACGTCACGGCAGGCCGGGACCTCGACATCGACTGGCTCCAGGTCGGGGAGCATCTCATGCGCAACGGCTATGCCTGGATCGGCCTCTCGGCGCAACGAGTCGGCGTCGACCAAATGAGGGAGTGGAGCCCCGCGCGTTACGGCACGCTCGATGTGACCGTCGGCGGAACGATCGAGGGCGACGCGCTTTCGTACGACATCCTGACCGCAGTCGGGAGGTTGTTCCGCGGGAGCGGCGGTCGGGCGCTGCTCGGGGGAGCCGATGTCGAGCGCGTGTTCGCCACCGGCCACTCGCAGTCGGCGGGACGCCTTGCCGTGTATCTCAACAATATCCACCCGCTTGATCCGGTCTTCGACGGCGTCATCGTGCACGGCGGTGGAGGGCGGATCCGGGACGATCAGCCGGTCAAGATCTGGAAGCTGATGGCGGAGACCGACATGGTCCGCCGGGTTGGGAACCGGCAGCCAGACAGTGATAACTTCCGCCAATGGGAGGTCGCCGGTTCGTCTCACGTCGACGTCTTCTACGGCCAGGAACGGGCCAAGGCCATCGCCGCTAGCGAGGGGCTGGACCCTTCAGAGGGACGGATGCGCGACCTCGTGTGCGACCGGCCCGTTTACAGCCGAGTCCCGTTCCACCACGTGATGCACGCGGCTTTGGATCAGATGGTGGAATGGGTTGTCGAGGGGACTGCGCCCGCGACCGCGCCGTCGATCGCCGCGGCGCCGACTTCCACCAGTATGGTTTTCGCCCGGGACACTCGTGGAAACGCCGTGGGCGGCATCCGTCTGGCGGCGCATGCGGTTCCCACGGCGACGAACACCGGCATCAACACGGGCCTGGGCTTCTGTCGCCTCTATGGATCTCACGAACCGTTCGACGCGCCCACGCTCGCGGTGCTCTATCCGACGCACGCAGCCTATGTGGCCGCTGTCAGGGCTGCGGCGATGGCCAACGTGGAGGCCGGGTATCTGCGCGAGTACGACGCCAAGACCACGATCGAAGAGGCGGAGGCCTCGGACATCGGACGGCGTTAGCGGTAGGGTTCGAGGCGCTCCTAGATCTCTCCCGCTCGAGCCAGTTCTGTCATGTGGTCCGCCGACCGGGTCACGTCCATCGCGCAGCACTCGGACGGGGATTTTCTCATCACGTCGGCGCTCGGAGTGGATCGGATCCGCGGAGGCGTGGCTCAGCAGCTTCGGTTCGGGTACGAGAGGTCGAGTCCGGGGGTCTATACGGCCCTGGTCGACTCACGCGGCACGATGTGGATCGGCGAGGCGGCCGGGCTTGCGGGGCTGGATCGCGGAGACGCCGAAGCGAGCGGTGCAGGCCTCCACCGGAAGTCGTCGTAGAAGACGCCGTTGACCGTGACGTTGTCGATCGTAACTCTCGATGCCAACGACATCGTGACGAACATCGCGAAGCTCGCAAAGACGAAGACCCGGATGGGTGGTACGAACCGTGCCCTATGGCCCGCTACGTAGTCCCGCGGAACCGCCCCGGGCTCGAAAAAAAGCGGCTTCAGAGTCAGCCGCAGCCTGGAGTCCAGTGAGAACGCCTCGTTGGCGAACTCTCTCGCGAACTCCGTCACGGGGACGGTGCGGCGCAACTTGTGCCGCAGCCGGGTTCGACGCCAGCGAGTCGGTGTTGGCG
>Ga0315339_1001946_pt1 | contig 16637 bp, 18 predicted proteins | sample ASW17metaG_FD_204514 | JGI IMG/M metagenome (GOLD analysis project Ga0315339, IMG submission 204514) | Ammonia-oxidizing marine archaeal communities from Pacific Ocean, United States - ASW #17 | ecosystem: Environmental > Aquatic > Marine > Oceanic | place: USA: California | collected 2016-12-05
CATCGCCTTGACGAAGAATACGGATAATCTCTTCCGTACTGTGCGTTTTGCCTTTCATGAGTATGCCTCCGTTGGGTCTAAGAAATACTCACCACGAAACTGGGTCAACTAACGAAGGTCACGCCACAATGCCGCCTCGGGATCGCCCTCATTTCAGTACCCACCTTCGTCAAAAGCACGAAAGAAACTCAGCGGATCAATCACAACAAAGGAATCTGCGGATGGGCGCACTCTGATCGATGGCGGTCGAGCATTGACTCGCGGCGAGGTTGCGCTCTTGCTAACGCATAGCTCGCCGCAATATTGGACGGTGCTATTGACAATGGTTTATACAGGGATGCGGCTCGGCGAAGTACTAGCGATGCAATGGGAGTATCTAACTGAGGGCGGCGACGGGGTCGGATCGTATGCCGTTGAGTATAACGTCGATAAACGCGGTCAATTATGCGATGTCAAGACAAAGTCATCGAGGGCAGAGATCGCCCTCTCTTCGGTCGTCGTCGAGGCATTGCGCGAACAAAGGGCAAAGGTCGCGGCGGCGAAACTGAGGGCGGGCAACGATCGGACGGATCACGATCTTGTATTTCCGCGCATTGGTCGGTGTCTGTATTGGGGGATTCCTCAAAGTCAACATCTGCTGAGAAAAGGATTGGGTCGGGCATCTCGGCGGGCGGGCATCGGACATGTACGCCCGCACGATCTGCGGCATACATGCGCGAGCTTGCTCATCGCCGAGGGGCTGAATATCAAACAAGTGTCGAGCCATCTGCGGCACTCGTCGGTCGGAGTCACGCTTGATACCTATGGGCATCTTTACCCTGGCGATCGCAACGAAGTCGCCCACGCGATGGATCGAGTTCTCGGGATCGCTAAAAATGGCTAAAATCGGGTCTTTTTGAGGAATTTAATAGATTTATAATAGATTGAGGCGATTGCTGATCTGATATCGCCTTGTAACTTATAGCACTTACAAAAAAAGGGACGGCGATCGCAGTGATCGCCGCCCCATCCGTATAGCTTAAGTCGCCTTATTCTTCTTCTTCTTCGATGTCCTCACGAGCCAATATGATGCTACCTGCAGTGAATTCCAACATCGCGCTAGCCGAAGAATTAGGGTGCCCGTCTTCCTCGGACCCCCCTTCGATCTCCTTGCCTTTGCGGTCGATGTTGATATCGCGTGCGCGCAACGACAAACCACGACAGGTCTCGAAGGAATTGATCTCCTGTTCCAACTTTCGTGCAACTTCCCGAGAAAACATTGACTGGCCCATTGTAGCTCCCGAGGTCCAAAAATGGATAATGTAGCCCTAGGCAACGAGCGATATCGTTGTCGGGCAAAGCATAATAATCTACACGGTTCTTTTGCATTTGGCAAGATATTATCGCTATTCGAGAAGACGAGCCTCAACAATCCGATCCAACGCCGGAAAAAACCTGTCGAGATATTCCCCGCCCTCGGCGAGTATCCGGTTTTGCTCGGGCAACTCACCGTATTCACCATTGATCAATTCCGCCGCCTTGATGCCCGACACCACCCGAGCAAAAGGCACAAAACCCTGACGGTCAAAATCCGCGTTGTCGGCAAGATTGATAAAAATCTGCGTCGTACGGCTGTCAGCGCCCGCACCAGTAGCAAAGGTGAGCGTGCCGCGCACATTGCTGGCCACTCTAGGGTCGTCGGGGATCGTCGCCTCATACCAGCGCGACGCTATCTCCGGCGCACTGTGCAATCCAAATTGTACCAGTCGCCCGCGCACGACACGAAAATAACGCTGATCATCAAAAAAACCGTGTCGGACTAGATTAAAGAAACGGTCCGCCGCCCGCGGGGCCAGACGCCTTTCGACCGCGACTACAATCGCCCCGGCCGTCGTCGCAAAACGCACTCGATACCCCGCCGGCGCTGTCGCGATCAAACTGGCCGGTTCCATCAATGCCGCTAAATCGATGCCAACAGCGCGCACCGCACCAGCTTCCGTGAGCATACCCACCACCTGCTCCCGCTGTGCCTGCTCGGCCTGACCCAGTGCCGTGCTGCCCAGTTTCGAGCGAATATTGGGATCGGCGCCGGCTTTGAGCAATACTTCTACCAAACCGACCCCACCCTGTTCTACCGCCGCCATCAATGGGGTTCGCCCCGTGCCATCGATCCCATTGACGTCGGCACCAGCCGTGAGCAATTGCTGTGCGATGCCCGTATTCCCCCGCGATGAGGCCTCAATCAGCGGAGTCGAAACTCCGCCCGAAGCGCCTGGATCGGCACCCGCTTCGAGCAGGATCGCCACGATCGCCTGGTCTGCACTTGCCGCCGCATGCTCCAGCACCGAATATCCAGCCGTAACAGCGCCCGGCTTCATACCTGCGACGAGAAATAATCGAGTCGATTCCGCATCGCCCTTGCGAATCGCCTCCGCCATCGAGTTGCGCGAATAACTGTAGTCCAATTTTACTAGATCGCGCCGAGCCTGCTGCGGTGATTTCTCGCAGGCCACCATGCCTAAAATGAGCAACAAGAATACCGTGTTCATGCCATGGCTCCTTTGGGCACGTTGCCTATTAAACGGAATTTATTGATCATTTAAAATATTACGCGCAAATAGATCAGCTCCGCGTCCATCCTATGCCCTGGCAAATAACCCCCGACACATTTCCGCTCGCACTATCGGCTTCAACCGCCGCGCTGCTGGCCGTCTGTATCTTCCGCTGATGCTCAATATCCGGGCTCATCACTTTCTTTCTGGCCATCACCCGCCGCTTCATGCATCTGATGGAGGGAGAATATCCACGTCGAAAGCGTGCCCGACGAGGGGTCGGGGTTCTGCATTAGACTCCCGGATAGGGAAAGAACCTACAAAAAAACCTTATCAGATCGCCCAGTAATGCCACAAGTCTCCCGGGATCTCATAGCGCATCACCTCGCGTTCGGCGTAATGCCAGCGGGCAAAAAGCCCCAGTCGTGGATTTGCGCGAATATTTGCCGAACCGGTATGGCACATAAAGCAGTGCCACAAGATCACGTCGCCCGCCTCCGCCACAAACTGCTCCGGCCCCTGCGGGGAGCGGTCCGAGAACAAACCCCACTGCTGCGATTCCCAGTCTTCCCGCTTGGTGAAACTACCATCGATCTGGTCGGGAAACTCGCGGAAAAAATCGTGCACCGGCCAGTGGCTCTGCGGCCAATAGGTAAAAGCGCCGCCCTGATCCTCGACATCATCGAGATAGGCCGTCGCGCCGAGCATAAAACCGCCACTCCACCCATTCGGCCCATAACCATCGATGTGCCCCTGGCCTGGCCAATCCCATGTCGACTCTTTTTTTGGCCACTGCACCAATAACGACCCACCCCCACCGACAAACTGCCCACCACCCAATTGCTCGACCACCGCCTGCATCTGCAGTAATTGCCCAAAGGCCGGGTCAACCGAAAAGCCATCGATCACATAACTGTCGGGCCAACTCGCAGGATCTTGCGCATCAGCGCCGACGTGCGCCCAAAACTGTTCCCGCCAAGCAGCCATCCGTTCCGTCTCGACAAAACCCTTCAGGATCAAATACCCCTGGGTCTTGAAAAAGTCGATTTGGCTTTTGTACAACATCGTCACGTCGATTCTCCCTATATCGATTCTATGGTTTACATAATGGCTTTCAGATAATCCACATCATACGATCGAGCCTTGGGCCCCCAATCATTGTTCTTTGCGCAGCTGCAATCGTATTTTTTTCGGTTTAATATCAACAACCATAAGATCTGTCTCGTGGTTTATCGATTCAACAGAGATCTCAAATGTACGGCGCCCTAACTCAATTAATTTTGCGTCGACATCGAGCTGTAAACGAAAATCCGCTGCCGTCGCCATTACCATCGCCCGCCGCGGCCCAACCACTGTCACTTCCACCATCTCGGGCTTGACGCCTTCCAGCACATACCCACTGGGCATCTGCTCCACCTCGACAAAGACCTCGTGCGCCACCATTTCCTCCGCCGCACCCGGCACCAACACCAACCAAGCACCCAAGGCCAGCGCAAAAGACAACACCCCCTCCACCAACCAACCCCCCAACCACCGCCACTCGATCCCACCGGACTTCACCAATACACCCGTGCGCTGCAGATGATCCTGCACCCGGTCCAACAATTCGCCCGGTTCGGCCAAGATCTCCAAACGCCCCTGCGCCGCTATGCCAATGGTCCCGCGCTCCTCCGATACCACCAAGCACAAAGCGTCGCTGCGTTCAGCAAGCCCCAAAGCCGCCGCATGCCGCGTGCCGCCCGGCCCCAACTCGTCGCGATTTTCCGACAAAGGCAAGTGCACCGCAAAACGCTCCAGCCGATTGTCGCGCATAACCAACGCGCCATCGTGACCCGCCGAACCCGCGTCAAAAAGGCTGTCGAGCAGTTCCTCGCTGATCGTCGCGTCCAACGCGACGCCACCCTGCAAGTGCCGCTCTAACGGCTCGCGACCCGGCAACACGATCAAGGCTCCGCGCCGCTTCTCGGCCAATTGGCGCAAGCCGCGCACCAGCACCCCCAAGCTACCCTCACCCGGCCGCGATGCCTTGTGCCGCAAACCCAACGCGGCGATCTGCTCGAAAAGTCGACGCAGATCATCCTGAAAAACCACCAGCAGCAGAACCACCAAAACCGCGAAAAAACCCTGGAATATCCACGCCGTCAACTGCAGTTCAAATTGCCGCGCCATCAGATAGAAGGCTCCCAGAAAGGCCAGGCCGATAAGCGCCATGCGCGCGTGTACACGCCGAGTCCAGGCGACCAAGCCCCACAGTAACAGACCAACAACGGCGATGTCAAAAAAATCAGTGGGTGCGATATCTAAAAGAGGCATGCCCAATAATAACTTGCTGGCTGAAGGGGGACAAGCAGGACGAAAAAAGTCGGAGAAAACGAATAGATCTACATCCTAAGACACGCAATAGACGTTCCTATACGCGCCAGCATTTCTCGTTGCTTATCCAGCGGTGGGCGAAACGACTAACTCGAGAGAAGACTATAGACCCACAATACGAGATGCTCTCCCAAACAATCGCTATTGTGCCCCAGGAAACGCCGCCATATACACCTTAGTCCGCTCATTCAACACCCCATAAAAACCCCGCGTCTCCTCATCTCCACTATCGCGCCAAAACGCCGCCGGGATACTAGAATCATTCGCCAACGGTGCGCGATTTCTGTGCCCGTAATAAATCTGTACCGTCCGCCGCTCGGCATTTGTCGGCCGCGTCGTCGCTGTGTGCATCACCGCCACGTTGAACAGCGCGCACGTACCCGCCGGTCCGTGCAAATGATACTGCCCGCCCCGTTGCAGTTGCTCTTCGCGATCCTGTAACACCGACTGCTGTAGCGATTCCGGTGACAGCGAGAAACAATGCGTAGCCTCGTCAACGTCAGACAGGTAAACCATCAACTGGATATAATCCATTCTAAACGGATGCTGATCCCAATGCGGTTTGTCGCGATGCCAACCTTGGTGCAACTCGCCGTCATAAGCCTGCATCAACCGCAACCCGATCTCGCCAAAACACAGCGGCCCACCCATTAATTCTTCGATGGTCGGATAGATCTTCGGATGGCGGATTAACTCGTCAACTTGCGGCGACGTGATCAGCGCCTCGTAATTGGCCTGCTGGTGGTGGCCGTATTGGTGCCAGAAATAGGGGTATTGCTCCCGGTCTTCATCAAACATTTCACGAAAATGTTGCAAGTCCTCACCGTCAAAAACTTGCCCCATATTGAGAAAGCCGTTGGCAGCAAAAAAATCGCGATCGGTCTGGTCCATTAGATCCTCTCATGTATAGATTGCAGAAATAAAAGAATATTATCTTGCACCGGAAACCAACTCCGAGCCGGTTGTCTGCCCACCGAACGGTGCATACTTTAATGGCACACAGGAGTTAGCGCCACATGAAAAAAATGCGTCACTGACATCGCAGCAAATAGAGTATTTTGAAGACCAGGGCTATCTCGTCTGCGAACAAGCCTTCGACGCGACAGAATTCGCCGCCTTAGCCACCGCCTATGATGAGTGCCTCGACGCACTGCGCACCGCAGACCGACTCAACAATATCTGCCAAGGCCAACTCGACGACGGTACTCCGACCCAGGTCCACCAAATCCGTTGCGCCCACCTCGCCCACCCACTCTTTGACGACTTAATTCGCGACTCTCGTATCCTCGATCCGATCGAAATGCTTTTAGGGCCGAATATCAAACTGATTCTCTGCCAGGGCCTGCACAAACCGCCACATACCGGTGGCGCGATCGACTGGCACCAGGGCGACTACTATTTTCGCATCGATAAATTGAACGCCGTCGTTTCCTGTTGGATCGCATTTGACCAAGCGACCGTCGATAGCGGCTGCATGTGGGTCATTCCCGGAGCACACACTCAACTCTGGCCGCACGAAAGCCTCGAATCACCGGGCTATCGCATGCTCGGCACCGACGAGAGCAAAGCCACTGCGCTCGAACTGCCCGCCGGGCAATTTATGTTCCACCACGGCGCCACGTCCCATCGCACCCTACCAAATACAACCGACGACCCACGTCGCGCCCTAGCCATCCACTATATGGATATCACCGCCCGTTCGCTAGACGGCAACCGCGAAGCCGAACCACCCGAAAACATGCCAATCGTGCGCGTGGCATCCATCGGTTAGGACGCTTGTCAATAAATGCGAGTTTTCGCGCAGTTTTGTGCCGCTATACGTCACAGAGTTCAAACGCCTGTCTGAGCGCCGGCACCACCTCGCCCTTGGGTTTAAACTCGTGCCCGACATAACCCTCATAATCCGTCGCGGCGATGGCCGCGCATATCGCCGCGTAGTTCAACTCCTGCCGATCATCTAAATCATTGCGCCCCGGATTACCAGCCGTATGAAAATGACCAAATGCCGCGCTGTGCTCTTCGATCGTGCGGATCACGTCGCCCTCCATAATCTGCATATGGTAGATGTCGTAGAGCAACTTGATTCGCGGGCTATCCACCCGTTCAACGATTTCGAGACCCCAGTCAGTGAAGTCGCACTGATACCCCGCATGATCAACCTTGGAATTGAGTAGTTCCAGATTCAAGTTGATCCCTTTTTCTTCGGCATAAGATGAAACGCGGAGGAAACCGTCGACCGTATTCTCAATCGCCTCCTCCTCCTCCATACCTTCGACGCGATTACCGCTAAAACAGATCAACCCACCCACGCTGTAGTCGACGGCAAAATCGATCGATTCGCGCAATTCCGCCTCGATCCGGTCGTGGTTTCCGGGTTTATTGAGCCCGTCGGGCAACGAGGCATGGCCGATCATACTGACAACTTTTAAACCATGGCCGGCAGCTTCCGCGCACAGCGCGGAAAAATCGTTGTCGCGACCCCAGACCTCAATGGCCGGATAACCGATGGCGGCAATCTGCCGCAATAATTCGCCGCGATCCATCGCCGGCAAAATCGGTAAGCATACAGACTGCTTTATGGGCATAATTGATCCCCTTTAAAATTCCCTAAACGACTCCAGTCGAAGACCACCCCAATCGTCTCTGCCCGATTTTCTAACAACTGGGCATAGACTCCGGGTGCCTCCTGCGGCGCAAAACGCGAAGTAATCAGATCTTCAACGCGCATCTGCCCACGTTCGATATACGTGTGGAAAAGCCCCATCTGCCGCACCGCATCCCACCCTTCGGCATGCGGCGGCAACATCTCGTTGTGGCTGCCGCGCACGCTAATCTGCCGGGTGAGCACATCGGCGGTCAGCACTTGCTTGCTCGGGTGTGGCGAATCGCCGATCAACATCAGCGTGCCAAAGCGTCGCACCAGCTTCAACGCCAACGGAAAAACTGTGTAGTGTCCGGTCGCGTCAAAGACCACATCAGCCAACTCACCATCGGTATGCTGCTCGACAAAGGACACCGCGTCGGCGGCGCTACCGGCAAAGGCCTCTGTCGCCCCGTGCGCACACCCGACCTCTAGCCGCTCCGCGATCGTGTCGATAAGCATGACCTCACTCGCGCCCATTAAGCGCGTATATTGGGTCAATAGCTGGCCCAACGGGCCCGCGCCGATAATCGCCACCCGCGCTCCCATCCGCAACTCAGCCCTGCGCACACCCGTCTGTGCGATCGTCGCCAACTTAGACCACGCCGCACTCTCATCGGAGACCCCATCGGGTATTTTGATCGGCCTACCGGCAACCGCCGCATATTGCCGGTGGCTGGAAGAGCTGAACACCCGGTCACCAATAGCATACCCATCCGTGCCCTCACCTAACTCGAACACTTCGCCGACATTGCTATAGCCCAGATAAAATGGATACTGCACCCAACCCGCCCAATGCGAGCCCTCATCCATCTCGCTGCGATAACAAATGCACTCTGTCCCGGTACTGATCAGGCTTGTACGCGTGCGCACCAGCAATCCGTCCGGCGGCGCCACCGGCGCCACCTCGCACAAAAGCTCGACCTGCTGTTTGCCCTTCAAAACGATATTGGCCGATTTCAATTCTACCTTCCTGGCTTTGGGTCCGCCGAATAGGATAATGAGCTACTTGCAGACAGACAAGCTCGCATGCGGACGATAATCGCCTTCGACAGAATACGCTTGCCGCGTGATGTCCGAGAAAATAGGCTCTAACGCATGTAAGGGAGCTACAACGATCTTGTCGAGGGCTGCAAAACAGCGCAGGATATTGGCCGTTGTGCTCGAGGCTGACTGGACTGGTATTGCACTTAAAGGAGGATTGCGAAGATTCGGGATATGACAACTGCAGATACTGGATCAGGACTTAATCTACCACTACGATATCTATCTGCCGTGGGGTTCCCAATCCCAGGCTACGACGCACAGACAGACCGGCCCCCGTCGGCTATGAATCGATGGGGATGACTAAGCCATAAATCCAGGCACAAGCAGCCAAAATCTATACTCAGTAGCGGTAAAAACCAGCAGCGAAGATACCTAAATTCAACATTTTGCGGGGTTCGTTTGCCATCCGTTTGCCAGTGGTAAATAGTTTGGTTGTCGGGCAAAAAGACCCCTCTCGCAAACGATTGTGTTTACGAGAGGTAATAATGGTCGGGGTGCTCGGATCGAACCGAGGCCCCCCTGCTCCCAAAACATTACCACGCAATTCTATTCCGCCACTACCCGCATCAATCGCGGCTACCTGGCAAAAACCATTATCTATATGTTATTCCCTCGCCGTGCCAGGGCATGCGAAAACTAGGCTGCTGACCGTAGCGCCGCATCTCCAGCGATAATTCAGCCTGACTAGCCGGTTCCAGTTCCACCTGGAAATACGTACCATCGACCGACAAGACCTCATCGCCAGCCCGCACCTCGGTAAAACAATGCTCGCCAAAACTGCCCGCGCCAATAATCACATGACGCGCCTGACTTGGGCTCAAATTCACTAAGGTCAGATCGACACTCTGTTCAGCTAACCCGGTCACCAGTGCCGCCACATCCTTTGGCAACCCCGGTCTTTGCTCTAACCCGTCAAAATACCGCACCCGCCCCTGCGCCAACCCACCCCAGTAAATCGTCTGCGGAGCACCAGTGGTCAGTTGTACGAGTGCCTCGGTCACCACGGGATTTACCTGTTGCCACCAGTGCACGTCGAGCTTCGTGAGATCTTGCTCGTCTCGAATGACCTTGTCAATACGATCGGCGACCTCGCGATAATTGGCCTGTAGGATCTGCTCGGGGTAGTCGGGCAACTCGCCGGCGAGAAAACGGGTCCAGGCCCGGCAATCGAGCGAGCGCGGGCCCCGTTGCCCCAACGCCGCCCACTCGTCCTCGGCCCCCCGCCGCAATCGCTCCATCCGCTGCAAGTCACCCTCTTGCATCGACGCGCACCACAGGTGGATCGGCCCATCCGTATTGATCGGTTGGTATTCGCCCCAACCCTCATCGGTATGCTTGTAGGGCACCAACAACCGGCCGTCTTCTTCGCGGCCATGCTCGACTAGGCAATCCAGGTGCATGCGCAACAGCTCCAAATACTTGACCTTGCCTGTTACCAAGACCGCCGCCTCCACCGCCGCGGTCATCGAGTGGATCATCATATTGTGGCCATAACGCCCGGTCCAGCCGTAGAGACCGCCCCACCACTCTCCCTCGCGCAACTCGCCAACGATGCCGTTCGGACCAATATTATCGGGCACGATGCGGCCATTGGCCACCGTCCGCTCAATCCAGGCACCGAGGTATTCTTCGATCCAGTTTTTGTATTTCTCTGCACCAGTGTGCAAATATGCCGTGGCCACCAACACCACCACGCCGAGATTGACCGTCACGTCACCATTCATCACGACCCGATCAAAACACGCCTCGACCTGCCTCACGGTCTGGGGATCTTTTGCCCAATCCTCGGGCAGTGGAAAGCCAGGCCCCAGCGTCGCGTGCCCGTATTCGATATCATAATGGATCTCACCCGGCCGCATTTTAAACAACGGACCCTTACTGCCACTGCACGGCGAGCGTACAATGCGATGCCGCGGATCGTAGTTCGGCACGCCTGAATCCTCGTTGAGATACCATCCAGCAAAGCGCTCTGCCCGCCGGACCGTCTCGCGATTGCTCGGGTCGGCCATCCCAAGATGGTAAAAGTAGATGTAGTTTTCGGCGTTGTGGAACCAGTCGTCGTCGTTGACGAATTCATTGGTTACGCGGCCGTAGTCGTGCGTGAGCTGACGGGTGATCGCGTTCCATTCTTCCAACGCTTTAGTGCCCGTATACTCGCTGCCGCCCAGTGCGTAATAGTGCGGCCAGTTGAAAAAAGCCTCGTAGAGATCGTCGGCCCAGACCCCATCGCCGGGATACTCCTCCATCCAGATCAGCGACCCGCCAGGGCGGGTGTATTTTTCGAGAAAAACCGGTGCCCCCTCGTCAATGGCGTCGATCAGCCGCCGCTCTAACACCGCCCACAGCGGCGGAGTGGTACGTCGGGTAGCTCTTATGGTTTTGCATGACTGTTGTGTCATTTTCCTATGGCCTTTCAAAAGCTCGACGAACTATGCGTGGGATAAACGCGAGTTGTAATAACACATCGGGCTCCTGATCGTTCGGAAACCGCCCCAGTAAACTATTGGCCACATCGGCCAGTTTACTCACGCTGTAATGTTGAAGGATTTGAAGTGGATGATATCCATCGAGGTCTTTCATACCGCTACAGCTTGCTATACCGACATAAGCCGCCAGGATATAAACGCGCGATACTCGAGATAGCGGAGCAAAAGCACCTATCTACTGATACGTGGCCAGTGCGTGCTGATCGCCAATTTCAGCCAGTATCTTCTGCATGCCATCAAGATTTTCCTGCAAGCTGACCTCGGCATCTATCTCCGGCCGGTGGTCAATAAGGCCAATGGGTCCATCATAGCCTGAAACGGCGATCATCTGCAAGATCTCGCGATCCCGTTCTCCCGTACCCAGCGGCAGGATCTTCGGTCCCTCCGGCGTCATGCCGTTGAAATTGACGCTCATCAGATACGGCCGCATCGCCCTAAACGCGTCGGGCATCCGATCCAACTGATCGTGCCCATGAAAGAAATTGTAGACGATGCCGACATTATCTACTTCTACGCGTTTAACCACCTCCACCATCGTCGCCGGCTCTCCACCCCAACTACCGTGGTTATACATACCGTATGTGCAGCCGCGCTCGTTGAAGATCGTAGCGAGAACCTCAACTTGTGCGGCAGCGGCGTCATAACGCGCATTCACATCGGCGATTTGCTGCAAATCTTCACCGACCAGCATCTTCCACATCTCGATTTTTAGGTCGTTGCGCTCGACAAACTCCAATGCCGCACGCAAATGCGGATCCTCCCACACGCCCTGCTCGTCTATCGGATAACTCCCCGACAGCCAAAACGCGGTCATTTCGACGCCGTGATCGCGCAACTGGCACAACTCCTCATCGAAACGCTCGATATGCTCGTCGCGCCAGTCGTAAGCCAACGCCCCGATACCCAATCGCTGCAGCATCGCCGCCCGTTCCTGTGGACCGCGTTTACGGGCGTCAAAGGGCACGATACACCAGGCGAGCAGGTTGTCCCTGGCAAAAACGCTCATCAAGAGATCCTCAGGCGAAAGACCGGTCAAAGAGTTCGGCGATGGCCTTTTCGCTATTGTCCTGCAATAGACGAGTACCCGTACCGGTAAAGTGCGTATGCTGAATCCGCGGCTCGGCTTCTGCCACCCATTTATCCTCGCCCCATACGAACCAGCCGTCCTGCTCCTGGTCAAAGACATAGAGCGGCTTGTTGCATAGCTTGGCGAACTCCGCGCCCCAGCCCGTACCGCCGCGCACCGTATTGTCCTCCCGGATCTGGCCAACCACATAGATCTCTTGGCCATTATTGATCTGATACCAGATGCTCTGCAGGATCTTGCGAAAAACTTCCGTCCGGGTATAATTGCGGTTCAATAATTTGGATATATAGGTCAAGCTGACATCGCCTTTTTCCAGTTCTTCGTGGTTGAGCATTCGTATGCCGCGATCGCGGGCGATACTATGCCCCTCAAAGGTAAAGTTCACCTCTTCAATACCCAGGCGCTCGGCATTACTGCCAAACACGGCCTCGGCGCCGCGAGCGCCACCGCTGAACAATATATAATCCTTGGTGTCCATGATGCTCCTTACAGGTGTGGATAAACCCCCGATCGGGTATTCATGAAATTTTCTGCTGGCCGATTGTCCCTAAAATAGGGCAAAACGACAAAATGAACAGTAATAGGCCATGGAGAAAACAAGCCCTGCGGCAAACAACACCAAATCGCCCCCGCGAACCAGACGCATCGCCCACGCCACCATCGGCGCGACTTGACCATCCCGATCATAAGGTTCTTTATAAAGCGCGCTTTGCATAGGCGATTATCCGACCTTGCTGACAACATAATAAATAACGTCGGGCAAGGCCGCACCATCCTTATCTATTTTATCGCCATATCCCCAATAATCCCATCGCCAAAGGAGCCCCGATGCTCGAAAAAACGGCAACGACCTTGCAACAGATGTTTTCACTCGAAGGCAAACGGGGCATCCTAACTGGTGGTTCGAGCGGCCTCGGCTTGGCCACCAGCCAAGTACTCGCCGACGCGGGCGCCGAGGTCTTCGTGCTTAGTCGTTCCGGCGAAGTAAAAGTCGAACACGACATCCAGCACTCCTCGATCCACCATATCAAAGCAGATGTCGGTGACCGCGAAAGCTTAAGCTCCATCGTCGACAAGATCGGAGGCGGTGGCTTGGACTTCTTAGTCAATAACGCGGGTATCACACAGAAGGCGCGCAGCGAAGATTTTGCACCCACAGATTTTGCCCGCATCCAACAGGTCAATGTCGAAGCGGTATTCAACCTGAGTAATCTCTCTTATCCCTACTTAAAACAAGCCAAAGGCGCCGGTCGTATCGTTTCCATATCGTCGCTGGCCGCACATCTCGGCTTTGCCGAAGTCGCCCCCTATTGCGCCTCAAAGGCAGCGGTGACCGGCCTGACACGCGGGCTGGCCGTCGAATGGGCGCACGACAATATCCTGGTCAATGCGGTCACGCCGGGCTGGTTCCCCTCCGAGATCAACAAACAGGTGGTCGACGCCGAACGGAAAAAGAAGATCCTCGCGCGCATGCCGCTCAGCCGTTATGGCGAACCAAATGAGCTAGCCGCGATGGTCTTGTTCCTGGTTTCACCGGCGGCGTCCTATATCACGGGGCAGGAGTTCGTCGTCGACGGCGGCGCGTTGGCCTTTGGTTTCTGAGGAAAAATACCTATCGACGCTCAACTTTTCAACCTTACAAATCAGCCACGGATGCCCCATGACCATTTGCAGATCGGATGGCCATCAGAAAACGATTGCCTTACGCGCTATCGATCTATAGCAATCGAATATGCTGCCACACTAAAGAAATAACAGGCGCGCTTTTCAGTACAAGGATCGTTTTTCTGCGGATGTAGAGTATTATCGGATAAACCTTATACCCCAGACCTATTCGATTCCATCCAATCCCAAGACGCCCAATGCCTCGAAATTGCGCCGCCACCCTGGCTTGCGTCGTGGTCCTTCTCAGCGGGCGCCCCACGGAGTCGCTCACGGTTTACCGCGTCGGCGGGGCCGACCGTCCACCGCCGATCCTCGATCACCCCTTCGAGTTCATGCCGATCAGCTGGGACGAACTCAATGGGCGCCGACACGGACAGTCTCGACTGATCGAAATTAGGCCAGCTTATATCGCTCCACAGCAAATGGACCCAGACATTAACCTCGTGCCCGAACTGACACAACGGGGCGGCGGGATTAAGCGGTTGACCTGGCGCACCTGGCAACCCGTCGGCTTCCCCCTGCAATTACTTACCGACGGCAACGATGCAACCGCTCGCATCGCAGGTAGCCCTTGGTTCACCTTTGCCAATGTCTTCAACTATACAAACCAGCATACGATGCCGCCGGGGCTCTATATCCTGAAATTATAGGTTCAGACCGACCAAAACACACACCGGCAGCGGCGATCGGTTTCAGTAGTCTACTAGAAAGAAACGGAAGATCATTTATCTTTCTGAAGCTTGCGCAAATGCATCATCAGTAGGACCTTCCAATCTCATTTTAAACAGATCATCCATCGCGCCTACATTTCTGGCGTCATGGTGAGAAAACTACTGAACGCCATGTTGAAACGGGCGTGATCTACTTGCGAGGTATAAAGAATACCCGGCAGAGGAATTAGCCTCTACCGGGTATTCTTATATAATACTATTGCTGAAATATGTGTGCTTAACGGCTCAACGCTTGCCCCCGCCGTGCTCGCACTCCCATTGCTCCAAACTCATCATGCCGGCCACCACTTGGCTGTTGTCGCCTGTGCGATCCGACTCGCGCGACTCCCTGGCCCGGGCCGCCGTGTGCTGGTTCTCCGACTGCAGGACGTCCTCTTCACCCTCGGCGAGATGCCGGTACAACAGCTTCAGCTCTGAAGAAAATCCCGCGTACACCTCCCGCGGCACATACGTCCTGAGCGAATGACCGCCCGAGTGCAAATTGCCGAACTCGTTACCCGACAGCCACCACGGCGCATAGCGGCACACGACCGCCGTGCGTTCGTGCTCGCTCTGGTTGATAGCGCCCGAGTGCCAGATCCGCGTGTCCTGCATAAAGACAGAGCCAGCGGGGGCCGAGATTTGGAACTCGCCTGGTATCGACGCTTGTTCGTCGATACCGTCATCGGGGCCGCGCGGGTTGCGCGGGTCTTTATGCGACCCTGGCACAATCCACGTACCGCCATTATACGGGGTCACGTTCTCCGGACCAAGGTACCAGACCGTGGACAGCGCCATGCAGACATCGGGGAATGGCTGGGCGACCGCGCCGCAATGCTTCCACGGATGTTCGCTGCTCGGCCCGTAGGCCGTCAGATCATGCGGCCAGTCGGAATGCCAACCGCGCCGCCGCAACTGCTCTTCAGACAGCGCCTCGCCGGCCGGCTTCGACGACTTATTGACCTCCGTCTGCGAAATGCGGACATGCGTGTCGAGCATGGCCTTAGCCACCCGGAGCACACGCGAGTCTGCGAGATACTCGGCGAAGGTCTCGTTGCGCGCAATGTCGCATAGCTCGGCGTCGGGCGCCATCGGCGGCCGAACAAGCCCGTCGCCAATCTCGGCGTCGGGATTTCTTTGGCGCTCCAGCTCTATGCGCTTGCTCCGCTCCGCCTCTCGGTCCTGCTGCAACAGCCGGCGCCCCTCGTGCACGCTCTCGCGCACAGTGTTGACTTGATCCTCGGGGATCACCCGCTCGACAACGCAGAAACCCTGGACGCGCAGCGATTGCAGGTACCCCCCAATCTCCTGTTCACCGCCCTTGGGAATGCCCGTGCCGATAGAGTAGGGGATACACAGTCGATTATCAATATTTGGCAGTTCTGACATAATCAATCCAGATAGTTTAATGGTTAAAAAGATATGTCTCGACCTTTACTAAAATCACAGTAGTAATGTAAAACATATATTTAATATTATTCAATAAAAGAGGACCTCAAAAGAATACACATATCACTGCCAGGGCAGTAGGAGGGCAGCGAAGCCACTCTAATCTTCTTGTTCAATGTAAATCCACCGCAGAAAATGTATACGGAAAAGTTCAGGCCGTTAGAGATGTAGCTTCCGCATCACAGATATTTGCGAGTCGCAATGACTTGGGTGTCCCCAGTTTTTTTTGGTTGTAGGGGCAAAAAAGCAAAGCGGGAGGTTCGACGTCAAGCTATTGAGCTCAACGTTGAAGTCAAGTGTCAATATTGGCTGACAAGCATGATCTCAAAACATACATTGGCTTATAGTGATTTAGTCAACCGAACGTTCTTGCCGCGGATGGACATCACGTGATAAGTGCCCCTAAGGGTACTGGCACTGTGGCATCCCAGATAGTGGCGTTCCGCTTTATTCATCAACGTAAAGGTGGTACTTGCCGCAGGACTCACCAACTTTACACTCACCGCAGTTCTTTTGGAGATATTTTCGTCGCGGTCCGGATCTGTCTCGTATAGGCTCTAAGCTACTCGACCGCGCCTGTATCGATGCTACTTGCGCTCCTCTTCCGCCACCTGCGACCGATCCTGGGGGTAGTAGCCGATCGCTTCG
>Ga0315339_1001949_pt1 | contig 16620 bp, 8 predicted proteins | sample ASW17metaG_FD_204514 | JGI IMG/M metagenome (GOLD analysis project Ga0315339, IMG submission 204514) | Ammonia-oxidizing marine archaeal communities from Pacific Ocean, United States - ASW #17 | ecosystem: Environmental > Aquatic > Marine > Oceanic | place: USA: California | collected 2016-12-05
AAGATCGCCGTCGTTGGCTCTGCGTTATTCGGGTCAATCTCTGGCTCGGCGGTTTCCAACGTGGCCACGACCGGTGTCATCACAATTCCGATGATGCAGCGGGGCGGTTATTCCAAGGAAGACGCCGGCGCGATAGAGGCTGTTGCCTCTACTGGTGGGCAGTTAACCCCGCCGATCATGGGCGCTGCGGCCTTCTTGATGGCAGAGTTCCTGGATATTCCTTACACCCACGTGGCCGCCGCCGCGCTGATCCCGGCGTTGCTGTATTACCTTGGTGTGTTCACCCAGGTTGACCTGATCGCCGCCCGTGACGGGATCGAGGCACCAGAAGATGCTGACCTGACTGTGCCCAAGGTGCTGGCGGCAGGCTGGCACTTTTTGATCCCTTTTGCGGTTCTGCTTTATGCGTTGTTTTTCATGCGGCTCGACCCCGAAGATTCCGCGTTGCTGGCGTCGCTTGCCATCGTGGCGGCGGGCGGCGTTCGTGGCTACAAAGGCACCCGGCTGTCGCTGGGCACTTTCGGTCAGGTCTTTGTAAAGACCGGCACATCTATGGTTGATCTGATCCTTGTGGTCGCGGCGGCGGGCTTTGTGATTGGGGTGCTGAACGTAACCGGCCTGGGCTTTGCGCTGACGTTGGTGTTGGTGGATTCCGTCGGGTCCAGCCTGTTCCTGCTGCTGCTGATTTCAGCCGTCGTTTGCATCATCCTGGGGATGGGCATGCCGACATCGGGCGTTTACGTGCTATTGGCCAGCCTGGTCGCGCCGTCACTGGTAGAGGCGGGGGTAACACCCATCGCGGCGCATCTGTTCATCCTGTATTTCGGCATGATGTCGATGATCACGCCGCCCGTGGCGCTTGCGGCCTTTGCGGCGGCGACGATATCGGGGGCCGGGGCATTTACAACCGGCGCGTCCGCGATGCGGATCGGATGGGCGGCGTTTATCCTGCCATTTGCCTTTGTGGCTACACCTGCGCTGCTGTTTGAGGGCACTATGCAAGAGGTGATCATCGCCACCTGCCTGACCGCAATCGGCGTCGGTGCGGTGACTATCGGCATCGTCGGTTACTTTGCACAACATCTGGGCATGGCGATGCGGACGATATTCGTGGCGCTGGGCGCGGTGTCGCTGCCGCTTGGCTTTGTCACAGTTTCAATCCTGATCCACGCCGCCGCTGCGGCCGCGCTGCTGGGGCTGTCTGCTGTGTTGATGCTGAGGGGGATCAAGACGCGCAAGAGCGGCCAAACAACATAAGATATTAATAAACCAAGGGAGGAGACGACTATGAAACGACTTACTTTTGCAGGTATCGGCCTGGGTGCGGTGCTACTGGCGGGGGCTGCTTCGGCGCAGGTGGTGTCAATGGCGACAGGCGCGCAGGGCTCTTTGGCCTATAATTCTGGGCAGGCGGTTGCCGTTGTGGCGAACGACAACGGAATCACCGTGCGCACCCAGCCACTGGTGGGCTACATGCCGCTGCTGAATTCTGGCGAGATCGACTTTGGCTATTCCAACGGGGCCGAGGCCAGTTTTGCCCTGACCGGCACGGGTAACTTCACGCGAAAGCACCCGAATGTGCGTCTTGTTGGGGAAATGTTTGGCCTGACTACGGGCATCATGGCCGCCTGCGATCTTGGCCTGAAATCCGTCGCCGACCTGAAAGGCCGCGGCGATCTGCGAATCGCGTCGGAATATACGTCGTCGACAATCATCCCGTTCTACATCACCGGTGCCCTGGCCACCGGCGGGCTAAGCTATGACGATTTCAAACAGGTGCCTGTTTCCAGCTTTGTTGCCGGGATCAACGCCCTTGGTGACGGACTTGTCGATCTGGCGCTGGTCAGCCTGAATGCGGGTGCCGGACAGCAGGCGGCAGTCCAGCTGAAAGACCGTGGCGGGTTGTGCTATGTTTCGATGGAAGATGGCGATGCTGCAGCGGCGGCTCTTGCCGAGGTCCTGCCAAGCGGAACCATCAGGACGCTGCCACAGAACGAAAATATTAACGGTCTGCAAAGCTGGGGTGCCAACCTTGTTAGTATCCCTTGGATGCTTTTGACCAACGCCGACTCCGATGAGGACATGGTTTATAATCTGGTCAAGGCCATCCATGGCAACAAAGAGGCTCTGGGCAACTCTTTTGGCGCGTTCAAGCGTGCGAAGTTTGATGCCATGGCCCCGGCCAGCGCAACGCCCTACCACCCCGGCGCGATCCGCTTTTTCAAAGAGGTCGGCGTTCCCGTCGGCGAGTAATCGCAATAGGCCTGCCCCGGATGACCGGGGCAGGTCCAGCATATTCACCAATATCCACAAGGACGACCAAATCATGATGACGACACTTACGGCCTCGGACGGCCATACGCTTGATTGCTGGATGGCCGAGGCGCAGAGCCCGCGCCGGGGCGGCATTGTCATCCTGCAAGAAATTTTTGGCATCACCGATCAGCTAAAGGGTGTTGCAGATCGCTATGCCAACTTGGGCTATGACGTTGCGATTCCAGCCCTGTTTGACCGTCAGCAAAAAGACGCTGTCATTCCCTTTGCCGAGGCCTCGCGTGGCCGCGACCTGATGCTTACCTCTGATCTCGACACGACAATGAAAGACGTCGATGCAGCGGTGCAGGCCCTTAAGGCCAAAGGCGGTAAGGTCGGCGTGATTGGTTTTTGTTGGGGCGGCGGTCTGGCCATTCGCGCGGCGCAAATCCTGGATGTCGCCTGTACTGTCGCCTTTTACGGAACGCGCCTGCCGAGTTATCAGATTGCGCCATTAAGGACACCAGTTCAGGGCCATTGGGGTGCCGACGACAGCCACGTCCCACCCGAGATGCTGGACGCTGCCCGTGCATATTTCCCTCAGATGGACGTACATTTGTACGAAGGCGTCGGCCACGCCTTTGCCAACGACGCGCGCCCTGCTGACTATGCGGCAGAAGCGGCCGAACTTGCGCATGCACGGACGCAGGCCTTTTTTGCCCAACATCTTAGCTGACAAATGGCTCTGTGAAAGTGAAAGCGGTGAATGTGAATTGGCGACATTCCGCGTGAAAAAGAGTGTACGTAGGGATTGGCGTTAGTCTCTTGCCCTAATAAAAAAGCGGATTTCTGGTAGCTACCGAAACCGGATGTCCGCATCACGGTTGAAATCTTCCCTGAAATCGGGCTCCCCCATAACGGCCTCCTTGCCTAAAATCAGGGAGGAACACGTCTGCAATTCTTGGGGTTGTTCAGTTTGGTTTTAAAAGTACCAAGTAGAGCGCCTAAAAATCTAGCCGCGCCTCGGCGCGCGGTTTAGGGTGCCATCAAGTACTTCGGGGCGACGGGTTATCAGTGGTCGATGTTACCTCGGGATTTCCAACCGTTCACAATGCTATTTCTACCTGCTCTGAAACAGCGGTCTGCTAGGTAATCTAAATAAAGCTCTTGTTGCGGCTTCCCGTCTGATATCAGGTCGACGCATAAAGCCTACGGCGGGAATAATTGACAGCCAGCCCGCCAAAACGACCGGGAGCGGTGGGTTTCATGGCGTTAACATGGGCAAGAAAACAAAGGGGTGTAAGTGTCATATTGTGACTGATGCGGATGGAAATCTGCTGGCGCTGGTCACGCGCACGACGGGCATACAGGATCGCTCCTCTCGGCAGATTGCATTGCAGTCGCCTGCCGGGCAATGGACGGCGCGCACCATATGATTGCGGAGGCCTACGAGAGATTGCCCGAATTGTCGCGCATATTCGCAGATAGAGGCCACGCCGGGGCTAAGGTCAAGAACGCTATGGCTGCAGTCGATGGGGCGTCGATCGAGATCGTAAAATGCGCGCCCAGAGTGACCATTTTTGTGGTTATGACAATGCGTGCGGTCGTTGAGCACGCTTTCGCTTGGGGCGGTCGGTGCCGACGGTTGGCGAAGGACTGGGAGTGGCGCTGTTCTGACGGTAGAGTTTGAACAGTGATTGCTTTCGGATCATCTGAGGATGTATCTTGCTGCAGCCAAGCCAGTTTCAGCATATGCCAAAATATAGTTCTTCTGCTCCGCTGACTTTGAGGTGTCTTCCATTTCTTGGAAAAATCATATCATCATGATCTTTGGCTGTTCGCCTCAGCCGAAGATACCGAAATATTAAAGTGAACGTCTAGGGCTTTGAGTAAAGTTGAAAAATGCCATCCTGAGCCATCATTTCAAATGCGTGCTATATCTACTTAGCGACAGGGGCGTTGGCGGATTCACTGTATTCGCTGGCCGCTCCCGAATCGACCTCACGACGTCTCCTAACTGGGCTCTGAGATGACCGTTGCACGAAATCGCGCCATTTCTGAGTGGTTTCAGCCCATCGGGGGTTGCGAAACCTCAACGCAGTGGTGGCTTGCTTGATCTCGTATTAAAGAAACCGCATAAGCCGTCACAAAATGTTAGCGATCACATGAATGGATTCGACAGTGAACATGCCTTCTGAAAACACTACGTCCGGGCCAACAAACGCCGGGTTTCGTGACGCTGTCTTGCGCCACCTGACCTATACGTTGGGCAAGGATGTGTCCCATGCCACCGTGTATGACTGGCGGATGGCGCTTTCGTTTGCTGTGCGGGACCGTGTGATCGACCGATGGTTCGCTGCGACCCGCGAAAGTTACGATAAGGGTGCGAAACGGGTCTATTACCTGTCGATGGAATTTCTGATTGGCCGTCTGTTGCAGGATGCGATCGTCAATCTGCGGCTGGAAGAGCAGGCATTTTCTGCCATGCAGGACCTTGGGCTGGACTTCGATACTGTTGTGCATGATGAACCTGACGCGGCGCTGGGCAACGGCGGATTGGGGCGACTTGCAGCGTGTTTCCTAGACTCTTTGTCAACATTGGGTGTGCCTGCCTATGGTTACGGCATCCGCTACGAACATGGGCTGTTCCGGCAAAGCTTTGTTGATGGACGCCAGATGGAAGCGCCTGAAACATGGCTACAACAGCGGAACGCATGGGAGTTTGAGCGCCCAGAGGCCGCGTTTAACATCGGCTTTGGTGGCAGTGTCAGCGAAACCGGCACGCAGGCGGTTTGGACGCCGGGCGAAGGCATCGTTGCACAGGCCTATGACACGCCGATCATCGGCTGGCAGGGCGCGTGGGCGAATACCTTGCGCTTGTGGGCGGCAAAGCCCGTGCAGCTATTTGATCTGGACCGGTTCAACCGTGGCGAATTCGCAGCTGCTGCCGAGCCAGAGGCGCTGGCGCGTACGATCAGCCGCGTGCTGTACCCGGATGACACCACCGAAATCGGCAAAGAGTTGCGGCTAAAGCAAGAGTATTTCTTTACCGCAGCCAGCCTGCGCGACATTCTGCGCCGCTTTGAAAGCGAAGGGCATTCGCTGGAAATGCTGCCGAAAAAGGCCGCGATCCAGCTAAACGATACGCATCCGGCGATTGCTGGTCCGGAACTTGTCCGGCTGTTGCATGACGAACGCGGCATCGCCTTTGATGATGCGGTCGAAATCGCTTGTGGCTGCCTGTCGTATACCAATCACACCTTGCTGCCAGAGGCGCTGGAGCGCTGGTCAGAGGGGCTGATGAGCCGTCTTCTGCCGCGTCATGTCGCGCTGATTGAACGGATTGATGCGGCACATGCCGCAAAACACCCGCATCGCAAGGTCACCTTGATGGAGCACGGCGAAATCAAGATGGGCGAGTTGTCTTTCGTGATGGCGCATAAGGTCAATGGTGTGTCCGCGTTGCATACCGATCTGATGAAGACGACGGTGTTCAAGGAATTGCATGGGCTATATCCGGACCGCATCGTTAATCAGACCAACGGGGTTACGCCGCGTCGTTGGATGTTGTCGTGTAATCCGCGTCTAAGTGGGCTGATCACCGAGACCATCGGCGACGGTTGGGTCGGTGATCTGGAAAAGCTGTCGGGGTTGGAGAAATCGGTCGGTGACGCGGGCTTTATGGAGGCCTATGGCAAAGCGAAACGCGACAACAAGGTGCAGCTATCGAACTGGTTACAGTCAGCGCATGGGGTAAAAACCGACCCGGATGCGCTGTTTGATGTGCAGATCAAGCGTATCCACGAATACAAGCGTCAGCATCTGAATATTCTAGAGGCGATCGCGCTGTGGCAGGAAATTCGCGAAAACCCGAATGCGGGCTGGACTCCGCGCGTGAAGATCTTTGGCGGCAAGGCCGCGCCTGGGTATTTCTTTGCCAAGGACATCATCCACCTGATCAATGATGTGGCCAAGGTGCTGAACTCCGATCCGGTGACCAGCCCCTTTTTGCAGATCGTGTTCTTGCCGAATTATAACGTGACGATGGCCGAACGGCTGATACCTGCCTCGGACCTAAGTGAACAGATTTCGACGGCGGGCAAAGAGGCGTCGGGCACCGGCAACATGAAACTGACCCTGAACGGCGCGCTGACGATTGGTACGCTGGACGGGGCCAATGTTGAAATTCGGGATCGTGTCGGGGCCGAGAATTTCTTTCTGTTCGGCATGACCGCGGATGAAGCCGAAGCGCGGCGTGAGGTTGCTGACCATGCGGCAAAGGCCGTTAAGGCCGATGCACGGTTGGCCAGAGCGCTAAAGGCGATTTCGGATGGGGCGTTTTCCGCCAAGGAACGTGGGCGTTACAAGGGCATCGTCGAGAATGTCAGCGGCCCGGATTATTTCCTGGTCGCCTCTGATTTCGCCGATTACTGGCAGGCGCAACGCGAGGTGGACACCGCCTTTGCCAACCCGCAGGACTGGATGCGCGCCGCTGCGCTGAACACCGCGCGGGCAGGCTGGTTTTCGTCGGATCGCACGATCCGGGGATATTTGGCTGACATTTGGCACGCGGAGTCTTTGTTGGGCTAACTTATTCTAACAGTTGCAGAATGAAAAAACCGGGTTACGCTGTGGATATGAAGCAACCAAAGACCTCTGCCGCACCGCCCGCGCTGTCACCTGATGCGCTTGCGCAGATTGCCGCGGGGACCTTTGATGACGCGTTCTCTGTTTTAGGGGCGCACAAGCAGGGGCGGTTGCGGACTGTCACGGCGTTTGATCCCGGCGCAGCCGTTTTGGGGGCCAAGGTTGCAGGAAAGCTGCATCCTTTGGCACCGGTTGATGGCCAGCCGGGGTTCTTTCACGGCAAGGTGCCTGGTGCCAAACCCTATCTTCTGTCTGGCGAAACGGCGGATGGCATTTCGTTTGAATACGAAGACGCCTATCGCTTTGGCCCGGTGCTGGGCGATCTGGATGAATACCTGCTGGGCGAGGGCACGCATAAACGCCTGTGGCACGCACTTGGCGCGCATGTGATGCAGCACGAAGGTTGCTGGGGCACACATTTCGCCGTTTGGGCCCCAAATGCACGGCGGGTTTCCGTATTGGGGGATTTCAACCAATGGGACGGGCGGCGGCATGTGATGCGGCGGCGCGGCGCGTCCGGCATATGGGAGGTTTTCCTGCCCAATGTCGGCGATGGAGCGCCTTACAAATACGAAATCCTCGGGCTGTATGGCGCTATTCAACCGCTAAAGTCTGATCCGGTTGGCTTTGGGTCAGAACATCCGCCAGCCAAGGCATCCGTTGTGCGCGATATCACAGGCTATGGTTGGAAAGACGGCAATTGGATGGACAGCCGCGCGGGCAGTAACGCCCGCACCGCGCCGATTTCCATATACGAGGTTCATCTGGGCAGTTGGCGGCGCAAAGACGGTGGTCGCCCGATTTCCTATCGTGAAGCTGCCGAAGAGCTGGTCGGCTATGTCACCGACATGGGATTCACCCATATCGAGTTGCTGCCGATCAGTGAGTACCCGTTTGATGGCTCTTGGGGATATCAGCCCGTCGGCCTGTTCGCGCCGACCATTCGCAACGGCCCGCCGCATGAATTCCGCGATCTGATCGACGCCGCGCACCGCGCAGGCCTGGGGGTGTTGCTGGACTGGGTGCCGGGGCATTTCCCGACCGATGAGAACGGCCTGGCGCAATTCGATGGCACCGCGCTCTATGAACATGCCGACCCCAAGGAGGGCTTTCATCAGGACTGGAACACGCTGATCTATAATTACGGTCGGCGTGAGGTAGCGAATTTTCTGATCTCTAACGCCTTGTACTGGTTAGAGGAATACCACGTCGACGGGCTGCGCGTCGATGCCGTTGCCTCTATGCTGTACCGTGATTATTCGCGCAAAGAAGGCGAGTGGGTGCCCAATATCCACGGTGGACGCGAAAACCTAGAAGCTATCGCGCTACTGAAGCGGATGAATACAGAAGTCTACGGAGAGGTGCCCGGCATCATGACCGTCGCCGAGGAAAGCACCAGTTTTCCACAGGTCTCCGGGCCGGTCGACGCCGGCGGGCTTGGCTTTGGCTACAAGTGGAACATGGGCTGGATGAACGACACGCTGCAGTACATGCAGCAAGAGCCGGTTCATCGCAAACATCATCACCACCTGATGACATTCGGCATTGATTACGCATTCTCGGAGAACTTCATCTTGCCAATCAGCCACGATGAGGTCGTGCATGGCAAAGGGGCTATGTTGGCCAAGATGCCCGGCCCCGATTGGGAAAAATTCGCCAATCTGCGGGCCTATTATGGCTTTATGTGGGGGCATCCGGGCAAAAAGCTGTTGTTCATGGGCTGCGAGTTTGCGCAGGGCCATGAATGGAACCATGACCAGCAAATCGACTGGGACGGCGCGCAGCGGCCAGAGAACGCGGGCATTCAGCGGTTGGTGCGCGATCTGAACACGCTGTATCGCGGCACGCCCGCGTTGCATGTCAAAGATTGTGAACACGACGGGTTTCAGTGGATCGAAGGCGGGGCCAGCGACATCTCTGTCTTCGCATGGGCGCGATATGGCGCGCCGGATGATCCGCCCGCCGTTGTTGTCTGTAATATGACGCCTGTCGAACGCACCGCATGGCGGTGTGGTCTGCCACGTGCAGGGCAATGGCGTGAGGCGATGAATACCGACGCGGGCATTTACGGCGGGGCCAACCGTGGCAACCTTGGCGGGGTAAGTGCCGAGGATATCGCACACCATGGCCAGCCCCATTCGGCAGAACTCACACTGCCGCCGTTGTCGGCCGTTATCTTGTTACACGAACCAGAATAAATTCACTCAGGGGGGAAAGAGATGAACAAGGCGGAGCGGAGATTGACGAACCGTAGCATGGCATTTGTCTTGGCCGGGGGGCGCGGAAGTCGCCTGAAAGAACTGACAGATACGCGTGCCAAACCTGCGGTGTATTTTGGTGGCAAATCCCGGATCATTGATTTCGCCCTGTCCAATGCGCTGAACTCTGGTATCCGCAAAATGGCGATTGCCACGCAGTACAAGGCGCATTCCCTGATCCGTCATTGCCAGCGCGGCTGGAACTTTTTTCGCGCCGAGCGGAACGAATACCTCGATATTCTGCCCGCGTCGCAGCGCGTGGCCGAGAATAAGTGGTATCTAGGCACCGCCGATGCTGTGACGCAGAACATTGATATTATTGACAGTTATGATGTGGACTATGTGCTGATCCTGGCCGGGGATCACGTCTATAAAATGGATTATGAGATCATGCTGCGTCAGCATGTGGAAACCGGCGCGGATGTCACTATCGGCTGTCTGACGGTGCCACGGCCAGAGGCGACGGCCTTTGGCGTGATGGATGTTGACAAGGATGGGCGCATAAATGCCTTTCTGGAAAAACCAGCCGATCCGCCCGGAATGCCGGGCAATCCCGATATGGCGCTGGCCTCGATGGGGATCTACGTCTTTCAGTGGAAGTACCTGCGCGAGTTGCTGATCGCCGATGCAAATGACCCAGACTCGACGCATGATTTCGGCAATGACCTGATACCCGAGATCGTAACGAACGGTAAGGCGATGGCGCATAAATTCACCGACAGCTGTGTGCGCACCTCCGCGGAAGCCCCGGCCTATTGGCGCGATGTCGGCACAATCGACGCCTTCCATAGCGCCAACATCAACCTGACCGAATTTGAACCCGATCTGGACCTGTGGTCGACCGATTGGCCGATCTGGACGTATTCCGAAAGCATGCCGCCAGCGAAGTTCATCCATGACGAAGACCAGAGGCGCGGGCTTGCGATCAGTTCGTTGGTATCTGGTGGCTGCATCGTTTCTGGCACAGAGGTGCGCAATTCTCTGCTGTTCACGGGTGTACATTCCAACTCTTTCTCGGTGCTGGAACGGGCGGTTGTGCTGCCTCATGCGGTGATCGAACGAAGCGCGCGGTTGCGAAACGTCGTGATTGATCGAGGCGTGGTCATTCCGAAGGGGCTGGTCGTGGGCGAAGACCCGGAAGAGGATAAAAAGTGGTTTCGGGTCAGCGAGGGCGGTGTGACATTGATAACCAAGCCGATGATCCATGCTTGGACCGACGCGCAATGAGGCAGGCACTGTCGGTTGCGTCGGAATGTGTCCCGCTGGTGAAAACCGGCGGGCTGGCGGATGTGGTCGGGGCTTTGCCAGCCGCGCTGAAGCCCGAGGGATGGGCGCTGCGCACGCTGTTGCCCGGTTATCCGATGGTTCTGCGTGCACTCGGAAAGACGAAACCTGTCTGGGCCACGAAAGACCTGTTCGGCGGGGCGGCGCAGCTGTTGGCGGCCAATGTCGCCGGGCTTGACCTTCTGATACTGGACGCGCCGCATCTGTATGACCGCGACGGGTCAATCTATTTGGCCCCCAACGGCCAGGATTACCCGGACAACCCCGAACGCTTTGCGGCGTTGTCGTGGGTCGCGGCGCATATCGCGACCAAGGGCGTCGCGGGGTGGACGCCCGAAGTACTGCATCTGCATGACTGGCAATCGGCGCTGACGCCTTGGTATCTGCGGGAAATGGGCGGCACGGCTGGCACCTTGCTGACGATCCACAACGTTGCTTTCCATGGCATCGCCCCTGCCGCGCGGCTGAATGCGCTGCGGCTGCCACCTGATGGTTTTAACAGTGACGGGTTCGAATATTGGGGCCAGATCAATATGCTGAAGGCAGGCATCGTCGCCGCCGATAAGATCAGCACGGTCAGCCCAACCTATGCCCGCGAATTAACGACGCCGGAATTTGGCATGGGGCTAGAGGGTGTGCTGGCCGCACGCCAAGGGGATCTAAGCGGCGTGCTGAACGGCATCGATACAGAGGTCTGGAACCCCGAGACGGACACAGCAATCAAGACGCATTTCAAGACTGGACGCGGCAAGGCCAAATCAAAAGCGCAGTTGGAACAGGAATTCGACCTGCCTGCCGCCGATGGCCCGCTGTGCGTCGTTGTGTCGCGTCTGACAGCGCAAAAGGGGCTGGATCTGCTGCTAGAGGCGTTGCCAGCGCTGGTAGATCGCGGTGGCAGGCTGGCCTTGTTAGGGTCTGGCGACCGCGAGTTGGAAAACGCCTGGCTGCGCGCGTCTGATGCGCATCCGTTTGTATCGGTGCGCATTGGCTATGACGAAGATCTGTCGCACCGGATGTTTGCCGGGGCCGACGCGGTGCTTGTGCCGTCGCGGTTTGAACCCTGCGGGCTGACGCAGCTATATGGGCTGCGCTATGGCGCGGTGCCGGTGGTGGCGCTGACCGGTGGGTTGGCCGATACGGTGATCCCGGCCAATACCGCCGCGCTTAAGGCTGGCGTTGCGACGGGCCTTCAATTTCACCCAATTACGACCGATGCCATGGCCCATAGCTTGATACAGCTTTGTCAATTATTTGCCGATAAACCTGCATGGACGCGGCTGCAAAGCAATGCCATGAAGCATCCGGTGGGCTGGGAAACCTCTGCCCATGCCTATGCAGAGATCTACGACGGGCTGAACAGACAGTAAAATGACCAAGACGTATGTGATGACCGCCGCTCGGGCCACCCCGATTGGCGCGACCTTTGATGGGCAGGGCGTGAACTTTGCCGTCTTCTCGCGTAATTCGACGCGGATGCAGTTGTGCCTGTTCTCGGATGACGGCAGCGAAGAGATTGCGCGCCTTGATATGCCGGAACGCGAAGGCGATGTTTGGCATGGCTATGTCGCGGGTCTGCAGCCCGGCCAACTGTATGGCTATCGCGCGCATGGCCCGTATCGGCCCCAGGAAGGCTTGCGGTTCAATCCGAACAAGCTGTTGGTTGACCCCTACGCGAAACGGTTGCAGGGACAGGTCCGTTGGGATCCGTCCCTGATGGGCTATGACATCAAGTCCAAGAAAAAAGACCTAAGCTTTGACGCCCGGGATAGCGCGCCCTTTGTGCCGAAGTCCTCTGTTGAGGATCCGACATTTAGCTGGGGCGACGTGCGGCCAAATACGCCGATTGCCGAAACGGTTATCTATGAGGCGCATGTCAAGGGGCTGACCCGGCGGCACCCGGATGTCACACTGCCGGGTACGTTTCTGGGCGTGTCGTCCGATGCGATGCTGGAGCATCTGACAAAGCTGGGTATCACCACGATCGAACTGCTCCCGTCGCAGGCCTTCGTTGATGATGCGTTTCTGGTCGAGGACCAGTTGGTGAATTACTGGGGCTATCAGACACTGGGCTTTTTCGCGCCAGAGCCAAGATACCTAAGCGCGAACCGTATCCGAGAGTTTCAGATCATGGTTTCGCGCCTGCATGGTGCCGGGATCGAGGTGATCCTTGACGTGGTCTATAACCACACCTGCGAGGGGTCAGAACTGGGCCCGACCCTGTCGTTCCGTGGGTTGGACAACACCAGCTATTACCGGCTGGCCGACGGCGGGCGGACCTATATCAACGATACAGGCACTGGCAATACGCTGAACATGGACGACCCGATGGTGCTGCGCATGGTGATGGATTCCTTGCGCTATTGGGTCGAGGTCATGCATGTCGACGGTTTCCGCTTTGATCTCTGCTCAACCTTGGGTCGCCGCGCAGATGGATTTGATCAGACGTCGGGGTTCTTTACCGCGATCCGGCAAGACCCGGTGCTGTCCAACGTGAAACTGATCGCAGAGCCGTGGGATATCGGCCCCGGTGGCTATCAACTGGGGGCCTTCCCGCCGCCATTTCTGGAATGGAACGACAAATATCGCGACGGCGTGCGCCGGTTTTGGCGCGGCGACAGTGATATGGTGCGCCGCTTGGCCGACCGGATCACCGGTTCCGCCCGTCAATTCGACCATTCTGGTCGACCCGCCACATCGTCTGTCAATCTGCTGACGGCGCATGACGGTTTCACCTTGATGGACGTCGTATCCTACAACGAAAAGCACAACTTGGCGAACCGCGAGGGTAATCGCGACGGCCATAATGCGAACGAAAGCGACAATATGGGCACCGAAGGCCCAACCGATGACCCGGTAATCAACGCGGCACGCGCACAGCGCCGTCGTAATCTGATGGCGACGCTGCTGCTGTCGCAGGGCACGCCGATGATCCTGGCCGGGGATGAGATGGGCAACTCGCAGGGCGGCAACAACAACGCCTATAATCAAGACAACGAGATCGCCTGGATAGACTGGTCGGCGGTCGACACAGAGTTTCTGGAATTCACGCGCAAGCTGATCGCCTTTCGTAAGGCACATCCGATCCTGCGGCAAAAGCTGTTCCTACACTCGCGCGAGCGGTTGGTTGATGGAGTTGAAGATCTGTTCTGGCGTCGCCCGGATGGCACAGAGATGGAGGATGCCGATTGGCATGACGCCGGGCTAAGTATCCTTTGCGCCGAACTGCGCACCGCCTCTGGCTCGCCGCGTTATGCCGCGCGCGAGGATGCAATCTTCGCGGTGTTTAACGCCGGGGCGGAAAACAATGTCACGCTGCCAATGCCGACGGATGGCAAGCGCTGGTCGCTTTGGCTGGATACCAGCAGGCCGCAGGCTGAACTTCCGCTAGGCGCGGATTCGGTAATGACATGCCCGGCAGAGGCTGTCTTGGTCTTTGTGCTGGAGCCGTCGGAATGAGTGACCCGATCACGGCATTGGCAGACCGCATGGGTGTGATGCCCAGCTACGTAGATCTGAACAAGGTGGCGCATCAGACGGGCCGTGAGACCCAGATTGCGTTGCTGGCCGCGATGGGCGTTGATGCTGCGACGCCCGAATTGGCACAGGCTGCGCTTGATGCCATAGAGAATACGGGCGCGGTGTCTTGGCGGGTTGTCGTGGCTGATACCGCCCCTCGGCTAGACGTTGAAGAGTCTTGGCAACTCGGCCTTGAGGATGGCACACAGATTGAGGGGCAGGGGCCGCAGCTGCCGGTGTTGCCTATGGGGCGGCATCTATTGGTTCAAGGAGCACGGCGCGAATGGCTGTTGGCTGCCCCGCCAGCTTTGCCCGATCCGCCCCGCGCCTGGGGCGTAACCGCACCGCTGGCCGGGCTGCGCACTGCGGCACAGGGCGGCATTGGCAGCTACAATGACTTGCGTGACGCGGGGGTGGCGCTGGCGCAGCATGGCGCGGCGTTTCTGGGGATCAACCCGGTTCATGCCGGGTTTCCGACCGATGAATCCGCCTTTAGCCCCTATACGCCGTCGCATCGTCAGTGGTTGAACACGATGCATATCGCGACCGGTGCAGCCACCGGTGCCGGGGAGCCGCTGATTGACTATCCAGTCGAAACTCGCCGCCAGCGAACAGCTTTGCGACAGGCGTTCGAGGCCGCAGACTTGGACGCGTTCGCAATCTTTCGCGACAAGCAAGGCGCGGCGCTGGATCAATTTGCAACCCACCAAGCGCTGTCCGGTAAATTCGGCCCCTATTGGAATGATTGGCCTGATGATCTGCAATCGGCCGACGCGCTGGGCGTTTCGCGCGAGGCTGGCGATTTAGCCGACGACATCACCTTTCACGCCTGGGCGCAGTATCAGGCCCAGCAACAACTGGCAGAGACGTCGGCGCAGTTGGCCAAGGCTGGTATGCGCTTTGGGCTTTATCTGGATCTTGCAGTGGGCACGCACCCGCACGGCGCGGAAACATGGGAAACGCCAGAGCTCTTCGCCACAGGCGCATCCCTGGGCGCGCCGCCGGATGCATTTTCGCCTGATGGACAGAACTGGAACCTTGCGCCGATGGTCCCGCAAGCAATGATTGCCGACGGCTTTGCCACCTTCGCCGCCATCCTGCGGCGGCAGTTCCAGTTCGCGCATCTTCTGCGCGTCGACCACATTCTGGGGTTTGACCGCGCCTTTTGGGTGCCTGCCCGGCCTGGCGTGCCCGGTGCCTATATCAAGATGCCGCTAGAGGCGATGCTGGCCGTCACCCGGATAGAGGCTACGCGCGCCGGGGCCACGGTGATTGGCGAAGATCTGGGCAACATCCCTGCCGGGTTGCAAACGGCGCTAAAGGACTCTGGTCTGCTTGGCTGTCGTTTGATCCTGTTTGAACATGCGGTGGGCTGCGGCGGCAGCTTTAAGGTGCCAGAGGCCTATGACCGCCAAACGCTTGCGTCCTTTTCAACCCATGACCTGCCGACATGGCCCGGCTGGCGCATCGGCGACGACATAAAAGCCCATGCACGTTTGGGCCATATCGACGGTCCCCAAAAGACCAAGGCGCTGGCCGAACGACACGCAGAAGTCGCAGCCTTTGACGCGATAAGTGAGCAAGGCATGCATAGCTTTTTGGCCAACACAGCGGCGCAGTTTGTAGCGGTGCAGATCGAGAACGTGTTTGACGTGGTCGCGCAACCCAATCTGCCGGGTACGGTTGATCAATATCCTAACTGGCGTCACCGGGTGCCCATCGCGGTGGATGCCTTTCCTGGCCATAAACAGCTTCGGGATGTTGCCGAGACCATGAAAAAGGCCAATCGTCGGACAATTGTCTGATACGGACTGGCCTACACCCTAAAGGGGCTGTCACGCGTGATGTCACTTTGTAACATAACTGACTCACAATACAAAAAAGTCACGCCTCTGCCCAAATTTTGCCCCAGAAAACAAAACCGCCCACAACAATCACTGGACATGGCTGTGGAAAACATCACATTATGTACCGGAGTAGGCTACATTTCGTGGCTAAAGCGGCAGAATACAATCTCGGCAGATAAAAAATTGCAAAAATGCAACTGCCGGTAGATCAAAGGTAATACAGGCGGTAAAATCATGAGTTTGGTAGAATATGTCGTCCGCGATGCGACGGGCAGTGTGCAGCGTGGAAACTTCCCAGAGGGCGATCCCTCTACGATTTATGTCTCCTATAGTAAAGACATCTCGCTAAATCTTTCTCCGGCGGGAGTTCAATCCTATGAACGCCACGGCGATGATCTGTTGGTCATGCTGGATAACGGTGAAGTTCTGGTTCTGAACGGATATTTTGAATCCAGCGCAACCGGCGAAAAAAGCCTGTTCCTTAGCCAGCATGGCGACTTCGTAGAAGTTGATCTGGGTGACGCGCAAAGCGGTATCCTGACGGCCAGCTATGATGCCATCGATGTCAGCGGCAAGTGGAGCGCCTATGACGACATGGTGTTCCTCGATATCGACCGTATTGAGCCTGTGATTGCCCCCTTGGCGGCACCGCTTCTTAGCCCCTGGTTGTTGGGCGGTGCGGCTGCTGCGGGTGGTGCGGCACTTATCGGCGGCGGTGGCGGTGACGGCGGCGGCGGCGGTGGTTCAACCATTCAGCCCACGGTTGATGACCCGGATGCCACGCATCTGATTGGCGGCGATGGCCCTGACACAGC
>Ga0315339_1001950_pt1 | contig 16617 bp, 17 predicted proteins | sample ASW17metaG_FD_204514 | JGI IMG/M metagenome (GOLD analysis project Ga0315339, IMG submission 204514) | Ammonia-oxidizing marine archaeal communities from Pacific Ocean, United States - ASW #17 | ecosystem: Environmental > Aquatic > Marine > Oceanic | place: USA: California | collected 2016-12-05
GGCGTGGGACACGTGACCCATGGGCCATCTTGGTCAGTGAAATCATGCTGCAACAAACAACGGTTGCAGCCGTTGCGCCCTACTGGGAGCATTTTCTTAACCGCTGGCCAACTCCCGGAGACCTGGCCGCGGCTTCCAGCGACGAGGTTCTCTCGGCATGGGCGGGGCTGGGATACTACCGCCGTGCGCGGCTGCTCATGGAATCCGCAAAGCGCCTAGCCAAACACACTCCTGAAAATGCGGCTGAACTCCGCAGCTTGCCTGGCATTGGAGAGTACACCGCGGCAGCAGTGGCCTCTATCGCCTGGGATGAACCGATCGCTGCTGTCGATGGCAACGTAGAGCGCGTCGTCAGCCGACTTGCAGCCTTCCCAGACGACCCTCGAAAAGCAGCCGGTAAGCGGTTCATCCGAAGTCTCGCCCAGGAACTGCTGGCCACGCGTCGGCCAGGCGATTTCAACCAGGCACTCATGGACCTCGGCGCAACCATTTGCAAACCCCGTACCCCGGACTGCGGGCACTGCCCCATCGCCCCCACCTGCCAAGCCCATCATGCGGGAAATCCGGAGCTCTTCCCGGCTCTGCCACCACGACCAACTCCAACCCCCATCCTACGCGTGGCCACCGTCATCACATCGCGCGGCAAGGTCCTGGTCACCGAGCGAAAAGAAGCCCCTAACAAGGGGTTCCTGGAATTGCCCATGCTCGATATGAACCCGGATCCTGGCGTGGATCTCTCCGAGGCCGCTCGTTCGGAACAGCTCGCGTCTCGTCTTTGTACGCATATGAACTCCATTCATGACCTTCGCATCCAACTCGGCAAAGCACTTCCCGTCCATCGGCATAGCATCACGCGCTACCGCATTCGCATACTCCCCTTCCGGGGAAAGCTATGCTCCGGGCGCGTACGGCGCCCACTCTTTTGGGCGCCACCTGGCGACGCCCGCCCATTCACCACGGCGACGCGGCGCATTCTGGCTGCCAACCTTCCCTCCTTCTTCTCGATGGGCTCTGACGTGACATGAGTGCTGCCACATCGGATCAACTCACCGCACTACGAACCGGCGCGGCTCTTTGCACGCCGGACAGCCGTTTCTTGGCGCGAGCCCATGGAACTGACGTTCTGCCCTGGCTCGAACGAATCCTGAGCATGCCCGTGACAGAACTCACTGCGGGACACTTCGTACGCGCCATGCTCATGGACGGCAAAGGCAAACTACGCATGGACCTGCGCGTGATCGCCGCGGAATCTCCCACACAAGGTTTGCTCCTAGATCTTCCATTGGCTGACAAGCAGAAAACACTGCGCCTCCTCGACATGTATGTGATCACCGAGGACGTCAGCATCACCGACCTCTCCGCAGAGTTGCGAAGTGCGTCGATCCTGGGACCAGACTCGGCAAGCACTCTTCGCTCGTTGAATATCGAACCGCCAGATGATGGATGCGTTGCCATGCCACGCAACGATGTCTACGTCATGCCGACAACCCTCTCGGCAACTCCGGGCTATGACCTTTTCTTTGACGGGGCGGTCGGACGCGATCTCCTCGACGAGGTTCTTGCTGCAGGTGCCGTCCGAGTTGAAACCCCAGCACTTCAGATCGCACGAGTTGCGGCAGGAGTCCCGTGGTTTGCCGACGACCTCTCCAATGACATCATCCCGCTCGAAGCCAATCTCGACGAGCACGTCTCCACCAGCAAGGGCTGCTACCCGGGCCAGGAAGTGGTGGCACGCATCCTCAATCTGGGCCAGATCGCTCGTCGCCTGATGTGCCTGAAGGCCCCTGGCTCTCACGAGACTGCACCGGGAACAGAACTGACCTCAAAGGAGGGCAAGGCGGCGGGAGTGCTGACGTCGATTGCCTACGACCCATCGACCGACACAACTCACGCACTTGGGTTCGTGAAGCGACCCTTCTGGGAAGAGGGCTCACAGCTGACTGCGGGTGTGAGTGAGTTCTCGGTTCGCGGCCCCGCACGCGGGCAGACTCCCGACTCCGAATCCTGATTCAAAGACGCAATGGTCACCTTTGACCCACCACTCGAGCGAGCGGTTCTGTTGCGTCGCTACAAACGCTTCCTCGCAGATGTCGAACTCGAAGACGGCTCGCATGTGACGGCCCACTGCACCAATACAGGACGCATGACGGGCTGCTGCGCTCCAGGGTCGCCAGTCTTGATCTCTCGCAACGACGACCCGAAACGCAAACTTTCCTACACGCTTCACGGAGTGAAGGTCGGTCGCAGCTGGGTAAGCGTCGACACACTCGCTCCCAACCGCGTCATAGCAGATGCGCTGAGACGCCGGCGGATTCCCGAGTTAGCTCACTACGATCAAGTCAAAACCGAGGTTCGATACGGAGAGAGCAACCGCAGCCGCATTGACGTGCTGCTCAACCACTCAGCCGGCGCTCATCCACCCTGTTATGTCGAGGTGAAGAACGTCACCCTTCGCGAAGGTGAGTACGCCCTTTTCCCTGACGCCGTGAGCACACGTGGCCTCAAGCATCTGGCCGAATTGGAGCGAGAAGTGCGCCGCGGGCATCGCGCGGCGCTCATCCCCTTCGTACCCCGGCCAGATTGCACCCGCTTTGATGCGGCCCGAGAGGTGGACCCCGACTGGGCTCTCGCCCTGGAGAGCGCCGCGGCCAACGGCGTCGAGATTTTGCCCTGGCGAGGCCGCCTGGACCGCCGAAGCCTGCGCCTGGACCGGCCTTTGCCCTGGATTCCCCGAGAGATCATGAAAGGCGCCGTTTGAAATCCCGTCTCGGGCGTCCAGAATGGACGGACCTCGGAGATCTCAGCCCATGCTGTTGAAGGACAAGTCAGGCATCGTTTTCGGTGTCGCTAACAAACGCAGCATTGCTTTTGCCTGTGCGCGGTCAGCTTCCGCACAGGGAGCCAAGCTGATCTTGACCTATCAAGGCGAACGACTTGAGAAGGCGACCCGCGAGTTGGCGGACTCTCTGCCCAACGAGGCGATTGCCATCAAGTGCGATGTGAGCAGCGAAGCAGCCCTTGACGAAGCCTTCGAGCAAATCGAGGGATTTATGCCGAAGTTGAACTTTGGTGTTCACTCGATCGCATTCGCTCCTCGGGAAGAATTGGACGGCCGATTCGCAGATACTTCCCGCGAAGGCTGGAACACGGCTCTGGATGTGAGCGCGTACTCTTTCACGTCCATTGCACGACGCCTCGACACACTCATGCCTGACGGCGGCAGCCTTGTCACCATGACCTACTTTGGCAGTGAGAAGGTCATGCCCCATTACAATGTCATGGGTCCTGCCAAGGCCGCCTTGGAATCAAGCGTGCGCTACCTCGCGGCCGACCTTGGCCCGCGCAACATCCGCGTGAATGCCGTCTCTGCGGGTCCACTTCGCACGCTCGCTGCAAGCGGCGTCTCGGGTTTCAGTCAATTCCTCGACATTGCACGCGAAAAGTCGCCGCTCCGTCGCAACACGAGTCCCGACGAAGTCGGTGACGCCACCGTCTTTCTCGCTTCGGACCTATCGCGCGGCATCACCGGAACGACCCTCTGGGTCGACTGCGGCTATCACATCATGGCGCTCTAGCCAGCCCCGGGGGGCTCAGTTCAGCCCTCCGGTGAACGCAGTTCCAGGCTACGAATCACCATCTCGCCTTGCTCTACGTTCTCGCGAGCGATGAACTCGAGCAGATGCTTGCCCTCGCCCAACCACCGAGGCCCCAGGTCGCTCACAAGGTGGCGGCTCGTCGGCCTCCATCCGTCTCGTGGGGGCGGCTGCCGCTCCCCATCGATCAAGATCTCGAAGAGCAAGCCCGTGGAGCCGGGATCCCACGACAAAAACAAACGATGAGTCCCCGGGGATTCCGTGCTGAAGACAGTTGACCAACGCACCCCCGTCCCATCGACCGGCAGGCGCACACGCTTGCCCTCCCCCTCGCGGCCCACTTCCTCGATGAGGAGGTTCTCGACAACCTCTCCGTTTCGCGACCACTCCGCCGAATAAAGATCCACGGTGCTGGCTTGCTCGGAAACCACAGGCCAAGAGAAGAGGCACGTGAAAGCGAGCATGCCGAACATCCGTGACCTGGGCCCGACAAGGGATTCGCGACTCATTTCCAGACTCTTCCATGCAGTCAGCATCATCATCCCGCCAGCAAGGCGCACTCTGAATCGATCGGTCTCGGAGCGTAAGCCGCAATGTCCATGCACGGCGTCCGCCCTGCGACGACATCGGTCACCAGGCGTGCTGTGATCGGTGCGAGCAAGATACCGTTACGAAAGTGCCCCGTCGCCAACACAAGACCGGGGAGTTCGGGGACGGCTCCTATGTATGGCAAACGGTCAGGTGTTCCAGGCCGCAGACCCGCCCAAGCCGTCTCGACTTCCATATCAAGCGTGGCAGGGAGAAGCTGTGCGGCCAGGGCGTGTAAACGACTCAACGCCTCGCGATCAGTCACCGCGTTGAAACCAGCATCTTCCATCGTGCTTCCGACCAAGATTCGCCCGTCACGTCGGGGAACCAGATAGCAATCCCCATCATTCACCGTCGCCGCAAGCGAGCCAACTGCGCCTCGAAGCAGCAAGATCTGTCCACGCACAGGTCGCACATCGATCTGAAGGCCGATCGAGTCAGCCAGTTCGCCGGACCATGCGCCAGCCGAAAGCACAACGCACTCTGCTTCCAACTCCTGGCCAGTCGACAGTCGCACGCCGGTCACTCTTCCAGCGGAGCTGACAAGCGAGACGACCGGGCATTCCGAGATCACATCCACTCCGCATTGCAAAGCACGCTTCAAGACAGCAGCAACAAGTCGTGGCGATCGAATCCGTGCACTGTGAGGCTGCCAGGCGGCACTCTCGACTCCCGGCCCCAAACCGGGCTGCAATGCATCCAACGCCGCGCGGTCGAGATGCTTCACCTCGAAACCCAGTTCATTGCGCCGGCGAGTGCAGACCTCCATTTCATCCACGCTGAAGCCCAAGCCCTCTGGATAGAGCATGCCTTCGTTCTCGTACTCCGGGTCGATGCCTGTGTGCTCGATGAGGTCTGCGACATAGTCTCCGTACATGGCCTCGGAGGCGTGGCACAACGCGATCAAGCCTTGCGGATACTTCCACGGGCTGCTTGGCGTCAGCAGGCCGGCAGCAACCCAACTCGCACGGGATCCGGGGCGCTCGCGCTCCACGACCTGCACGAGGTGACCCTCGCGCGCGAGAGCTGTCGCCGTCGCGAGCCCCTGGATGCCGCCGCCAACTACGAGGATCTGCATGAATGGGTTCTAACAAACGCGCCGAACCTGGCGACGCCCTGCCCCAGGAGTCGCCGACAAGCCTCTCGCACGCTGGACAGCGCAGGGTCTTCCAAAGCGAGTCTGCTAATCTGCTTCGCATGAGCTCTTCGACACCGCCGCCGACGCCCCCGGGTTCCCATCTGGGCACCGACTTCGTGCACCAGCTCGCCACATGCTTGAGGGATGATGAACGCATCGAGGGATATTGGCTCGAAGCTGGCGATACCTCTATCCAATGGCCTCCGTACCAGCCGCTCGACCTTCACTTTGCGGTTCCTGAACCCTTTGTAGATGGCGTACGTCACGAACTCAGAGCCGTGATGGAGTCCATCAACGCCGTCACTGAATTCAGCCAACAAGAGGCACCGCTCAAAGGATTCGCTGGCTCTGCGAAACTCTCCGATGGCACGCCTCTCACGTACCGCATCGAACGCACGAGTCAGATCGGCAAGGTGCCGCGCCGCGCCGTGAACGTCTTGCTCGACAGATCAGGCGGACAGTTGATGCCCGGACTCAGTTACGAATCCTGACGGTCACTCCTTCACGTAGCTGGCACGCACGACCGTGTGAATACCACCACGCACCATGAAGTCACCTTCGATGTCCATCGTCAGAGGACTGAGCAGCGCGACCAGATCATCCAAGATGAGGTTGGTCACCTCTTCGTGAAAATGACCCTCATCACGAAATGACCACAAATAGAGTTTGAGCGACTTCAACTCGACGCAAAGCTCATCGGGCACATAGTCAATCGAGATGGTCGCGAAGTCGGGCTGTCCCGTTTTGGGACAGACGCAGGTGAACTCGGGACACTCGAATGTCACTTCATATTCACGGCCAGGCCGTGGGTTCGGAAAGGTTTCGAGTTGTTTGCTGGGCTGTGTAGACATGGCGAAATGGAATGCGAGGTCAATGGAAACTGCAAGAAGTGTGAAGCCGGTCACCGCCGGCCAAACAACAAGATCTGCTCTTTACTGAGCAGCCTTCACCCTCGGATTAGAGGTAGCCGAGAGACTTCAAGGCATCGAGGGCGCTGTTGTCGCCTGCGGCCTTTGCACGTTCGGTGCAGGACTTGATCAGTGGATCGAAGGTCGCCTTCTTGCTGACAAAGGCTTTCGCCCCTGCATCCAGAACAGTCACCGCTTCGGAGTAGTTTCCAGTATCCATCACGAAACCACCGATCTGCGCGTAGAGCTGAGCCTTGATCTTGTCCGGGTACACCGGTGTCAGACCGGCCAGAACCTCAGCAGCCTCGTCGCCCTTGCCCAGCTTGCCCAGTGACAACAAACGAATCTTCTGGATCTTCCAGGCGCTCGCAGTGTCCCCACTTGGATCCAGACCCGCTTGCTCGAGAAGCCCGGGGGCATCCTTCAACACCATCTCGTAAGACCCCCCGTCATAGGCTGACTGGAGAGCACGGATGCCCTCGTCAAGGGTGGGCGAGCCACAACCGCTAACGATCAGGCAAGAAGCGAGCAGAAAGGGGATCAGCGTCTTCATGATGGGTCCATGACTCCGTATGCAGGGCAAAGCGAGACGAAATGGCTCCGTCGATCGTTGGCCAGAGATCTCGTATGTCGGGGTGAGGGTCTCACGGGACCCATCCGGCAAAAGGACCATGTGGGACACAAGCCCCCACCCCTCCGGCCGGCGCCGCGCGCCATGCGCGGCTGGAAAAGGATACGCCACCCGTCACGAGCTTGCGAAATCCGCATTGCAGCCTCTCGAGCCGGAAGCTCCGAGATGTAGAAAAGCGACGTATTCGGTGATTTCGGCGTGTTTTCAGCGGAATGCCTGCAGGAAATGCGGATTGGCGGTTGTCTGCGGGCAGAGGCGCTGTATGGTTTGCACTCCAATCAGAGTGCTATTGGAGTGCGAAGTGGTCCTGATTCGCCCTCCACAGGGAGCCCGGGCCAACTGAGTCCGCAACCCACAACCCGTCACACACCACCTCATGTGGGCCAGCCCCACACCAGGTTTCACTGAAAGCCTGCATGTCCATGAAAGACCCCAAGGTCACGGTCAAGATCCCCCGGCCGCTCTACGAGCGTATCCAGGAAGTGATCACGGACTCCGGATTCAGTTCCGCGACGGACTTCATCGTCTTCGTCCTACGAGATCTCGTAGGCGATCGGGCACTCGAAAAGACAGACCCAGAAGCCGGTGTGTCACGGAACAACTTTACCAACGATGAGCTCGCGGACATTCGTCGCAAGCTCGAGAACCTCGGATACCTGTAGCAGCCCGCGCCAATCTCACAGCGGCTCTACACATAATTTACGGAGAGAACAAAGAAGATGATTCCCGCCCACGGTGGACGCCTGATCAACCGCATCGCCTCTGGAGAGCAGCGCGAGGAACTCCTCGCCGCAGCCAAGAGCGCGCCGACACTGACGCTCAACGCTCGCGAAATTTCTGACTTCGAAATGATCGCCACCGGTGCGATGAGCCCGCTGGAAGGATTCATGTCCTCAGCGGATCTGGACAGCGTCGTGAAGAACTGCCGGCTCGCCAATGGCGTGGTTTGGCCACTGCCAGTCACGCTCAGCAGCAAGGGCGGTTCATACGAGGTCGGCAGCACCATCGCGCTGAACAATGAGAATGGCGATTTGCTCGGCATCCTCAACCTGGAAGAGGCTTACGAATACGACAAGGACACCGAAGCGCAAGGAGCCCTGGGCACCACAGATGATGCGCACCCGGGCAAGCAGTACCTGAACAAGCTGACTGGCGGCTATCTGGCCGGTCCTATCTGCTTGCTGAACATGCCTACCTATGACTTTGCGAACGATCGCCGACTCACACCTCGTGAAACGCGCATTCTGTTCAAGACCAAGGGCTGGAAAACCATCGTTGCGTTCCAGACTCGCAACCCGATCCACCGCGCACACGAGTACCTGACCAAGTGTGCACTCGAGATTGTCGATGGACTGCTCATCCACCCACTGGTGGGCGAGACCAAGGGCGATGACATCCCCGCCAAGGTGCGCATGGACTGCTACACCACGCTACTGGACAATTACTACCCGTCGGATCGTGCCGCCCTTGCGGTGTATCCGCAAGCCATGCGTTACGCGGGGCCGCGGGAAGCCATCTTCCACGCCCTTCTACGTCAGAATTACGGGTGCACACACTTCATTGTCGGCCGCGACCATGCCGGCGTGGGTGACTACTATGGCACCTACGACGCACAGGAGATTTTCGGCACCTTTGGGCAGGGCGAGATCGCTATCACACCGCTGATGTTTGAGCACTCGTTCTGGGACAAGGTGGCCGGCGCCATGGCCTCTGGCAAAACAGCAGCTGCGACAAAGCCCGAGGACAAGATCTTCCTCTCAGGCACCAAGGTCCGCGAGATGTTGGTCAACGGCGAACGTCCGCCGGTGGAGTTCACGCGGCCTGAAGTTGCCGACATCCTCATCAACGCCATGGCCACCAAGACAACCGTCTGAATCTATTCTTCCCCCGACTTCTGGAGAATCTCGAGCATGGGCATCTTTGACATGTTCAAGAAACCGCCACGCAACGTTCAGGCCCCAGCCCCTCGGGCTGGAGCGGCTATGCCTGCGGCAGCTCGTTCTGAACCCAAGGCGAAAAATAACTACATCGTTGTGATCCTGGACTCTTGCCGCTTCGATTCTTTCATGGCGGCCAAACCCAAGAACATTGCGAAGCTTTCCGGTGGCAATATCGAGCAACGATTCAGCTACGCCAGTTGGACGGGACCCTCTCACTACAACCTGCTGATGGGCTTGCTTCCTCACGTAAGCCCACAGAACGAGTTTGCCTCTGAGTACTACAAGGAGGACTTTCTCAACTACAACACCCGATTCGGCACCAAGGGTATGGAGTTTGGAAAGCTCGTCCCCTCACTCTGGATGCCCGAGTACATGCGCAACGAGCTGGGTTACACGACCCACGCTCGCGTCTCGCTCCCCGTGCTGAACAGCAAGACGGGGGTCAATCGCTCGTTCGACAGTTTTCAGCTGATGGACAAGCACAACGACATGATGGCCATGCTGCCAACGCTTCATTTCGACGATGAGCGGCCATCATTTCACCTGCTCAATGTCGGCGAGACCCACTACCCGTTCGTCAAGCCTGATGAGGACCCCAGCAACTGGCCACGCATCAGTGGAATCCACGGGGTCTTCAAGCATCTTGACTCTCAGAACGTCGGAGGCAAGCTCGTCAAAGACGACCAAGTCCCGAAGTTCTTTGACCAGGACAAGCTCGACAAATTGCGCGACATGCAGATCGACACGGTTCGCTACCTCGACGAGGTCGTGTTTCCAGCGCTTTACGACATGGTTCCGAAGAACACTTACATCACGGTCACCGCCGACCATGGCGAACTTTTCGGCGAAAGCGGCTACTTCGGCCACGGGCCGATCATGCACGAAAAGGTCTTTCAGGTGCCGTTCCTTGAAGGTCAGATTCGCTGAGACGCGAACTGGTCGCAGATCACTCAAGCCAAGCGACTTGAGCCATCAAACATGTGGCTCTTCGCAATCGTTTATCAGACTCCTCAGATCGATTTAATTGAAAGGCAACACCAAGCATGGCCAATCACTCCGGCTTCACCATTTGGTTCACCGGCCTCTCTGGCGCAGGTAAGACCACTCTCGGCAAGAAGATCGAAAAGATCCTCCTCAAGCGCGGGATGAACGTTGAGCTTCTCGACGGCGACGTCGTGCGTACAAACCTGTCCAAAGGCCTCGGTTTTTCCAAAGAAGACAGAGACACCAACATCCGGCGCATCGGTTTTGTCAGCAGCCTCCTGGCTCGCAACAACACCGTCTGCATCGCCGCAGCGATTTCGCCCTACCAGGTCATTCGTGATGAGGTTCGAGGCATGCACGAGAACTTCATTGAGGTCTACACGGAGTGCTCGATCGAGAAACTCGAAGAGCGCGACACGAAGGGCCTCTACAAAAAGGCCAGGGCCGGCGAAATCAAAGGATTCACGGGAATCGACGATCCCTACGAGGCTCCAACAAACCCAGAGGTCGAAGTCCATACCGAAAACGAGGGCATCGATGAATCTGTGGACAAAATCATCCGCTATCTTGAATTGAAGGGTCTCGCCCCAGCTGCCGATGATGGTGGAATCTCTGCTGAGGAAGAGGAACAGATCAAAGGGCGACTGAAGTCGCTCAACTTCATCGACTGAGTCCTACCTGGCTTCGTCCCACTCGAGAAATCGCCTTGATGCGTCGTCTTCAACTGATCTCGTTGATTGCGGTCTGGATGCTGATTGCCAGCCGACCGGCTGAGGCATACATCGGCCCAGGCGCCGGCTTTGCATTTGCAGGTTCTGCGCTGGTGCTACTGACCACGATGGTCCTGGCAGTCGGGACCATCCTGATCTTTCCGCTGCGTTTGATCTGGCGGTTGATCATGACCGGCAATCCGTTCAAGAAAGCTCGGGTCAAACGAGTCGTCATCCTTGGTCTTGATGGAATGGATCCAGGGCTGACAACGAAGTTCATGCGCGAAGGTAAGTTGCCCAACTTCCAGCGGCTGGCAGATAAAGGTGTCTTCCGGCCGCTGGGAACCAGCTACCCCTCGATGTCGCCGGTCGCATGGTCCAGCTTCACAACCGGCGTCGACCCATCGCGCCACAACATCTACGACTTTCTAACGCGCGATCCATGCACCTACATGCCGATGCTCTCGAGCACCGACATACGGTCAGCCAAGCGGGTCATGAACATTGGCAAGTTCATGGTGCCACTACCCGGCAGCAAGGTCTCCATCAAGCTGCTGCAAAAGAGTCAGGCATTCTGGAAGTTGCTCGGCGAGCGCAACATTCCATCCACGATTCAACGGGTGCCGATCACCTTCCCACCCGTCCCCTTCAAGGGACAACTGCTCTCCGGTATGTGCGTACCGGATCTCCGCGGCAGCCAGGGAACTTTCGGCTTCTTCAGCACTCAGAGTAGTGACGGCCACGCCGCGTTCACCGGCGGCGAACAAACCGTGCTGCGACGCACTGGAGACGGAAACCGAATTCGCACTCGGATCATGGGGCCTGATGACGGCACCGGCGGCAACATGACGATCCCCATGACCGTCACCATTGCAGCCGACAAGAGTTCGGCCACTTTCGAGATCGACGAAAGCGAGCCGTTCACGCTCAAACCACAGGAATACAGCGAGTGGATCGAGCTCTCTTTCGGCAAAGCCAAGGGCATTGCACGCTTCTACATCACGCAGATTGAGCCAGAGTTCAACCTCTACCACACACCGATTCACATCGACCCGGAAAACCCGGCGATGCCGATCAGCCACCCCGCGGTCTACGCGATCTACCTCGCCAAGAAGCTGGGTAAGTTCGCAACACTTGGGCTGGCAGAGGACACCTGGGCACTCAATGAGCGCGTTATCGACGAGGAGGCCTTTTACAAGCAGGCCATGCTCATTGCCGACGAACGCGTGTCCATGTTCAAAGACGCACTGAAGAAGACCAAGAAAGGCCTCATCACCTGCGTCTTCGACACAACAGACCGCGTTCAGCACATGTTCTACCGCTACCTCGATCCGGACCACCCTGCAAACGAGGGCCGTGACACCGAGAAGTGGAAAGACGCGATCAGCGACGTCTACCAGCGCATGGACACCATGCTAGGCGAAATGTGGGATGACCTCGTCCGAGACGACACGTGCCTCTGCATCATCTCTGACCACGGCTTCACCAACTTTCGGCGAGGCGTGAATCTCAACGCATGGTTGCGCGAGCAGGGCTATCTGCATCTCAATGAGGGAGCAGAGACCTCGGGCGACTGGTTCGAAAACGTGGATTGGAGCCGGACAAAGGCATTCAGCCTCGGCCTCACAGGCATGTTCATCAATCGCAAGGGGCGCGAGGCTAGCGGCATCGTCGAAGAAGGCCCCGAATACGAGGCACTCCAGAAAGAGCTCATCGCCAAGCTCAAGGAGTTGCGCGACCCATTAGATGACCGCAAGGCCATCCTTGATGTCTTCGCCGCGACCGAGTTCTATGACGGGCCGTACCGCTTTGATGCACCTGATCTGATCATCGGTTACGACGGCGGCTTCCGGAACAGTTGGGACTGCGCCACGGGAGCTGTTCCCAAAGAGGTCTTCAGCGACAACAACAAGAGCTGGAGCGGCGACCACTGTGTCGATCCTCGAATCGTCCCAGGAATCTTCTTCTCGAACATGGCGATCAACACCGAGACCCCGAATCTCTTGGACATGGCACCCTCAGTCATGACGCTCTTTGGACAAAGCCCTGCGCCTTACATGCAAGGCAAGCCCGTCTTTGCTGCGCCAGGTGAGACCCCCGTTACCGGACCACTCGACCCGACCACGCTCAGCCAGTCTGGCTCCGCACCAGGCGCTCTGATCTTCCCCGAGGGCCGCCCCGACAAAAGCGACGCCCAGACAACGACTGGCAAGCCACAAGCCGCTACGGCAGAGGATCACAACTGATGAGCACCCTGTTCTCCTCGCTGGCGCTCACACTCGCCGTCATCACACCGGCGCTTGACCCGGTCTCTGTCTCCCCTGCTCGCGACTCCACTTCAAAGCCGGGCGTCTTCGTGCTGGGCATTGACGGCATGGACCCGGTCATCCTCCAGCGGCTCATGGACGAGGGCAAGATGCCCCACTTCAAGCAGCTCGCAACCGAGGGCACTTTTCAGACCCTGGGTACCAGCAACCCACCGCAGAGCCCCGTCGCCTGGTCTAACTTCGTGACCGGCATGAACCCCGGCGGACACGGCATCTTCGACTTCATCCACCGCGACCCCGACAACTACATCCCCATCACCTCCGCCACTCCGGCACCGAGCGGAGAAGAGCACGGATCAATCGAGTTGTTCGGCTATGCCATTCCACTGGGCGGTGAAGAACTTCCAAACAATCGCACGGGCAAGCCTTATTGGGATTACCTGCAGGAAGCCGGTGTGAATACGGAGATCTACCGCATTCCCGGCAACTACCCCCCAACGCCCTCCGAAGCCCTGACACTGTCTGGCATGGGCACGGTAGACATGCGCGGAACTGCCGGTGAATACACCTGGTACACCGATGAAATCCTGCCGAATGCCGCCGAGCTCCAGGCTGATGTAAAAATTATCTCGCCCGATGACGAAGATGGCGATGGCATCGAAGAGACCTATCGCTCCGGGGTTTTCGGACCTCCCGATTCGATGCGTGTCGGCAAAGGACCAAAAGATCTCTTGTCCACCCCCCTCACGGTCACCGTGGGCGAGGACAGAAATGTTGCATGGATTCGCGTAGGCGACGTCGCGGCGCCAAGCGGGCAAGCCATCCTTCAGGTTGGCGAGTGGAGCGAATGGCTGCCGGTTTCCTTTGAGCCCATGCCCATGATGCCGATTGGTGGGATCGTTCGTTTCTATCTCAAGGAACTCAGTCCAAACCTGAAGCTCTACGCTTCGCCCGTGAACATCGATCCCGAAGCGCCTGCTCAGGTGATCGCCACTCCTGACGCTGCTGCGGAGGACCTTGCGGAGCGCATTGGCCGGTTCTACACACAGGGCATGCCGGAAGAAGTCAACGCCCTCAAAGACGGCCTCTTTGACGACGACGACTACATCAGCCAGGTCAAACTGGTGCACGACGAAGGACACGACATGCTGGAAGTTGCTCTCGAACGATACGAGCCAGGCGATATGTCCTTCATGTACCTCTCGGACATCGACCTGCAGTGCCACATGCTCTGGCGCCACGCTGACCCGAAAGACGGCGACGCGCCTGAGCACCCCGCCTACGAAGCAGAAGCTGCCTCCAAACACGAACAAGACATCGAGAATTTCTACGCGACCACGGACCGCGTGCTCGGTTCGGTGCGCGAATCGCTGCCACCAGAAACGCTCTTGCTCGTCATGAGCGACCACGGCTTCCAGGCGTTCCGCCGACGCGTTCACCTCAACGCCTGGCTTCGAGACGAGGGCTACCTTGTCCTCAATGGTGACCGCACGACCGGAGCGATTGGCCCGCCCGTGGTCGATGAAGAAGGCCTTGTCTCCACAGACGAAAGCGGAGTGCCCACGCACTCCGTCGATTGGAGTAAGACCCGTGCCTACGCACTCGGCTTCAACGGCCTCTATCTGAACCTCGAAGGGCGTGAAGTCTCTGGCATCGTGACAGACGCCGAAGCCGCTGCTCTCACCGCCGAGATCATTGGCAAACTTGAGGCGCTTACCGACCCGAAAACCGGCCAGCACGCAGTCCTGAATGCAGAGTCCTCCATCGATATCTATTCGGGTGCACGCGTTGCTGAAGCTCCTGACATCGTGGTGGGATACAACGCTGGCTACGGGTGCTCCGAAGAGTCCACTCTCGGCGAGATCACCGAGGCCGTGTTCGCAGACAATGACAGCCGCTGGTCTGGCAATCACCTCATGGCGCCGGAAGTCGTTCCCGGTGTCCTGCTCAGCAATCAGCCATTGGCCCACGACGGCAACAAACTCACCGATGTCACAGCCACTCTCCTCGACTATTATGATCTGCCCATACCCACAGACATGGTCGGAGAGAGCTTTCTGCCCTGAGATTTCGGGCAAGCTTTACTACCCTCAACAAACCTCTTTAGTTCTTTTCCTCTTTCAGGCAGGAGAAATAGCATGTTCGGTGCCACAAAAGTTCGGCTCGATAAGGACCTCATCTCTCGCCTGAAGCGCGTGTCCGACACAGCCGGCTACGCCACTGTCGAAGAATTCATCACGCACATCCTTGAAAAGGAGATGCAGAACTTCGAAGGCGGCGAAAGCGACGAAGACATCAAGAACAAGCTCCGCGGCCTTGGCTACATCAGCTAAGACGCCGGTGCTCCCCCTGGCCGCTGGTGCCAACGACCGATGATCCCGACCTACAACTCCGTCACCTCTGCGATTTTCAGCCCCATGATGGGCTGGTTCGGCAGCGTGTCCTCGCTGATCGACATCTTGGCCTGGTCCATCCTCGGCGGCGTGGTCGCACTACTTGTCTACAAGTGGATTAGCAATCAGGCCGGGATCGAAAAGGCAAAAAACGACATCAAGGTGCATCTTCTAGAGATTCGTTTGTTTCAGGATGACCTTCTGGGAGTCATCGTCGCGACAGGCAAGATCTTGGGCAAGAACGCGCTCTACATCGGACACAACATCCTCCCAATGGTGGTCATGTTTGTCCCCATGATGACCATCTTGTTTCAACTCGAAGCCAACTACGCACTCGACCCCATCCCTGTCGGCAGCACCGAGGTGATGACGTTGAAGCTCGATCCGAGCGTCACGAATCTCAAAGCCAGTGACGTTCGACTGGAACTCCCCGAGGGTCTTGAGCTGACAGCACCGCCCGTCGCCTCGGGCGAAGAAATCGCGTGGAGACTGCGCGTGGATGAAGCCGGGGATCACGTGCTTAAAATCCACGTCGGTGATGAGGTCTTCGAGAAAGGCCTCGCCGCAGGCGGAGTCTCACGAACCGTGCCCTTCCTTCGCACCAAGGCCTGGGAGGCCTTCCTCTATCCTGGAGAGGCTGCACTCCCATCCGACTCGCCCGTGCAAGAAATCCGCCTGGCCTACCCGGACCGCAAGATTCCGTTTCTTCCCGACGGGGAAGGTGGAATTCTGCTCTCCTTCTTCCTGCTCTCCATCGGCGCTGGCCTGGCTCTCAAGGGCGTCTTTGGTGTGACGCTGTAGCAAAGCAGGGCCACACAGGCCCGCAGTGCTCACGCGAAATCAGCACGCTTCCGCGTAAAGAAGCCGACCTGCCAGGCGTACCTAGCGGTCGTCAGAAAACAGTCGCGGATCCAATGCCGGTGCGTTGCGCACGACCGTCGGGACGTTTATCAACCGGCTCACAACAAGGCTTGCGATCATCAGGCCGACGTAAAGCGAAACGAAAATCGTGGTCCCCTGACCGACGATCTGCGAATAGAGCGTCGTTGCCGGCAGGAACATAACCGCCATGATCAGCGCTACGCGCAGCGCTCGGCCAGGCCGCTGTCGCGGTGGCCTCGCTGGTTGCATCGGTTGCATACTGTCACCTCTCCCCAAAGATCGCTGGCCAACTTCGGCCAACTCCGCCTCGCGAAGCATACCGAGTCAACAATCCGATTTCGTCTATTCAGTACGACTGTTTCGAAGTTTGAACCCTCGCAACCAAAGAACCGTCACAGCACAACCGTGCTCGTCTGCGTAACGATCGCGGCTCAAATCGCTCGTCGCGCGCCTCTCCAACATCGGAAGCCGGACACTTCGGCTGCCTCACATACGGACAGAGCCGAGGCCCCACAGGCCCGCAAAGCAACAGCAACGAGTCGCTTGCGACCGCCATGTCAAGGACCGGTGAAGAACTTCGCTG
>Ga0315339_1001951_pt1 | contig 16600 bp, 15 predicted proteins | sample ASW17metaG_FD_204514 | JGI IMG/M metagenome (GOLD analysis project Ga0315339, IMG submission 204514) | Ammonia-oxidizing marine archaeal communities from Pacific Ocean, United States - ASW #17 | ecosystem: Environmental > Aquatic > Marine > Oceanic | place: USA: California | collected 2016-12-05
GCGATTCAAGAGCGGTCAGCGCTTCGGTGGCGATGCTCCCTTCTCCCATGGATGGGGGAAGGAGCAGCAGGACATTTAGTTGATCGGTGGGAAGCTCAGAGGAGAAGTCGTCCAGTGCTTCGGAAGACACATTCCGTGAGATTCCGGCAACCTGGGAAACCAGGTAGTTCTCGTCGCCGTTGTTCATCAGTTCCCAAGGTAGACCTAGGAACTCAGGACGGTTGGAGACGATCGACAGGACGGGCTGCTCTGATTCGCAAGCCTTCTCCAGGAGCGCCTGGGTCTCGTCGCCGGAGCCGAATACAGCCTGGAACAGGAGCAGGCCTAGGGCTTTCAGGCCGGCCTCAACCTTCTGAGCCCTATCGGCCGCCTCGCCGAAGGTGTTCTGAGGGTATTCGCTGTGGTACCAGCGTATCTCCGCAGACTCGGATTCAGTAAGAGGGAGTGTGAAGTCTACGGCTGGGGCAGTTTCGACCTGGCCAGGTCCGGTTAATACGGAAAGTTGCACCTGGCCTGAGTCGGCCAGGTCCACTATTTGTAGTAAGTCCGCCACAGGGGCCTCCGGGTGTATCTAGGGGTAGGAACGGCCCGAGTTTATCGAGCCGGAAAATCACTCTGATTCAGGCTGAGAACGTGTCTCTGAACCATACTAGCAGAGGCTAGATTGCCAGTCCAACGCGCTAGGCGTTAAGGCTGTAGCCTAGAGGCGCAGTAGAACGCCGGGATGGCGAGAATACTCCCCTCTCCTACGCATTGGAGAGGGTTAAGGTGAGGGCCACGGCTCTCAACAAGCCTTCTTAAAACCGCCAGACATGGTTTCTCTGAATTCCTGCCTTCGCAGGAATGACGTTTGTGCGCCTACTGGGCCGTGTAGGCTCCGTCTACGGCCATGGCCAGTCCGGTGACCAGCGAGGAGGAGTCTGAGCACAGCCACGCCACGGCTTCGGCGATCTCGTTAGAGGTGCCTTTGCGGCCGATGGGTTGGCGGGTTGGAATGGTGGCGGCGTAGTCTTCCCGGCCGTCCACCAGTCGGTCCATCATCGGCGTATCGATGATTCCCGGACAGACGGCGTTGACCCGGATGTTGTCGGCGGCGTATTCCAGCGCGGCCGACTTGGTCAGGCCCACCACGGCGTGCTTGCTGGCCGAATAAGCTGACATCCGCCGTGATCCCACCAGTCCGGCGGCCGAGGCGGTGTTCACGATTGCCCCGCCACCCTGCTTGAGCATCTGAGGAATCTCGTATTTCAGGCAGAGCCAGACGCCCTTCACGTTGATGTCCATGAGGCGGTCAAAGGTGTCTTCCGGGTATTCGTGGAGACGCCCGCCGTAGTAGCCTTCGATACCGGCGTTGTTGTAGGTGCAGTCCAGGCGTCCGTAGGCTTGGACGACCGTATCGACCATGGCCTCAACGTCGGCGGGACGGGAAACATCGACATGGACGAACATACCGTTGCCGCCCATATCTTTGATGGCGCTCAGGGTTTCCTCGCCGCCGTTGGCATCAATGTCTGCAACGGCGATGGTTGCGCCTTCCCGGGCCAGCACCATCGATGTTGCCCGGCCGATGCCCGACCCGGCTCCGGTTACGAGGGCGATCTTGTCATTCAGTGAACCTGGCATGGTAGTGCCTCCTTAAGCTTAAGTTTGGCCTGCTCGCCAGGCGCCGGCGCGCCAGTCGTCGGGACTGGGGCCCGGATCGATGATCACGTCGATAACTGCCGGTCTGCCCGAGGCTTGTGCCGCTCTGAGCGCATCCGGCAAGTCCTTGGAGTCATTCACTTGGACGCCCCACGCGCCCATTCCTTCGGCGATGGTGGCGTTGTTGGTGGGGTAGAACTCCGAGGCGATCTTGTGGCCTTCAGGTTGGTGGTCATTGACCATGCCCAGGGTGCCGTTGTTGAAGACCACACAGATGATTGGCAGGTCGTACTGCACGGCGGTGGAGATGGCGTTTACGACCATCATGTAGCCGCCGTCGCCGGTTACCGCCACCACCGGTTGGTCGGGGTATACCAGCTTCAGACCCACGGCTGCCGGCAGCGCCCAGCCCATGCCTGCAGTACCACCGGGGCTGTAGAAGGTGTTGGTCTGCTGAGCCCGGTATAGGTGGGCCATCCAGGTGCGGTTATTGCCGGCGTCCAGGGCATAGATCGTCGATGGATCCATTGTCGCCTGCAGTTGGGCTATCAGCCGTTGGGGCTTCACCGGCGTGCTGTCCTCGTGCATCTCGGGCTGGTCGTGGTAGCCGCCGGTATCGCGGCGTCCGGCCATGCTGTCGGTCCATTCTTTACGCCCGGAGTTGTCTGGCGCGGCTGCTTTGGTAGCATCGACCATCTGCTCCAGAATGATTTTCGCGTCTCCGATCAGGCCCAGTTCAACGGGGAAGGACCAGCCGGCGTTGCGCTCGTCGATGTCTATCTGGATGATTCGCTGACGGTTGGGGTCGAAGATATCGGGTCGCTCGCCCACAGTCTCCTGAGAGCGGAGCAAAGCGCCGATAACAAGCACGGTGTCAGCATCGCCCACCGCCTTGTTGGCTACCTCCTGGCCGTAGGTGCCGGCCATGCCCAGGGCTAGCGGATGGTCCTCGGAGATGGCGCTCTTGCCCTTGTAGCTGGTGGCCACGGGAATTGCCCATTGCTCGGCCAGTTCCTGCAGTTGAGTGTGGGCCCTGGCCACGTGCACCCCGTTTCCGGCGATGATCACTGGACGGCGCGACTGGCTTAGAATCTCCAGGGCGCGTTGGATGTCCACCGGAGTGCTGGCTGGCTTTACCGTATTCAGGAACCCTGCTGCGTTGTGGATGAAGGGCGGATATTCTACGTCTACCCGACCGCTGATGGCCGCCGAACGCATGAGCACGGTTGTTGGTCCGGGCCGGCCGCTGACGGCGTGTTTTATGGCCATCTGCGTGCCTAGAACAGCCTCTTTGGGGCTGGTGGCCAGGGTTGTGTATTTGGTCATGGACTTGAAGATCGACTGGAGGTCGATGCTGCCGTACTCGCCGGCGCCCGACTGATTGGCGGGCCGCTGGGCCGCTCCGCCGTCAGATGTATCTGTGATCACCACCATGGGCGAGCTGCTGAGCATGGCTTCCATGATCCCGAAGGTGGCGTTCGACCCCATGAACAAGCCCTGGCCCATGATCGCGGCCGGTTTCCCGGAGGCGCGGCCGTAGGCGTCGGCCATGATGGCTGCAACCTGCTCGTGGCGCACCAACAATGTCTTGATTCGGTCCTGCCTGCTCTCGAGTATCTGGAAGATCTGCCCGGTGCCGCCTCCGGGGATGCCGAAGACGTATTCGATACCGGCTTCCTCCAGAGTCTGGACGATCATCTCGCTGGCTGATGGCATTTTTTCACCCTTGAATAGTAATGAAACGGGTTAAGCGGGGCACCGGCGCAGACGCCCGGCGAATTCTGTGGCGATGATACCCTTAGCCCATAACCGGGTCAAGATTTTTTTAGCGCCTGAGGCGTGCCTGAGAATTGGGTATCCCTAATCATGCGCCGGCCGGTTTACCCTGATGAGTTGACCCCTACTGGGAGCGGGCGTATCATCCCCTCAACTTGAGGCGTCCCAGGCACGGATGTTTCGCTTGGGTATCCCTCGCTGATTCGACCAAGTAGAGAGAGGAATCATGCGTGCTGCGGATGCTATTGTTCGCGCCCTGGAAAAAGAAGGAGTCGAGTACATCGCCGGTTTTCAAGGCGGTGGTCTGGCCCCACTGTGGACAGGCCTGAGGAACTCCGAGACCATCAAGGTCTTCGCTGCTAGGAACGAGAGACTGGGCGTCGAGATCGCCGACGGCTACGCACGTGCCACGGGTAAGGTGGGCGTGGCGATGACCGGCACCGGCCCGGGCGCCACGAACTGCCTTACCGGGATCGCCGGCGCCTATGCCGACAATATTCCGGTCCTCCTATTAATGGGGCAGCACCCACTGGCCGACCTGGGGAAAGAGGTGCAGCAGGAAGTATCCGCCAGCATCTTCGACACCCTGGTCAAGTGGCGTGGGACCTTCACCAAGGTTGAGGACATCCCGTCGGTCATACGCCGTGCTTTCACCGCCCTGCGGTCGGGTTCGCCTGGCCCGGTGGTGCTTGAGATGCCCCAGGATGTTCTGATGACCGAGGTCCCCGACGGTTCATTGGAATACGAACCGGTCGGCCCCGGCCACAAGGCCGCTCCCAACGCCGACGAAGTGGCGAAGGCAGCCGATCTGCTGGTGAACGCCAAGAACCCCGTTCTGAACCTGGGCGGCGGCGTTTTGTCGGCCGAGGCGTGGGACGAGGCCAAAGAGTTGGCCGAACTGCTGTCCATGCCGGTGGCGACGACCCTTGTTGCCAAAGGCGTCTTCCCTGAAGACCACCCCCTTTCTATGGGCATGGGTTGCTACCCCAGGAGCCGGTACGCCAGCGGGGCGTCGCTGCACATGAACCGCAAGGCCGATGTGGTGCTGGCGGTGGGCAATTCCTACCGGCTGCCCAACGGAACTGACGGCAGACCGATTCCCGAAAATGTGGGCCTGATCCACGTTAATGCCGACGAGCACGACCTGAATAAGCAATACCAGGCCGACGTGCCCATCCTGGCCGACGCCAAACTGGCGCTCGGGGCCATCTTGGATGCCGTGAAAGAGCGTGTCGGGCCAGGCAAGGGTGGCCTTAGAGAGGAAGTCGTGGCTGAGATTAAGCAGGCCAAGGACAAACAGGCCGGCGAATGGGCGCCCGTGGTCGACGACCTGTCTAGCCCGACCAACGGCTACCGTGTTGTCAGCGAACTGGCCAAGATCATCGACCCCGACAAGACGATCGCCCTCCACGATGCCGGTGGCAGCCGCGGGTATATGTCACCTTTCTGGCAGGCCACCAAGCCCCGCAGCTATGTTGGCATGGGTGGTATGGCCGCCATGGGTTGGTCCTTAGGCGGGGCCATCGGTGCCAAACTAGGACAGCCCGACAAATTGGTGGTCCACCTGCTGGGCGACGCTTCATTTGGCATGGTCGGCATGGAGCTGGAGACCGCCGTGCGCATGGAAATCTCCACGCTCACGATAGTCGTGAACAATGAAGGCACCGGCGGAGGGCTGATGGGCATGGAACGCCCTGCAGGACCACCGCCCGCCATGGCCAAATTGACCGGCGATTGGACCATGGTTGCCAAGGGCTTGGGTGCCTACGCCGAACGGGTCGAAGACCCATCGGACATCGGCCCCGCCCTGCAACGGGCCATAACCGCCACCGAGAATGGCCAGGCAGCTTTGGTAGAGGTCATGATCAAACCTATGGCCACGCCCGATATGCCCGACGATTGGACGATCTAAAGCAATCAGCCCCTAGAAGCTGATTGCTGAACGTCGAGGGCTGACAACTATTATGGAGCGCTATGAAAAGCATTGAGATAGACCGCAGTAAGATGCTGAAGGACGATCCGGGCAAAGGCCACAACCGCTGGCATCCGGATATCACCCCAATCTTGGAGGTTGATCCTGGAGAAGAGGTTTCGCTGGAGACCAGGGACGCCTCGGACGGGCAGATGAATGCCAGCGTGACCGTTGCCGACTTTGACGGGTTCGCCGGCAAGGTGGGACACCCGCTGACCGGGCCGGTTTACATAAAAGGGGCCGAGCCGGGAGACCTGCTGACGATTGAGTACGTCGACGTCATTCCTCAGTCCTACGGCTGGACTCGCAACCGCCCTGGCGCCGGGTTCCTGCGCGACCTGTTCCCGGACCCCTTTGTCGCCCATTGGGAGATGAAGGACGGCTGGGCGACGTCAAAGGAGCTGTCAGGCGTAAGGATACCCAATGGATCGTTCATGGGCACCGCTGGAATCGCGCCGTCCCATGCCCAGTTGAAGGCCTGGACCGAACGTGAGGCCGACCTGGTGCGGCGTGGCGGGGTGGCGTTCCCTCCCGACGCCGAAGACGCTGTCCCCCAGGGCGCGATCGCCGCTGAAGGTCTGCGGACCATACCGCCCCGTGAGAACTGCGGCAATGTGGACGCCAAGCAACTGACCAAGGGATCACGGTTGATGATACCGGTGAATGTGCCCGGCGCGCTCTATTCCGCCGGCGACGGCCATTTCGCCCAGGGCGACTCCGAATGCTGCATCACGGCCATCGAGATGGGGGCAACCGCGGTGGTCAAGTTCCACCTACAGAAGGGAGAGGCAGCCCGGAATAACATAACCTTTCCCCGGTTCTCCCACTCCGGATATTTCATCGCTCCGGAGTGGGCCGTACCCCGGAATTTCATCGCCACCATGGGGATGCCCATCCGGGAGGACGGCACCCAAGAGGGCGAAGACCTGACTCTGGCAGCCCGAAACGCTCTAATCAACATGATTGCCCTGCTGCAAGAACGAGGTTGGACCAAAGAGCAGGCCTACGTGATCTGCAGCGTCGCGGTGGACCTCAAAATTAGCAATGTTGTCGATCTGCCCAACGTGACAGTCTCGGCTTTCTTGCCAGAGGACATTTTTCAGGGATAGCGAGAGGAATAGGGTTAGCAAGGCTCGGAGAGCCAAATTATGGAGTTGGCGGCCAATGGGTTTGCTGTGGCTAGAAAAAGGGCCTTAAACCGGACGAGGGAACATGAGGTTTTCGGGCGATGACGTCTTCAGGGTGAAAGTAAAAGAAGAGAATAGAAAAAGCCCCGTCCTTCAAAGAAAGGGCGGGGCTTTTCAACAATCGCTTCGCGTCGACCGTTGAGGGCTAAGGAGACTAGGAGCTAGCTGATTCGTTTTACTTCGAGGGTCTCGCCGGGAGCTAGCGCAACACGGCGTACATTTATACCCAACTTGAGCAACCAGTAGCCAAGAGTGGCTTTGCTGATGCCTAGTTCCTCAGCGGTGGACGAAAGGCCGATTTCATTGACCTTCTCGGGCAATAGGCGCTCGAGGGGTCGTGAAAACTCTTTCTCTACACGTTGCATCAGTTTTGTCTTTCTAGCCATGGTTCCCTCCGTACCGTCGTTCATAAATTATGATTTATACTGCTATCCAGGCCACTGGATTAATAATATAGTAGCATTACTTTTGACGACCGTCAATAGAATTTTAAGGATTCTTTTAAATTAATTTAAGAAAAGAGTAGAACATATTATTTTGAAGAACACGCATAAGTTTAGCAAGCGCCTGCCTTCTAAAGGGCTGTTTGAAGGGCGAATAGATATATGTTAGGCATAGAAGCCTGGTTTTTAGAGACAATCACGAACGTTTACGATGCCATCGGATGGCCGGGTGTGATCTTCCTGATGGGGATTGAGAGCGCAGCGATCCCTTTCCCTAGCGAATTGATCATGCCGCTGGCGGGGTGGCTATTGATCGAGGCCAAAGGGGATTCAGCTTGGATGCTATTGACGGCCGGCTTCTACGGGGCCCTGGGGAACCTTTTGGGGTCCTGGGTGGCCTATTGGATCAGTTACAAGGGCGGCCGTCCTCTATTAAAGAAGTACGGTAAATACGTGTTGGTGACGCAACATGAGGTGGACCAGGCAGAGACCTGGTTCAAGAAGTACGGCGAACTGGCGGTCTTCGCCTCCCGGATGCTGCCGGTGGTCCGGACCTTTATAAGTGTGCCGGCTGGGATCGCTCGTATGAACTTCTGGAAGTTCAGCTTCTACACGTTCGTCGGGTCTTACCCTTGGAGCCTGGGCCTGGCCTACGGCGGCTTCAAATTAGGCGAGAACTGGGAAGACATGCGCCAGGTGATGCGCCCCTTCGATTTCCCGATCGCCGCCATAATAGCTGTGGCGGTTGCATGGTTCATCTACCGCCGTATCAAGGTCATCAAGAATGAAGGGCGCGACTGACATACCAGGGATATGGGTCGTTGACACGGTCATATCCCTTCCATAAGCTGAATGTCACTCATTAAATAAGATCCCACTAGAAGGCGGAGCGACATGGAGGCACCCACCCTTAGGGACGTTTACCAGGCGAAGAAGACTATCGCCCCTCACATACCCCGTACACCGTTACACTATTCCACTGGCCTCAGCGAAATGCTGGAAGCAGAAGTGTACTTGAAGCACGAGGAGTACCTGCCACTGGGCGCATTCAAGGGTAGGGGCGGCATCAACCTGCTGGCCAATCTCTCGGAAGAAGACAAGGCGCGTGGCATGATCACTGCGTCATCCGGCAACCATGGCCAGTCGATAGCCAGCGCTTGCAAGCTGTTCGGCGTGAGGGCCATGATCGGGCTTCCGGAAGATGCCAACCCCAACAAGGTCGCCGCCATGAGGGCCCTGGGCGCGGAGATCATCTTCCACGGCGCGGACTTCGATGCGGCCCGTTTGCACTGTGAAACCCTGGCCAAGGAAGAGGGATATCTGTTCGTCCATACCGTCAACGACTCATTGATCATAGCCGGAGTCGGGACCCAGGCATTGGAGACCGTTGAAGACCTACCTGATGTCCAGGTGCTGATGCTGCCGCTAGGCGGCGGGTCCGGTGTCTCCGGCGCCTGTATCGTCGCCAAGGGCATCGATCCTTCCATAGAAGTCGTGGCCGTACAGTCGGAGCAGGCTCCTGCCGGCTACCTGTCGTGGCAGAAGGGTGAGATGGTTGAAGCCGACATGAATTCCATCGCCGAGGGGATTGCCACCAGGACTGGATACGAACTCCCGCAGCAGATCATGAAAGACCTATTGGACGACTTTCTGTTGGTGAGTGACGAAGATATCCAACGGGCGATCGGCACCCTAGTCGATAAAGCTCACACGCTGGCTGAAGGAGCAGGTGCCACTGCCCTGGCAGGTGCGATGAAGTACCCGGAGAAGGTCAAGGGTAAAAAGATAGCGATAACGGTCAGCGGCGCCAACATCACCGCGGACCAACTCCGCCGGTCCCTGGACGTGTACAAGGGATGAGCTATTTGAAACAAATGTAACTCTTATTAAGGCTATATAGATGAAGGGCCTGTCTTTCTGATGGAGGACGGGCCTTTTATTTATGCCCATTAGGAAGGTCATTAATAATTGAAGAGGGATATTCACGGCGATATACTTAACTAAGGGCTATGGCAAAGGATTGGACTCGGGCCTGAGATACCAGTCTGGGGTTTTGGCCAGTGTTTGGCCCGTGGTTATCAAATGTTAGCCCGGTATTAGCCTGACTGCGGTGGCCTGAGTCGGTAAGTGGAGGGGCGGTCGTGTTCGAGAACGTAGCGGAGCATCTGGACGAGGCCGTAAGGCTGGCGGAACGCTGCCCCGAGAAATACCAGATCCCCTGTTTCCAGGCGCTGATTCGCGTCCTGGCCCAGTCGGACTCCCCTCTGCCACAGAACGGCAACGGCCATGCCCAACAGTTGGATATGAACGGCGATTCCGCCTTTGCAGCCACCAACGGCTCATACTCCAGTCCTGTGTCCAACGGGCATCAGGTGTCCGGAGAACGAGGGCCCATATTTTTGGACCAGCACCAAATACCTGAGCCGTCAATCTCACGGGTCTATCATTTGGATGGCGGGTCATATCGTATCATCGTGAAAGACCTAAAAGAAAAAACCAACTCCAAGAAGCAGGTAAAACTGGCTTTGTTGCTTGGGGTTGGCGGATTACTCTCCAGCGGCCAGCCGGTGTTTTCCAAGGAAAGCTTGATCGAAGTCTGCCGCGAGTACGGCGCCTACGACGCGCCAAACTTCGCCTCCCACATGAAGAAACAGCGTGATATGTTTATCGCCCAGGGGAAGGACTGGTCGCTGACCGTGCCGGCTCAGCAACGGGCGGCAGAGGCGATAAAAGAACTTGCATCCTAAGCCGTTTTTAGGCCTCTCTTATAGAAAGACCGGCAAACAAACCACAGGGACTAGGCCGAAGCCTGGCTGAAATACCGCGCCAGCTCGTCTCGCTCGAACTGGGGCAGCTCCACCTGGCCCTTCCGTCCGATGTAGATCAGGCCTTCTTCCGGGGGCATCATCACTCCGATCTCCCAGCCGTCGATTCCCTTTTTGTCCAAGGCCGCGAGTAAAGATGGAACTTCAGCGGGTGAAAGTGTAATAAGTAGCGACCCAGAAGCAAGCAGCCCCATGGGGTCCAGACCAAGGGCTTTGCAGATTACTTCGGTCGTTTTCAGTATCGGAACGCCGCCTTCTTCCATCGCCAGGCCCAGCCCGGAAGCCGTGGCAATCTCTCGCAGTCCAGTTATAAGACCGCCCTCGGTGACGTCGTGCATAGAATGTATTTGTGCAGTATCGCATGCGATTTGCGCGTCCATTAATACACTAATACCTGGTGCATTCAACAATCCTGCACTTAATGCAATTGTGTCATCGCTCACCCCGGCCTTCCGGAGCTCATCTGAGCGTTCCAGGGCCAAAAGGGCCGTTCCTTCTATGGCTAACCCCTTGGTCACGACGATACTGTCGCCTTCCTGAGCGCCGCCTGTGCGCACCATACGGTTCCGGGCTACCTCGCCCAACATAGTGCCTGCCACTAGGGGCCGGTCAATCCCATAGGTGACTTCACTGTGTCCGCCGATCAGTGCAACGTTTATCTCATTACAGGCGTCCAACACCTGAGTGAACAGGTCTTCAGCCTGGTCTTCGGTGAATCGCTCCGGGACCAGCAGCGTCGCCAGGAACCAACGGGGCGTGCCTCCGGTACAGGCGACGTCGTTGGCGTTCACCTGGACCGCATACCGGCCGATGCGGTCAGTGGCGAAGGTTATGGGGTCACTCTTGGCCACCAGCAGCGTATCGCCCAGGTCCAAGACCGCAGCGTCCTCGCCCACTCCGGGGCCCAGGACCACCTGCGGATCCGTGATGTCGGTCTTCTGGATCAGCTTCTCGAGTAATGACGGGGAGAATTTGCCGATGTCCACGGTAACTCCTGTTATGCCCGGCGCCGCGCTGTATGCCGACGGGGTTTGCGGATATGATAGTCCACTACAAGACGGCGCATCTAGGTGGAGTACGGCGTCCCTTGGGTGTGTTTAAGGCTGTCGTAGAGAGCAGGTCAAGACGCCTGGATTCGTGCGCGTGCTCGTTGACACTACGCACGGCTTGTGATAAAAATAACAAAGTAATTTACTAGCTAAAACTACCTAGTTAATACCCCGGTAATCGGAATTATTGATATAAGAAATGGAGGCGAACCGGTGAGGAAATCATACGTTATTCTATCTGCGATTCTAAGCGGGGTCATGCTCTTGGCCATTGCCTGTGGCAGCGACGAAGCTGATCCCAACGCCACGGCGACCGTTGCGCCGCCCGCCACTGTCCCGGCTAGCGACAGGGCCCCTGAGCCCACGGCATCCCCGACCGCGATTCCCGCGACCGCTGCTCCGACTGCAACCGGCGGTACGAGCGGACCTGTTCAATTGAACATTGATGTTAACGGCGACGCCCTTGAGTTCACCCCCGACTCCCTGTCCACAGCTTCGGGCTCGGACGTTGTGGTGATCTTCAACAACTCCTCTGCAGTCAACTCCCATAACTGGGCCATGGTTGAGGCGGGCACCAAGGACGCCGTAGCGACAGACGGTCTTGCCTCCGGCCAGGGCAATAATTGGTTGCCGGTCGATGACTCTCGTGTCATCGGCGCCACGATACTGGTCGGACCTGGCGAAAGCGCAGATGCGACGTTTACGGCACCGGCTGCCGGCACCTACCAGTTCGTCTGCACCTTCCCCGGCCACAACTTCACCATGTTCGGCGACTTCACCGTAAACTAGACCAGGTTAATCAGGTGTAGCAAACAAGGCCGGCCCGGAGTCTCCGAGCCGGTCTTGTTGTTTGTTGAGTAAGAAGTATTTGGGCCCGGAAATTTGCCGGACTCATCAGTGGAATTCAGCGATGATCTTCGGGGCGCGTGATTTACAACCGATGGTCGTGTTTGGTAGCATTATTGGGCTGGACTCATTCGTGGGCCGAGGAGTCCGGCACTTCATGTGTGGGGCGTTCGTCTAGCGGCCCAGGACACCGCCCTCTCAAGGCGGAGATCAGGGGTTCAAATCCCCTACGCCCTACCAAACTCCCTCCTTAACAGGGAACCACGAACAAGATGTTCGTCTTTTAGTTGCGCACATCCGGCAACTAAAACAACTAGCTTGATTCCTGGCATCCGCCCTGTCTCCATCCGCGACGGCATTAAACGTCATATATTCGCTGCTAAAGCTGCTCGCCCCTCACCAAGGACTGTCGAATCTAAAGAAGAAACTCTCAGTAGATTCATTGCATATGCTGAAGACCATGATTGGTCGGATCTCCACGAAATTCAACAGCATCATATCGAGGAGTACCAGGCGTGGTTTGGAGAGCGTATTCGCTGGGACGGTCAGCGCGACAAAGCCAATCCAAAATTAGTTTCTAGTAGTCATGTGGAGACTACGTACAGAAGGCTTCATGCTTTCTGGGAATGGGTTTTTAAAGACGGGCTAATCGTGTTTCAACCTATGGCTCGCATGAAACGTCCGACGTCCACTCAGAAGATCGTTAAGGACATCAGCCCTGAGCAGATTCAAAAACTCCGGGCGATCACTGACTATAAGAACCCCAGGGTTGCTCCAACAGAGCTCATGCGATTTCGGGTGCTTCGTAATCGTGCAGCGTTAGAACTATCCATAGATTCTTCCACTCGCCTTAGTGAGATTACGGATATCGAGGTAGGAGACATTCGCATAAGCAATGTGATTGATATCCGAGTTATTGGAAGGGGAGGCAAAGAACGTTGGGTCCCGTTGAATCGTGATCCAGGATTAACTTTCAATCGGAGTCTGAAACCACGATGAAAGTGGACCAAGCGGCGGGCAACCATATGTTCAAGGTGACGGCCACAGATGCAGTCCGCAGTTCAGAGACGATTCTCCGATTCACCTTGCCTATCGTTACAGACATCGAATCGACCAGTTCACCGACATCCGAGAACCAGACTTCGGACGAAGACTCCCTCGCTTCCCTCCGGCGGCGCATGCGCCGCCCCGGGCGGTCATAGCAACAAAAAGTACGTCGCGCCCTACATGCTTTTGGGTCTCATGGGCCTCTTGGCTTTCCGCATAAGGCGTAGGGGCTGATCGCCGGATTCGCCTCAGCCACTGGACACGATATTGCGTGAGCAAACACCTCAGCCCTGTCAACAACCTAGAAGTTCCCTGTTACCGTGCCCAAGAAACCCGGCTCGCTTCCTTTAACGGCTCTGTGAGCCATATAATAAAAGCAGCAACACTTAGAACAAAAAGCCAGAAATCAGAGAAGAGACCCTTGGTAGATTCGCCAGTTGCGGTTGTGGCTGCGGCTGGCCCTTTCTTGAAGAGATAACGTCCGAGCACCGCTGTGGCCGTTGCCGGTTTCTCCGGCTTCTGATGATTTTCAGACATTTTGAGTCTGACCGGAATCAGGACTGCGCAGGGTGATCTACTTTCCCTCAATCAACTAAGGTCCGCGATCCCCGCAGGACCGGCTAGGCCGGACCACTGCCTCGACTGCGTGCGCAAATACCCTAAGGCTGATTCCACCGTTCGGCTTCGGCTGCTCTAATACCGTGTGGATTCTCTTCGTCTGGTGAAATCTCTCCAGCCGGACCGTTAATGTTTAATCTCGAGCATCTGTCCAGGGTACGCACCGAAACCCTGGCCGGACTCACTGTCGCGCTCGCCCTGGTGCCAGAGGCGGTGGCCTTCGCGTTCGTGGTGGGGGTCCACCCCCTTGTGGGCCTTTACGCCGCGTTCATCGTTGGGCTGATCACGTCTTTGACCGGTGGACGGCCCGGCATGATCTCCGGCGCCACCGGCTCTCTGGCAGTGGTCATGGTCTCACTGGTGAGCGAGAACGGCATCGAATACCTGTTCTTCACAGTGGTCGCCATGGGCGTTATCCAGATCATCGTTGGGGCGTTCCGGCTGGGTGACCTGATTCGCATGGTTCCTTTCCCAGTGATGCTCGGGTTCGTGAACGGCCTGGCCATCGTTATCGGCCTGGCCCAGTTGGAGAGCTTCAAAATCGAAGGCGCGGACGGCCACGAGACGTGGCTGCCCTTCCCAGACCTGGCAATCCTGCTCGGGCTGATCGCCGCCACCATGGCCGTGATCTACCTGGTGCCCAGGTTGTCGAAGCGGATCCCGGCGGCATTGGCGGGGATATTGGTCGTATCGGCTATAGTGATATTTGGCAACATCGACACCCCGACCGTCGGCGACCTGGCCAGCATCTCAGGTGGACTCCCGCCATTCTCCGTGCCCAACGTCCCCTTCAACCTGGAAACCTTCCGGATAATCCTGCCCTTCGCCTTCATCCTGGCAGGCATCGGCCTGATCGAGTCGCTGCTCACGCTATCGTTGATCGATGGGCTGACGGATACCAAGGGCCAGAAGAACCGTGAGTGCATGTCCCAGGGACTTGCCAATGTGGTGACAGGCTTCTTTGGCGGCATGGGCGGTTGCGCCATGATCGGCCAGAGCATGATCAATATCAAATCAGGCGCCCGGTGGCGGTTGTCGGGAGTCCTGGCCGCTCTATTCCTGCTCCTCTTCATCTTATCCGCGTCATCGCTGATCGAGCAGATACCCATCGGCGCGCTGGTGGGTGTGATGTTCGTCGTGGTCATCGGCACGTTCTCCTGGTCCAGCCTGCGGATCATACGCAAGGTGCCCCTCTCCGACGCCATGGTCATGGTGCTGGTATCAGCGGTCACCGTTGCCACCGACCTTGCCATCGCGGTGGTCGTCGGCGTGATCGTCTCTGCCTTGGTCTTCGCATGGAAGACGGCTCGTCACATCTATGTCGATGCCGGCGTTGGGACCACGCTCCACCGGCGGGTCTACAACCTCCACGGCCAGCTTTGTTTCGCCTCGGTCAGCACCTTCCGGGAGTTGTTCGACCCGGCGTCCGACCCGGACGAAGTGGTTATCGATTTCGCCAACTCGTGGGTCTGGGACCACTCGGGGATGGAAGCGATCGTCGACCTTGCCCAGCGTTATGGCCGCGCCGAGAAGCGGTTGCACCTGTTGAACCTGAGCCAGAGCTGCCGAGAGATGCTGGAAAAGGCCAACGTGATCGTCCCGCCCGAGACCGAAGGCAGCCTCACAAACCGCGTAGCGCTCTCGGACCTGGGCGATTCCGACTGACTCGAACCTGCTACAGAGACTCCCTCCCTGGCCAGCCGGCGTTATACATGATGAGGAGCAGACTCGCAGAACAATGACCAACACCATCGACACAATGATCTTCGACCTGGACGGGACACTGGTTGACAGCCAACCGGCGGCGCTGGGGGCAACCATCGAGGCGCTGTCCCGGCTGGGTGTCACGGCGACGGCCCCCGACATGAGGGAGGTATTTGGCGGCGGGGCCAGGAAGCTGCTGAACCATTTCTTGGAGCGAGACCTGGGCGTAGAGAAGGCCAGCCAGCTGATAGACGAAGCGATCGAGCTACGGAGCAGCCTGCAACTGGAACTAACGAAAGAAGTGGTTTTGCTGCCAGGCGTGAAAGAGCTTGTGGTGTCCTTGAAGGACAGCGACCATAAACTGGCGGTGGCGACCATGAGCAGCCGGATTATTGCTGAGGTTGTGTTAGCCCACCACGGTATCGACGGCTATTTCGACTCTGTGTTGGCCATCGACGACGTAACCAACGGCAAACCAGACCCTGAGATATTAGCGCGAACCGTCGAGCGGTTGGGCGGTCAGGTCGACCGGTCCTTATACGCCGGCGATTCAAGCCACGACCTGGAGGCAGCGGCAAACCTTGGGATGCCGTTCTTGTTGGTCGATTCGGGCATCTACGTTAGAGGCGAAGCCAGGGAAAAGCTCCGGGCCGCTGCCGAGCAGAACGGGTTCCCGATCGTTGGGCTGGATGGAATTTCCAACATCGGGGAGATCGTTCAGCGTCAGGCCTGAAGATCGTGCTCTTTCATCCAATGCGAGAATGCCAACACAAGCGTTGAACTAAAAAAGCCCTCGTCGTTCAGTTGAACGACGAGGGCTTTTTTAATTATGACAGATCGAAGGAGGCCCGCATTACTTCGTGCGTTCCGTCAGGCGACCGAACCAGGGTATTCGTATATCTATATTTGAGGCCAGTAAGAATAGCCGAGTCGATCTTACGATGAGGAGAAGCGAGGTCGCCGCAGCCAGGGTATGTGAGGCCCGAACCAACGTCATACCGATGAAAACTGTTGCCGCCAGGCTAAAACAAATGCCGGATTGGATGGATACAAATTCTTGGAACTCGGCCGGGTTCTCTTCCACCAAATCCATGTATTGTTCTGAGATGATGCTTGGAATTTCCATGCAACGAGTGTCGACGATTCCCACGTTGAAAAACAGTACCGGCAGTGCCGCGATGATGACCACAAAGTCCCGCATCATCGGGCAATCTCAGCCACGTACCGCTGGCCACTAGCTTGGGTTTTTCCGGGCTGTCGTCGATGTCCTTCATGTATGATTGCCCCGAAACAGCCGCCGCCCGACCGTGCGGCCGTAATACATGACATAACACCGGACGTCATACCAGAGATAAGATCAGGAGAAGATGGACACACCAGAATACAGAGCCAAGGTCCTAGAGTTCGAGGTCGATGCGGTCAAGAGCTACTTCGCTGCCCTGTCAGATGCAGACCTGCAGCAGCCCAGCGCCTGCGCTGATTGGTCCGTTGC
>Ga0315339_1001952_pt1 | contig 16600 bp, 13 predicted proteins | sample ASW17metaG_FD_204514 | JGI IMG/M metagenome (GOLD analysis project Ga0315339, IMG submission 204514) | Ammonia-oxidizing marine archaeal communities from Pacific Ocean, United States - ASW #17 | ecosystem: Environmental > Aquatic > Marine > Oceanic | place: USA: California | collected 2016-12-05
AAATTAAATTTTAGAAAAGTAGAGTTTAATAAAAAGAAAAATTGTATATGCAAAAATTTTTAATTATCTTATTTTTTTTATTATTAAACTCTTCCTATGTTTTTTCTGACGAAAAGAATTATTTTCTTTCTTTAAAAAAAAACAAAGTATACGTAAGGTATGGTCCAGGGAAAAACTATCCTATAAATTATATTTATAAAAAAAAGTTTTTACCAGTTAAAGTAATTGATACAAAAGAAAATTTTAGAAGAATTATTGATCATAAAAAAAATAGTGGCTGGATACACCGCATCATGCTTACAAAATCCAATTCGTTAATTGTTCTTGAAGAAAAAATTGTTTTCAAAAAAAATAGTAAGTTTTCTGAGCCGGTAGTAAAATTAGAAAAAGGTAGATTAGTAATTATAAAAAAGTGTAAGTTAAAATGGTGCAAAATTGAATCCGGCAATTACTCTGGATGGATAGAGACAAAAAATGTTTGGGGAATTTAATTAACTCTTATTTTAAATCAAAACGATCTAAATTCATCACTTTTGTCCATGCAGATATAAAATCAGCAAGAAATTTAGACTTAGAGTCTTCTGTGGCATAAACTTCAGCTATAGCTCTTAACTGAGAATTTGAGCCAAATATTAAATCAACTCTAGTACCAATCCACTTAACTTTATTTGATTTGCGATCTTTACCTTCAAAAAATTCTTCATTTTTATCAACTTCTTTCCAAGTTGTGTTCATATCAAGTAAATTAACAAAAAAATCATTTGTAAGTGTTTCAGGTTTTTTTGTAAAAACTCCATTATTTGATTTATCAAAATTTGTATTTAGCACTCTCATGCCTCCTAATAATACTACCATTTCAGGAGCAGTAAGTTTCATTAGCTGTGCTCGATCAATCAACATTTCTTCTGCTGATACTGTTGGTTTTGCCGAAGGTCCATTTGATCTATCTACAATATAATTTCTAAATCCATCTGCTTTTGGCTCAAGTAAACTGAACGAATATGTATCTGTTTGGTCTTGTGTTGCGTCTCCTCTCCCAGGGGTAAATGGAACATTTACATTGTTGCCTGATTTTTTGGCCGCCTTTTCTATCGCAGCACATCCGCCCAAAACTATTAAATCTGCTAATGAAACATCTTTCTTTTTATTATTAAATTTCTTTTTAATTTTTTCTAAAGTTTTAATAACTTTAGATAGTTGAGAAGGATTATTAACCCCCCAATCTTTCTGGGGCTCTAATCTTATTCTTGCTCCATTAGCTCCACCTCTCTTATCTGAACCACGAAAAGTAGAAGCTGATGCCCAAGCTGTTGATACTAGCTCTGAAATAGACAATCCTGATTTTAATATTTTTGCTTTAAGAACATTAATATCTTTGTTTTTAAGTTTGTATTTAACTTTTGGTATAGGGTCTTGCCAAATTAGTTGCTCTTTTGGAACTTCTATACCTAAATAACAAGCGCGAGGCCCCATATCACGGTGTGTAAGCTTAAACCAAGCCTTTGCAAATGCATCGGCAAACTCATCTGGATTTTCATGGAATCTTTTAGAAATTGGTCCGTATTTAGGATCCATTCTCATAGAAAGATCTGTAGTTAACATCATAGGAGGATGTTTTTTGGTTGAATCATGTGCATCCGGAACAACATTTATATCAGCTCCATTTTTTTTAGGTTTCCACTGGTGTGCTCCTGCAGGACTCTTTGTTAATTCCCATTCATTATTAAATAATAAATCAAAATAACCATTGTCCCATTTTATTGGATTAATTGTCCAAGCTCCCTCTAATCCGCTACTAATAGTATCAACTCCCTTACCGCTTTTATAATTACTATTCCAACCTGTGGCTTGATCTTGAATTCTTGAACCCTCTGGCTCCGGACCTTTGTGAGATTCAGGAGCAGCACCATGAGATTTTCCAAAAGTATGACCACCTGCTACAAGCGCAACTGTTTCATAATCATTCATCGCCATACGACCAAAAGTTTCACGAATATCGTGAGCTGCTAAAAGAGGGTCTGGATTAGCATCAGGGCCTTGTGGATTAACATAGATTAAACCCATATGGGACGCACCTAAAGGATTTTCAAGATCTCGTTTACCACTATAACGCTTAACACCAAGCCATTCTTTTTCTGATCCCCAATAAATATCTTCTTCAGGTTCCCAAATATCCTCTCGACCTCCCCCAAATCCAAAGGTTTTAAAACCCATTGACTCTAAAGCTACGTTTCCAACCAGTATGAAGAGGTCAGCCCATGAAATTTTTTTACCGTATTTTTTTTTAATAGGCCACATTAATAATCTTGCTTTGTCTAGATTAACATTGTCTGGCCAACTATTTAGTGGAGCAAAACGTTGATTTCCAGTCCCAGCACCACCACGTCCATCGCCTGTTCTGTATGTTCCTGCTGCATGCCATGCCAATCGTATAAACAAAGGACCATAATGACCATAGTCAGCAGGCCACCAATCCTGTGAGTCTGTCATTAATTTAAGTAAATCTTTTTTTAATGTTTTAAGGTTAAGTTTTTTGAATTCTTTTGCATAATTAAATTTCTTATCCATAGGATCAACTAAAGAAGAATGTTGACTTAAAATTTTAAGATTTAAACTGTTTGGCCACCAATCTCTGTTTGAGGTACCTCTGCCAGTAGGAAACTTGGGTGGGGATCCCACTCCTGTAAATGGACATTTTGATTTTTCGTTCATTTTCTTTAAAATAGTGCTTTTATTGTTTTTTTAACTTATAATTATTTTATTTAATAGAAAAATGAATTCAAGGGTTAATTTGTCATAGATGAATAAAAAAAATAGTTATAAATATGAAGAACTAATTGACTGTGCTAACGGAAAATTATTTGGACCAGGAAATGCAAAACTTCCATCACCACCTATGCTTATGTTTGACAGAATTACTAATATTCAAAATGAAAAAGGTAACTTTAATAAAGGACTAATCGAAGCTGAACTTGATATAAAAGACAAAATGTGGTTTTTTGATTGCCATTTTAAAGAAGATCCTGTTATGCCAGGATGTCTAGGTTTAGATGCTATGTGGCAGTTAGTTGGTTTTTATTTAGGTTGGGTGGGAGAACCAGGTAAAGGAAGGGCTCTAGGAGTGAATACTGTTAAATTTACAGGCGAAGTACTTAAAAATGTCAAAATTGCAAGATATCAAGTTGATATGAAAAGAATTTTAAAAAAAGAAGGTGCTGTTGTAGGTTTAGCAAATGGAATTTTATTAGCCGATGGAAAAAAAATTTATAGTGCTGAGAATTTAAAAGTAGGATTGTTTAAATAATGAAAAGAGTAGTTATAACTGGTATTGGAGTTGTGTCTTGTTTAGGAAACAATCAAGAAGAGGTTTATCAATCTTTATTAAATTCAAAATCTGGAATTACATTTTCTGAAGAATATAAAGAATATAACTTAAAAAGTAATGTTCACGGTAAACCAAATATTAAAGTTGAAGACCATGTTGATAGAAAGTTTATAAGATTTATGGGGCCTGGCTCAGCATATAATTATATTTCTATGGCTGAAGCAGTTAAAGACTCTGGACTAGAAGAAAAAGATGTAAGCAATTTTTCAACAGGAATGATTATGGGATCTGGTGGACCATCAATTGAAAATGTTATTCTAGCAGCTGACAAAACACGAGAAAAAAATCCAAAAAAAATGGGTCCATTTGTTGTCCCAAGAACTATGTCTAGTACTGCTTCTGCTACATTGGCAGTACCATTTAAAATTAAAGGTGTTAACTATACAATTAGTTCTGCATGTGCAACCAGCGGACATTGTATTGGAAACGCAATGGAACTAATTCAACTTGGAAAACAAAACATTATGTTTGCTGGAGGAAGTGATGAGGTTCACTTTGCAATGACAGCAATGTTTGATGCAATGACTGCCTTATCCTCAAAATATAATGACACTCCAGAAAAAGCCTCAAGACCATATGACAAAACTAGAGATGGATTTGTAATATCGGGCGGTGGAGGCGTTTTAGTAATAGAAGAGTATGAACACGCAAAAGCAAGAGGTGCAAAAATTTATGCTGAATTAACTGGTTATGGAGCAACTTCTGATGGTTACGATATGGTAGCTCCTTCGGGTGAAGGGGCTGTGAGATGTATGAAAATGGCTTTAAACACTACTAAAAAAAAAATTGATTATATAAATACACATGGAACTTCAACTCCAGTTGGAGATATAACTGAGCTTAAAGCAGTTGGAGAGGTATTTAAAGACGCTGTTCCCAAGATAAGTTCTACAAAATCTCTTTCTGGTCACTCATTAGGAGCTACTTCTGTGCACGAAGCAGTTTATAGTTTGATTATGATGAAAAATAATTTTATTTCAGCTTCAATTAATATTAATGATATGGATGATGAGGCAAAAAAATTTCCTATAGTTACAAAAGTTGAAAAAGATGTAACTTTAAATTCTATTATGTCTAACAGTTTTGGATTTGGAGGAACTAACGCAACTTTAGTTTTTGAAAAGGTTTAATTTATGAATTTAATGAAAGGTAAAAAAGGATTAATCATGGGCGTTGCTAATGAAAGATCTATAGCTTGGGGTATTTCTCAAAAATTATCTGAAGCTGGCGCTGAACTAGCATTCACATATCTTGGAGATGCATTAAAGAAAAGAGTTATTCCTTTGGCAGAAAAATTAAATTCAAATATTACTTTTGGTTGTGATGTAGAAAATAAAGAAGATGTGATAAAACTTTTTCAAGATATAAAAACTAAATGGGATCAAATTGATTTTGTTGTTCATGCAGTTGCCTTTTCGGATAAATCAGAACTATCAGGAGAATATTTAATTACCACTAGAGAAAATTTTTTAAGAAGTATGTTAATTTCATGCTTTTCATTTACAGAGGTTGCAAGAGAGGCTTCTAAAATAATGAATAAAGGTGGAAGTATGCTTACTTTAACATATGAGTCTAACAAGGCTATTCCAAATTATAATGTAATGGGCGTTTGTAAATCTGCACTTGAAGCAAGTGTTAAATATCTAGCAAGAGACCTGGGAACAAAAGGAATTAGAGTGAATGCAATAAGCGCAGGACCAATTAAAACCCTAGCAGCTTCAGCTATCGGAGATGCAAAATTTCTTTATAAATGGAATGAAGACCATTCATTTTTAAAACGAAACGTAGATATCCATGATGTTGGAAACTCAGCTTTATATCTATTAAGTGACCTTAGTGGTGGCGTAACTGGTGAAATTCACTATGTGGACGCTGGCTATAACAAAGTTGGAATGCCGGATCCTAAAAATATTACCTAAAATTCAATATCTTAATATTATGACGAAAAGATATAGAGATAATTTATTCAAAGACTCAAGAGTAAAGATATAAAATGTTTAAAGGTTTTAAAAAAAAATTTATCAAAGTTAATAAAGGAAAAATATTTTGTAGGATTGCTGGTAAGGGCCCTCCTTTATTATTATTGCATGGGTACCCACAAACGCATGTTATTTGGCATAAAACAGCAAATGAACTTGCAAAATACTTTACGATTATAGTTGCAGATCTCAGAGGTTATGGATCAAGCTTTGTTTTAAAAAGTGATAATAAGCATTTAAACTATTCCAAAAGAGAAATGGCTAAAGATATGGTTCAATTAATGGATAAACTTGGGTTTAAAAAATTTTTTATAGCTGGTCATGATAGAGGAGGAAGAGTAGCGCATAGATTAGCTAGAGATTATAGAAAAAAAGTTATTGCAATGAGTGTTTTAGATATTTGTCCAACTGTAGATATGTATGAGCAAACAGAAAAGAACTTTGCCAAAGCATATTTTCATTGGTTTTTTTTAATACAACCCAAATGGCTCCCTGAAAGAATGATTAAAAGTAATCCAAGAAAGTGGATGAAAAATTGTTTAGATAAATGGTCTGGAAATAATAAATTTGGTAAAACAGAAGAAATTTATCTCAAGGCCTTTAAACAAATGAAAAGAATTCACGCAACATGTGAAGATTATAGGGCTTCAGCTACAATTGATTTAGAACATGACAAAAAAGATCGAAAAAAATTATTAAACATTCCTATACAAGTATTGTGGGGAAAGAGCGGAGTAGTTGGTAAACAATTTAATTCGTTGAAAATATGGAGCAAATATACAAAAAAAAAAGTTTATGGAGCTGGTATTAAATCTGGTCATTTTATACCAGAGCAAAACCCTAAGGAAACTATTAAATATTTAAAAAATTTTTTTACAAAATATGTTTGAAATTATCCCTGGAAAAAAAGAAATTGGTGCACAAATTACTTGTAATCTTAAAAAAATTAAAAAAAATCATATTAAAAAAATCAAATATGCTCTTCAAAAATATGGAATGATTTATTTTAAAAATCAAAATTTAACTTCAAATAATTATTTAAAATTTGCCAAAAAATTAGGAATTCTAGCTGATTATCCTCGATTAAAAGGTTTAAGTTCAAAGTATAGTAAAATAACAGTAGTAGAGAGAAAATCCACAGATAAGGGACCAAGTTTTGGAGAACAATTTCATACTGACTCAATTTACACAAAAAACCCACCTCGATTTACAATGTTATTATCAAAATTAGTACCTAGAAAAGGTCAGGCAAACACAGAGTTTTCTTCACAATATTTAGCTTATGAAAATTTACCTCAAAACATAAAAAAAAAATTAAAAAGTTTAAAAGCAATTTATTCATCAGAAGGACCAATATCAGTCACAACACAGGAGAGAGAGAAAGAAAAAGGAAAACAAAAAAATGAATTAATATCCAAACATAAAATAGTAAAAAAAATAAATAAAAAATTATGTATATTTTGTAGTCCAGGTCATTTTATAAGTTTCAACAATTTAAACGAAAAAGAAGAAATAAAATTAAAAAGGTTTTTATTTAGACATCAAATTAAAAAGAAATTTCAATACTCTTTAGAGTGGGAAAAAAATCAATTGGCTATTTGGGATAATAGATCTATGTTACATCAAGCTACCTCTTTTAAAGGAAATAGAATAATGCATAGAATTACAATATATTAAATTAGAAAGGGGCGTTCTGTTGCCAGGTGCCCTTAACCTTATGATAGAATTGTAGCTATTGTCAACAAAACTAGAGTTAGAGACCAGGAAGAAAAAAATAAAATTTTTACCATATATTAATGCTTGTATGTCCGGTTGTTTTTTTCATCATCAAACCACATAGGAGTATTGCTTAACGCATAAAATCCAAAGAAAGTATTATATGTATTCATGACGCGCTACTTAAAATATAATTTTGTTTAAAATGTGTTCAGCAAATTTGAAAGGGGAAACTTTTTGTCGCAGGATATAAAGGGGCGTTCTGTTGCCAGGTGCCCTTAAAATTAATTAAATAGCTGCTTGTTTCATAGAGAGTTTAACTTTACCTCTATCAAAACCAATTACTTTAACAGTAACTTCATCACCTTCTTTTACAACATCGGTAACTTTTTCAACTCTTTTAGCAGCCAGTTCTGAAATGTGAACAAGACCATCCTGTTTACCTAAGAAGTTAACAAACGCACCAAATTCCATAATTTTCATTACTTTACCTTTATAAATTTTATTCATCTCAGGTTTGGCAACAATGTCTTTAATCATGCTCATTGCTTTGTTCCTTGATTCTTCATCTGGAGCGGCTACAGTTACTTCACCTGTGTCTTTAACATCAACTTTTGCTCCTGATAACTCAACTATTTCTCTAATTGTTGCTCCACCCTTTCCAATTACAGCCGCAATATCTTTTTTATCAACCATAACTGTTTCAATTTTAGGAGTATATTTAGAAACTGCTTCTCTTGAACCAGTTAAGGCTTTTGCCATCTCACCTAATATATAAATTCTTCCATCTTTAGCTTGTGACAATGCTTGGTCCATTATTTTAAATGTTATTCCGGTAATTTTAATATCCATTTGTAAAGAAGTTATACCATCTGCAGTTCCAGCAACTTTAAAATCCATATCTCCTAAGTGATCTTCATCACCTAAAATGTCTGAAAGAACTGAAAAATCATCTCCTTCTTTAATTAATCCCATAGCTATACCTGCAACAGCAGCTTTCATTGGTACTCCCGCATCCATTAATGCTAATGATCCACCACAAACAGTTGCCATTGATGACGAACCATTTGACTCTGTGATCTCAGATACAACTCTGTAAGTATAAGGAAATTTTTCTTGCTCTGGTAATGAAGAATTAAGCGCTCTCCAAGCTAATTTACCATGACCAATTTCTCTTCTACCCGTTCCAATTCTTCCTGTTTCACCAACAGAGAAAGGAGGAAAATTATAGTGAAGCATAAATCTATTACGCTTTAATCCATCAAGACTTTCTACTCTTTGTTCATCTTCAGAAGTTCCTAAAGTTAAAGTAACTAATGCTTGTGTTTCACCTCTTGTAAATAAAGCAGAACCATGAGTTCTTGGTAAAACTCCAACTTGACAATCAATTTGTCTTACATCAGTTAAAGAACGACCATCTATTCTAGATTTATTTTTTAGAATATCAGTTCTAACAATTTTCTTTTCGACTTTTTTAAGCATCATAGAAACGTCTAAATCTGAATAAGTCTCATCACCTTCAAACATTTCCTTACATTTTGTAGAGATTTCGCCGATCAAAGTTGTTCTTTCTTGCTTATCTTGAATAGAGAATGCTTTTGTTAAATCTTTTTTAAAACTATCTGAAATTTTCTTTTCTAATTCAGATAAATCTTTCTTTTCAACTACCCATTGTTCTTTTCCACAATCTTTAACTAACTTTTCGATTGCTTCAATAACTGGAACAAATTTTTCATGTCCAAATTTCACTGCATCTAACATTATTTTTTCTGATAAACCTGAAGCTTCAGATTCTACCATCAAAACCGCATCTTTAGTTCCAGCAACAACAAGGTCTAATTTTGAAGTTTCAATTTCTTTTTTAGACGGGTTTAATACAAATTTTTCATCTATATAACCAACTCTTGAAGCGCCAACTGGTCCTTGAAAAGGCATCCCAGATATCGCTAATGCTGCTGAACAAGCAATAATAGCTAATACATCTGGCTCATTAACACCGTCATAAGAAAGTACTGTTGGCAATACTTGAACTTCATTTCTGAATTCTTCTGGAAACAAAGGTCTAATAGGCCTATCAATTAATCTTGAGATTAATGTTTCAGCCTCAGTAGGTCTTGCTTCTCTTTTAAAATATCCGCCAGGGATTTTTCCTGCTGCATAATATTTTTCTTGATAGTTTACTTGTAATGGAAAATAATCTACATCTGGATTAACTTTTTTTGCACCAACTGCAGTTGCAATTACAACTGTTTCACCGCAAGTAGCAATGATCGCACCATCAGCTTGTCTAGCTATTTTTCCAGTTTCTAAAATTATTTTTTTTCCGTTTAGTTCAATTTCTTTTTTAAATACTTTAAACATTTATTTCTACTTTCTTAGATTTAATTTTGATATTACGTTTTGATAAGATTCTAATTTATTTTTTTTTAAATAATCTAATAATTTTTTTCTTCTATTTACTGCTTTTAGTAAACCTACAGAAGAATGTTTGTCTTTTTTAGATTTTTTTATATGATTTGATAAATTTTCAATCTTATCAGTTAGTAGTGCTATTTGAACTTCTGAAGACCCAGTGTCTTTATCGTGAATAGCTAGTTCTTTACTCTTTTTTGTCATCTCTTTCCTTATTTATTTGTTTGTTTTATTAAGTTTTCAATTTTTTCAGCATAATCAAAAGATTCATCCTTAACAAATAGAAGCTTAGGTAAATACTTCATTGTTATTTTTTTTGATAAAACTTTTCTAATTACAAATGAAAATTCTTTAAGTTTGCTAACTATTTCCTGAGCATTTTTGCCACCAAGAGGTAAAACAAATGCTTTAGCAATTTTGAGATCTTGGCTCATTCTTACTTCGCTAACAGTTATTTCTCTTGTTTTAAGATTGGGCAATTTTGCTTCTTCTCTTAAAAATATCATACCTAAAGCCTGTTTAATCATTTCACCAACTCTTAACTGTCTCTGTGAAACTGGTTTTCCTAATTTGGTCATAAATTTATATTGTTCTTTCAGTTATAGTAGAATTATATACTTCAATAATATCCTTTTGTTTGAAATCGTTAAAATTTTTTATTGTAATACCACATTCTAAACCAGCAGATACTTGCTTGGCTTGATTTTTTTCTCTAAATATTGATCCAATTTTTCCATTAAACACAATTGTTCCATCGCGTATGATTCTTGCATTAGAATCTTGCAAAATTTCTCCTTCAATAACTTTTGATCCAGCAACTTTTCCAACTTTTGAAACTTTAAATATTTCAAGAATTTCTGCGGAACCAATAATTTTTTCTTTTACATCTGGAGTTAATAAACCCGATAATCTATTTTTAATAAAATCTAATAGTTCATAAATAATGTTATAAGAATTAATTTCAATTTTATCTTTTTCTGCAGCTTTTTTTGCTTCCTTACTAGGTTTTATATTAAAAGCGATTACAACAGCATTAGAAGCTTTTGCTAAAGATATATCTGTTTCTGTAATCATGCCTATGTCAGATAAAATTATTTTTGTCTTAACTTCATCATGTTTTATTTGAGAAATGGCATTTTTTATTGCTTCTGAAGATCCATGAACATCTGATTTAATAATTATATTTAATTCTTTTGAAGTCTTATCTTTAAAAGCCGAGTCTTGTGTTGCAAAAGTTAAAGGGTTTTTTTCATCTAGATTTTCATGAATTCTAGCCTCACATAATGATTTAGCCTCTTTTTCATTTTCTAGTACAACAAAGTCATCTCCTGCTTTTGCAGCACCATTAATTCCTAAAACTTCTACTGGAGTTGATGGATTTGCTTCATCTATGCTCAGACCTTGATCATTAATTAAAGCCCTTACTTTTCCCCATTTTAATCCACTTACAAAATAATCTCCTTTTTTTAAAGTTCCTGAAGTTACAATTATATTTACTATTGGGCCTCTACCTACATCAATTTTGGACTCCATTACTACCCCATTTGATTTTAAATCATAATCAGTTTTCAAATCTAATAATTCTGCCTGTAATAAAACTGATTCTATCAATTTATCTAAATTTTTTTTAGTTTTAGTAGATATTTCCACCATTAAAGTATCTCCTGACAATTCTTCTGCAATTAATTCATATTCTAATAATTGATTTTTTATTTTTTGGGGATCAGCTTCAGAAAGGTCACATTTATTTATAGCTACAACAATTGGAACTTTTGCAGCTTTTGCGTGTTTAATTGACTCTATAGTTTGAGGTTTTACTCCATCATCAGCTGCAACCACTAGTATAACCACATCAGTTAATTTGGATCCTCTTGCTCTCATTTCGGTAAATGCTGCATGTCCCGGTGTATCTATAAATGTAATTTTATTTGAATTATAAATTATCTGATAGGCACCTAAATGTTGTGTAATTCCACCAAATTCTCCAGATACAACATTTGCTTTTCTTAAAACATCTAAAACTGAAGTTTTGCCATGATCAACATGCCCCATTACTGTAACTATTGGTGGCCTACTTTTTAAATTTTGTGATTTTACTTCTTTAATTTTTTTTATTTTTTCTTCTGCTTTTTCTTCTTTAATTGGATTGTGTCCAAATTCTTGAACAAGGTATTCTGCAATATCAGAGTTAATGTTATGATTAATTGTTGCTGTTACTCCCATTGATAAAAGATGTTTTATTAGACTACTAGACTGCTCGGCCATTCTATTTGCAAGTTCTCTTATTGTAATTACCTCTGGTATATTAACATCTCTTTTTACTGGCTTTAAATCTTCTAACTTTTCATTTTTATTTAGTTCTTTGTTTTCTTTTTTTTTTGCTCTTTTTAAAGAAGCTAAACTTCTTGCTTTAAATTCAATATCATCCTCACTTAGCGCTCTAGATACAGTTAGTTTTAGTTCTCTTCTTTTTGAGCCAATTTTTCCTTTTTGAATACTTTCTCCCTTTAATCTTTTTGTTGCCCTCTGTTCAGCCAACTTTCTCTTTTCAAAATCATTTACTGAAGATGGTTTTGAAATTGCAGGATCCCTAGGGACAAAATTAGTTTTAGGTTTATTAAATGTATTTCTTTGATGAGTATTTTTGGAAAAAGAAGATTTTGATCCAAATCTAGTATTTTTTTTTTCAATTACTACAGAGTTCTTGCCATGCGATTTTGCTAATTCAATATTATTTATTGTTTTTTGTGAACTTCCAGAAATAGTTAACTTTAATTTTTTCTTTTCCATATGTCATCTCTCAATCTTTATAAATTTTTTCTCTGGCTGACATAATTAATTCATCAGCTTCTTTTTTAGAAAGAGCAAAATCTTCTAAATATCCTTTAATTTTAACTCTTTCTCCTTTTACAATGTCGTAAGCGCCAGTAAGTTCGTCAGAAGATAAGTCTGCAAAATCAGATAATTTTAAAATGCTTTGTTCTCCCAGAGTCATGAGCATACCGGGAGTTAAACCTGCATGATTAATTAACTCACTTTCAAGACCTAAATCTTTTATTTTATTATTTATTTCCATTTGATCTTTTTTGTAAAATTCTTCTGATCTTTCAATAAGTTCTTTTGCTGTATCTTCTTCAATTCCTTCGATTTTTGTTAGATTTTCAATTTTACTATCTTTTATGTCATCAATTGATAAAAAACCTTCGGCTACTAATAACTGGCCAAGTGTTTCATCTAATTCTAAATTTTTAACAAAATTTTCTGTTTTTTCTTTAAATTCAACTTGTCTTCTTTCTGAATCTTCTTGATCAGTCATTATATTAATTTCATAATTTAACAATTTTGTCGCCAATCTAACATTTTGGCCTCTTCTTCCAATAGCTTTGCTTAAATTTTCTTCCGTAAGTATTACATCAAGTTTTTTTGACTCGTTATCTACATTAACTCTTTGAACTTCAGCTGGTGACAAAGCATTTGAAACAACTATCGCTGGATCTTCAGACCAATTTACAATATCTATTTTTTCTCCTTGGAGCTCATTAACAACTGCTTGAACTCTACTGCCTCTCATTCCAACACAAGCACCTACGGGGTCTAACGAAGTATCAATTGCCTTAACACATATTTTTGCTCTACTACCAGGGTCTCTAGCAGCCGACTTAATCTCAATTAATCCATCATAAATTTCCGGAACTTCTTGAACGAAAAGTTTTTCCATAAATTTTGGATGTGCCCTAGATAAAAATATTTGTTGACCTTTTGGTTCTCTTCTAACATCTAAACAATATGCTTTTACTCTATCACCTGCTTTAATATTTTCTCGAGGTATCATTTCATTTTTTTGTATTATTGCCTCTGTTCTTCCAAGATCTACAATGACATTTCCAAATTCTAATCTTTTAACTATACCACCTACTATGGTATCTTTTTTGTCTTTAAAGTCCTCAAATTGTCTTTCTCTTTCAGCTTCTCTTACATTGAAGCTTATAACTTGCTTAGCAGTTTGTGCCGCTATTCTTCCAAAATCAAAAGATGGTAGAGGTTGTAAAACTTCATCTCCTATTTTTTTATCTTTATTTGTTTCATTCAGTTCGATTGCTTTATCTAAACTAATTTCTAAATTTGAATTTTCTGGTTTCTCTGCAATCGTAAGCTGCCTAAATATTCCTATATCACCGCTATCTCTATCAATTAAGACCTTTATTTCATTTTCTGAGCCAAATTTAGATTTGGCAGCTTTTGCAATACCACTTTCCATGGAGTCAATAATTAGCTCTTTATCTATAGACTTTTCTAAAGCTACAGCCTCAGCTATTCTTAATAATTCAAGTTTGTCTGCTCTTCTATTTAACATTTTTACCTTATCCAAAAAAAAATGGGCCGAGGCCCATTTTGAAATTTCAACAATGTAACGTGAATATATGTATTTTTTTTATATTTTCAACTTTAATTACTTATTAAAAACATCTGCTTTATCTGTTTTTTCCCAAGAAAATGATCCATCAGCTTCAAAATCTCTTCCAAAATGACCGTATGCAGCTGTTTTTTCGTATATTGGTTTATTCAAACCTAACATTTCTCTAATTCCTCGTGGACTTAAATCAAAATTATCATTAATCAATTTTTTCACATGTCTATTTTTTTCTTCATCATTATCAAAAAGATCTACATAAATTGATAAAGGCTTTGATACACCAATTGCATAAGCAAGCTGAATCAAACATTTATCTGCAATCTTTGAAGCTACAACATTTTTTGCTAAGTACCTTGATGCATATGCTGCTGATCTATCAACCTTCGTGGGGTCTTTCCCTGAAAAAGCTCCTCCACCATGTGGTGCTGCACCCCCATATGTGTCTACAATAATTTTTCTTCCTGTTAATCCGCTATCTCCATCGGGACCACCAATCACAAAATTTCCAGTAGGATTTACATAAATTTCATTTTCATCCAATCCATTTAAAAGATTTTTTGGAATAGATTTTTCAATGTATGGTTTTACTAATTCTCTTACTTGGGTTTGATTTACATCTGCTGAATGTTGAGTTGAAATTACTACTGATTTTACATTTGCTGGTTTACCATCTTTATACTCTATAGTAATTTGACTTTTTGAGTCAGGTTCAATATTTTTTAACTTGCCCGATTTTCTATCTTCCGCCATCAATCTTAAAATTTTATGTGAAAAATGTATTGGCGCTGGCATTAATACATCTGTTTCGTTACATGCATAACCAAACATTATTCCTTGATCTCCAGCTCCTTCATCTTTGTTTCCAGATGAGTCTACACCCATTGCTATATCAACAGATTGTGAATGAAGATAGCTTTCTATCTTTGTGGCATCTCTCCAAGAGAAGCCTTCTTGGTCATAACCAATATCCTTAATACATTCTCTAACTTTTTGAATTAAATCATCCTTTTTAATTTCTGGTCCTCTTACCTCTCCAGCTAATACAACTTTGTTTGTTGTTGTTAAGGTTTCACAAGCGACTCTTGACTGAGGTTCTGCACTTAAATAAGTGTCTACTACCATATCTGATATTCTGTCACAAACTTTATCTGGATGTCCTTCTGAAACTGACTCACTAGTAAATAAAAAATTTTTCTTCATTTATTTTCCTTTTTTTTTAAAAAAAAAAACAAAATAATATAAAATAATAAAAAATAAAAGAAGATCTTGTTACCAAAGGAACTAAAAAGAGTTTTCTTTGTTTGATTAAAACTTTTTACTTCAATAACTCCACTCTCAGTTGATTTAATCTGATTTATTATTTGTCCTTTTGAATTAATAAATGCTGAAATACCATTATTAGCTGAACGAATTAAATTCTTTCCTTCTTCTATAGATCTAAATATTGAGTGTGAAAAGTGCTGGTATGGTCCTACAGAATTCCCAAACCAGCCATCTTCAGATATATTTAATATTAAATCAAAATCATCATTGGTTTTATTAATTTTTCATGAATATATTATTTCATAACAAATTAAGGGAACAAAATTTAGAGTATTTATATTTATTATATTTCTTTCATTATCACTTGAAAAAGATTGATATCCTTGGGTAATTTTTTTCAAACCAAATTTTCTGAAAAAATTTTCAAAAGGTAAAAACTCACCAAAGGGAACTAGTTTATTTTTATTGTATTTTGCTAATATATTTACATCTTTATCTAAAACTACCATAGAATTAAATACTTTTACTTCTTCACTACTATTTATGCCCATAATAATCTTATGTTGATCTGAATAATTCTCTGAAAATATATAACTATAATTTTTTAAATCTTCTAAATAAATATTTGACAGAACTCCTTCTGGAAAAATAAAAATAGTTTTTTCTAAATTATTTGGGTCGCTTAATTTAACTAATTCTAAAATGATTTTCTCAGGGCTTTCATCTTTGAAAAATCTATTAATATCAATTTTTGGTGAAATAATTTTAATTACAAAATTCAAATTAGTTTCATTGATTTTTTTATTATTTTTAAGAATTATTGATCCATAAAAAAAATTTATTATCAATATTAATGTCGCAAAAAATAAAAAAATTAATTTTGTATTTTTTCTATAATTAAATAAAATAATAGTGGGTATTAAAAAAATAGTTACACTTAATAAATTAAACGAATAAGTGCCAATAAGTGAAAGAACTTGCAAGAAAGGCAAATAATCTGTCCAAGAAAATACAATAAGGTTCCAGGGAAAACCTCCTAAAACAAAACTTCTCGCAAATTCAATTAAAGAAAAAAAAATTGAAAAAATTAATATTGAAGAAAATTTTTTATTTAAAGGAAAAAAAGAACAAGCTAATGTTGTTATCCCGTAGAAAATTCCTAAAAATAAAGGAATTAAAACTAAAGAAATTGGTATTAAAGGTTTAAAATTTTCTTCAAAAGTTAGTGAATTCGTTATCCAATATAAATTTGAAATAAAATACCCAAATCCAAACATCCAACCTATTGTAAAAGATGCCCATTTTTCTTTTTTGTAGTTTGAAATAAGACAAATTAGTAACAACGGAAAAGTTATGAAATTTATAAAAAAAAAACTATAAGGTGGAAGGCTAAAGGAAGTAATTAAACCTAGAATAAAAGGTATAATATAA
>Ga0315339_1001953_pt1 | contig 16584 bp, 13 predicted proteins | sample ASW17metaG_FD_204514 | JGI IMG/M metagenome (GOLD analysis project Ga0315339, IMG submission 204514) | Ammonia-oxidizing marine archaeal communities from Pacific Ocean, United States - ASW #17 | ecosystem: Environmental > Aquatic > Marine > Oceanic | place: USA: California | collected 2016-12-05
TGGCCAGGCCGGCCGCATCGGCGCGCTGACCATCGCCACCAACATGGCGGGCCGCGGCACGGACATCCAGTTGGGCGGCAACCTGGACATGAGCATTGCCGCCGACGCGACGGCCGAGGACGGCACCGTCGATGAGGTCAAGGCCAAGGCCATCGAGGCCGAGATCGAGGCGGAAAAGGCCAAGGTGCTGGCGGCGGGCGGTCTGTACATCATTGGCACGGAACGCCATGAAAGCCGGCGCATCGACAACCAGCTTCGCGGCCGCTCCGGCCGTCAGGGTGATCCCGGCGCCTCGAAGTTCTTCCTCTCCCTGGAAGATGATCTGATGCGCATCTTCGGCTCCGAACGCATGGACGGCATGCTGCGCAAATTGGGGCTGGAAGAAGGCGAGGCGATCATCCACCCCTGGGTCAACAAGGCATTGGAAAAGGCCCAGGAAAAGGTAGAGGCGCGAAACTTCGATCTGCGCAAGAATCTTCTGAAATACGACGACGTGATGAACGATCAACGCACCGTGATCTACGAACAGCGGTTGGAGCTGATGGACGCCGAAGACGTAGCCGAAACCGTGGCCGACATGCGCGGCGACGTGGTCGACGGCCTGGTGGCCCACCACATCCCTGAAAAAGCCTACGCCGAGCAATGGGAGGCGGACGGCCTGCGCCTGGCGGTGGGCGAGATCTTCGGCCTGGACCTGCCGATCCCCGAATGGGCGGCCGAGGAAGGCATCGCGGAAGAGGAAATCCGCAAGCGCATCAATGGCGCCGCCGACCGCCGCATGGCCGAGAAAGCCGCCAATTACGGCCCGGACGTCTTGCGCATGGTGGAAAAGGGCCTGTTGCTGCAATTGCTGGACCAGACTTGGAAGGATCATCTGCTGACCCTGGATCATCTGCGCGCCGGCATCGTCCTGCGCGCCTACGGCCAGCGCGACCCGCTGAACGAATACAAGACGGAAGCCTTCACCCTGTTTGAAGCCATGCTGGCCGAATTGCGCACCACCACCACCCGGGTTCTGGCCCACATCGAACTCCAGTCAGAGCCCGGCCAGGAGTTGTTCGCCGAGCAACGGGCCACGCCCATGATGCTGGAAGAAGAGCACCTGGATCCAACCACCGGCTACAATGAAATGGCCGATGAAGAGGAGTTCACCATGGCCGGCGGCGATGATAGAGGTCACGGCGCCAACGGGGCGCACGCGCCCTTGCCGGCAAGAACGCGGCAAGCGGCGGCGACCATGAACCCCCTGGACCCCGGCACCTGGGGGAAGGTGCCGAGAAACGCACCGTGCCCGTGTGGGTCAGGCAAGAAGTATAAGCACTGCCACGGTAGTTAACCATCGGGCCGATGAATTCCAGAAGCTAGGGCTTAAATCCGCCCTGGCGCCCAATCATAAACTCGCGCCGCCGATCCACCCATGAGCGCGGCGCGGTCACTGTCCGATAGCCGGTTGGTGAGGCGGAAGGGCTCGACGCCCTGGCTGTAGGTCAACAGGTTGGTGGCGCGGGTCCAGTCGGTGCCCCAGAGGCAGCGGTCGATGCCAAAAGCATCGAAGATGCGGCCCAGGGGGTCCCAGATATCGTCGTAGGGATCGGGCGCGTGGGAAAGGGTGCAGGCGCCGGTGATTTTGATGGCGACGTTTTTGTATTGCGCCAGACCCAGAACTTTGGGTAAATCCGCGAACGGGTCCGGCGGGGCCGGCGGTACGAACGGTTGTTGCAGGCCCAGGTGGTCGATCACCAGGCTGGTGTCCGGCTTGCTGGCGGCCATTTTGGCGGCTTGCTCCAGGCGGCCCCAGGCCAGCAGATTGACCGGCAGGCCATGGCGGGCGGCGGCATCAAGAACTCGATTGATGCCGGGGCCGTCGGCGTTCTCCGAGACATCCCGGTTCATCATGATGCGGATCGCCACCGTGCCGTCCTGGGCGGCCCAGTCATCGATGGTTTCCACCACGCCCGGGTCGGAAGGATCGACCGGCTTGATCAGACCGAAACGATCAGGATGGGCGGCCTGCACGCTGACCGCGTAGGAGGCGTCGTAGCGGTACATGGTGAAGACCGAGACCAGCAAGGCGCCGTCGACACCCACCGCATCCATAGCCGCCACCATGTCATCGCCACTTACCTGGTCCGGTCCGGCCAGGGCGTCGGTCCAGGGGCGGGCAGGGTGATCCCGTTCGTAGGCATGAACTTGCGCGTCAATGATCGCCATGGCGTCCCTCCATTTTTGCCATGGTAGAGTGTAGCGGGCCGGGCGTGGTTAAACCACGCTTTCCGAGTACGGCTCGGACAGTGCATCGGCATTGGATTTGAGATCCCGCCTCAGGGCGTCCAGGGCCGGGCCCTTTAGCTGTTCCGACAACCCGAGAGCGACCACGGCGCGGGTACAGCCGCCAACTGCTTCATGCACGGGGGCGGCAACGACGGTGATGCCGCCGATGTAATAGCCCGCATCCACCGCATAGCCGTTGGCCCTGGCAAAGGCGACGTCGTCTTTCCAGGCCTCGAAATCCGGTTGGTTCTGCCATTGCAGCTCGTCAAAATCCGTACGCAGAAAGTCCGGATCCAAATGCCCGGCGGCGGCGAAACAATGGCCGATGGCGGACGTCAGGGCGGGGAAGCGGCTGCCAATATTGACGTGCAGGGAGAAATTGGCCGGCGCGTGTGCCTTGGCCACGACGATGATGCGGTCCGTGCCTTCGCGCCAGACGGCCGCCGTGGTAACCTGGTGTGCGCCCGCCATGCGGTCCAACACACCTTGAGCATTGCGGACAAAATCATTGGAACCCACCATGTCACGGGCAAACCGCAGCAGGGTCGGGCCCAGCTGATATTTTTTCGCCGCCCTGTCCTCGCTGACCAGGCCGTCGTGGTCCAAGGTCTTGAGGATATGCTGGCAGGTGCTGGGCACGATGCCTAGGGCGCGGCTGACTTCGTTCACGCCGGCGGGCCGCTGGACGCTGCCCAGAAAACGCATAATTTGCACGGCGCGTTGTACCGCGACGACAGGTTTGCGAAGATTTTGTGTGGCGATGTTCATGGGACAGAGTATATATATGTTATTTCCATATGGAAATGATTATTTCCTATTGACGAGATGTGTAGATTTTATGTATCGTTCTGGCGTTTGGAATACCTGGGAGTCCGATCCGTGGAAGACCAAAAACCCACCGCCTGCCCCGTATCGGATCTGGCGCAAGAATTGACGGCCGAATTTAAGTCCGAGTTCGACATGTTCGACGCCGAATACAACGCCAATCCGGGCCCGGTCTGGAAGAAAATGCGGGAAACTTGCCCCTTTTCCCGGTCCGAGGAACGCGGCGGCTTTTGGGTCTCGACCACCTACGAGGATGCCCAGGCCCTGGTCCGCAAGGTGCCGGAACTATCCAATCGTCAGGTGTCCGTCGTGGAATTGCCCGAAGGCAAGGACCTGATGGCCCATTATAATACCCAAGCTTTCCCGCCCATCACCATGGATCCGCCCGACAATATACCCCTGCGCCGCCTAATGCTGCCGTTCTTCACCCCCAAGGCCACGGAAGTCCATCGCGCCTATACGGAGGCGTTGTGCAACGAATTGATCGACGGCTTTATTGACAGGGGTGAATGTGACGCGGCGGTTGACTATGCCCAGCAAATCACGCCGCGGGTCATCAGCCATATTCTTGGCATCGACCCGAACCAGGCGGAAGAATTCACCGGCTGGGTGCGGGGCATGATCGAGCTGGGTTTTGACGACCTGGAGCTCCGCGCCGAAAGCCATGGGAAGATTGTTGTCTTTTTCATCGAGCAATTGGCGCTGCGCCGGGAAAACCCTGGCGATGATTTTATCTCGCATTTGGCGCGGGCAACGGTCGACGACCAGCCCTTGGCGGACAAGACCATCGTCAAAATGTGTGTCCTGACCCTGATCGCGGGCATCGACACCACGTGGAGCTCCATCGGCTCCTCCCTGTGGCACTTCGCCTCGCATCGGGAGGACCGTCGCCGATTGGCGGCGGAGCCCGAGCTGTTCTCCACTGCCATCGAGGAGATGCTGCGCCTGCATGCCCCGGTGTCCGTGGGCCGCATCGCCATGGAAAACGTGGAACATGGCGAGGCTACCGTGAAGCAGGGCGAGCGCCTGGTCATCAACTTTCCCGCCGCCAACCGCGATCCCGAGGTGTTCGAAAACCCAGACGAGGCGGTGCTGGATCGCCAGAAGAACCGCCACATCGCCTTTGGTATCGGCATCCACCGATGCGCCGGCTCCAACCTCGCCCGCATGGAAATGGAGGTTGCATTGAAGACCTGGTTCGCCCGCATCCCCGAGTTCGAGTTGACCGACGCGGAGGCCGTCGTTTGGGCCCCCGGCCAGGTTCGCGGCGCGCGCAAGGTGCCGGTGCGTTTCTAACACCGTTCCAGCTTGCGCTTGTTTCCGGCCGGTTGATATCCAGGGATAGATATTCCTTGGTACCTTGATCGAGGTGAAGGCCGGACCATGACGCAAAAAGAAATGATCGCCATCAGAATTCTTACGGTGACCGATGCCGAGGCTTACAAATCCGTTCGCTTGGAAGGATTGAAACAATATCCCAGGGCCTTTGGCATGGTATTTGCCGAGGAATCCGCCCAGCCGCTTGAATACTTTTCTGCGCGGCTGAAACGCAATACGGTTTTCTGCGGGTTCGAGCAATCCGAACTTCTTGGTATTGTCAGCTTTTCCATCCGGCAAAATGAAAAAGAACAGCACAAGGGGTCTCTTTCCGGCATGTATGTTCGCTGGAACGCACGGGGCACGGGGTTGGCCATGGCGTTGGTGCGGACGCTGTTGTCCCATGCCCAGGGCTAGGTCGATCTGGTATAGCTGTCGGCGTTGGTTTCGAATGAAAAGGCACTTCGCCTTTACCTTGGTTGCGAATTTGAGATTTACGGCACGGAGCCCCGTTCGCTTAAAGTTTCCAGCGAATATCTCGACGAGGCCCTCATGCACATTTCAGTGACGGAAAAGAATGGCAAATTACAAGTACGGATAAATGGTCCCTATCAGGCGCCGGGCCCGAAACCTATGAGCAATACCAGGTTCCAAGCACGTTCGAGTCCTTGGCCCATATGCTGCTGGAACGGGTCGGCCTGTCGGCGGGGCAAAGGGTCCTTGATGTTGCCTGCGGCACCGGGATCGTGGCGCGGCTCGCCGCCCAACAGCTTGGCGCGGATGGCCAAGTGGTCGGCGTTGATTTCAATCAGGCCATGCTGGACGTGGCGCAAAAGATTCCGACCTCCGGTGGCCCGCCCATGGACTGGCGTCAAAGCGATGCGGGCGCCTTGCCCTGCGCGGACGGCGCCTTTGAAGTTGTGCTCTGCCAACAAGGATTGCAGTTTTTTCCCGACAAATTGGGCGACTTGCGAGAGGCCCGCCGTGTCTTGGCCGCCAATGGCCGCGCCTGGTTCGTGGTGTGGCGTTCCGCCGAACACAGCCCTTTAAATCGGGCGATTTCCGAATCCGTTCACCGCCATCTTGGCGTGGAGGCTGAAAAAATCAGTCTCGCGCCATTCTCCCTTGGTGATGGGGATGCCCTGCGGCGGCTATTCGCCGACGCTGGTTTTCGGGATGTCGAGATTGAGGCGGTGCGGATCATCCGCTAACTGCTGCCGCCCGAGGTCTCGATTTCCGCTTTGTTGACAAGCTTGCCGATCGGACCTCAAATTGCCGCCCTGGACGAGGCCGTGCGCTTGGCAATAGTGGCAGAGGTTAGCGAAGCGCTAGCCGGATCGCACCGAAGAGGGACTTTCCCTTCCCCAGGGAATGCATTTTGTCGCAGGAAAAAAATGAGGGCGACAAATTAAGGCGCGACAATTGAGATGCGACAATGGGTTCCTATCGCCGCCGCAAGGCATTAACCTGAGGCATCCTATTTAGAGTTGAAGGGCGACTACATTTAGCCGTCCATGGTTGGTGGACAAGGTACGATTGGCGGCGGGATTGGCGACGGACAGTATCGAAACCCTGCAGGCGCGGTACGGTCCTGGCTATCGATGGATCGTCACCCTGACAGGCATGACCGCCGCAATGACGATGATTTTGTCGTCGACCATGGTGAACGTGGCCGTGCCCACCATCATGGGGACCTTTGGCGTCGGGCAAAGTGACGCGCAATGGATGTCCACGGCGTTTCTGGCCGCCATGACGGCGAGTCAGCTGCTGGGCGCCTGGGTTATTTCGGTAGCCGGGCCGCGCGGCGGGTATATCGCCGCCGTGTCGTTGTTTATCTTCGGCTCGCTGTTGGGCGCCTGGGCACCCAATATGGATATCCTGATCCTGGCCCGCGTACTGCAAGGGGTGGGCGCGGGCATCGTGCAACCCATTGCCATGGTCACCATTTTCCGGGTCTTCCCGGCCCGGAAACGGGGCCTGGCCATGAGTATCTACGGCATGGGCATCATGCTGGCGCCGATCATGGGCCCGGTGGTCGGCGGTATCACCATCGATGCGTCCAGTTGGCGGTTCCTGTTTTTCATTCCCCTGCCCATTGCCGGGTTGGCGGTGCTTCTGGGCACATTGTTCATGCCGGTGCGGGAGAAGGACACCTTGCGCCTGCCGTTCGACTGGGTCGGCTATGGTTTGGTGGTTGGTGCCATTTTCTGCATGATGACCGCCATCGCCAACGGCCAGCGCGAGGGCTGGGCGTCCCTGCACATCGTTCTCCTGGGGTCGGCGGGCATTGGCTTGTCGGTCGCCTTCGTTTTATCCCAGTTGCGAGCCACGGCGCCGATCCTTGATTTTTCCGTATTCCGCCACCGCCAGTTCGCCGCCGCCGCCGTCTTGGGCTTCGTCTTCGGAGCCGGTAATTTCGCCTCTACATACATCATTCCGGTCTTCGTCCAGACCGTGCAGAATTTCACACCAACGGATTCGGGCCTGGTCACCTTGCCGGCCGGTCTGGTGGTGATGGCTTTCTTTCCCATCGCCGGGCGCATGGTGGATGCCTTTCCCGCCCACTATCTGACCATGTTGGGCTTGCTGCTGTTCGCCCTGGGCGCCGCGCTGTTACACACCACCGGGGTTGATACCGCGTTCATGACCCTGGCATTTTATGTGATTATCGGGCGCGTCGGGCAAAGTATCATGTTGCCGGCGATCAATGTCTCCGCCCTGGGCTCCCTGCCGCCGGACAAACTCAACAACGGTTCCGGATCGATCAATTTCGTCCGTCTCATGGGTGGTGCCTTTGGCGTCAATCTGCTGGTTGTTTTCATGGAGCAGCGCACCGCCTATCACGCCGCTGCCCTGACCGCGACACAGACGCCCGACAACGCTGCCGCGGTTGAGTTGCTGGGCCGGATCACCGACCTGCTTGCACGTGGTGGGGTGTGGGATTCGTTATTGCAGCCGGGATCTCTGCATTTCCTGGGCCGCGTGCTTGCCGCCCAGGCCAACACCCTGGGTTTCAAGGATGGTTTCATGATCATCGTCGTGGTCTTTGTCCTGGCCTTGATCCCGGCAATGATGCTGGGCAGGACACCCAAGAATCCTTAATTCCGTTTCAAACGGAAAACGATTCAGACCGAATCCAACTGCCCGATGGCGAGGAATTTCTCCCGCCGGTGCTGGCGCAAGATGCCGCCGTCCTGGCCGTCGAATTCGGCCAGCGTCTTGGCGATGGCATCGCCCAGCGCCTTGATCGTGGAGGCGGGGTTGCGATGGGCCCCGCCAACCGATTCCTCCACCACATGATCGACGATTTTCAATTCTGTCAGATCCTGGGCGGTGATTTTCATGGCCACGGCGGCATCCTGGGCCCGCTCTGACGAACGCCACAGGATCGAGGCGCAGCCCTCGGGCGAGATCACCGCATAGACCGCATGCTCCAGCATGATCACCGCGTTGCCCGTTGCCAGCGCCACCGCGCCGCCCGAACCGCCCTCGCCCACAAGGCAGGCAATCAGGGGCACGCGGACATCCAGACAGGTCTCGGTCGAGCGGGCAATGGCCTCCGCCTGGCCGCGCTCCTCCGCGCCGATGCCGGGGTAGGCGCCTTGCGTATCGACCAGGGTGATGATGGGCAGGTTGAAACGTTCCGCCAGGCGCATCAGGCGGGCTGCCTTGCGGTAGCCTTCGGGCCGGGCCATGCCGAAATTGTGCCGCACCCGGCTTTGCGTGTCGCTGCCTTTTTCATGGCCGACCACCATCACCGAACGGCCCCTGAAACGCCCGATACCGCCCGTTATGGCCTTGTCGTCCGAATAGGCGCGGTCGCCCGCCAGGGGCGTGAAATCGTCAATCAGGTCGTTGATATAATCGTTGAACTGCGGCCGGTTGGGATGTCGGGCCACCTGGACCTTTTGCCACGGCGTCAGCTTGCCATAGGCCTCGCGCAGCAGTTCATCAGCTTTGTCTTGCAGGCGCGAGACTTCGTCATCGATGTCCGCGCCGCCTTCCTGCTCGCCATCAAGCTGGCGCAGGTCTTGAATGCGCGCCTCCAGCTCGGCGATCGGTTTTTCAAAATCCAAAAAGCTAATCATGGTTTCGATGGATGGTTTCGATCGTTGCGGTCAATTTGCGCTTTTGGGGCTGGTCGTATCAGTCGGCTAGAGGATGCGCCGACTTGACCAGTTCCTGCAAGCGTTCTTGCAGAATATGCGTGTAGATCTGGGTCGTCGAGATGTCCGCATGGCCCAGCATCTGTTGCACGGCGCGCAGATCGGCGCCATTTGCCAATAGGTGAGAGGCAAAGGCATGGCGCAGGGAATGGGGCGACACCTTCGAGGCATCAATATTCGCCGCCCGGGCCAGCTCCTTGACCAGTTGCGAGAACCGCTGCCGGGTTAGGTGCCCACCCTTGGAGCGGGAGGGAAACAGCCAGGCCGCATCCGCCGGCCGCCGCACAAAGCGCGCGCGAACACCGTCGTACCGATCCAGGGCCTTCAGGGCGGGCTCACTCAGGGGGACCATGCGTTCGCGGCCGCCTTTGCCCTTGACCACGACAAAGGCCCGGTCCGATTGCACCGCCGGATAGGGCAGCATCAGCAACTCGGAAACCCGCAGTCCCGTAGCATAAAGCAGTTCCATCAAGGCAACCAGGCGGATACCTTCGGCGCCCTTGTATGTCTTGGCTGCCTTGAGCAGTTGCTCAACCTCAACTTCCGTCAACACTTTCGGCAGCGGCCGGACCCGGCGCGGGCTGTCAATGGCGGACGAGGGGTCGTCGCCGCGCATGCCCTCGGCATGGAGGAACCGGTAAAATTGCCGCAGGGCCGAGAGGCGCCGAGCGGCCGTGGATGGCGCCATGCCTTCGCGCTCCAGATACGCCAGGTAACTGCGAATGTCATCCGCATCGGCCTGATCGATGGCGGACCCTTTGAATTCCGTGAAGTGGCGCAGATCACGGCCATAGGAATCCAATGTATTCTGGGCCGCGCCACGTTCGACCGCCAGCATTTCCAGGAAATTATCGACGTATTGTAATGATTGAGACAACGCAACACTCACATCAGTTCAAACAATTGAAATTCAAAACCCAACACCCAACAAACTTTCCAGCGCCAGCGCGCCGGCATCTTTCTCCAGGCCAACCTGACGAAGGGCGGATACAATCCGCCCCAGGGTTAAACTGTCACCCACCGCCGGTCCACCATCACCAAGTAGCAACAGCGCAAGCAATACCGTCTCGCCTCTGCGCCCCGCCTTCGCGGCCCGATCCAGCCCCAGCAGCAGGGGTGGCGCGGAGAATGCCGAAGCCGCCGCGCCTTGGCCGGATTGCCCCGCATCTTCCCGCGGCATCGCCAGCAGTGGCAGCCAAAGGTCGCTGGAAACCTCCCTGCCCAAGGCAGACAGCAAACCAAATAACCTGATGGCGCGTTGGTACCTGTCCGCGCCATTATTTGCAACCTCTCCCTGCCACCAATTCGCCATAACTGTTTCCATGACCGCTCCCAGATGCGGGTCTTGGACATCCTTGACCGAAACGTAGAGCAGGGGCGCCAGGCGCAACATGGCGGCGGCGGCATCGGCCTGGCCATCAAGGGCGGGCTGGATGACCGCCATTAACCAGGCCCGTGCGGCCGCCCTGTCGCCTGCCGCCAACAGGGCCCGACCGGCATCCGCCGCAAACCAGGCCAGCCGGGCATCCGGCTGAATCGTCTTGGTCAGATCAAGGTTGACGCGGACGGCGGTCAAATAGCGGCCACTGGTCCGGCCGTTGCGCCAGGCCGCCGCCAGGGCCCTGGCGCGGCCGGAAACCTGATCGTCGATCTGGGCTACCTGGTATAGAATGGCCGCCGCCGAGGGGCCGGGCTGTTGTTCCGCGAGGGCGATGGCCCTGGCGGACTGCTCGGCGGAAAAGGGTACGCTGGCGTATACCCGGGCCAGCACATCTGTCTCCAACACGCCCATTGCCTCGGCCCGCTCGGCGGCTTCCAGGCGCAGGGTCAGAGATGCGTTGGGCGATGTCGCGATGGCCCGCACGACAGCCGGCGCGGCGCCACGCAAGGCATCGCCGGGTATGGCCCGGCGCGCGGTCCGCAACATGGCCAGGTGCAGCGGACCGGTTTTGACAATGGTATCCAATGGTTCGCTTTCGCCGCTGGTCAGGGCGGACAAAAGCGTGAAATAAGCTTCATCCTCGACGCCGTTTTCATACAAAAGTTGTTCGTATAATTCGACTTGGGCGGCCTGACCCTCAACGGCCAGACAGAACGCCATGATTTTCTGCCAGATCACCTCGTTGCCCGCCGCGCCGCCAAGTTTGTTGCGCGCCATGCGGCAGGCTTCGGGCACATTGCCGTTTAGCAGGGCCGCATCCACCCGAACCCGTGCGTAGACTTTATTTGCCATGGTCAGGGGGGCAAATTTCAATAATTGTGCCACGGCCAGCGAATCGCCCATGGCCGCAAGGCGATCAATGCGCGCGGTGGCAAGTGCCCGGCCATCAATATCCCTGTCGGCAAGACCTCTTTTGGCAAGGTCCGGGTCAGCGTCACGGTCGGCGTCCCGGTCAGCTTCCTGGCCGGATGTATCCCCCCGGTCGCCCGATTTTTCATCGGGGGGCAGAGCGGTGGTGAGCAGCAGACGCCGGCGCAATGATTGCATGACCGGCGAAGTGGCCGCCGCCGGCAGGCGGGGCAACAGCGACATGACCAAGGGCAGGGGCGTGCCGGCCCACATATCAGCGCCGAAGCCGCCTTGGGAGGTGTTCAGAAGACCAATGGCCGAAACCTTGGCCTGGCCCAGAGCTTTCACCTGGATACCGCCGTTCTGCGCCGCCGCCTTGGTTTTGTCGCCGGCCGCGGGTGCGGCGGCGGCTTTGCCTTTGGGCGCGGTCGCGGCCACCGGCGCCGGCTTGATTGGCTGCCGGGCGCGCAGGGATCGAGGCGGCTGTACTTTGCGCCGGGCCCTTTCCTCCAACTGTCGTGGGGTCAGCGCCTGGCTGGTCTTCGGATCAAGGCGCAGTTGCAGTGTCCGTGGCCGGCTAAATGATGTCGGTTTCTCCGGGGCCGTGGTCTTGGACCCGGCGGTGATATTCGGGCTTTTACTGTCTGGTGCCGGACCGACTGTGATGTTGGGCAGCACCCCGGTGTTTTTTTGGGCTTCCGTTTGCGGCTGTGTTTGCGCCGTGGCCGCGGACGCAATTGATGACCCCAGCAGCATGGCCAGGATTACCGGCCAGTTAGCGGGGGAAGCGGTCATCGGCCAGAACTTTGTGCACGGGCGCGCTGGGCGCCGGGATCTGCCACGTGGCCAGGAGGGCCGCGCCGCCGCCAAGCAAGAACACCAAGAAGGCTATGAGGATGAGAGATAATTTTTTCATGGGAAATGACTAAACTGTTAAAAAAATGTGCGATATTCCATCATCGATGCAGTGAAAGATAACAGTGAAAGATAACAGTGAAAGATAACAGTGAAAGATAACAGTGAAAGATAACAGCGAAAGAGGACAGCGGACCCTTTGTTTGTTAGATTATAAATGTGGCAGAACTTAGTCCATACAGGCAGCAATTTATATATTGTGCGCCCGCCTTGCAACGGAGCCGGATACTAGGCCGGAAATGGGGCCGGAAATGGGGCCGGGCGCCAATGACGGCGCTTGTCGGCAACGACCATGTCCTCATTCATTGCCATCCGCGCCAAACATCCCAATATATGCATCCATCATGAGTGAAATAATTGTTCCAGAACTGGACCGTGGCATCGTCCTTGTCGGCCTGATGGGGGCCGGCAAGTCTTCCGTGGGCCGGCGTCTAGCCAAACGCCTGGGTCTGTCGTTTTTTGATGCGGATCAGGAAATCGAAAAAGCCGCGGATTGTAGCATCGAAGATATCTTTGCCCGTCACGGCGAAGCAGCCTTCCGCGATGGCGAACGCCGTGTCATTGCCCGTTTGCTGGACGGCCCGCCCCATGTTCTGGCCACGGGGGGCGGGGCCTTCATGGACCCTGAAACCCGCGCCGCCATTCGCGTGAACGGCATCTCTGTCTGGCTGCGCGCGGACTTGGAGGTTCTGCTGGAACGGGTCATGCGCCGGGATCACCGCCCATTGCTGAAACAAGGTGCGCCACGTGAGATCCTGCAAATACTTATGGCCGAACGGGATCCCGTCTACGCTCAGGCGGATTTGACAGTGACCTCCGGTCAAGGCCCTCACGAGGACGTGGTTGAACAAATCGTAACCTCCCTGCAGGCCCATGTCGCCGCCACGGAACGGGATTTGTGCCGATGACGGCGGGGGCAGCGGTGGAAACCGTACGGGTCGAATTGGCCAATCGGTCCTATGACATTATCATTGGCGAGGGGTTGTTGGCCCATGTGGGGGATTATCTGGCGGCGGTGCTAACCCGCCCGCGGGTGGTCATCGTTACGGATAAAAACGTCGCCGGGCTGCACCTAGCGACGTTGCGGGCATCCTTGGACCGTGCCGGCTTCGCCACTGACGCCATCATCGTGCCACAAGGCGAGGGATCAAAGAATTTTTCCCAGCTGGAGGATTTGCTGGATCAATTGCTGACGCTGCGGGTAGAACGGCGGGATACGATTGTCGCACTGGGCGGCGGCGTGGTTGGTGATCTGGCGGGCTTTGCCGCCGCGATCCTGCGCCGGGGCGTGGATTTCATCCAAATGCCAACCACCTTGTTGGCTCAGGTCGACAGTTCGGTCGGCGGGAAGACGGCGGTCAACGCCAGCCAGGGCAAGAACCTGATCGGCGCTTTTTACCAGCCCCGATTGGTGCTGGCCGATATTTCCGCCTTGGCCAGCCTGCCCGAACGGGAGTTGCGGGCCGGCTATGGCGAGGTGGTGAAATACGGATTGATCGATGATTTAGAATTCTTTGAGTGGCTGGAAGATCATGGCGGTGAATTATTGTCAGGTGATGGGGCGGCATTGCGCCATGCCATAGCCGTCTCCTGCCGGTCCAAGGCGGCGATCGTGGCCCGCGACGAGCGGGAGAGCGGCGACCGTGCGCTTTTAAATCTTGGCCACACATTCGCCCACGCCCTGGAGGTGGAGGGCGGCTATGACGGTAGTTTGCTGCATGGGGAGGCGGTGGCCGTCGGCCTGTGCATGGCATTTGCTCTCTCCACGGCGCTGGGTTTGTGTTCTTCCCAGGAAACCGACCGGGTGCGGCGGCACCTTTTGGCCATGGGTCTGCCCGTCGGGATCGAACAGATCAATCTGCCGGAATTAACAGCGGCGACAATGGTGCACCACATGCTGCAGGACAAGAAAGTCATCGATGGCCGTTTGACCTTCGTTCTGGCCCGGGGCATTGGCCGGACCTTCATCCAGAAAGACGTTTCCGAAGCTGCCGTGAAGCGCATGTTGGCCGCCACCGCGGCGGTGCCGGCGCATGAATAGAGGACGCTGACGCCATGGACGGCGAGTTACTGTTTTCCATTCTCGGTGTATTGGTGCTGTTGGTGCTGTCGGCCCTGTTTTCGGGCTCTGAAACGGCGCTTACGGCTGTTAGCAGGGCTCGCCTGCACCAACTGGAACGCCGCGGCATGCGCCGGGCGGCCCGGGTCAACCGACTAATCGCCCGGCCCGAACGTTTGATCGGCACCATATTGCTGGGCAACAATCTGGTCAATATCCTGGCCTCGGCCCTGGCCACCTCAGTTCTGATCGCCCTGTTCGGCAAGGCCGGGGTGGCCTATGCCACCATGATCATGACCGCCCTGGTGGTGATCTTCGCCGAAGTGCTGCCGAAGACTTATGCCCTGAACAGGCCCAATCGCACCGCCTTGGCCGCCGCGCCCCTGATCAGTCCCATTGTCACTGCCTTGGGCCCCGCGACAGATTTGATCCAGGCTGTCGTTCGGGGACTGTTGGCGCTGCTTGGCGCGCGCATGCGGGGCAAGGACGAAATAGCGGATGCCTCCGAGGAATTGCGCGGCGCCCTGGCCCTGCACGCCCGCGACGGGGCCATGGTGAAAAGTGACCGGGATATGCTGGATGGTATATTGGATCTTTCCGATGTTGAAGTTTCGGAAATAATGATCCACCGCAAGAACATGGTGATGATGGATGCGGACCGCCCGGCCGGCGACATCGCCAAGGAACTTTTGGCCACGCCCTATAGCCGCGTACCGTTGTGGCAGGGCGACATGGACAACATTATCGGTATCCTGCACGCCAAGGACCTGCTGCGGGCTATTTCAGCGGCGCAAAATGATGCCGCCGCCGCACCTGGTCTGCGGAGTTTGCTGCGGGCACCCTGGTTCGTGCCGGAAACCACCTCCCTTATCGCGCAACTGAACGCCTTTCGGGCCCGGCGGGAGCATTTTGCCCTGGTGGTCGATGAATATGGCGCCCTCATGGGCATGGTCACCCTGGAAGATATTCTGGAAGAGATCGTCGGCGATATTAGTGACGAGCATGATGTCAGCCGCTCCGCCGCCGTGCGGCGCGAGGCGGGCGGCAGCTACATGGTCGACGGCGTGGTCACCGTGCGGGATTTGAACCGAGATTTTGACTGGGAACTGCCCGAGGATGATGCCGCCACCATAGCCGGCCTGGTCATTCATATCGCCCGTCGTATTCCCGATATCGGTGAACGGTTTGAGTTGGAGGATTTTTCCTTCGAGGTCATGCGCCGCTTGCGCAATCAGATCACCGCCGTGCGCATTCGCCCGCCGAAAGCAACGAATTAGGCTATTCGGGATAGTCCACGGCTGTTAGATACAATCCCTCTGCCGGGGCCACGGGCCCGCAACGGCCGCGGTCGCGGGCCGCCAGGGCATCCGCAAGGTCTTGGGGGTTCCATTTGCCCAACCCTACCATATGCAAACTGCCGACGATGGAACGCACCTGGTGATGCAGAAACGAACGTGCGCGGGCCCGCACATGCACCTCGCCGTCCGGCTGGCGTTCCACATCCAACGCATCCAGGGTGCGGATTGGTGAATTTGCTTGGCATTTGGCCGCTCGAAAGGTAGTGAAGTCATGCTTGCCCAATAAATGTTTCGCGGCGGTATGCATGGCGGCCGCGTCCAAGGGACCATGGGCATGCCAAGCCCGGCCACGGCGCAAGGCCAGGGGCGGACGCTGGTCGGCAATACGATAGAGATAATGGCGCCGGGTGGCGGTGACCCGGGCATCGAAATCGTCCGGCACGGCGGTGGCGCCAAGCACCACGATGGCGTTGGGTCGGAGGTGGAAATTAATCGCGTCCCGCACCTTGTTGCCGCCGAATACGCGGCCGAGATCGAAATGGGCCACCTGTCCCAGGGCATGAACCCCCGCATCCGTGCGCCCGGCGCCAAACAAGGTCACCGCTTCGCTGGAAAACGCCCCAATGGCCTCTTCCACGGCTTGTTGGACGGCATAGCCGTTGGCTTGGCGCTGCCAGCCGACGAAACCACCGCCATCATATTCCAGGATGAGCTTATAACGGGGCATGATAGCCTCAACCGCGAGGGACGCGACCTTCGATGGGATAGGCGGGGTCGGTGTATCCGGGCGTCGAGGGGTGGCCCGGGGGCACCAGGCTGTCGACCAATGCCTCGTCCTCCGCCGTGAACTCGTAATCTAGAGCGCCGAGATTTTCCCGCCATTGCGCCAGAGTGCGCGGCCCGGCGACGGCGCCGTGGACCAGTCCGTTATTCAACACCCAGGCTAGCGCGAATTGCCCAGGTGTGATGCCGCGCGCTTCGGCATGGGCGCGCAGGGTCTGGGCGATGATCAATGATTCCTCCCGCCATTCCGACTGCATCATGCGGAGGTCTTTGTGTCCGGCGCGGCTGTCTTCCGCCGGCGCAGCGCCGGGGGCGTATTTGCCGGTCAGAACGCCCCGGGCCAAGGGGCTATAGGGCACCACGCCAAGACCATAAAAGTCGCAGGCCGGCAGGTGTTCCACTTCCGGCATGCGGTTCATGGCGTTGTAATAGGGCTGGCTGACAATGGGTCGGTCCAGGCCCAGGTCATCGCAAAGACGGCAAATCTCGGCCACCCGCCAGGCGCGGTAGTTGGACAGCCCGAAATAGCGGATCTTGCCCTGGCGGATCAGATCACCCAGGGCGCGCACGGTCTCCGCCAGGGGCGTGCCGGGGTCTTCCTTATGCAGATAATAGATATCGATATAGTCCGTGCCCAGGCGCGCCAAACTATCCTCGCAG
>Ga0315339_1001955_pt1 | contig 16575 bp, 15 predicted proteins | sample ASW17metaG_FD_204514 | JGI IMG/M metagenome (GOLD analysis project Ga0315339, IMG submission 204514) | Ammonia-oxidizing marine archaeal communities from Pacific Ocean, United States - ASW #17 | ecosystem: Environmental > Aquatic > Marine > Oceanic | place: USA: California | collected 2016-12-05
CGAGCCCGTCGAGTCCGTGCTCGAGGAAGCGTTTCTTCCACTTCCCGACGGTGGGCGCGGAGGTGTCGAGCTTGGCGACGACGGCTTGATAGGACAACCCCGGGGCCAATAGCAGAACAATCTTGGCACGCAGCACAAAGCCGGCGGGGAGCGATTGGGAGCGAGCGATCTCCTCGAGCTCGGAACATTGCCGGGAGTTCAATCGAACCAGGCTACCTTCAAAGGGCACATAGAGAAGACGTCTTCCCTATATACAAGGTTACTTTGAGACAGTTCACTAGGTGATGTCGCCGAGCTCCTGTTATCCCCGCGCGGCCGCGATCTGGTCAAACGCACCACCGAGTTGGAGGCCCGTGACGAGGTATCCGGCAAGGCGAATCGCCGGTAACAAGTTATCGGATTACGAACGTGGCCCGACGATGACCAGGGCCAAAAAGCCAATGATCATGATGACAACGAACACACCGAGTCCGACAAGCCCGGGGTCGAGAGCTTGGGTATTGAGCACCGGGTCGCCCGCGGGCGGCGCGGACTCCGCAGTAGGCGGATCTGCTTCCTCCGGTGGCGCGGCGGGTGCCAAAGCAGGCTGCGGAGCGCCCTCGTCAACCCGCTCGGCGGATACCGGCGCGAGGGGCGTCTCCTGGGAACCGTCTAACTCAGCGGCCTCCCTCCTCGCCGGTAAGAGGTTGTCAAGCGCGTGACGGAACTCGCCCGCGCTCTGGTAGCGATGCTGCCGATCCTTCGCAAGCGCTTTAAAGAGTGTCTCGTCCACCTCCGGAGGAAGCTCCGTGTTGAGCTGCGAAGGCGGTTCGGGCAATAGGTTAACGTGCGCCTGCATCACATCGAACTGGTTGTCAGAATCGAAGGGCTTGCGACCCGTGATCAACTCATAAAAGACCATGCCGAACGAGTAGACGTCGGCCCGGCCGTCAACATCTTCCAGACCCTTCACCTGCTCGGGTGAAATATAGTGCGTCGGCCCCATGACCATCCCGGTCAACGTCAGGCGCGGATCGGATTCCGATCGGGCCAACTCGAACTCTCCGACTTTGATGTTCCCATTTGAAGCGACAACGAGACTCTTAGGTGTAATATTGCGGTGAATCACGCCGTTCGCGTGGGCGTACTCCAATGCATCGAGAGTCTGCGACGCGTACTCTACCGCCTTGAACACGGGAATCGGCCCGTCGGCCAAAAGGTCTTCCAGACTGACCCCTTCGACCAGCTCCGCGGTCATGACGATCTCGCCGTCAATCTCAAAGGCGTTGTAGAACGTAGCGATGTGCGGGAGGGAAAGGTGTGCGTGGATCTTGACCTCACGCAGGAACCGCTGGACTCGCTCTTTGTCTTTTTGGAGTTCCCGGGAGAGGACTTTCAGCGTCTCCAGCCGGTCGGCGAGCTGGTTGCGCACCTTGTACACTACGCCGTGGCCCTGCGACTTGAGCACCTCGATGAATTCGTAACCGTGACTGACTTGGCCGATCTCGAAGGCCATAACTGGAAAAACGACTCGTGGAGAAAATGCCGCGAGCGCATCTCTCGCGAGCGTCGCCTTTCACCGTCCCAGAATATTTTTGGGCTGGTTTGTAACGATTGTTACCCTAGATTCTATCCCCATGTCAGCCTGACCGCTATAGGTTTTTTTTCGAGGAGGATGTCCCTAGCAGCCCGACGGCACAGGTGGCCTACAGGCTATTTCAAGATCGCCGAACGTTCGGATAGGAACTACCGCCGGGCGGCACGCAGAAACCCTGCTAGGCGATGGACGCGAAGGGCCGCGTTGCTTCCAGGCAGGACCGCAGCTAGCGCGCCAACATTGTCACATGCGGCGGCTCGAACATCGTTTCGTTACCACCGGGTACGCGCCGTACCTCAATGCCCCCGCGAGCCAGTGGTCCCCAGAACGGTGTAGGGTCCGCGTACGCGTTCGCCAGCGCCTGAAAGAGGACCACGCGCTCTGGAAAAGGCGATGGCGCGTAGTTTGAGATGGCTGTGTCGTTCGCGGCTTCAACTCGGAACCTGCCAAACCGTGATGGCCGCGAAGCGGCCAGTCGCGCGCCTACACGGTTCCGTATCCAAACCCATCGATAGCGGACACGTTCACGGGCGTATCGAAGTTTGCCGTTCCAATCAAATTGCGCCAGACGCCTTCCGTGGAATCTCGACCCACGTGTCGCCGTCCTCCATTCCCCGTCGTCGTTGAAGGACGCTAGCAGAGCGACATCCTCTCCTTGCGCCCGCAGAATAGATGTCATCTCGACCGCGATATAGGCTCCAGAACAGAAACCCGCGAGATGATATGGGCCATTCGATTCGACGCGCCTGATCTCGTCAACGTAACGCTCAGCCATCGCCGCAACATCAGTAAGCGGCGGTTCGTTACCGTCGAGTCCGACCGCCTGCAGGCCGTATACGGGCTGATCGGGCCCGAGCGCCTTCGCCAAATCGCGATAGAAGAATACATGACCACCGGATCCATGCACGCAGAACAAAGGTGGGCGGGAACCGCCACGTTGCAATGGCACAAGCGAACTCGGTGCTGGATCGTCGTCAGCGATCGCCCGGGCCAACTGCTCGATCATCGGTCTCTCGATGAGCATCGCCGGCGGAACTCCGCGGTTGAGCCGCTTCTCGATGGCAAGGGCAATCTTGATGGCCTTCAGCGAATCGCCGCCGAGGTCGAAGAAGTTCTCATGGACGCTGATCCGCGCGTTCCCTAGAACCTCCCGCCAGATCGGAGTCAGTACACGCTCCAAGTTCGTCCGCGGACCCCGGCTTTCCGCCGCCGCGGCACGAGGAATCGGGAGTAATCCCAACGCGTGGCGATCAACCTTTTCAGCCGACGTAACCGGCAGTTCGTCATGGAATACAAACCTCTCCGGAATCATGTAGCCAGGTAGTCTTTCGCGAAGCCGCGCACGTAAGTCGGTCTCAGCCGGGCGCTTCCCCGTCTCCGGCACCAAGTGCGCCACCAGTCGCTTCTCACCGCCATCGAAGTCGGACGCAACGACGGCAGTGCCCTTGACGCCGAGCAGGCGCCGGAGGGCCGCCTCAATCTCCTCCAACTCAATACGGAAGCCGCGAATCTTAACCTGAAAATCGTTCCGGCCCAGATGGAGAACGCCGCCGTCGGCAAGACGCCGTCCGAGGTCACCCGTGTAGTAGCGCCGGATTTCGGGATTCTCCGGGTCTGGAATAAATCGCCGGCGGGTTAACTCAGGATTGCCCCAGTAGCCGGGCGTCAGGTTCCCGCCGCGAAGGACAATCTCTCCGGTCCCGCCCGCGGGGACTTCCTGGTCCCAGCCGATCCAATAGGGACGGATGAAAGACGATTCCGAAACGCCCCACATATTGCAAAGACGGCATGTTCGTGGAAAGGAATCACGGAAGGCTTCAACATCTCTCTCATAAAGCGTATCGCTCGCCAGCATCACAACCCGAACACTCAAGAAGGAATGTTGCTCGGCTACGTCGACGAGGCTACGGAAGATCGAAGGGACCGAGTGGTACACCGTAATCCGTTCCCGTTCCAGCCACCGTGCAAGACTAGAAATTCCGTGCCGTGCAACATCGAACGGGCAAAGAGTCCCGCCATTCAGCAGAGCCCCGAATAGGTTGTTTACGACGCCCGAGAACGTACACGAGTACAGCAGCACGAAGCAGTCGTTCGAGGTGAGGGCGAGAGCGCGTGTGTAAGCACGATGGTTAGCAAGACGTCCCCAATGCCGGTGCGGCACGCCCTTGGGCTCGCCGGTCGAGCCCGACGTGTAATACATACTCGCGAGCCGCTCTGGCCCGAGGCTGAGATCCGGGTTTCGGTCCGATGCAACCGGGCCCAGCTCATCCGTCAATATCACGGTGGCTTAGGCACCCGCGAGTTCCGCCGCCGAAGCCCCGAGTTCGCGAGTGGTCAGAATGATGCGCGCCCGTGTGTCCCTGGCGATCGACGCGCAACGCGACCGCGGTACTGACGGGTCGAGGCGAACATAGACCTTACCGGCCTTCAGCGCACCAAGCGTTGCCGTAATACTGTCGGTGCTGTCGCCGAAAAACAGTACGGCCGGCTCTTCCTTATCGCCTCGGAGAGCTAGCAAGGCATGCGCAATTCGATTGGCCCGCCGGTTCAGCTCTTCGTAGGTGCAGACACCCTCAGGACTCCTGATCGCAGGTTTAGCGGAGAACCGTTCGACCTGCCGTTCGAAGAGAGAAATAAGTGTTTCTTCGACCACCGCTCCATTAGAATGCTCGGCCGCGCGCGTAAACAGAAGTAGCGCCGATCGTTGCTTGTGGCACTCGTGGCTCGTGGCCTCCGTTCAGCACCCCCGACGGAGGGCCACTCCTCTCCTCAAAGCCAGAAACTGCGTTGAGAGAACGTCGAACAGGTTGACTGAAAACCCGGCCTCAACGAGAGGCTTGTTTCCTTCGATCTACTGCATCCGTTCACAGCGTCATCACGTAGACGATGATGTTGTCTTTTTCTTCGTCGGTGATCAGCTTTTCAAAGGCAGGCATTCCGCCGCCGCCCTTGTTGAGATTATCGAGGAGGTTGGCGTAGGTCGTATCTTTGCCGCTTGGCAGTTTGCCGTCTTTGACGCCTTGCAGTCCAGGACCGATCTTCTTGTCTTTACTATCGGTGTTGTGGCAGATAGCGCACTTTGTATCGACCAGCTCTTTGCCTGCCGCCGCGTCGCCGTCACCCTCTGCCGCGAATACCGGCACTCCCGCGAGCGCGACCGAGAGTACGGCCACCCATGTCATGAAACGAATCATGTTTTCGAATCTCCTCCCTGTAGGACGAACGAAACCATTATTCTAACTGATCTCGACGTATCTTCCCCCTGGTCGGTTTCGAGGTCTGTCGTTGTCACAAGCAATCGCCCTCTTTGCCAAAGCGCCCGTGCCGGGCCGCGTCAAGACCCGCCTGCACACCTGCATGACCGCCGCGCAGTCCGCTGATCTACACGCGGCGTTCGTAGCCGATACCTGGGAACGGCTCGCATCGGTCACCGGAGTCGATCGCTATCTCTACTGCGACCAACCCTGGGACGCATTCGAACAACTCGCCGGCCCGGAGCGGTTCAAGCTGCAGCGAGGCGACGATCTCGGCTCGCGAATGCTCGCTTGTATGGAAGAGCTGTCGGCCCTGGGACACGAACGCATCCTGTTGTTCGGCAGTGACAGCCCGTCGCTCCCCGTCGCCTATGTCGAGCAGGCTCTTGTCGCGCTCGACCGAACGGATACCGTCCTGGGCCCCGCCGATGATGGGGGCTACTACGCCGTCGGTTGCCGCCGGCCCGATCCCGAAATGTTCGCCGACGTAACTTGGTCGAGCCCGAACACGCTTCGAGAAACCGCGTCGTCTTTCCGGTCTTGTAATCTGACCGTGACATTGCTGGCTGACTGGTACGACATCGACACCGAAGCCGAACTCGCGCGGCTGGCCGCCGAGCCCCTCATCCCGCCGAACACCCGTCGATGGTTTGAGCGAAACCCTGACATTAGGGCCCGTATCGGTGGCCGGTGGTAGAGTAGAATCTTCCCACGCTCTGGATGAAAACCCACCTCCTCACCGCCTGTTTACTTTTAAGCCTGACCGCATCGTGCGGAGGCGACCGGCCCGACATCGTCGTCGGCTCCAAGAACTTCAGCGAGAGCGTCCTGCTCGGTGAGATGCTCGCGCAGCACATCGAGTCACGCACCGAGTTAAGCGTTGGGCGCCGCTTGAGTCTCGGCGGCACGTTCATCTGCCATCAGGCCATGCTCTCCGGTGACCTCGACATCTACCCCGAATATACGGGGACCGCGTTGACGGCCATCCTCGAAAAGCCTGTCATGCACGACCGCGACGCCGTGTTCGACGAAGTAGAGTCAACCTACAGCAACCAGCTTGGCCTTCAATGGATGAAACCCTTCGGCTTCAACAACACCTACGCCATGGTCGTGCGCGTCGAAGACGCCGAGCGCGACGGTCTCCGCACGACCTCCGACTTCGCCCGTGTCAGTGCCGATCGCACGATCGGCTTCAGCTTTGAATTCGCCGAGCGCGAGGATGGCTACCAGGGGTTCGTCGAGACCTATGGCCTCACATTCAACGGCGCACCGAAGACCATCGACCTGGCGTTGATCTATCGCGCGCTGCGTGACGGCGAGATTGACCTCGGTGTCGGCAACTCAACGGACGGCATGATTCAATCGTTGAACCTGATCATCCTTGAAGACGATCGCAGCTACTTCCCTCCCTATGATGCGGCGCCGATCGTGCGGCAGGCGGCCCTCGACCAGTTCCCTGAACTGCAAGCCGTCGTGGATGAACTCGGCGGCCTCTTCAGCGAGGCCGAGATGCAACAGGCCAACGTCAAGATTGACGGTAACCACATCCCTGTCGCCAAGGTCGCTTCTGACCTTCTCGCGGCAAAGGGTTTATAGAAACGGTGAGTCGCGCGCCGGCGCCCGGCTCATCTGAAGCCGGCGAACGAATACTGGATACAGCCCCAGCGCTAGCCCGAAAAGCGCGTGGCCGACCACCATGGTTGGGAAAGGTTGATGAATCACCAGAGCGCGGCTCAACCAAGGCCAGAGCCAGCGAAACGCGGCCAGATACCATACGATGCCAATCAGCATCCCCACCCACAACGAGCGGATCGGTTTGGCAACGTAGCGAACCAGCAGCAACGACGCCACAACGCCCACCAATCCCGACAGCAGAATATGCAGCGCCGCTCCACTCACGGAAACTTGAGAGAACCGCAGGCTGAGGTCGCGCGCCGGAAACAAGGCCGAGCCCATCAGGTTGAGAACGGCCCACGGCCCCTCGCCCCGCAGCGTCGTCGCGAGCATCCAGTAGAGAAGGACCGCGCTACCGGCGACGACGCCCGTTTCGAGACCGGCAAGCAGCAACCAGACCCGGGGAACCGAGAAGCGTCTTAGCGGACGGCGTCTCCGCACGGCTTAACCGTTCTCGGCCTTGCGGTAGGCCTCGTCCAGCAGTTCCACCACATGCATCACGCGCTGCCCGTTGCCGAAGCGCTCGGCTCCGACACGAAGTTGCAGCATGCAACCGGGGTTCGCGGTCACAATCGTGTCCGCACCCGTCGAACCGGCCATCTGCATCTTCTTCTCGAGCAGCGCCATCGACATCTCGGTGTGCTCAACGTTATAAACACCGGCGCTGCCACAGCAAATCTCCGATAGTGGCAACTCGCGAAACTCGATCCCCGGGATCGCCGCCAAAATCGCCCGCGGCGGCGTCCGAACCTTTTGTCCGTGAAGTAGGTGGCACGAATCCTGATACGTCACGCGCGCGGATAGAGGCGCTAGGTCGCGATTGAGCTCGATCCCGGCGAGGAACTCCGTTACATCCTTAACATTGTTCGAAAACGCTTCGGCCCGCGCATGCCACTCCGGATCATGTTCGAAGAGTTCCGGATACTCTTTGACCACCGAACCGCAACCGGCGGCATTGGTAATCACGGCGTCAAAATTGCCCTTCTCGAACGCCTCGATATTCTGCTTCGCTTGGCGGCGGCCGATCTCGCGTAACCCGGCGTGTACCTGCAAGGCCCCGCAGCAACCCTGACCCGGCGGGAGCGTCACCTCGCAGCCGTTCTTCTGCAACACACGAACCGTCGCCTCGTTCATGTGAGCGAACGAGATATTCGCGATGCATCCCGCCATGAACGCGACCCGATGCCGCGTCTCACCCTCCGCCGGAAAGACCTTGCCTATCTTGTCGAAGAAGAACGGCGTTTCGACCGCCGGACTCAGTGCCTCGACTTCGGCCAACCGTCCGAATAGCTCCAGAACCCCCAGCCGCCGCACCAGCGACTGCAATCCACTCTTCTGATAAACCAACAGCTTGTAACCCGTCACCTTGAGAAGGAACGGGCTCGTGAGCAAACGGTCGAAGACGAACCAGCGCGCCAGCCGCTGATACCAAGGCAACCGCCGGTTGGCGTCGATTTGTCCGCGCGCCGCCTCGACCAGCTTGCCGTACTGCACGCCGGAGGGACACGCGCTTTCGCACGCCCGGCAGGCCAGGCACAGATCAATGTGCTCCACGTACTCGTCGTTAATCGCGAGATTGTCCTCGGCTACCTTCACCATTTGGTAGATACGCCCCCGAGGGGAATCCATCTCCAGACCCAGCTCGCGGTACGTCGGGCAGGCGTTCAAGCACAGGCCGCAATGGACACAGCGATCAAGGTCCACTTGAAGTGGACGATCGTGGGGGGCGGAAAGGTCTTGGATGGCGGTTTCAGGCACGGCGAGGCGAAGCTCCTTAGTGTAGTACGCGCGTCATCCATCACTTGCAATGGGCAGCCGCTTCCGTCATGCTACGGACACTGTTCCCTGCCCACGGAATCAACTCTAGGAGTCTCCATGACAAAGACCCCACTTTTGAGTTTGCTCATCATTGCCGCGCTCGCCTTGGCCTGCGGTGCGCCACCCGCGGCGGAAGAACCCGCTGCCGAGGAATCATCATCAGCCGCCGTGGCGGTACGCGAAGCCGCACTGGCTCGGCTGTCGACGCTTGAAGGCAAATACGTTGGACTCGCCGAAGCCGTCCCACAGGACAAGTACACCTGGAGTCCCGGCGAAGGGGTCCGCTCCGTCAGCGAGCTGTTTCTCCACGTGGCGAGTGCGAACTATCGTCTGCCGAACATGATCGGCACGCCGCCGCCGGAAGGGATGAACTTCGAGGAATACGAGAAGTTCACCACCGACCAGGCTGAGATCGTCGCCGCGTTGAAGGCCTCTTTCGCACACAGCCGCAAGGCGTATGAGAACGTCGCCGATGGCGACCTCGAAAATGCCGTGAAGGTTTTTGGCCGCGACAGCACGAACGCCGGGGCGTTGATCACCTTCAACGGACATCTGAGCGAGTATCTCGGCCAAGGTATCGCCTACGCTCGCGTCAACGGCGTCGTGCCGCCTTGGAATCAATAGGGCTCGCTACCGCCGGGTCCGACCATCACCGAAGCAGTTTGGCCACCCTGTCGCCGGACGGGGGAGCGTCCCGCTCCTCATCGTCTCAGAATAGAAGTGATTCTGATGAAAAGCATGCGTGAGTCTACGTTTGCTCGCCTTTGTCGAAAGCCTAGTCACGGTCGGTCTGAGCCTGTCCACAGCGATCGCTACGGCGCAGGAACCGGCAACGGCGACGTTTCCGAGGGCTTCGCAATAGGTGACGGAGGAGTCCAGGCTAGACCCCGCGCTCATAGGAGCTTCAGTTACCGCCCCCAAGCCAAATCGGACTCGACCAGGCATAGCTTCCGTTCGTCTGCGCTACCCGCACCTGATACCAGCCGTCACTCGTCGAACCCTCATCCAAATACTTAAACTTAGCCCGGTAGTTGTCGGCAAACACAACCCTGTGGAACAACACGGACTCTGAAGAAAACTCACCCGTAAACAGAATGTCGTTCGACTCGGCCAGTTCTCCCAACGTCCTCGAAAACGTCAGCTGGGCCGGCGCACTCAACTCCATCGTGATCTCCGTTTCCGGCGAACCCGTGATCTCAAGCACAACGTCTTTCGTTGCCTTCTCCTCATAAGCCTGCTGCCGCGACGTGTAAGACCTCAACTCGAATGACTGCCCCGAAACCGCCGACACCCGATCGCGTCGTTCCTCATCAAAGGGACGCGACTGAAAGTGCGGTGACACTCCAAGCAGTTCCCCGCCCTTCACCTCGATCCGAAATCGCCAATTCGCCGTGCGCGGCATATTGAAATCCGCCCAAGGCCCCCAGCCGTACTCCACTCGCACCAGCACCGGCTCGTTCCAACTCGCTTCGGTCGGTTCGCGATCGACCGGGTGCACGCGATGAATCACGCGATTGTTCCGCAACACCTCCACGCGGTCGACCACGTCCTCACCCTTAACCCGCACTGCAATCTCCCGACTCCCTACGGCCGGCGCAGACTCCCCCATCCACCTCCCGTTCAGCTTGAAGTCCAGCTCGATGCGGTCGGCATTCACGGCGTAAGTCCGCCGAGCCTTGATCGCTTCCATGATTGATTCGGGCGTCAACTCGTCCGCCCAAACCACCGCCAAACCCTGTCCGTAAGCGCCGGGATATCCCAGGTGATCATCCGGACTCGCAATCACACCCGCGCGCGCACCCGTCTTCCACAGCCACTGCACGGTGCTCTTCGTGTAGCGCCCACCCATCGAATGCCGCATGTAGCGGATCGGCGAACGGTCCGATTCCGCATTCCCATGCTCGGACATCATCTCGACCACCGGCGATACTTCGGGATCCAGCCGGCTCCAGTCCCAGCCGCGCCAAAACGGCAGATACCCCGGGTGATGCGGAATCAGAATCGCACCCGTCTCGCGCGCATGATTCTGCCAATCCTCAATCGTCTTGAGGTGAACCAAATTCCCATTTGCCTCCGGATAGATGATGTTGAAGTCGCCGTCGTTGTAGTGGACTTCGTACCCAAGGAACGCCGCGAACTCGCCCGGCTTATTCACCGATGCAGTAAGCTCTTGGATCTTCGCCCAGTTATCTACCACCGCCTGAAACCCGCGCTCGAACTGCGCATTGCGACCTTCAGGGATCTCCCGCATATCCGGCCACTGGCTCTGCGGCGTGAAGGCGAAGAAGTCGAGATGGCTCGGCGCAATCTCGAACGTGCGCTCCAGTGAGCCTTTGATCTGTCCAATCGAATTGTGGTTGTGCAGATCACCAAAATACAGATTCTTCGGGGACGCCGCAACCGCCGGTTCTTCAGTGGATTCAGTTTGCTGTGAGCCACAACCCGCGAGCAATACAAAGACGAAACAACAACCCAAGAATATCCGCAATATGAATCACCCTGTTCGACGCAAGTGTGCTCAGTCTGGCAGCCCGAACACAACAACATTCCGCTCAGCCGCCACCGCTATATACTGCTTGCCGTCCACCATGAACGTCATCGGCGAAGCCTTCCAAAGCACATTGAGCTGAAAATCCCACAACGGCTCGCCCGTCTTTGCATCCACCGCCGCGAACGCCCCACTGTCGTCGCCGTAAAGCACCAGCCCACCCGCCGTCGACAGCACGCCGCCCCATGCCCTTGCCGGACCCACCTGCTCGCGCTCCCAAACCCGCTTGCCCGTATGGATATCAATCGCCCGCAAATATTTCTGCCGCGGAGTCGCGGGGGCCGTTCGGGTCGTGCCACCGTAGAATGAATCGCCCGCCTCCCACTCCTGCGGACGCTTGATATAAACGCTGCACTTCTCGAGCGCATTCAAATAGAACAGCCCTGTCTCGGGATGGTACGCGGGCGACATCCAGTTCGTCGCGCCCTCCACCGCCGGACATGTCAGCGTTCCACCCGGCGTCGGCTGCTCTCCGGGCACGAGCATCGGCCGGCCATCGTCTCCAATTCGCTCCGCCCAAGTCAGCTCGGCCACGAACGGCTCGGCGAGCAACAGTTCCCCATCCTCGCGGTCGAGCACATAGAAGAACCCGTTGCGGTTCGCTTGCATGAGCAACTTGCGCCGCTGCCCGCGCCACTCGGCGTCCGCCAGCACGGGCGTTTGCACCGCGTCCCAGTCATGCAGATCGTGGGGCGTGTACTGATAGTGCCAACGCAGCTTGCCCGTCGCCGGCTCCAACGCCACGACCGAATTGGAATACAAGTTGTCACCCTTGCGCTCGTCGCCGCTGTAGTCCGGGCACGGATTGCCCGTCGTCCAATACAGCAGGTCAAGCTCAGGATCGTAACTCCCCGTCAACCACGCTGCGCCGCAACCATGCGGCAACGCGCTCCCGACCCACGTTTCCGAAAGTGGCTCGCCCGGCGCGGGAATCGTCCAGAAGCGCCACACTTCTTCGCCGGTCGAAACGCTGTGCGCCGCCAGGAAGCCGCGCGCACCCTCGTCGCCGCCTGAAACACCCGCGATCACCAGATCGTTCACCACCAGCGGCGCCAACGTCGCGCCGTAGTTCTCCTCGTGCGGAGCCATCTTCGTATCCCACAGCAGCCGCCCCGTCAGCCGATGCAACGCGATCACCCGCGCATCATCGGTCACCATGAACACGCGATCGCCCAGCACTGCCACGCCCCGATTGATCCCCGAACCGGCGTCGCCGATCACACCCTCCGTCTGCCCGCGCCGGTAATGCCAGATCTCGCGCCCATTCGCTGCATCCAGGGCAAACGCTTCGTTTACGGTGGTCACGTACATCACGCCGTCGACCACCACCGGCGTCACCTGCAACCGCCGCGGCGAGCGAATCGGGAACATCCACCGGGGCGCAAGCCCCGCAACATTCTTGGTGTTGATCTGATCCAGCGAGCTGTGCCGGTTGCCGCTCAGCAGTCCGTTGTAACTCGGCCAGTTGCCCGGACGCGGATTCTTCACCTCATCGAACGAGACACCGCCCGGCAGTTCCCCACCCGCGCCCTTCGCAGCCTCCGTGCTGCCATCCAACCGCGTCAGATACGCCAGCAAATTCCGCCAGTCCGCGTCGCTGCCTCGGAACGAGGGCATCACCGATATCTCGTCGCGCTCTACCGCGCTGACGTTCTTGCGCCGGACAAATCGCAGTTCCCCGCGAAAACCCTGCACCTGTAAACTAAACACCGACTCATTCCGCAGGAAACCTCGCAAACTCCCACCCTCGGCGAGATTGACCGTGACGACCTCATACCCCTCGGCCGGGTCCGACCCCGGCTCCTTCAGCGCCTTTTCGATCTGCGGGATTGTCTTCTCGCGCGCGAGGCTCGATAGATCCGGGCCGACCATCTGGTCCGTAATCCCCGGACCATGGCACGCACCGCAACTATTCTTGTCGAGAAAAAACTTCCGCCCCGCCGCCACATCCCCCGGCGCGGGATTCTCCGCCGCCGGCGCCGTCCGCGAACGATAGAACGCCGTCAACCGATCCAGCTCCGCCGCTTCCAGTGCGAACGGCGGCATGCCGCGATCAACCAGCCCGCCGGTCACAATCTCGCGAAACCGTGCCACCGAGTACCGCCGCGCCAACCCCGGCGTCATCACATCCGGACCGCGCTCGCCCCCCGTCCCATCGCCCCCATGACAGCCGCCACAGTGCAATTCTAAAACGCCGCGCCCCAACGCAACCGCGTCCGGCGCACCAGTCTGGGCACGCAGCACCGCACCGGACAACACAAACAGGGAAACAACGAGGAGGAACAACAAGCCGCGCCAAGACATCAAACAAAGTCTCGCACAGCGCACAGTAGAAGTGAGAGGTAGGAGCACGGCATGCCGTGCCCGCCGTTTACACCTTCACTTTGTCGTAATCAAACGACTCATCCACAAGGTGGTACTCCGGCTCGCCCTTATTCTGCAGGTAGTACGTAATCAAAGGCGTCCGCTCGAAATCCGTCAACTTGCGCGGCATCGCCTCGCCGTCCACCCATTCGTAAATCGGCACTTCCCACGGATTAAACGTGTCACTCAATCCGCGTTCCTTGGCAATGCGATACAGATTGATATTGCCCGGCTCGTGCCCGCCGAGCCACAGCCCGATTAAGTCCAGCCGGAACTTATCCTTGCTGAACATCACCATGTTCGCCATGTAATCGTTGCCGATCTGGAAGCCGTTGCCGTCGCGACCGTAGATGCCCTCGATCATCGACAGTCCGGTCTTCAGCGTCTGCTGGTTGTCGCACGTCTTGTGCGCCCAGATTTCCTGGTGCATCGGGCCCAGCCGCGCCGGCGAATCGTACCGCGCATAGCCCAGCTTACGGTGGTTCTCGAAATACTTGTTGACGCGCTCTTCGACTTTCGCGTGGACGTTCGGCTGCATGAAGTCCGGCGCGCCCGTCACCATCTTCCATCCCGGACAGAACCGCACATACGGCTTCACCACCAGTCCCTGCTCGTTCTTCACCGACTGCGTCAGGCACATCCCGTGCGCCTTCCACTTCGCGATGTTCAGCATCCACGAGTCTTTATCGTTCACCGGCGTGTAGTGCGGGACGTGCGTGTAGACCACCGGATCGGGCACCTTCGTCCAGTTCATCTGGTACCCTTCGTCGAAATTACGGACGCGGCGCTCGCACTCGTTCATCTTGACGCCGTGCCGCTCGTTAATATCGACGAACCCACGCACATTCCACTGGTGGTAGTTGTTCGCTTCGACGAACGTGAAATCCTTGAGCCCCACTTCCTTCAGGCCCATCACCATGCCTTCATAGAACTGAGGGTCCGTACCCGTCCCCCACATGTCCTCCGTCGGACGGTCTTTCGACGTGACGCTGCAAACGTTCGGCTTGAGGACGATCTTGTGCGAGATCGGAATCCCCGTCGCATCGGACGGCACAAAAATCTCGCGCGCCAGCGACAGTCCTTCGTCGAGCTTCCTCTCGTTATCGAACTTGTGCGCGACTTTGGTGCGGCGAATGAACACCGCCTTAGGATTCGCCTCAATAAACGGATGAACCGAGAAGTGCCCCGCCGGACCGCCGGGAGGGCCGTTGCGGCCCTCCGTCTTCGGAACCGCCGGCACCGCCCCAACAACAGCCGCCGCCCCGGCCATCAAACCGCCCTGAACAAACCCTCGCCGTGTCACAGACATAGTCACCTCGCCGTCAAGCTGCCACCATTCTACACCGAACCAGCACCAATCGCGACCAGAATTGACGACGCAGTAGTGACGAAGACTCGTGTTTGTCCTGATTGCATTTGCTTCTGAATTGCGCGCAAGCGCTCCGCACCAAGCATGGACCGACGCCGTCCCGCTCCCTCCCCACGCCGCGCTATCCTATAAGTTATCCACACCTAATGGCGTTCTATCGCCGGAAGCTGCCCCACTGGCAACCTGAGGCAGCCTCCATCTTCATAACCTGGAGATTGTTCAGATCTCTCCCCAACACCTTCTGGCAGAACCGAGACCGCGACCCCGCGGCAGACGGTCGAACCTTCGTGCAAATCGATCGCGTTCTCGACCAAGCTCAATCTGGCCCAACGTGGCTCAGCAACGAGGGCATCGCGAAGATCGTCGTCGATTCCCTGCACTTCGGCGAACGCACCCTCTCGCAATAAGAGCTCTACGCCTACGTCGTCATGCCGAACCACATCCACGTGCTGTCATCACCCCATATCGACCTCGCCAAGATCACCAAGGGGATGAAAGGCAGCACGTCACGTCGCGCAAACCAACTCTTGGGACGAACCGGCGAACACTTCTGGCAGCGCGAATCCTTCGACCACTGGGTCCGTAACAACGACAGCTTCGTCCGAATCCTGCGCTACATCGAGGACAACCCCATCAAAGCTGGCCTCGTCGCCCAACCCCAACACTGGCCCTGGTCCAGCGCCACCGACCCGTGGATTCAAGCAAAGAGAAAGTAGCGACCAGCAACGATGTAACAGAAGATGATCGCGTTGATCGAGCAAGAAACTGGGAAGGGCGGGATATCGCGAGTGGCGATGTGCCGTGCCCTGGGGGTGAGCCGCGCCTCGCTGTATCGAGCACGGCGAACGCCGGCCCCACCAGACGATGTCAAGTTGCGCGACACGATCCAACATATTGCACTGGAGATGCCCGGCTACGGCTCGCGGCGCATCCGAGCCGAGTTGCAGCGGCGCGGTTGTCGCACTTCAGGGGTCCACCGCGAAGACCTTCTTTTTCAGCAGCCTCTGGTAAAGCTCGAAGTCGTCAGCTTGCTTGCTGACGAGCTTACCCTGGATGACTTCAGGGTACATCTGAGCGTACTTGTCGTAATCTTGCAATACGGCAAGCACCTGCCCGATGCCGCCATCGGGACTGAACATGCCGACGATCCAGTCGTGGATTAGGCATCCCTTTATGTTGACATCTGCTTTCAACTGACTTACGGAAATCCTTCCCCGCAGCGTCTGCTCCCGAAGCTTGGGGTTGTCCTCAAGCCACAGAAATCTAATTTTTTGGGAATGCTGCTGGGACATGCCTTCCTCGACTTGTTTGACGTACTGTTTTAACGCGCTGACTATCGACGGCTTCAATCTCGTCGTCGGCTGGGCCCACGTGACGGAGCTCAACAAGGCGATGATCAACAGCAGTCGTCCAGCCATAATCACTTGTCCTCAGCCGGGGGGTAGTTGTTGAGAAGTTTAGCTGTACCCTTCTTGATTCTTTTTTCACGTTTCTTCAATTTAAGTGTGGGATTCAGCGTTCTCCTAGCAACACCACGCCAGACCAGTTTGTGTTGCCCCCGATCATACATGTCAAGAGCGAATGTCCCGACGCTGATTGTTGAGCTCGTACTCGTCGAGCTGCCGCCCCCCAGCCTCCATGCCAGCTACGTCCTCAACCTGGACCGTATCCCCAATCCGAACCCAAGGTATTGACCTGCTTTTCTTCTCGGATTGAGACTTGAAATCCAATATAGATGTCGGCCTTACTGTCTTCGGTGACTTGAAGTCCTTTGGACACTAGTTCACTGTTCAGTAGTGTCCGGCTAACGCCCTGGCTTCTCCTCACAACCGGCTCTATATCAGTACGTTAGGGTTCGCTGCAGGTTTTATCGATCTCAACTCACGCAGGCGGTTTTCGCCCTGCTCGGCTCTCCACAATGGAGCATGAACTCCGGCCGCACCGTCTTCGCGCAGTTGATGGATCACCTGCC
>Ga0315339_1001956_pt1 | contig 16563 bp, 13 predicted proteins | sample ASW17metaG_FD_204514 | JGI IMG/M metagenome (GOLD analysis project Ga0315339, IMG submission 204514) | Ammonia-oxidizing marine archaeal communities from Pacific Ocean, United States - ASW #17 | ecosystem: Environmental > Aquatic > Marine > Oceanic | place: USA: California | collected 2016-12-05
GGCCCTTTGGGCCACCGCCGTTGGCGGCTTCGGGATTGACCGCCCAGGATACCGGGCGCCCTGTTCAACCATGAGGTGTTACGCCTGATTGTCGCTGAACATGGTTTTTGATTGTCGCGCAACACGCGGCTGTTAGAGATACCCGAGAGGTAACCGTGTTAGTATGCAGCCGCAGCCAGATCGGTCATTGGTGAAATAAAAAGACGTACGACATCGGGCTGGGACACCTTGGCAATCGCCACTCCGAATTAGCTCCAGTGCGCTTACTATGTGCTTACTGGGCCGAAGAGCGCTAAAGTATTCAACCTATAAGTCATTGATTTTGCTGGTGCCGGCAGCAGGAATTGAACCCGCGACCCCCTGAGTACAAATTTCGTCGTCTCGTACGCGCCGACCGCCAACGATCAAGTAAATATCTATATGACCCGCCTTCCAAATAATTGACCGGTGATCTGGATCGAGCGAAAGACCTCGCGCCACCGCCGGTTCCGTATTCCTGAAAAGGGCTCTATCGTCATTCCTAAGAAACGGTGCGCACGCATGGCTGCTTTCGTGTCCCGCGAGCTTTGCCGGCAAAGGATGGCTGATGATCTCGAAGCCCGACGCCCATCAGGAAATGCGCGAAGCGTTGCGTTCGCTTTGCTCTGAGTTCCCGCTTGAATATCATCGGCGTCACGATGCGGCTGCAACCCATCCGGAGGAATTCATTGAGGCGTTGACGCGGGCGGGTTGGCTCGCCGCGATGATTCCCGATGAGCATGGCGGCGCCGGCCTCGGGCTCACCGAAGCAAGTGTGATCATGGAGGAGATCAACCGGTCGGGCGGCAATGCCGGCCATTGTCACGGCCAGATGTATAATATGGGCACGCTTTTGCGTCATGGCTCGAAGGACCAGAAAGAGCACTATCTGCCCAAAATCGCATCCGGCGAACTGCGCCTCCAGTCGATGGCGGTAACCGAGCCTTCAACCGGATCGGACACGACTAAGATAAAAACAACCGCGCGGCGTACCGGCGATCGCTATGTCATCAACGGGCAAAAAGTCTGGATCAGCCGGGTCCAGCATTCCGACTTGATGATCCTGCTCGCGCGCACCACGCCGCTCGCCGAAGTGAAGAAGAAATCGCAAGGCCTGTCGATTTTTCTTGTCGATCTGCGTCAAGCGATTGGCGACAGGCTCTCTGTCAAGCCGATCCGCAACATGGCCAATCATGAAACCAACGAGCTTTTTTTCGACGATCTGGAGATTCCCGCTGAAAACATGATTGGCGAGGAGGGGCAGGGGTTCAGCTATATCCTCGACGGGCTCAATGCCGAGCGCACGCTGATCGCCGCCGAATGTATCGGCGATGCCTGGTGGTTCATCGACAAGGTAACCGGATATGCAAAGGAGCGGATCGTCTTCGATCGCCCGATCGGCCAGAACCAGGGCGTGCAATTTCCGATCGCCCGCGCATATGTCAATACCGAGGCGGCGAATCTGATGCGTTTCGAGGCGGCGCGTAAATTCGATGCGCAAGAGGATTGCGGGGCGGAAGCCAACATGGCCAAGCTGCTCGCCGCCGACGCTTCCTGGGAAGCCGCCAATGCGTGCATGCAATTCCATGGCGGATTCGGTTTCGCCCATGACTACGATATCGAGCGCAAATTTCGTGAAACGCGGCTTTACCAAGTGGCGCCAATCTCGACCAATCTCATTCTATCTTATGTCGCCGAGCATGTTCTCGGCCTGCCAAGATCGTATTGAGGGCTATTGCAATGAGGCGTGCGCTGCCTGAACGAAATAAGGCGATGGTCCATTCGACCGGGGCGGAAAGCCAAGCGCTTGCGGCGTTTGCCTCTCGGCTTGCGTACTCTGATATCCTGGCCATCGTTGTTGAGCGCTTTAGCGATCTTCTGGTCGACTGGATTGGTTCGGCGCTTTCCGGCAAAGGCCAGCCGGCAATCAAATCACTTGAGAAATATGCCGCACTGATGGGTCCCCCATCGGGCAATTCGGAGGTTCTGACATCGCGGCGGACGACCTCCGCGCTGTTTGCCGCTTTGGTCAACGCCGCCGCTTCGCATATTTCCGAACAGGATGATGTCCACAATGCTTCCGTGTTTCACCCCGGTGCGGTCGTAATTCCCGCGGCATTGGCAACGGCACAGGAGATTGGCGCCTCAGGGGAAGACTTTGTCGCCGGCTGCGTTGCCGGTTACGAAGTGGGCATCAGGGTTGGTGAGTTCCTCGGTCGCTCGCATTACAAGGTTTTTCATACAACCGGCACAGCCGGCACGATTGCCGCTGCAATTGCCGTTGGGCGCGTTCTGAAGCTAGACCAAGAAGCGATGCTCAACGCGATCGGTTCGGCGGGAACCCAAGCGGCGGGTCTATGGGAATTTCTGCGTGACGCCGCCGATTCAAAGCAGTTGCATACGGCCAAGGCTGCTGCCGATGGCCTGACGGCGGCATTTCTGGCGGCGGACGGTTTCGCCGGCGCCAAGAAAATTCTCGAAGGCGCTCAAGGCATTGCGGCCGGCATGTCGGACGATGCCGATCCGCGCAAACTTGTCGATCGGTTGGGCGAGCGCTGGGCGCTTGGCGAGACCTCGTTCAAATGGCATGCCTCATGCCGGCACACGCATCCGGCGGCCGATGCGCTTTTACAGATCGTCGTACAATATGATTTGTCGCCACCCGAATTGGAGCGGATTACCGCTCATGTCCACCAGGGTGCGCTTGACGTGCTCGGTCCGGTTACCTCGCCGCAAAGTGTTCATCAGGCCAAATTCTCGATGCCGGCGACGCTCGGCCTGATCGCGACGCACCGGCGGGCAGGTTTGCCGGAGTTCGACGGCTACTTCGCTGATGAAATGGCAAAATCCCTCCTCAATCGGGTGGACATGCTTTTGGACAAGGAAGTCGATGCTGCCTATCCGGCAAGATGGATTGGCAAGGTGAGCCTCCACACCAAAGACGGTCGGGAAATAACCGCGCGGGTCGACGAGCCGAAAGGCGATCCGGGCAATCCATTGATGCGGCGGGAGGTCGACGAAAAAGCACGGAGATTGGCCAATTACGCCGAGGCGGCCACCGGGCAAGAAATGGACGGACTTATCGACACCGCGCGTGCAATCGCGCGGTGCAAAATCGTGCCCCGGTTTTTCGCCGCACACGGCCAAGGCATTCTATCCCGCTCAATATGAAAGCGTGCCCAAATCCTTGCCGACACCCTGCGCTACGCGCTTGATGCTTTCGACGGTGGTGAGACAGAGGAACGGTCTCGCCAAGCGCTTTCGCCGTCATGGCATGCTTGAGCGCCGATGGATACGATACCCGCTTTTGGGGTGGCGTCCGGGGCGCAAAAATTGTATCGATCCGCGCGACCGGCGGCGACGCTGGCCGCAGCCCATGACAACCAGCCAAAACTATTGAAAACATGACCGAATCCGTGAAGCCGACTGTCTATCCGCCCGCCGAACCGAGCCCGAATTTTGCCAAGCTCGAGGAGGCGATCGGGGCGCTATGGGCCAGCGAGAAAACCTTTCAACGTTCGATCGACCGTCGCCGCGACGAGCAGGCGCGGGAGTTCGTCTTCTATGACGGGCCGCCATTTGCAAACGGGCTGCCGCATTACGGTCATATCGTCACCGGTTTCGTGAAGGATCTGGTTCCACGTTACCAGACGATGCGCGGCAAACAGGCCGAGCGCCGCTTCGGCTGGGATTGTCATGGCCTGCCGGCTGAGCTGCACTCTGAGACCGAACTCAAGCTCAAGGGCAGGCGCGACATCGTCGAATATGGCGTCGACCGTTTCAATGAGCATTGCCGCGAATCGGTCATGCAGTTTCGCGACGACTGGGAATATTACGTCAACCGTTCGGCGCGCTGGGTCGATTTCGACAACGACTACCGGACCATGGACCTCTCCTACATGGAGAGCGTCATGTGGGCATTTAAGTCGCTATGGGACAAAGGGCTGGTCTACGAGGGCTATCGCGTCGTGCCCTATTCCTGGGCGGCTCAGACGCCGCTGTCAAACTTCGAGACGCGGCTCGATAATTCATACCGAATGCGCCAGGACCCGGCACTGACGGTTGGCTTCAAGCTCGACAAGCGCGACGATGAACCGATCGCGCCCAAGCTGCTTGCCTGGACGACAACGCCGTGGACACTGCCCTCGAATATGGGACTGGCGGTTGCACCGGATGCCGATTATCTGGTGATGGAAAAGGGCGACGAACGATGGATCCTCGCTGAGGCCTCGCGCGAAGCCTACGCCGCCGAACTTGATGGATTTGCCGAGGTCGAAACGATCAAGGGCGCCAAACTCGTCGGACGAACCTACGCACCGCTATTTTCATTCTTCGCCGGTAAGAGGGAGGGCGGAGCTTTCCGGATTGTCGTTGGCGATTTCATCGAAATGGGTGAGGGTACCGGCGTCGTCCATTTGGCGCCGGCCTTTGGCGAGGACGATCTCAATGTTGGCCAGAAGGAAGGATTGCCGGTTGTCGACCCGGTCGATCTGGAGGGCAATTTCACCGATCTGGCGCCGCCCTATCAAGGTCAGAATGTTTTCGATGCCAACAAGGACATCATTCGCGATCTCAAAGCCGACGGGGTGGTTGTCCGCCACGAGACCTACGACCACAATTATCCGCATTGCTGGCGGACGGATCACCCGCTGATCTATAAGGCGATGCCGTCCTGGTACGTCAATGTCACCAGCTTTCGCGACCGGATGGTCGAGCTCAATCGCGATATTACCTGGGTGCCGGCTCACATTCGCGACGGTATTTTCGGCAATTGGCTGGGCAATGCCCGCGACTGGAATATCGGCCGCAACCGTTTCTGGGGGGCGCCGATCCCGGTATGGAAATCGGACGATCCCAAAAATCCGCGTATCGATGTCTATGGATCGCTGGATGAGATCGAGCGTGACTTTGGCGTTCGTCCGACGGATTTGCATCGCCCCTATGTCGACGACCTGACGCGGCCCAATCCCGATGACCCAACGGGTAAATCAACCATGCGACGGGTTACTGACGTACTCGATTGCTGGTTTGAATCCGGCTCGATGCCGTTTGCCCAAGTCCATTACCCGTTCGAGAATAAGGACTGGTTCGACAATCATTTCCCCGGCGACTTCATCGTCGAATATGTCGGCCAGACGCGCGGCTGGTTTTATACGCTAATGGTGCTGGCGACTGCGCTTTTCGACAGTGCGCCGTTCCGTAGCGCCATTTGCCATGGCGTCGTTCTCGATGAGAACAAGCAGAAGCTATCAAAACGGCTGAAGAATTACCCGGACCCGGTCGAAGTCTTCGACACCTATGGCGCCGATGCGCTGCGCTGGTACATGGTGTCCTCGCCGCTTCTATCAGGCGGCGATCTTGCCATGCCAAAGGACGGACGGGCGATTGGCGACGCGGTCCGTCAGGTGCTTCTGCCACTGTGGAACGCTTATTCGTTCTTCACGCTTTACGCCAATGTCGATGGCATCAAGGGGAAAATGGTAACCGGTGCCGAGGCCGAGCTCGATCGCTATATTCTCGGTAAAACCGCGGAGCTCGTCGGCGCTGTCGAGGCGGCAATGGACAGGCTCGACCTGGCGGGTGCCTGCAATACCCTGCCGCCCTTCATCGAGGCGCTCAACAATTGGTATATCCGCCGATCGCGCGAGCGTTTCTGGAAGGGGGAAAAGGACGCCGACAAACAAGCGGCCTATGACACCCTCTACACGGTGCTGGTGACAACCATGCGCGCCATGGCGCCGTTCCTGCCCTTCCTCACCGAACACATCCATCGGGCATTGGTGGATGGTGAAAGCGTACATTTGCAGGACTGGCCAGATGCTTCTTCGTTCGCCGTCGATGCGGACCTGGTCGGCCGCATGGATCTGGCGCGCGACGTGACATCGGCGGCGGCCTCGATCCGAACCATGAAGGGCCTGCGCAACCGGCTGCCACTGCGCAAGCTGACTATTGCCCATCCAGGCCACGCGATTCTCGAACCGCTGCGTGAGGTGATTGCCGAAGAGGTGAACGTCCAGGAGATTGTCTTCGCCGACAATCCGTCGGCTTTCGGCTCGGAGATTCTTGTCGTCAATCCGCGCATCGTTGGAAAACGGCTTGGGCCGGCCATGAAGGACGTACTTGCCGCCGCCAAAACCGGAGCGTGGGAAAAGCTTGCCGATGATGCCGTCGAGGTCGCCGGTCAGCGGATCGAGCCCGGTGAATACGAGCTTCGTTTCCGGGCCGAAGACGGCCTCGACGCGACGAGCTTTGATGGATCGGCCGGCGTCGTGGTTCTCGATACTGTCGTCGATGAGGCGTTGGAGCGTGAGGGCATGGCACGCGATTTCATCCGGCTTATTCAGGTCGCGCGCAAGGATGCCGGTTTCAATGTCGCCGATCGCATCCATATCGAGCTCAAGGCCGGGCCGGTTGCGTATGAAGCAATCGCCGCGCATCTCGATACGGTCAAAAGCGAGACGCTGGCCGTCTCCTTCGAGCAGACGGAGGATGTGCTGCAGGGCAAGGTATCCGAGGTCAAGCTCGCCGACGAGCCGATTGCCATAGGCCTCAGGGTGGCGGAGTAGGCGAACGAACCCGATTACTAGCGCTTGGCAACCAGGGACCACGCAGCTGGAACGAGAAGCGCGCCAAGTGCGGCTTTCAACAGATCACCCCAGATGAAGGGCACTACGCCAAACTCCATCGCCTTTGCCGTTCCCAGCCCGACTCCGCCGCTCGACAATGTCGCGAACCAGGCAAGCCAGGCGAAGCCAAGTGCAAACAGGACGACCTCGCCGACGACAATTGCCCCGAACAAACGCGGGATCGACCGGTCGGAGCCACGATCGGCAGCAAAGCCGACGATCATGGCAAGCAGTACGAATCCGGCGAGAAACCCACCAGTCGTGCCGAGGAAATAGAGTGGGCCAGCAATAGCGGGCGGCGTGTTGGCGAATACCGGCAGGCCGAAAAATCCTTCGGCGAGATAGACGAGGACGGTCAACGTGCCCAGCCGAAAGCCATAGGACGCGGCGATCACTATGATCGCCAAGGTCTGCAGGGTCATTGGCACCGGATAGAACGGCACATTTATCTTGGCGGCAATGGCGATCAGCGCCGTTCCGGCCAGAACCAGAATAACGCTTTGGATCGCGCGGTTGCCGATGACCGGGAACAAGCTCGGCGCCAAGGCGGTAGAGGTGGATCCACGAGACTGCATGATGTCCTCCGGCAATTGAAATTTGGTGGCAAGCTATATGGCCAATCGCAATTGCGAACAAGTCTCATGCCTGCCTGCAGAATTCTCTTTGTAGTCACGGCTCGCTTGGCTAAAAACCGACAATGAACAAATCTCTAGACGATGATCTCCTTTCGATTCTGAGCGCCGCACCAGTGGTTCCGGTGTTGACGATCGAGGATCGTGCCATTGCGGTACCTCTGGCCAAGGCACTTGTCGCCGGCGGATTGAGCGCGCTCGAGGTAACGCTGCGCACCGAGGCGGGGCTGGACTGCATTCGCGCGATCGCGGCGGAGGTCGAGGGTGCCAATGTTGGTGCGGGCACCGTGCTTGATCGCGAACAGCTGGACAAGGCCGTGGCCAGCGGCGCCAAATTTCTGGTCAGCCCGGGTGCAACCTCCGGCCTGGTCGCGGCGGCCATGGAGTGCCCGGTGCCGCTCTTGCCCGGTGTGGCGACAGCAGGCGAAGCCATGACGCTGGCGGAATCCGGCTTCTCAGTGGTTAAATTCTTTCCGGCCGAGCCGGCCGGCGGAATTTCCTATCTGAAAGCGCTGGCAGGTCCGTTGCCAGCATTGCGATTCTGTCCGACCGGCGGTATCGGGCCGAAGAATGCGGCGGCGTATCTCGCCTTGGCGAATGTCATCTGCGTCGGCGGTTCCTGGGTGGCCCCGGCCGACGCCGTCGCCGCTGGAGACTGGGCTCGTGTCACGATGATTTCGCGCCAAGCTGCGTCTCTGAAAAACGTTTAATAAAATTCGTTCGATTTGTCGTCTCGTTTGCCGGGCCGGATATTAAGCAACCGTCCAAGTGGGCTGTGAACCGAGCCGTGCTGCATTGAAGCGGTGAGGTCTCTTGCGTTTCGAAATATTTACGCCCATATCTCGAAATGTTCGGGCACTTTTGCACCTGGAGACTGGAAGACGGCGCGGGCCCAAAAATCGCTCGCTGGTCACGGGAGGATTCCCGTGGCTGTCTCAATAAGACGCTAACCTCCTTTCCCCGATTATCAAGCTGCCGACCAAGGCGGGCGCATGTCGTGCTCGCTTCACCACAGGGAGAGGCACCCCATGCGCCAAAATGGCACTGTAAAATTCTTCAATTCGTCCAAAGGCTTTGGCTTCATCACCCCGGACGGGGAGACGAAGGACGTTTTCGTTCACGCCAGCGCTCTCGAGCAGGCCGGTATCTCGCATTTAAGCGATGGCCAGCAGGTTAGCTTCGAGACCGAGCCGGATCGTCACGGCAAGGGCCCCAAGGCCATCGACATTCAACTCGCCTGATTTTGGCCGGCGGGTTCGCTCGCCGATCAACAATGCCTATCGCCGCCGGTCTTCCGGCGGCTTTTTTTCAGAACTCCGCACGGGCTTGGTATAACGGATTGGCACATCCAGACAGCAGAAAGGCGCCGCGCGGGTCACCCCGATCGACGCCTTACTGTCAGGCGCGCTCTCCGCGTTTCAGCCGGGTCGAAACCCGCCAATACGCCGACAGCTAGTCCTGAGCGTGACCGGCTACAGCTTCCATTGCTGAAAGCGCGTCCGTCACGCGGCCTCCGATCTTTCGATCGTTTGCCGGTCCATCTCAAACAGACTTCCCATTGCTGGTCGGCCTGTGTTCGATGGCGCCACGGGGCATCCGGTTTTCCCGACTTGCGTCGTTCCCGCCGGCGCGGTCCGCGGGAGAACCAATCTCGAATGTCCGGCTAGCCCTGCCCAACTCGATTGGCCCTCGCGGTAGGTTGATGTTCCCCCCGAACGAGAAAAATGGAAAGCTGAGAATCGTAACCCTGGGATTTCTGGGGAAAGTGGGGATTACGGATTTCACATAATCTGACCCGAATTGGCGGGCTTCAAAAGCGTCGGTGCAGCTCCCGCGTTGCACAAGGGGCTGACGGACTAAGGAAATTCGTCGGCTTGTGACACAATGTAACGAACTGATTGCGCTAGGGTGAGGTTAGACCATGACCCACAGGCCGTTATGTCCCGAAGGCAAGGCAGCAATCGACCTGCTGCCCTTCGACCAACCCTGTGCGCCGCGAGTTCGGCCTTATGTTCTGGCGGCGACGATCGTTGCCTCGGCAATGGCCTTTATCGACGGCACCGTGGTGAGCATCGCTCTTCCTGCGATACAAAAGAGTCTTGGCGCCGAAATCCTGGCCCTGCAATGGGTGGTCAATGCCTATCTGCTTATTCTCGGATCGCTGATCCTGGTCGGCGGTGGGCTTGGCGATCGGCTCGGACGACGCCGAATTTTCATCATCGGGATCGTCGTTTTCGCTATCGCTTCGCTGGCTTGTGCCGCCGCGCCGAATGTTGTGATGCTGATCGCGGCGCGCGCGCTACAGGGCATCGGCGCAGCACTACTGGTGCCGCAAAGCCTGGCGATCATCGCCGCAAACTTCCCCAAGGAAGTTCGCGGTCGGGCCATCGGCACCTGGGCGGCGGCATCCGCCGTAACGACCGCGCTGGGGCCGCCGCTTGGCGGGTTTCTAATCGATAGTTTATCTTGGCGGGCAGCGTTTTGGATCAATCTTCCGCTTTCAGTGCTGGCGCTGTGGCTGGCTTGGCGATATGTGCCGGAGAGTCGTGACGAGCGGGCCAAGGGGGCAATCGACTGGCGCGGCTCGTTGACGGCAATTGCGGCTTTTGGGGCACTGACATACGGCCTAAGCCGATTGTCGGAGAGCGGCGCCAACCCATTGATAATCGGCGCGGCGATTGTCATTGGGCTTGCTGGCGTGGCGTATTTCGCTAGCGTGGAATCGCGCGCCGAAAATCCGATTGCGCCGCCATCACTGTTTGGTTCGCGCGTGTTCACGGTCGTTAATATCGTGACGGTCTTCCTTTACGGCGCCCTCAGTGGCGTCCTCTTTTTGCTTCCGTTCGATCTACTGGCCGCACGTCAGTTATCCGCCGCGGAAGCCGGACTCGCCCTCCTGCCGCTCGGCATTATTATCGGCGTTTTCTCCCGTGTCGCCGGGGGGCTCGCCGATACCTACGGGACGCGAACCTTTCTGGTTCTGGGCTCGCTCATCGTCGGCATTGGTTGTTTCGGCTTTGCTCTTGTCGAAGAGAATTTCTGGCTTGGAGCAATGGTGCCCATCATTGTTCTTTCCGCAGGAATGGCGATCGTCGTCTCGCCAATGACAACGGCGGTGATGAATGCCGCGCCGGACGAAAAATCAGGCGCTGCGTCGGGTGTTAGCAATGCGGCAAGCCGCCTTGCCGGCGTCCTGGCGATTGCAATTATCGGCGCAACCGCCGGAATTGTTTTTGCCTTGATGTCGCCGGAGGGGGCACGTTTCGGGTTGATTCCTGAATTGGGAACGGCGGGGCGGGAAGCTATCGTGTTGGCTTTTCGGTCGGCCTATGCGGTGTCAATGGGATTTGCTGCTGTGTGGGCGTTTCTTGCGGCTGCGCTTGCCTATTTTCTGCTGCCGAACGACCGTCCACCATTGCCGATGGTCAATCCGTGAATCACGTAGTCAGTTCCCCGACAAACATTCTGTGACCAGTCCATGTCTCGCTCGACCATTCTTGCCCTTGCCCTCGGTGCCACGCTGATCGCGGTTCCTGCCGCGATTGCCGCAAGTTTTCCCCTCAAAGTGCTCAATGCGCTGACCAGCCGCAAGGGATATACAATCGACGCAGGCGTGACCTACGGCACCCTGTCGCGGCAAAGGCTCGACTTGTACACCCCCAACGAAATCGGTCCACAAACGCCGGTCGTGGTATTCTTTTATGGTGGTGGATGGAACCGGGGTGAACGGGAAGACTATCTATTCGTTGGCCAATCGCTCGCTAGCGCCGGTTTCATTGTCGCGATTCCCGACTATCGCATTTATCCCGATGTCGTATTTCCGCAGTTTGTCGCCGACGCGGCAAATGCCGTTGCCTATACTCATGACAAAATTCGTCGGCCGGATGGGAGCGCTCGTCAGATCTTCATTGCAGGTCATTCGGCTGGGGCCCATATCGCTGCGCTCCTCAATCTCGACGAGCGTTATCTCGCGGCGACAGCGGCACCCGACAACATCATTGCCGGAGTAATTGGTCTATCCGGGGCGTATGATTTCCTGCCTCTCACGGAAGATATCTACAAGGCTATTTTTTCTGAATCGAAAAGGGCAGAAAGCCAGCCGATTAATTTTGTCGATGGCAATGAAGCTCCGATGCTACTTCTCACCGGAGAGGCCGACCGAACCGTCGATCCAGGCAATTCCACGAGATTGGCGGCGGCGATTATCGCGCGCGACGGTGCGGCCACGGTTACGACCTATCCACGGATGGGTCACATCGGAACGGTGGCGGCGCTGGCCTCCGCTTAGATATGGTTCCATACTGTCGCGTATAGACGCACTGATGAACCAAACCCGATAAGACTCAACAGGTTATTAGTCGCATACCGTTGCAATTCGTCCCGAACAAGCGCATATTATTTTGTGGGTTGGTTTGAAAAGGACAGTGCAATGGCCGGCATTCACAGATTAACCGCAGCGCATCTGAAAAAGACGAAACCCGGACGCCATGCAGACGGCGGCGGGCTGTATCTGCAAATCGCGGACGGCTCCAAAGGGGCAACTCGATCATGGCTCTTTCGATACATGATCGACGGTCGCGCTCGGGAGATGGGCTTAGGCGCTTGCAACGACTTTACGCTTGAGGAAGCCCGCGAGCGCGCCAGGAAGGCCCGCCAGCAAAAATCTGACGGCATTGATCCCCTGGAAGCGCGCGCCGCCGAACGGGACGCCGAACGCGAAGAGCGGGCCGAGCAGATTCCGTTCAAGGAGGCCGCGCGGTTGTACATCGACGCGCATGAGACGACATGGACGAATGAAAAACATAAGAAACAATGGCCAACGACGCTTGAAAGATTTGTCTACCCCAAGCTCGGCAACCGGCCAGTGTCTGCGGTCACACCGGCGCTAGTAAATGACGCGCTGGCGAAGGCTTCGCAACGAACGCCGGAGACAGCCGCGAGGGTGAGAAATCGCGTTCAACGCGTCTTGAAATGGATAGCTGACGGCAAACCCCTCCCAGTACCGAGCAAGACGAAAAGAACCAAGCGGCAACCATCATTGCCATGGTCAGAAATTCCGAAATTTGTTGGCGAACTTCGCAAGAAAAAAGCTCTCGCGGGTGCGGCATTGGAGTTTTTGATTTTGACCGGCGCAAGAACCGGCGCTGTCATTGGTATGCCATGGAACGAAGTTGATCTCGACAAAAGCATTTGGACGATAAATTCGGCCAGGCCCGGTACGAAGCTTACGAGCGATCTTAAGGTGCCGCTAAGTGCCCGCGCTATCGAGATTCTACAAAATACGCCCCGCGAGAATGGCAATGAATTTGTTTTTATCGGTCAAAAAAAGGGCGCTGGGATTGGCGAATCTGGGCTGCGGGTTTTACTCCAGGGCATGCGGTCAAATATTTCGGTCCATGGTTTTCGCTCCAGTTTTCGAACTTGGGCAGCCGAAGAAACCGATCATCAGGATTTTGTTTGCGAGGCGTCGCTTGGTCATGTGATTCCCAACAAAATTGAACGCGCATACCAACGCGGCGAGCTATTTAAAAAGCGAAAGCGGTTGATGGCTGATTGGTCCGGCTACTGCGACGGTCCACAGGGCAAGAGCGGCGATGTAGTTCCACTCAGGCAGAGGTTGGCGCAGCGGTAATCCTTCTGGTCCTCCACTGAATCAGCGAGATCATTCAGGCGATTGGCTACTGCGCGAAGGATGTCTGCCCTAAGCGGAAGTTTCACGGAGCACTCTGAATAGAGGCGGGGAATCGGAGAACTTACTGTTGAGTTCCCTGAAACAAGCTTGATCTCTGCGCTCTGGTCGCTGGGGCCTAACCCGCGGACCACGACCGAGCATGCCCTACAGGAGAACTCCTGCGTTTTCTTGAATGGTCCAACGCCGCTTATCTGGACGATCGGAACCTCTAAGTCGCCAAAGTGGATTAGGCTCTCTCGCTCATGCTTAAGCCGCCGGTGAGCCGCTCGGATCCGAATGTCTCGGTCCATTCGTCAAACGGCAAATTGCTGGTAATCAGGATCGCGCCTTGCTCATAGCGCCGCGAGATCGTCTCGAAGAGTAACTCGGCGCCGGTTTTCGAGAGCGGCACGAAGCCGAGTTCGTCAATGATCAGCAGCTTGTGCCTGACGGGTAGTTTCTGGAGGTTCAGAAGCCGCCGCCCATCGCGGGCTTCCATCAATTCGTGGACGAGGGCGGCGGCGGCGGTCTTACCGTTTGTCCGCCCCCAGAAGATGCGGCGCCCCAGACCGCCTTCGCGTGTTGCGTTTCGAACGGGTTGGAGTCACCCTCAAGCCGCCGCGAGGGCTCCACATAGGGAATCCCGTTCAAATCTCGTCGGCGAGCGTTCTGAGCGCGCTGATCGTGATCAACTGCGAGGCGATCATCGAAACGGAGTGTTTGCATGTTGACCTAGGACGGGATCCAAAGGATGCCGGCTGTCCGTGTCGGGTGAATCTCGTTTGGAACCAAGGGAGGATATCGAAATGCTAAAGCGCATGTTCATTAATCCAGACAATATGCGGGCGCGCGTTCAAAAAACCGAGGAATGCCCCGAGGGCAAGCTGCTCTTCTCACCGATAATTGTGGTCAGTGACGATACCCACACCCACGTCTATCTAGCCGGTCAGGTCGGCGGCTTGCCCAGTGGCGAAGTCGAGGCGAACGATATGCGCGGGCAGATCCGTCAGACCTGTGAAAATATTGGCAATGGCCTCAATCATGTCGGTGCGACGTTCGATGACGTGGTCACCTCGACAACCTACGTCCTTGATCTCCAGGAATACTACGCGGTCTCGGACGAGCGGTTTAAATATTTCAAGAATAACCGGCCGGCTAGCACGCTAATTCAGATCTCTGCCTTGGGTGATCCCAAGCTCAAGATCGAGATTACCTGTGAAGCGATTATTGAAACGGAGCGTCTTATAATTCCAGCTCCAGAAGTGCTTAGCGGTCGCGGCTACTTCTTTCCTGGCGCCAGCGCCTATGGGACAGATTAGGGTGATTGAATAAGAGATGGTTTCAGGCTCATCGTTACCCGCGAGGGATATATGATGAGACGGAACACTGACCACCAGAAAGCATCTCGGAAATGCGATAAAAGGGCGTGGTTGGTTCCTTTCAACTGATCAGACACCGCCCTATATGGCGGTGCGACCGCCATCGACTAGAAGGTCCGAGCCGTTGATGAAGGAGGCTTCGTCGCTGGCGAGAAAAACCGCGCCGGCTGCAATTTCATCAGGACTGCCGAGACGGTCGAATAGCGTTTCGCTTGAAGCGCGGGCCGATTCGAGCGTTTCGAACTTGCGCAGGTACCGCTCCGTCTCAATCGGACCCGGAGAAAGACTATTGACGCGAATGTGCTGGTTCGCGTGATCGACGGCCAGTGCACGTGCGAGGCCGACCAGAGCTGACTTTTGTGCGCAGTACCAGGTGCGGCCCGGCTTTGCTACACGGGCAAGCTCAGAAGCTACCAAGATGATGCTGCCGCCACCGTTTGCCGAGATCGCGGGGATGGCGTGCTTGGCGAATAGGAATGCGCTGTCAAGATTGACCGCCATCGACCGGCGCCAATCGGCGTGCGAAATTTCTGTCAGAGGACCAAGGGGCAGATCGCTGACCGCACTGCAGACCAGAACGTCGATCCGGCCGAATTCCGAGCGCGCATGAGCGACTGCCGATTGGGCGGTCAACTCCTCAGCGACATCGCCCGCGTGAGCCAGGGCACGCCCATCGCGAGAAGTCACATCGGCGACCATCGCATTCAGACTGTCGACATTGATGTCAACGCACAAGATGGCTGCACCTTCGTCCGCGAAGCGACGGCAGATGGCCGCTCCGATGCCACCCGCTGCTCCAGTTACGATCGCCACTTTGCCTTCGAGCCGTGCCATGCCGGTCAGGGAATGATCTTGGTCGGCATGCGCCTGGGAAACTCCGGCATGAAAGTGATGCCACTTGCGGTGAGACCGAGATTTACAAGCAGCTTCGCGTGCTCGATCGAAGCGCTGTAACCCTCAAGGACTGGAACGTCCCATCCACGCTCCTCGAGCCCTTTGCAAATAAAGGGCTGGAGCCAAAACACACCTGAGCAACCCAGCGTGATCACTTCGGCGCCGTCTTCAACAATCGCGAGCTCCGCCTGCTCGACCGCATTGTCGACCGCCACCGAATGCTCGCCCTTGAGGGCCTTCTCACACTCGGCGCTCATATGAAGTTCCAGATCAGCGCCTGGTCGCGGCAGCCTCACACCGATGTTCCGGATCGAGGCGCAGCGGTCCTGCATCCGATGGGTGTAAATCAGGTCCCGGTAATACACGTTGTGTACTCCAGCGATGTCGATGACCGAAAATCGGGCCCCAAGCATGGCTGCGATAAGCATCTGCGAATGACCGTTGGCAGTGCAGGCGATACCGTATCCGTGGCAAATCTCTCGCGCCTCGAGGTAGCCGGGCTCGCCGCCGCCGAGCAGCACGATGGCATCATACTGACCGCTCTTGCATGCATCGCGAACGTCTCCCAGCCGAGAGGCCGCAGCATAGGCAAACTCCTCGCGGGTTTCCACCGGCCAGTCGCCATAGAGCGGTTCGGCGCCCGGATGAAGATCCCAATCAACATCCTCGAGACAGGACTCCACCAACTCGTAATTCTTAAGCCGCTGCTCCTTTGGCAAGCCGATGGGAGCGCTGACGGTTTGATATCCCCACTTGCTATCGGGTGGCAGGCGATAGGGCGGCATCAACAGAAATCGGTAGCGGGACGCGCCAGATTTCTCTTCGCACCCTCGTTCGTCGGCCCTCATCGTGTCTTTGAGGTGCATTGCAATACCTCACTTGGCTGCAGATTCCTCGCTCATTGAAGTTATCACATCCAGCGATTTACGCTCTTCACAACCGCCGGAAGAGCGGATTTATCGGACCGACTTCGGCCCAGATTGTTGGATTCAGTCAAAAACTAGTTCATGACTGGCTTTCGGCCCACGGGGATGAGGGTTTACCGCAACGGCGTCTTCAACCAAATAGCCTGCGTTACCTCTTTAGGGAGTCACTGGACCTCTTTGGGGAGTCACCGGGGCAACGCACAATCTACGCCACGAATGAACCACGGGGGCACAATTGCTCTCATCGCAAACGATAGAGCGGAAGCAACGAAATTTTTGATAACGATCACAGTCCAATGTCAGTCTTGTTGGTCAGAGAGGTTTCAGCGTGACACGCCCCAATTCGGTCGTTCGAGCCACTGCATCGCATTAGAACCAGGAGGACCCCCCTACCGTGAGCCCATCAGAGATTGAAGC
>Ga0315339_1001957_pt1 | contig 16544 bp, 13 predicted proteins | sample ASW17metaG_FD_204514 | JGI IMG/M metagenome (GOLD analysis project Ga0315339, IMG submission 204514) | Ammonia-oxidizing marine archaeal communities from Pacific Ocean, United States - ASW #17 | ecosystem: Environmental > Aquatic > Marine > Oceanic | place: USA: California | collected 2016-12-05
CCAGTCGCCTGCGCCAGTACGCCCGGCAGTTTTGAGGCGATATAAAGCTGAAATAAGGACCAAGCGATGCACAATGCAAAGATCAGCTTTGTTGCGAATGGTCCTGCACTACGGGCACCGGTGTCGGCCTCTGCCACCATGTCTTCGGCGGATCTGGTTGCGGTCTCACTCATGGCCTGGCCCCGTACTTATAAAATTGTTTTGTCAGAGGCACCAACGCATCGGTGTGATGCGTTGGTGCGGTTTTTTCAGGTCACTTAAAGATGATGATTATTCCGTCAGGCCCAGTTCTTTGTAGGCTTTCATGGCACCGGGGTGGATTGGCGCGGACAGCCCGTCATTGATCATCTGCTGTGCATCCAGATTGGCGAATGCAGGGTGCAGATTGCGGAAGTCATCAAGGTTGGACATGACAGACTTGGCCACGATGTAGGCAACATCATCAGACACATTTGCCGAGGTCACGAAGGTTGCGCCAACGCCGAAGGTGGTCGTGTCGCCGTCATTGCCAGCATACATGCCGCCCGGAATAGTCGCGACGCGGTAGTAAGGATTGTCGGCAACCAGCTTTTCAATCGGCGCACCCGTGACAGAAACCAGTTTCACATCACAGGTCGTGGTGGCCTCTTTGATCGCAGCGGCGGGGTGACCGATGGTGTAGATCATTGCGTCGATATTATCGTCGCAAATCTGCTTGGCCATTTCCGACCCTTTGTATTCCGTCGCAAGCGCCAGATCGTCCATTGCAACGCCAAAGGCAGCCATGACGACCTCCATCGTGGCGCGCTGGCCGGAACCGGGGTTGCCAACGTTCACGCGCTTGCCGGCCAGTTCTTCGAATTTGGTGATACCGCTGTCGGCCCGCACCAGCAGCGTAAACGGCTCTGGGTGAACAGAGAACATGGCGCGGATTTCTGGGAACGGATTGTCGGCAAACTTGGATGTGCCGTTATAGGCATGGTGCTGCCAGTCAGACTGGGCCACGCCGAATTCCAATTCTCCGGCTTTGATCGTGTTGATGTTATAGACAGAGCCGCCGGTGCTTTCCACGGCGCAACGAATGCCGTGTTCCTTGCGGGACTTGTTTACCAGACGGCAAATCGCACCACCGGTCGGATAATAAACGCCGGTTACGCCGCCCGTACCGATAGAGATGAACTGTTGGTCCTGCGCCGAGGCGGCACCACCAAGCGCAATCACAGCCGCCGTCAGGACGCCGCCAAAGTGTTTCAGATGTTTCATGAATTTCTCCCGTTGTAGGCGCACATACCAGCACCAGTTATCGTGGGAGGGTCGTAAATGAGGCCGGGGATGTCAATGATGACGGGGATATTACCAAAAATTAACGCTATTTCTGGGCGTCCCAGTAGGCGTCGCTTTCAATCCAGAGCTTTTTTGGGACTTGATTCGCAGCCGTGGCGTCGCTCCGTATTCCCAAGTAGATTGACAAACTCTGGGTTTGGGTGCGTGATGAAAGTCACCTATCCCAACCTTGTTTCGGCCCCTTTAGACAGGTCCCCGCATGAGCCATGTTTTCCCCCGCCAGATCAACGCCCCCCCGGTCAAAGCCGTCGCAAGCGAAGGTTGCTATATCATTGACGACACTGGCAAACGCTATTTTGACGGCTCTGGCGGGGCGGCGGTGTCTTGCCTGGGGCATGGCGACCAACAGGTGATCACGGCGATCAAGGAGCAAACCGAAAAGCTGGCGTTTGCCCACACCGGCTTTTTCACCAGCGATCCGGCCGAAGATCTTGCCGATCTACTGATCAAACACGCACCATCTGGGCTGGACCGGGTCTATTTTGTTTCAGGTGGGTCAGAGGCGGTCGAGGCCGCGATCAAGCTTGCGCGGCAGTACCATATTGAAAACGGCCAACCGCAGCGCCGCCACCTAATTGCGCGGCGACAAAGCTATCACGGCAATACCCTTGGTGCCTTGGCTGTCGGTGGTAATCAGTGGCGAAGGTCGCAGTTTGAGCCGATCCTTATCGATGTCGCCCATATCCCGCCTTGTTATGGATATGTCGACCGACGCGATAACGAAACCGTCGAGGATTACGGTCAGAGGGCGGCGAACGCGCTAGAGGATGAAATTCTGCGCCTTGGGGCAGAGCAGGTCATGGCCTTTGTCGCGGAACCCGTCGTTGGCGCGACCATGGGGGCCGTTCCAGCGGTTGATGGCTATTTCAAACGCGTGCGCGAGATTTGCGACAAATATGGCGTTTTGCTGATTCTGGATGAGGTCATGTGCGGTATGGGCCGCACGGGGCATCTGTTTGCCTGCGAGGCTGACGGCATTGCGCCCGACATTCTGTGTATCGCCAAAGGGTTAGGCGCAGGCTACCAGCCGATTGGCGCGATGCTTTGTTCTAAGATGATTTACGATGTGATCGGCGCAGGGTCAGGGTTTTTCCAACACGGGCACACCTATATGGGGCATCCGGTTGCCTGTGCCGCCGGGCTGGCCGTTGTGAATGCGATCCTTGATCGTGGCTTGCTGGATGCGGTCAGCCAAAGGTCCGATCAGCTATTCTCAAACCTAAGGGACAGGTTCGCGCAGCATCCCCATATCGGCGACATTCGCGGGCGCGGCCTATTTGTTGGCATCGAATTTGTCGAGGATCGCGCAACCAAACACCCATTTGATCCGTCACTTAAACTCGCGGCCCAGATCAAACGCGCCGCTTTTGAGGCTGGGTTAATCTGTTACCCGATGAGCGGAACGCGCGACGGGCTACACGGCGATCACCTGCTGCTGGCCCCGCCGTTCATCATGAACGAGGCCCAAACGGTTGAACTGGTGGACAGGCTGGATCAGGCGCTTTCTTCGGTAAACCTCCTTGGGGCGGGATAACCCGCCGCCTTAGCTAGCCCGCAGCGCGCCCGGCATCCCTTTTGCCCGCCGCAGTCGTTTCTGCGCCGCAATGCGGAACGGCGCGTTCGGCGCGCCAAAGCCACGATAACCGGCACCACGCTGGACGATTTCGACGAACAGACCACCGGTGAAAACGCGGGAATAACATTGGAAAAACTCGCCCCCGGCATCGCGGTCATAAAGAACGTTGGCCGATTTCATCCGTTGTAATAGCCCGTCAGGCAAGTCGAACCGCGAGGCGAGATCGTCGTAGTAATTGGCCGAAATCGGCAAGGGTTCGAACCCTTTTCCTCCTAGCGTCTTTAAAGTCGCAAAGATATCGTCAGTGCCCAACGCAAGATGTTGGACCGACGCCCCGAAGGTATCCGCCAGAAACGACCCGGCAAGCGTGCGGTGGGTTTCGGCCCCGTTCAGTGTGACCCGCAGCGCGCCGTCGCGCGTTTCTACCACCTGACTGCGCACCAACCCATCGGGGTCAATCACATCGACCATCGGCGATTTCTGCATATCAAACAACGAGGTGTAGAACAGCGTCCAGCTGAGCATTTCATCATAGCTCATGGTTTGCGCAATGTGGTCGACACGGGTCAGGCCCGCATCCGCAGGCGGGGTGCTTGCGTTGAATTCGACCTGCCAAACCTGATCAAGGCCGCTTTTTTCATCGAAGAAATGCAAAACCGATCCAGACAGCCCACGAATGGCGGGTATATCCAACTCTCCGGGGCCACTGGGTTGCGAAAACGGCTCGGCACCAAGCGCGGTGGCGCGGGCAACTACGTCTTTCACGGAATCCACCTGAAGCCCGATGTCACAAACCGAGGTTCCGCGCGCATTCCAGGCATGAGCGGCGTGGCCGGTGGTTTCAGTGTTCAGCACGATGTTGATTTCGCCCTGCTGCCAAAGCGCGGCCGATTTGTTGCGATGTCGGCCCGCGCATTCAAACCCCAAGGTCTTCAGGAACGCCTCTAACTCGCCTGCCTCTGCATGGCGGGTGGCAAATTCGATGAAAGGCACGCCCAAAGCGGTTGCGCGCGCGGGCATCGGGGCCAGATCGATCGAAACATCAGGCTCGGCGCGGCGCACGTCATCCATCAGCGCAATCAGCGATCGGTGACCATCCTTGGCCAATCCCTTGGTATTGCCCCCCCGGAACTGGTCATTGAAAATCTCCAGGCTGATCGGGCCGGAATATCCTGTCGCTGTTACAGCGCGCATGAAGCTCGTCAAATCAAGATCACCCTCGCCGGGCATATTGCGGAAATGCCGCGACCAATACAGCAGGTCCATGTCAATCGCGGGGGCGTCGGCCAGTTGCACAAAGAAAATCTTGTCGCCGGGAATACGGCGGATCGTATCGGGGTCGATTTTGCGCGCAAGCGTGTGGAAACTATCAAGGATCAGCCCGATATTGGCATGATCAGCACGTCTCACGATTTCCCAGGCATCGCGGTGATCATCCACATGACGCCCCCACGCCAGAGCCTCATACCCGACGCGCAGACCGCGTTTTGCGGCCCGTTCGCCCAGCTCATTGAAATCCGCCGCCGCACGGTCAATGCCGCCGATGGCCTGCGGATGGGTGGACGAGCAGATCAAAACTAGATCAGTGCCAAGCTCCTGCATGACGTCAAATTTACGCTCTGCCCGGTCAAAGGCTTTGCTGCGCGCCGGTTCCGGCAGACCCTCAAAGTCGCGAAACGGTTGGAACAGGGTGATCTCCAGCCCGTGGTCACGCACCATGCGGCCAACGTCGCGCGGGCTGCCATCATGGGCGATGAAATCCTGTTCAAAAATCTCAATCCCGTCGTACCCAGCCTCGGCAATTGCCGTCAGCTTTTCCGTCAGATTGCCAGAGATCGACACCGTCGCGATGGAGGTTTTCATAAGAGGTCTCCTAATGCCAAAAGATCCTGACGCAGCGCGGTTTGGTCCAGGTCCATGTCTGCAAATAGCCGCCAAGCGTGAACGCCCTGATAAAAGAACAGCTCCCACCCGGAAATAATGTCCAGACCCTCGGCTGCTGCATCGACCAAAAACGGCGTGTCCGTGGGCGTATACACCGCATCAAAGGCCCATTTTGCGCCCGACATGGCGGTGCGTGGCAGGGGTGTGCCGCCAATGCCGACCATGCCAACCGGCGTGCAATTGACCACCCCAGTGGCCCCGGCGGCGGCCTTTTCAGCGTCAATCCAGATGCTGATTTTCATGTTGGGCGAGAGCGACTGCAACGCCTCTGCCAAGGCCTCTGCCTTGGCGGGGTCACGGTCGACCAACCGCAATTCGGTTGTGCCAAGCACGGACAGGCCAAACGCCACGGCACGCCCAACGCCCCCTGCCCCGATCATAGTCACGATGCCCGCCGGATCGTCATTACGGGTGGCACGGTAGGCGGCGATGAAACCGGTATAATCCGTGCTATAGCCGTGCGGCCCGTCAGCGTCGAAGATCACGGTATTGACCGTTCCCATGGCCTTCAAAACCGGGTCGTCGATGACCACCATCTGTGACACCCGCTCTTTGTATGGATAAGTCACGTTGATGCCGCGATAGCCCTGCGCTTTGCAGTCGGCAAACACGCCGGCGAACTCTGTTGCCAAATCCTTGGGCACCAGCCGATCATAACGGACATCGACGCCATTTTGCTGACCGGCCAGCCGATGCAAATTAGGCGAGCGTGATTGAACGATGTTGTCGCCGATCAGGCCTAGTTTCAGGGTCATTCCTCCGCCCCTTTGGTTGAACGAGACAGCCGCGCCTTGGCCCAGGCCCATACCGGTGTTTGGGATACAAAGATCAGGATGACAGCCAGCAAAAGCACCGCGGAAAGCGGGCTGCTAAAGACGCCTTCAAAGAACCGGCCAAGGTCTTCGCGTTCCGAAATGATGGCGCGTCGCCAGTTATCATCCAGCAGTCGTGACAGGATCACGCCCAAAATCACTGGCCCCAGCGGATAGCCATAGTGGCGCATGAAATAGCCGAAAACGCCGAATCCAAGCATCCAATAGACATCGGTGATAGAGTTATTGACAGCATAGGCCCCGACGATACTAAGCAACAGGATCAGTGGGATCAGCACCGCGCGCGGCATCTCGACGATCTTGGTAAACAACCGGATTCCGGTCAAACCAAAGAACAACATAAAGAAGTTCGCGGCCACCAAGGCCCCAACGATGAACCAGAACATATCTGGCTGGTCGATCATCAGCATTGGCCCCGGGTTCAGCCCGTGAATGAACAGCGCCCCGATCATGATCGCGGTCACCGCGTCGCCGGGGATGCCCAGCGTCATCATCGGAATGAACGCACCGCCGACCGCCGCGTTATTGGCGGTTTCCGGCGCAACCAGGCCTTCCATGGCACCATCGCCGAACTCTCGATCCGGGTTCTTGGTGACGCGTTTGGCGTGGTCATAGGCCATCAACGCGGCGATATCGCCGCCGGTGCCCGGCAAGGCCCCGATGGTGACGCCAATGGTCGAGGTTTGCAGGCTAAGCGGCAGGTGTTTCTTTACGGTGGCCAGCGACGGAATGACTCGGCTGATCTTTTGGCGCACCGCGTCCTTGTTCACGTGGTGCAGCTGCAACAAAGCCTCTGACACGCCGAACATGCCGATCATGACGGCGATAAAGGAAATGCCGCCTTCGAGAATGCGGAAATCAAAGGTGAAGCGTTCGGCAAAGGTCAGCGGGTCACGGCCCACGGCCCCAACCGCGATGCCCAGCGCCCCGGCGAAGATACCTTTGACAAGGCTACCCTGCGACAGCGACCCGACCAATAGGATGCCAAGCACCGCCAGCAGCATGTAGTCGCGTGGCTGGAACCGGAGCGCAAAGTCAGACACCAGCGGCGCGGCCAAAGCCAGAACGCCGATGCCAATGAAGCCGCCGATAAACGACATCACAGTGGTGACGCCAATCGCCGTCCCAGCCTCGCCGCGTTTCGCCATTGGGTAGCCGTCCAGCGCAGTGGCAATGGCCGAGGGCGCACCGGGAATGTTCAGCAAAATCGCTGTGCGCGACCCGCCGTATACTCCACCCATGTAGATGCCGATCATCAGCGAAATCGCAGGGTAGACATCCCATGAAAAAGTGAAGGAAATCAGGATGGAAACGGCCATCGTGACCGACAGGCCGGGGATAGCCCCAACATAAACGCCAGCGAAGGTGCCGACCGCAACCAGCAGCAAAAGCTGTGGTTGGGCAAAGACCGTCAGAAAATCATACAAGGATTCCATTACGCGCCCTCACCGTTGATCAGGTTACGGAAAAATTGGATGAATTCAGCCTCTGGCACGATTCCGGATGGCATCAGAACCGTGAACACGATGCGGAAGATCAGCCAGATAACGAAAAGGCTGCCAAGTGAGACGAATAACGTCCAACCCCAGTTCCGTTTCGCCAACAGCTTTATACCGGTGATCAGGAACAAGGCAGAGGTTGGCAGAAAACCAAGCGGTTTCAGCAGGATGCCGTAGGCGACTAGTAACGCCGCAAAGATCACGACCTTCACCGGCAAGATATCCCGCGCCAGCGTTTCGGTAACGTCCATGGGCAACCGTATTGTTTTCACCACAACCACCGCTGCGGCCATCACCATGACTGCTGATGTCGCCATCGGGATCGCGCCTGGCGACGAAAGCGCCTCAAACCCGGCGATGCCATAGGCGCTCCACAACAAGCCTAGGCTTGAGGCTAACAAAAACACACCAAAGACCAATTCGCCCGGCCTGCGGGTAACGTCACTTGCGCCCGGCGTGGCGTCGGACGTTCCGTCATGATGTTCCGGCTCGATATGTTGCATTTGATTAATTCCTGATGCGACGATTGGCGAAGACCAAACCAAAAACGCCGCCCTTCACAAGGGAAGAGCGGCGCAAGAGTGTCTTGGGCAGCGCGAAAACGCTGCCCGTCAAGCCATCACTCGCCGGGGCGCGCGATACCGAACTCTTCTGGTGATGCTTTGGTCAGGCCAGCGTCTTGCAACAGCCAAGCGGTGCCCTGCTGCCATTTGCTCAGAAACGCAGTCGCCTCATCACCGGTGATGCCCATCAGGGTAAAACCACGGCCTTCCATCAGTTCGATGAACTCTGGGTTTTGCGCGCCTTCAGCATAGGCGGCACCCAGTTTGGCGGTCACATCGGCAGGTGTTCCAACCGGAACAAACACACCAAAGAACGGGCCCCATGGCAGATATGTCTCATAGGCCGCGTTGGCCGAGGTCACTGCGGGAACACCCGGCAGTTTGTCGTTCTCTGCGGTATCAAAGACGGCGATCGCCTTCATGTTGCCAGCGCGGATGCCTTCGATTGCGGCCCCCAGAACGGCAGGCATCACGTCGATTGCGCCACCCTGCAGACCTGTCAGCGCAGGGCCGTCGCCATCATAAGGCACGGCAATCACGTCCAGCTCGCCCTCTACCGTGTTGATCATCGCGGTGATCACCGAAGGCAGCCCGCCGGGACCTGTCGCGCCAAAGCGTACTTCGCCGGGATTGGCGCGAATATAGGCCATCATGCCCGCATAATCATCAAACGGCGCGTCATTGTTGGCCACCAGCATCGGCGTGCCACGGGCCAGAATGTTGATCGGGATAAAGTCGTTATAGTCCTTATCGCCCAGCCCCATGATCTTATAGAGCATTGGGTTTTCGGCACCCATCAACACGGTATAACCATCAGCAGCGCTGTCAGCGACATGGTTCAGAGCAATCGCACCAACCGCGCCGGTCATGTTCTGCATGACAACCGTACCACCCAGCGCAGCCTCGGCGTGGGGCGTTACCGACCGCATCACAGTGTCGGTCGAGCCACCGGCACCCCATTGGATGATGCCCTGAATCTCTTTGTTGGGGTAATCGGCAGCAACCGCGCCAGTTACGCCCAGAACCAATGCCGATACGGCACCAAGAATTACTCGTTTCATAGTTGTTCCTCCCTAGATGAAACCCGGATGACTAATCAGAGCACACCCGTTGGCAGTGCTTTTGGGGTTTCTTGGCCGTAACGTCAAATACCAAAAACACGACCACCATAACGTTAGGTTAATCTAGGCTTCGTTCGCCCAATACCCGCGCGCGTCCGAAAGCTCCTGCCGGAACTGCCGAATGCTGAACTCGGCAAAATTGGATAGGACGCGGTCCTTTTTTGTAGAAACATAAATAGCCACGTCAGCCTGTTCGACGATCGGACGGCGCACCAGACCCGGCATATACACCTCTGACACGGAAAATTCGTCAATCAGCGCAACGCCCAGACCATGACGCACCAGACTGACCAAGGTCTGGGCAAACCGCCCACGCATTGCGTGTCTTATTTCGATGCCTGCATCCTTGAAGGGCTGGGCAAGGATCGCACCATAAGGATCGGTTGGATCAACACCAATAAGTTCCTCTTTGGCCAGATCATGCACACTGACCTGCGGCTGGCTGGCCAATCTATGACCTTCAGGCAAGATCGCCACCACTGCGCCTCTGGCCAGTTCGATGTTGTTGATGCCGGGGTTCTGCACCGGGGAACTCATGATGACAAATTCACCGCGTTCCAACAGCAGGTAATCGGTCGTTTCCTCGATCTTCAGGATGTTGAGGTCGATATAAAGATCAGGATAACGCTGCCGAATGGTGCGGATCGCCCGCGCGGCAATGAATTGCGCCACCGACGCTGCCGACGCAAAGGCCAGCCGTACGTCTTCGCCCTTTTGCAAGGACGTAAGCGCGGTTTGCAGGTTCTCAACGCCCTTATAAACCTCGCGGATTTGGTCAAATACCGGCCCGGCCTCGACCGACGGCACAAACAACCCGGCACGTCGTTCAAACAACCGAATGCCCAGTGATTCCTCTGTGTGTTTGATCAACCGACTGATCCCCGGAGCAGAGACATTCAGATGTTCGGCAGCCCCTGCAATCGTGCCACGGATCATGACGGCGCGGATGACCTCTACCTGTCTCAGGGTGATTTCATGCATCGCGGATCTTCCAAACTCAAATTAACACCATGTTCCGGTGGTCGCTAAAAACATAATTGACGTTAATCCGCGACATGCGAAAACTCCATGAAAATTCTGGGGAATTTATGACTGAAACAACCGATCTTATCGTCATCGGCTCTGGTGCGGCCGGGCTGTCGGCGGCTGTAACGGCTGCGTTTCATAGGCTTACGGTCGTGGTTCTGGAAAAGGCAGGGGTGCTTGGCGGCACGACCGCATGGTCGGGCGGCTGGATTTGGGCACCCTGCAATCCCGTAGTGCAGCGTGGTGGGATTGTCGAAGATAGCGCAAGTCCGCGTCAGTATCTTCAGGCGGTGCTTGGCGACAGTTTTGACGCCGACCGCGTTGGTGCCTTCCTGACCGCTGCGCCCGAAATGGTCGGGTTCTTTGAGGAAAACACAGAACTGAAATTTGAAGGCGGCCTTGGCATACCTGACACCTATGGCGATCTGCCCGGGGCGGGAACCGGTGGGCGGTCTATTATTGCGCAGCCGTTTGATGGCCGGAACCTTGGCAAGTCGATCAAGCTGCTGCGCAAGCCGCTTCGCGAAACCAGCTTTTTCGGAATGACCATTCAGGCCGGGCCGGACTTGCGCGCCTTTATGACGTTGACACGTTCCATGTCGGCATTTGCCTACGCGACCAAGCGCATTTTGCGACATGTTCGTGATCTTTCATTTCATCGTCGCGGTATGGATTTGCGCAACGGCAATGCCCTGATCGCGCGTCTTTTTCGGTCGGCCCTGGATCTGTCGGTTGATCTGCGGACAGGCACCGTAGTGTCAGAACTGTTGTTGGACGACGGTCGTGTAAATGGCGTACGGCTGGCTGGCGGCGAGGTGCTTTTTGCCCGCAAAGGTATCGTTCTGGCGGCTGGCGGCTATTCGCATGACAAGGTGCGGCGCGCCAAAACGTTTCCACGCAATAAGGAACACATCCCGCTTGCGGTGCCCACTACAACAGGCGATGGCGCGCGGCTGGCCGAAGCCGCAGGGGCCGTCATTCAGGATACGAAACACCCCGCCGCCTATTGCCCGGTTTCAAACGTCCGCTGGCCTGATGGCCGGATCGCGCAGTTCCCGCATATCATCGAGCGTGGCAAGCCCGGCGTCATCGGCGTGCTGTCGACCGGGCGGCGGTTTTGCAATGAGGGCTTGGGGTATCACGATTATGTCACGGCCATGTTGGACGCGATCCCAGAGGCAGAGCCCGCGCGTTCTTGGTTGGTCTGTGATCACCGTTTTCTGCGCCGCTATGGCCTAGGCGTCGTGCGGCCGACGCCGGTGCCGTGGCGACAATGGCTGCACCGTGGATACCTGAAATCTGGCAAGACGATCACGGAACTGGCGCAGGCCTGTGGGATTGATCCAAATGGGCTAAACGAGACGGTCGATGACTGTAATAGCCACGCAAAGCAGGGCGTTGACCCGGCATTTGGTCGTGGGACCACGCCCTATATGCGTCTGCAAGGCGATCCCGAACAGCAGCCAAACCCCTGCATCGCTCCGATCCTTAAGCCCCCGTTTTTCGCGGTAGAGGTGGTGCCCGGCAGTTTCGGCACCTTCGCCGGAATAGCGACTGACGGACAGGCGCGCGTTCTGGACGCGACCGGCCAAACCATCAACGGCCTCTACGCCGCCGGAACCGATGCCGCGAGCGTGTTTGGCGGGTTTTACCCCGCGGGCGGCATAAACCTAGGCCCGGCGCTGACGTTCGGATACGTCGCTGGGCGGCATGTAGCAGGAACTGACTGATGAGAATCCTATCGCTCGCCCATCTGACCGCAATTGACCTGCCACCAGATGACCTGATCGAAGCCGCAGCAGCTGCCGGATTTGACGCTGTCGGTCTGCGCCTTTTGCGAGTGACCAATGACAGTCCCGGCTATCCGTTGACAGAAGGCACAGAGCTGATGCGCCGCACGCAAGCCGCGTTGAGCAACACAGGTCTGGTCATCTCGGACATCGAATTCATCAAGATCACACGGGAAATTGACATTTCCACGCTACTCCCGATGCTCGACGCTGGGGCTAGTCTCGGCGCGAAGCACGTCATAACGGCACCATACGACGATGACCTTACCCGGTTGGCCGACACGCTTGGCCTGTTGTCCGAAGCGTCGCAAGAGCGCGGCATCAAGACCGTGCTGGAGTTTTTCCCCTGGACGCCGGTTCCAGACCTTTCGAGCTGTTGGGGCGTAGTCCAATCCGCTGGCAATGACGTTGGTGTCTTGGTGGATGCGTTGCATTTTGATCGCTCGGGGTCGTCACACGAACTGCTGGCCAGTATACCCAAAGACCGCCTGCCATTCGCACATATTTGCGATGCGACGGTGCTTGCTGAATACACGGATGAACAGCTTATTCACACCGCCAGAGACCATCGTCTTATCCCCGGTGCCGGAGAGATTGATCTGGTCAGTTTCCTTACCGCATTGCCCAAGGAAACACCGCTGGGAATCGAGGTCCCGATGCCAAAGAGCGACACGCAGCAAACAACAACAGAACGCCTTGCCATACTCCGCAACGCCGCAGTCTCAATCGTCGAACGCGCTGGAGCGAATATTAGGGCCTGCGTCCTAAACCCATAACTGGCGCGAATATTCGTGTTGTTTCCGAAGATCTGTTGGAGGCCCGCTTTAGGAGTGTTTTCAGCCGGTTTGGTTGATGTCGCGCCCATCGGCAGAAACTTGTACCGTGCGACAGCGCGACCCGGCACCCTCCGGTTAACCCTGAACAGATGACCCGCGTGTTCTTGATAGCTATTGCGCAGTCACTCCACCCGAGCGGCGGCCTTGACAGGAGAGCGATCTTTTTCGCCAATTGTTTAGGACAATTCTGACCCTCTGCATTACCAGAGGATCTGGGCAGCTGTGACGCATTTTCCCCTCGCAACCGTTCTGCGGCTTGGATATTGGCCTACCCGGGAGCTTCCACGCAGTTTGGTGGTTAGCATAGACAACATCGCTTGGCAGCGTTCCACCGCGGCTGTACTGAAGATGCTTGTCACAACCATTTCGACAAGTGCCAGACGGGATGGCCTGGACAGCGGTGTTTGATCGCAACCACCTTGCCTTGCAATCACCAGAAGAACCAAAGCAAGTAACGTTGGCTACGCAGGCAAGCTGCCTCAGGCGACCCTGACTAAATGGTTGTCCCACGTCCAATCATCCGTGACCGGAATCCGTTCCAGCGCCCCTTGCGACCTTAGGGCGATGCCACCCTTGCAAGTGATCAGCAATCCGTCAGAAGCCTTTGCTACGCCGCTCGGCTGATCCAGAATTTCCTGGCCAGTTGGGTGCCCACCTGCATCAAAGAACAAGACCTGGTTGCCCTTTGGGCCTGTCACCGCAAACTCGGACCCATCGGGCGAGATTGCGATTGATCCAGCGTAATGCTTCATTCCGGCATCCTTCGGATGGTAAGACAACTCGGGCGCGGTGCTCGGCGAAAACGACGCGACCAAGGGGGCAGCGACGGTTGGCGACCCCTGCCATTGCAACGCGGCGATCACCCGACCTTTTTGATCGGCATCGATGTGGCGCACTGAATTTTGGCGCATGTCGCCTGTCAAAGGTGACGTAGAAAGGACTTCGCCAGTCTGACTGACAATGCTTAGGCTCGTCTGCATTGTTGGAAGATTAAGCTTGGCACGTGCGAAATCGGGATGTGTCTGAATTCCGCCATTGGCCACGGCAAAAGTACCGTTGGGTAACCGAAGTATCTCATGTGGGCCGATGCCGCCCGAGGCGAATTCGCCCACGCGGGCGTACCCCCGGCTGGCATCCCAAACCCCGCATCGCCCGTCCGGAATGTCATAGGCGTTCTCGGTTGTCAGCAGATACTGGCCATCCGCAGTAAAGGCACCGTGGCCATAAAAATGCCGCCCTGCCGGGGCCTCTAGTCGCCGGATTTCCTGCCCGTTGGCACAATCCAGTACCATGGCAAAACGGCCGGGCCGACGGGCAAATGCAACCGCCTCGGCTCGTTCGGGGTGGCTGGCAGCGGCGTGGCCACGTCCGGGAATAGGGAACGAAAAACAGACCTCGCCCGTCAGGGACAGACCAATCAACCAGGTTGAATTATCAGGTCGGTTTCCGGCGGTGATGAACATGGGCGCGTTGATGTCGGCCCATACGGGTGACAGCGTTGCCGCCAGGCCAGAGCCGAGCCCGGCACCTGCCGCCATCAGGAAACGACGTCGGCGCATTATCAATCTCCGTCAGCGGCGGAAAACCCGGTTTCAACGCCCAGCCCCGGCCCGATATCTTCATCAAATTGCAGCTGCAGATACCGCACTTTGGTCTGCGCGGCCTCGACCCGGATGCGCATTTGCGGCTGTTGAACCGCCTGATCCAAAGGGGCCGCGATGAGGTCGATGCGTTTGTGCGTATCGGCGATGACCTTTCGCACCCAGCTCATACTGGGGTTAAATACGGCAGGGCCGAACCCGCGGTGCAATAGGGTTTCGATGCCATCAAGTTGTGCATGGATGATATCAAGGCTCAGGCCCGAACGCCAAGCCTCTGCGCGTTTTGGAAACGGACGATCAAAGCTGCCCAGCGGGCGACCAAGACGGGTATCGGCGATACGGGTCAGGCCAAAATCGATTGCCGTATACAGCACTTTGGTGAATTCTACTTCTGTCAGATAGACCGGATTGTCTGGCCCGGCGTTGCGCGCCAGATCCGCCCAGCCGCCTTCGTCGAACCAATCCAAAAGCAACTGCTCCGCGACGGCGTTCATGTGCCCTGAGATGCCGACAATTGCCGGGCATTCCTTGATGTCAGTGAACATCAGCATTTCAATGGCCGGAAACCCCTGCGCGGCAGCAGACCCGGCGGCGACGGTTTGCGGATCACTTTGGCGTTCGGGCGGCAACGAAAGCAAGTTCCGCAACCCACGCCCGACAAAGCCTTTCTTGTCGGGCCAAAAATTGATGCTTAGCACTGCGCCGCTCTGTTCAATCGGACCGAACTGATACGAATCCAGTGGGGCCCAGGCCAGCCAGGTGTCCTTGAACGCGACCAGATATTCATCGCGCGACAGGCTGCCATCACAATAGTCCGTTGAGGCTGTCTGCAAGACCTTGGTCGCGTCGCGAAAGACAGAAAACTGCGCCTCTAGTACCTTAAGGGCACGTTCGCGCAGGGCACCGTGGTCAGTCTCTTGTGCCGATGCTGATGTTGCCAAAAGGCAGGCGGCAAGAATGGCCACGGCAAATCGTTTCATCATGTCAAAGCGACTCCAGGAAGGTGATCAGCGCGGTGCGATCCGAGGTGTCCATTTCGACAACGGACTCTCGCGCCATTTCGGCTTCTCCGCCGTGCCACAATATAGCCTCCAGCAGGGATCGCGCGCGACCGTCATGCAAGAAATAGCTGTGCCCACTGACGGTTTCGGTCATGCCGACACCCCACAAGGGCGGCGTGCGCCACTCCTGACCATCGGCCTGCCATTCCGGACGACTATCCGCCAGGCCTTCGCCCATGTCATGCAGCAGCATGTCGGTATAGGGCCAAATCAGTTGAAAACTTTGCTCTGACCGGTCTTGCAGCCGGTGCGTAACGTATTTCGGCGTGTGACAGGACGTGCAACCAACGGAATAGAACAGCTCTTTACCGCGCAGCACGGTCGGGTCGTCGATCTGGCGGCGTTCTGGAACGGCCAGATTGCGGCTGTAAAATGTCACCAAATCCATGACGGTTTCAGAAACTTCAAGGTCGCCATCCTTGGCAGAATTGCCATTGGGCGCGGCCTGACAGTCAAGCTGCAGCGCGGTGCATTCACCGGCACCGTTGGGATGCAGCGGGTTGGACAGCCCCATGTCACCGGCAAAAGCCCCCATGGATTGCGCGCGGATCGTTGGCGCGCCCGCCTTCAGGCCAAAGCGGCCCAGCATCCATTGATCAAACTCGCCGGACCAAACGATATTTGGCCGGCCGGAAATGCCGTCACCGTCCAGATCGTCGGGGTCAGCATTCGCCAGAATATCAGCTTCTGGCACGGCCTCCAGCAGGCCCAGGCCAATCATCTGCGGGGCGATGCGCGGCGACAGCATCGCCTGCGGATGCAACGGACCATAGCCCATGTCAGCGACCGAATAGCTTGGCCGACGCAGCTCTACGACTGTACCATCGCCCAGTTCGACCGGCTCTGGCGTGTATTCAATGACCATCCGGGACTCTGCATTGATCCCTGCGATGGATTTGTCTTGCAGTTGGGTGCCGTACACCGGGTCTGGCGCATTGGCGAGGTATTGCAACGTCTCTGCGTCCAGTTCGGACGCATCAGCGGGAATCGACACCCGCAGGAACATCGACACGCCCGTGTCTTCGGCGTTTTCCGGCGGATGACCACGCCCGTCTTTGATATGACAGCTTTGGCAGCCGCGCGCGTTGAACAGCGGCCCCAGCCCGTCGCTAGAAGTGGTAGAGGCTGGAGCAGTCACCCAAAGGCGCTTGAAGAACCCGTTGCCGACCTTGAAATCGAGTTCGTCCTCAAAGGAAAGGTTCGCCGACGAAAAGGAAAACGCATTGCGGGACAAAATTCCAAATTTTGTGGCTTGACCGGCGGGGTGAGTCTCAAACTTTTCGGGGTGGGCAAAGTCGTCTCCAGGTGTGGTGACAGCAGCGATGCGCGCCGTCTCAGCCTCATTGCGGGCGACGATGTTCAGATGCGGTT
>Ga0315339_1001959_pt1 | contig 16534 bp, 17 predicted proteins | sample ASW17metaG_FD_204514 | JGI IMG/M metagenome (GOLD analysis project Ga0315339, IMG submission 204514) | Ammonia-oxidizing marine archaeal communities from Pacific Ocean, United States - ASW #17 | ecosystem: Environmental > Aquatic > Marine > Oceanic | place: USA: California | collected 2016-12-05
CAGGGAATGACGTGGACAGGCACCTCTGCTAAATGATCGGATAAATACTGTGCCGAATCAAATACACGTATATCTTGCGTGGCACCGGCGGCCTTTGCTTCCTGGTAGCTATTTTCCAGATAGGGGTCCGCACCTCTGCGATAAATGTCTGCAAGAGTTTTACGTGTATTAGCATCTGTCACGACTATCCAACGCCAACCCTGTTTGTTGGCTCCGCTCGGTGCTTGCAGCGCAAGCTCCAGACATTCACGGATAATTTCATCTGGCACTGGCCGTTCTAAATCGAGGCGCTTGCGCACGGCGCGTGTCGTGGTGAGAAGGGCGTCGGTGACCGTCAAATCAAAAACGCTCATTAGATATTCCTTATCAAAATAACCTCATGCAGAATAGAACACTAGCGCACTTGCGTACACATCTAGCGAATTGGAGTGGGTATTAGCACCGCACCATGGTGTGCTGCGCCCGATTGCGCCAGGGCGGTTGGGTCGTAGTCGACCCATTAATGTAGAGACCACCCGTTGATTACGAAATTTTTTGGCCACCGTCATAAGCTACTCGGTCAGCCAGGCAAAAACTAGATAGGCCTGCTCGGAGACTTCATCGATGGGCAAATACTCCGTTTTCATACCGAGTGGTGCCATATTTATGATATTTTCTTCTAATTATGAGTTGCCAGCTTGCCAAAAGGTCTGTGATCAGCGCCATGATATAATGAGGCGAATTTCTTAGTTTATTAGGCAAGGTTGCCAAACTATTACTCAAGATCATTAAGCAGTGATGAGCACTCGGTCATTTTTATCATTTGGCTTGGCCCTAACTAATTGAGCCAAAAGCATACACACCTTTTTTCTTTCGCTTGTCCAAGCAGATGATTATGATCCATGCCGCACTTGAACCCCGCCTTCACCGATCAACCCAATAATCGATTTTTTAACAAGGAGACGAAATGAGTTCGAAGACCACTGCCACGAAGGAGAACGCCCTCAGTAAGCAGGAGATCAACGAGCGGCTCGGCGCAACGGCTCTCGCGCGAATGGCGACTTACCGGCCGGATGGGATGATTCATTTGACGCCCATTTGGTACCATTGGAACGGTGAAGTTTTTCGTCTCACCATGGGTGCAGGGCGTATTCACCTAAAAAATCTGGCTGCTGACAAGCGCGTCTCTATTCTTATTGACGAAGATCCGCGCCTTGAAAAAGGCATAGCAGCCGGCGCCTGGGCGATCATGTGTCGCGGCAATGCCGAGCTTTCCCAGGATGAAGAATTGGTTCGTGAAGTGACACATGCGGTTCTTGGCATGGCCCTCGGCAAAGAAGACGCTGATTCCTACACCGAGCCGGTCATGGCGGAAGGTCGCACAATTCTTACCATAACGCCGCAGGACTGGACTACCTGGGATTACAATAAGGGCGGCGAATAGGAATCGTCACAGAGTTCGTGGCGCCTTCGCTGCTAGCCTTTAAAAGAGTTGTCTTGCTGTTGAGACATGCTGCGAACTATTGACGCGTAAGATTTTGGGATAGAGAGAGTTACAATGAAAGCGCAAATTATTCGCTCTTTTGGCGGTCCGGAGCTATTTGAAGAAGCCATGTTGCCGGACCCTGAGGCTGCTGCCGGCGAGGTACTGGTGCGGGTTTGTGCCTCCAGCGTTAATCCGGTGGATTATAAAGTACGTACCGCAGGGCCGGAGGGCATTGCGCCGGCGCTGCCGGCTGTGCTCGGCTGTGATATTGCCGGGGAAGTGATCGCGCTTGGAGAGGATGTTAGCGATTTCAAGATTGGCGATGCAGTCTATGGCTGCGCCGGTGGCGTTACCGGCATGCCTGGCGCCTATGCGGAGCTATTCGCTGCCGATGCGCGTTTATTGGCGCTAAAACCCAAATCTCTCGACATGCGTCAGGCGGCGGCATTGCCTCTAGTTACGATCACCGCGTGGGAAGGCTTGTTTGACCGGGCCAACCTTCAGGCCGGTCAGAGCGTGTTAGTGCATGGTGGTGCAGGCGGCGTGGGTCATGCGGCTATTCAGCTTGCCAAGGCGCGCGGCGCCAAGGTCTATGCCACTGTTTCCTCCGCAGCAAAGGGTAAAATTGCCTGTAAACTCGGTGCTGATGAGACGATTAATTACCGCGAGGAAACAGTTGAGAAATATGTCGCGCGCCTGACTGATGGCGAGGGCTTTGACCTGATTTATGACGCCACCGGTGGTGATCAACTTGAGCTTTCCTTCGAGGCAGCAAAAATCAGTGGCCAGGTCGTCACTATCGTCTCGCAGTTTACCTCCGATCTTACCCTGATGCATATTAAAGGGCTCAGCCTGCATGTGGTGTTCATGCTGATTCCGATGTTGCATGGCATGGCGAGAGAAACCCATGGCAAGCTTTTGAGCGAGGCTGCTAAGATGGCTGAGGCGGGTATGTTCATCCCACTGTTGGATCAACGGCGCTTCTCTCTCTCCGAAATCGGCGATGCCCACCGTCATCTCGAATCTGGTAAGGCGGTCGGCAAAGTGGTGATCGACATCGCTACTAAGTAGTCGAAATTTGTCTCGGGCTTAAAGGAGCTAGAGAAAATTCTAAGCTGGTGGAACGACCTGAGATTACGTTTTATTTCAATATCAAAGAGCTAGAGTGTTTTGCGTAACCGCATGCGAGCATGACGTGCCTCTCTGCAGGGAGTGCTGCTAGAGGCACGTCATCGTATTGGAAATTTGGCGCTGGTGCCTGCCGGATCGAGCAGACATAATTCGCGCGCCTCATGCATTTAAATTTTTTCAAAGCACCTGTCTCCAGCCCCCTGTTGCGCATTGAAGTACTCTATAGGCATCATCGCATACGCTATACTCGCGGGCCAGGTATCTGATGGCGGGCGGTTCTGTTTTTTGGGGTGCGAGTGCTGCGATATCGTGGGGTTTTGCTGATTTTTTGGCCCGTTTCACTGGGCGGTCGGTGGGTGTGGCCGCTTCGTTTCTCGTGGTTTCTTTGGTTGGGCTGGGCGCGTTGCTACTCTTCATGTGGCTGCGTGGTGATAGCATGCTGTGGCACAATCCAGATGGCCTGTTGCTTACGGGCCTTGGATTGTTGGCCGCCGCTGGTGTGTCCAGCGCGGTGGCAACAATTCTTCTTTATGAAGCTTTAGCCACGGGGCCGGTTTCGCTTGCCTCTACCGTTGTCTCTAGCTATCCGGCTTTTGCCGTGCCAATTTCCATTGCTCTCGGCGCCCGGCCTGAAGCGTTGCACTGGGTTGCCATACTTGTGACCATGGTTGGTATTTGTGTGGTTGCGCGCGCCGTATTTTCAAATCGTGGTTGGCAAGGCCAGTATAAGCGCGCGGTGATTCGTCGCTCAATATTGGTGTCATTTTTTGGCGCCCTGTTTTTTGCCCTCGCCTTGATCAGCGCTAATTTGGCGATTGATATTTATGGTCCGTGGCAGAGTATGGTCGGCGTGCGAATTGTGGGCGGTGTTCTATTTGTCCTGTGGTTCCTAATGCGCCGCGAGGCGCCACGTTTCCCTGCGCGCCTGTGGCCGCTTTTGTTCGCTCTCAGTTTGCTTGATACCATGGGCTATCTCGGCGTTTATCTTGGCTTTGGCTATGTGAACGGTGAGTTCGCCATTGTCGCCAGTTCTGCCTATTCGGTGGTTACGGTAGTGCTCGCGAGAATATTTTTAAAAGAGCCGGTTGGCTTACTGCAGTCGGGGGGGTTGCCCTTGTGGTTGGCGGCATCGCTCTATTGGCCGGGGTATAACTGAGCCCCCCAAGAGGTCGCGCGGGTCACGCCCACGCGTTTAGAGCCTACAGCAGATAGTCGTAAATACCGATTATAAACCCCCAGAAAAGCCGCGCCGCTCTATGGTGTTGCTGGTCATTTCAATGTGGATCTGTCGAGCGTGGCCAATTAGTTTACCGCGACAGGCATTTATAGTCAGTATATCCTCCTCGTTTCTTCTGACCTTACTACTTTGCTAATGACGTGCGCTATCGTCGGAATTTATCCGGCACATCGGCGAATTTTGACCGGCGGTCTTTGATCGACAGGGCCTTTTCGCCATACGCTAGGTGCAAGGTTGACGTATAGTTGTAGCTTTCGATTTGGTCTGCCTCCTGCTGGGGGCAGCGGAGCTTAACACCTTACCCTCGCGCCCATCGCCGCCAAGCTGTATAATGCCCAAAATAATCGAATAGGAAGAAAATTCATGACTGATTACCGTGAACGGCAGGTGGTAGCGCCGGCCATGTTGGAGGGCGCGGGGGTTATGGCGGCAGGTATATTCGATCATGTGATGTCGACGCGAAAGCTAGGCTGGTTGCCCAATATGTTTGCCGTCATGGGTAAGAGCCCGAAGGCACTCGAATCAGTTGCCTCGGTGGGCGAGCATGTCCGCTTTCATTCGGCCCTAGACGAAAATTTGCGCGAGATGATAATCTGCGAGGTTTCGGCCATCCTCGGCAATAAATATGAGTGGTGTCATCATATCCACAAGGTGCCAGAGCGCTTGCGGCCGCTGATCGGCACTACGGCGATTGAAGACGAGCCGGCGCCGGTAGGGCCAACGCTGCGTTTTGCCCGTCTGCTTGCTGCCGGTGAGACGGTCTCGGATGAGCTGGTTAATTCTCTTAAAGAGACTATGGGCGAGGACGGTCTGATCGATCTCACGGTGATGGTTGGTTATTACCAATTGCTCGCCACCTTCTGCGCGGCGCTCGGCGTTGAGGTTGAAGACGCCATACCGCATGTGGCAATGCCTCTGAAGGGAACGTGAAAAAGAGGTTCGCTTAGGGCGCAAGCTGTGCAAGGGATTATGAGGTGGATGCGCTAAGTTATAGTCAGCATTAATGGGTCACCATGCTAACCTAGCGAGAATGATAAAAGGAGAGGGCCAATGAGCCTGGCAGATAAACTTGCGGCTATTGCGGCCGGCGGTGCAAAAAAAATACCGAAGGAATGGCAGGCCGTCATAGCGGTTTCACTGGACGAACTTCGTAATTCCGGGATTATGGACGGCGTTATTAAAGTTGGCGATAAATTACCCGCTTTCAGGCTGCCCAATGATGATGGCAGCATGGTGAGCTCAGATATATTGCTCGCTGATGGCCCGCTTGTTATCACGGTTTTTCGCGGTCACTGGTGACCCTATTGTAATGCAGAGCTGTATGCTTTGCGTGACATCGTGGGAGGATTGAAAACCCACAACACCACACTGGTTGCACTGACACCGCAGATTAGTGAGTACAGCGCCAGCATGCGGAAGAAACACGGGCTTGATTTTCCAATATTAAGCGATCTCGGAAATGTCTATGCGAGCAAGCTCGGCCTGACCTTTGCCTATTCAGACAAGCTGAAGAAAGTCTATGATGGCTTCAAAGTAGACCTAGCCAAGGTCAACGGCGAAGGCAGTTGGACCATGCCCATGCCGGCGCGCGTGGTAGTGGATCAGAGCGGCATTGTTCGTTATGTCGATATCGATCCGGATTACACCAAACGACCGGAGGCGGAAAAGACGTTGGCTGATGTTGAGGAAATAGTCACTAAAAGCTAATAACATCAGAGCATTAAGCTGAACACTGTAGGAGGGCGAAGAATTCTTGGCACCCTTTTTTTTGAGCCGTAGGAAATTAATTTCTCGATTACACCTTCTGTAAATTTTTCTGTCGACTGAAATTTGAAAACCGTCGTGGAAGAATTGATAACCTTTGACCAACGAGCACCTCAAACTGGCAAAGCTTCGTAACGATCTATTCAGGCTTGTGTCTTTTGATTTTCATGTATTGATCCCCCTCTACTAGTTTTAGAGATGGACTAACTTTGGGGGGATCACTAGCTCGGTCGATGATTTGAGGGCTGGAGGGATAAGATTAGCTCTTAAGGCTCAGCGCGGGAAATGCTAAATAGAAAGAGATGATCCAAATAAACGATCAGATTTCCATCGATCCACGCGATATCAGTGAGACGTTCATGCAGGCTGGTGGCCCGGGCGGGCAGAATGTTAATAAGCTCTCGACTGCCGTGCAACTGCGCTTTGATCTCGCCCATTCAACAGAACTGCCGGAGGATGCTCGTGCGCGTGCTCGCAATCTCGCCGGCCGGCGCCTAAACAAAGACGGCGAAATTATTATCTTCGCCCGGCGCTTTCGTACCCGCGAAAAAAATAGAGCCGATGCCTTGGATCGCTTGGTCGCCTTGCTGCGCGAAGCCACCAAGCGCCCGATTTATCGCCGCCCGACAAAGCCCGGCAAGGCCGCCAAGCGGCGGCGTATCGATGCCAAAACTAGGCGCGGGCGTACCAAAAAAATGCGTGGTAGCTATCGTGGTGAGGATTAGTGAGGCAATTTTATTGCAGCCAGTACTAGCGGGAAATTTCTGATATTATTCGCGCTTGTAAACAGAACTTAAGGAGTGGCGACCAATGAGCGAGCAACCCATCATCTATATGAACGGCGATTATGTGCCGTTGAGCAACGCTAAAATATCAATCCTGGATCAGGGTTTTCTGCTTGGTGATGGCGTATTTGATGTAGTTTCGGTATGGAAGGGATCTTTCTATAAATTGGATGCGCATATTGAACGTTTTTTTCAATCGCTCCAGGCGGCGATGCTGAATACCTTCATGAGCCATGAAGATTGGCGCGACGCTATCGTCGAGACGGTGCGGCGCAACGGCCTTCAGGATGCGACAGTCCGCTTTATCGTCACGCGCGGCGTTTCGACCCAGGTGGTGGCAGATCCACGTAAGTTTGAGCCGACCATTATCATTTGGCCGGCGCCCTATATTTTTCTTGCGGATGAAAAGAAGCGCGCCGAGGGCATTCGTCTTTTTATCAGTCATCTGCGCGCCTTCTCTCCCGACACATTGGATCCACGCTACAAATGTCTCAATCGCTTACATTTTCAACTGGCTAAAATTGACGCGTTGAATGCCGGCTGCGACGATGTGTTGTGGCTGACCCAGGGCGGCCATGTTGGAGAGGGGCCGGCGTCTAACCTGTTCATGGTCAAAGACGGTAAGTTGTTTACCCCGGGAGATGGCGTCTTACACGGCATTACGCGCCTAGCCTTCATGGAGATCGCTGCCGAAGCCGGCATTCCCTGTATTGAAACAAACCTAACACCTTTTGATCTCTATTCGGCGGATGAACTCTTCACTTGCAGCACCGCCGGCGGCGCGCTGGCAGTGCGTGAAATCGCCGGGCGCCAAATCCAAGCCGCAGTACCGGGTCCAATCACCCAGGAACTCGACCGCCGCTACTGGGAGAAACGCGAAGCCGGTGCCGATGGCACGCTAATTTATGGTTAAGTAGTACTGTTCAGAAAGCCTTGTTTTGCTTTTGAAGCCTGGCCCAGTCGTCGCGTAACGATATGGTGCGATTGAACACTGGCCGTTCAGGCGTTGAATCTGGGTCTAGGCAGAAATAGCCCTGACGCTCGAATTGTATGGCCTCGCCAGGCGGTGCATTTGCCAGGTCTGGCTCAAGCCAACAATTCTCGAGCACTTGCAGAGAATCCGGGTTGAGGTCGTCAAGCATATCGCCCGCTGCGCCCGGGTTCTCGCTGGTGAATAGGTGATTATAAAGCCGCACCTCTGCAGAAATCGAATCCTGCGCCGAGGCCCAGTGAAGCGTGCCTTTTACCTTGCGGCCATCGGGCGAGCTTCCGCCACGTGACTCCGGATCATAGGTGCATCTGAGTTCGACTACCTCGCCGGCATTATTTTTAATGGCCTCTCGGCACGTGATAAAATAGGCGTAGCGCAGACGAACTTCGCGGCCGGGCGCCAGACGAAAGAATTTTTTTGCCGGTTCCTCCATGAAATCATCATGCTCGATATAGATCTCGCCTGAGAAGTTTATGCGCCGCGTGCCAGCGCTTTTGTCGTTGGGGTTATTGATGGCTTCGAGCTCATCAATTGTCCCCTCGGGCCAATTTTCGATAACTACTTTAAGCGGTTTCAGAACGGCCATACGGCGCTCGGCGGTTTTGTTGAGCAATTCCCGCACACAATGTTCGAGCAAGGCCACTTCAACCACGCCGTCGCTTTTGGAAATCGCCAGACGGCTGATGAAGTCCTGGATCGCTAACGGTGGAATACCGCGTCGCCTGAGGCCGCGTAGCGTCGGCAGCCGGGGATCGTCCCAACCGCGCACATATTTTTCTTGCACCAGTTGGATGAGGCGGCGCTTTGACAGCACAGTATAGGTCAGGTTGAGGCGTGAGAACTCATATTGTAGGGGCACCATATCGGTCGGTAGATGAGCGATTAACCAATCGTAGAGCGGACGATGGTCCTCAAATTCGAGCGTGCAAATTGAGTGAGTCACCCCTTCGATGGCATCCGATTGGCCATGCGCAAAATCATAGGTTGGGTAAATGCACCAGGCGTCACTAGTGCGTGGGTGCGCCGCGTGGAGAATGCGGTAAATCACCGGGTCGCGCATATTCATGTTACCCGATGCCATGTCAATCTTTGCGCGTAGAACCCGTGCGCCACCCGGGAATTCACCGGCGCGCATGCGGCGGAAAAGGTCGAGGTTTTCTGCTACCGGTCGGTTGCGGAAAGGGCTGTTGCTCCCGGGCTCTGTCAGGGTACCGCGATTCTCGCGAATTTCATCCGGCGTAAGATCGTCGATATAGGCATCTCCGGCAATGATCAAATTCTCCGCCCAGTTGTAGAGGCGCTCGAAATGATCCGAGGCAAAATAAAGATGCTCACCCCAATCAAATCCGAGCCACTGCACATCCTCCTGGATGGCATCGATATATTCATGCTCTTCCTTAACCGGGTTGGTGTCGTCGAAGCGCATATGGCAGCGTCCGCCGAATTCATTAGCGATGCCGAAATTGAGGCAGATAGATTTGGCATGGCCAATATGGAGATAGCCGTTAGGCTCGGGCGGGAAACGAGTGACGACCACATCTCGCCGACCGGCGGCGAGGTCCGCACGGATGATGTCTCGAATATAATCGCGGATTTCTTCGGGCGCGGCTGAATCGGTTTTGTCGTTCATCTCTGCCCTCGCGATATCAAATCGCGCGCAGTAGAGTTCCTTCGACACAATGCCGGGCGGTGGCCCAAATTATGTATCTTCATTCTAGTCCTCTTTGATCGATTGAACTCGTGGCGCGCATCAGTGCCGCGCTATCTCATATTTTTACCGTATGTTCCAGCTTAATAGGAGGCTAACCAGTTTAGCTGATCCCCTCAGCCTTTATAAGTCTAGAGAAGAATAAGCTGTTAGAAAAAGTTTACAGGTCAGTCTTTAGTAACCATTTCACGGGCTCTCACAGAGGCGAACGCCGTGACCAGGGGAGGCGACGGGTTGGTTTCCAATATGGGTTCGTTTGCCCGCAAGGTTTTGTCAGAGCCTTCCGCCAGATCGAGAATTTCCAGCATATTATCAACAATGCGGATAGCACCCACAATGTGACGCTGTTCTCCTTGTAGTATCCAAGAAATTTACCAGCGGTAAAGTGCCGGCAATTGTGGTGGAGATAATTGTTGCAAACATATTAAGACTGGCCTCCCAACCGCGTATTACATTGGTGTTTAGTGGAGGGAAATATCTTGCGCGGGTCTTATTTGGTTTATCCGGCGAATAGGATGTGTGAACGGGGCCCCTTGATCGCTGCTACGCATAATGGACGCACCGTTTGGGCCGTTCCTCAAGCGAGTCTGGGAAGTGTGTTTGGAAGCGCGGGCTGATCATTTATATATTGCCCTATTTCAAGGAATGCATATGTATGTGGATTGTTTTAGAAATGCTAAAATGTTGACCGCTGAGACAGCTGGAAATCGATGAAAAACAAAAAAATATTCAAGCTGGTTGATAGAAAAATTGACTATGACGTTCAGATGCCGCGCGCTGCGCAGTTTTTTGTCGGAAAGTAAATTCGATTATGGCTAGTTTTGTTTATGTGTTGGGCAGCGAGGACAATACGGGCTATCGCACCTATGTCGGCTGGACGACCGATTTAGAGACGCGTCTGGAAAAGCATAATATTGGAATCGGAGCGCGCTCAACGCGGGGCCGCGCATGGCGCCTCCTTTATGCCGAGCGCTACATTAATCGGGGTGAGGCCATGAGCAGGGAATGGCATATCAAGCGCGATCGAAATTTTCGCAAGAAACTGCGGGAAAATTGGCTATAGTAGGCGCTCAATCAGCTTGTTTTTGGGCGTTGGAAATTGTAAATGCGGCGGAGATGAGAATATCGAGCGCCTTTTGCGCCGAGGCATCTGTTGTCTTGTTTAGACAGGCGAAATAATAGGAAAGATTATCAGCAGCGGTTTGCGGCGACGCTGAGCCGGCCGCTAGATCTGTTCCGTGGCGCTCCAGCATGGCCTGTTGCAATTTCTCCGCTTCCAGCTCCAGGGCGGCTATCCTGAAGAGCAAATCATCAGCGTTTTCAGAGAATTCAGCTAAATCGTTTAACATCAGCTTGAGCTTACGCCTCACGGAGCGCAGGCCGCTGACGATATTATTCTGCCATGGTGCCAAATCAGCCAACAGCGTCGATAATCCGTCTCTTGTTAGTGCGCCATGCCAGCAGCAATACATCAGGATATTCACATCAACCCCCATCCTGTCCTGCAATGACAAGCACGCTTGCTGCACGCCCGGGCGGCTGTAGGTCGCGACTGAGAAATCCCAGAGAGATAAGGTCATTCGATAAATTTTAATAAGTGGAACAAAAATGGCCGTGGGGAGAGATACGTTATTGCGTCAATGCACGCTATCGCACATTCTTCGTACATACCATTCAAGATTCAGGGAGATAAGGATAATGGCGGGTTTAACGGCAAAAGAAATGATTGCATTGGTTGAGAAGTCTTATTTTTCCAATGTGGACGGAAAAAACCCAGAAGCGGCCCTGGCCTGCTTCACCGAAGAGGCCGAATTGACTGTAAAGACGGCCAACACTACCCATACGGGCCATGGAGAAATTGGCCGCATGTTCCGGGATTTCATGCGCGACACCCCGGTCATTTATCATGGTGATTTCAGCCATGTGATTGATATCGGAAATCAGTTAATTGCATCACAATTTCTTGCCCGGAACGAACTTGCGGATGGCAGCATTGTGGCCATGCGAAATTGTAATTTCTTCGTGCTCGATGGCGCACGTTTTAGCAAAGTAACTATCTATATGAGCGGGGATAATCCATTGGTTTAGCCCCGTGTTAATAATTTATTAATATGTTAGAAAATTATTATGTTAGTTGAATTTATTATCGATAAAGGTAAAAAATTATTTTTAATATCGATATAAATTTTTTTATAAAGGGGTGTCAGAGTATTTATGCAGAATATTGGAGACGAGTCTTAACATTGCGGTAGGAAGCGAAGTCACGGTTATTGCTGCGGATTGAGAATGTAGTCCAGTGGCTTATTCTCCAGCTCACTTGGACCGCCATCGTGTAGCATTCAGTCGTCATGTCAGTAGACTCTTAGTGTTTCATCACCCATGTATGCGTCCTCCACCTTTATGAAGTTATCAAACCGTGGTCAGGGTACGCGGTAGTTTAGACATAACCTCAATGCCGTTCTCGGTAACCATTAAGGTTTCGATATAGGCGCAGCCGCTTCCGCCGGGCCAGTCCTCATACACATCAAATTGGTTTTCCAGATTAAATACCATACCCGGTTGAACGACGGGATCGCCCATATCAAAGCGTGGATTGAGCCAGTTATTGCCGCACCAGTCCGGTGGCACCGCGATTTCCTGGGCATATCCTCCAACCCACCACACGTACTTACGAATGCCCGCATCGTCCGTATAGCGTTGGGCTACGGCATCAATTGAGCTTAAGGGATCACCTAACTTTACTTCGGAAAGAATTGCATCAATACAGCCCGCCGCTTTGGTCATCAGGTCGGTCCAACGCTGGTCCGGTTCGCCCACAGAAAAGGTCCGGTTGACGTTCACGTGATAACGGTCGTAGACACCACAGAAATCCACAAAGACGATGTCGCCCCGCTTGATTTGGCGGCGGGTGGGGGGGCTATGATGCGTGCCTGCACGTGGGCCAGCACCTAGCATAGTACGGATACCTGGGTATCCACCACCAGCGCCCATCATGGCACCCATGATGACGCCTTCTATTTCTGTTTCCATGACACCAGGCTTGATGAAGTCGCGTGCAGCGGCCATACCTAGATCACCGATTTCGGCTGCTTTGCGAACATGCAGAATCTCAAGTGGGGACTTGATAAATCGCAGTCGTTCCACCAGTGTCCACTGATCTTCAACCGTTGCGCCACCATCACTGAGGGCCGTCGATAGGGCTTCCATGACGGAAGCATGAGGCGCGTAGCCCCACATTTCGAGACCAAGGCGGCTTTTGCCCAGGCCCTTGTCTGTGATGCCACCCACAACGGCGGCAATACTTTCTTCAACGCTACCGGACACGGCTGCTCCATCCACATAGATTACGTCGGATATTGCCGGTGTAAGGGAGATGATCGTGGTGTGGGCGGTGCTGTCGAATAAGACGGTATCGTCTGAGTCAGCACGCACCAACAAACCCGTCAGATTTTGCAGATGATACCAGATCATATCGTAACCGGTCAGCCATGTAATGTTGGCTGGTGTGGTGACCAGAATGGCATCCAGGTTGGCGGCGGCCAACGATTCGCGTACCCGCGCGCGTCGAGAAGCGTATTCCTCCGGCGGAAATGGTTGTTCCCAGTCAATCTGGTCACGCAGATAGTTATTCATAATGTAACCCCTTCATTTTCGATAATCCATTACGGATGCCGGTGAGGTTCGGCCTTACATCGAGGCCGCAAAACAGGAACAGAATATCTAACTATCCGATGAAGTGATATCCAACTTTATGAAGAAAGCGAGTTAAATCAGGAGATTATGGGTGAAGTTGGCATCCCCAGGGGGAGTCGAACCCCCGTTTTCGGCGTGAGAGGCCGATGTCCTAGGCCACTAGACGATGGGGACGCAAGCGGTAAGAGCCCACACATAGCTTGAAGCCTCGCTAAAAGCAACCGAACTGGGCGCTCGTGGGGTAAATGCTTGGTGGGCTCAAATGTACTATTTTTTAAGTGTATTTGCGGTCGAATCCGCGGTAGTAAAAATTATAAATAGAAATTAAGAAGAATCCTCGAATTTAGCGCGCTCCAGCAATTGCGGATCGCTCGTTCTCGCGCTCCTCGCTCGCTGCAGCATGCATCGCCTTTTGCAGCTTCTCAAATGCGCGGGCTTCTATTTGTCGGACTCGCTCGCGCGAGATGCCATATATCTTGCTGAGCTGTTCCAGCGTGACCGGCTCTTCCTTGAGGCGCCGTTCGCTGAGAATATGCTTCTCGCGCTCATTGAGTGCTTCCATAGCGTGCACCAACTGAGCGCCACGATGAGCGTATTCGTCGTTCTCCAGAACAGCGCTTTCTTGGTCGGTTTCCGGCGCTTCCAGCCAATCTTGCCATTCGCCGCCGCCTTCCTCGCGGACCGGCGCGTTCAAGGATTGATCCGGACCCGACATGCGTCGGTTCATGGAGACAACATCCTTTTCCGGCACGTTAAGTGCGGAGGCGATATATTCCACATTCTCGGGCGAGAGGTCACCTTCCTCGATAGCCTCTATCTGGCCTTTGACTTTGCGCAAATTAAAGAACAGCTTCTTTTGCGCTGCTGTGGTGCCCATTTTTACCAACGACCAGGAATGGAGAATATATTGCTGAATTGAGGCACGGATCCACCACATGGCATAGGTGGAGAGGCGAAAGCCGCGGTCTGGATCAAAGCGTTTAACTGCCTGCATCAGACCCACATTTCCTTCTGAAATCAGTTCGCCAACTGGCAGGCCATAGCCGCGAAAACCCATGGCAATCTTGGCAACCAAGCGAAGATGGCTTGTCACCAAGCGATGGGCTGCTTCGGAGTCTTCGCGTTCACGCCAGCTTTTGGCCAGCATGAATTCTTCATCTGGCTCGAGCATGGGGAATTGGCGGATTTCGCGCAGATATTGCGAGACGCCATTTTGATCACGGATAGTTGGGTAATTTGCTGCCATTTTCTTAGCTTCTCCCCTCTGCCTCAATTTATGCTCTTTCGCCTATGAAGTTGCCATATACGGCGTACCCTCCTCGGTGAACTGAGCGATTATAACACAGTAAATACGCAGAAATTGTGGCTCTAGATCATTTATAGCGGTAGTTGCTTCTTTCTTTAAATACTATATGAGGATTAAAACTTTATCAATCAAGGGGTTGAGAACATTTTCTCGCAAATATCAAATCATTGTGTGCTGCCGACTATTATCTTGTCAAAGGTCGCATTCCTGCTCGCTTATAAGGTGGCCCAGAATGGTCTATGGGGAGAATTGTGAATCAAATCTGGCAGGCCACTAGCTGTCTCCGCCTTCCAGCAACGCCGTTACGCCCTTCAGCGCGGCAATTTCAAATAACGCCTGGGGTGCAAGCTTGATTGAAGATGGCGGGCATATTATGACCAAAGACTGCGCCGCTGATTGGTTGTAGGCTGGGTCGCTTATCCCCTAGCGCTACGCACTATCCCCTTACGATGGCGATAAAATTCTCAAACAGGCGTTCCGCTGTCCTGTTGAATTCTGGCAGACGGGTAGCAATATCAGCATCAAGGCGAGCCAGAGCGCCGGCGCCAAGAGCTGCTTCGAGCGCCTGCTTGTAGGCAGGTATGGCGCCCCATTCGCACACCGTCTCTGCCGTCATTTCGATATGGAATTGCAGGCCATAGGCACGCTTGCCGATGCGCACCGCTTGGCTCGCGCAGGCTAGTGAAGATGCGAGTATCTCACATGCCTCTGGCGGCGTTTGGATTTCAGATCCATGCCATTGCAGGCAGGTAAGGGTTTCGTCCAGGCCTTGGAACAGCGGGTCCGCCTTGCCAGCCGCGTTCAGCGATACCGTCATCTGCCCGACTTCAGGCACCGCCATGCGCCCGACCTTGCCACCAAGCGCTTCGGCCAAAATCTGATGCCCGAGACAGACGCCGAGAAAAGCTATGCCACGCTCTTGCACGGCCTGCAAAATAACTGACTTTTCTGTCTCCAGCCAGGGATTCTCAGCGATATCAAATACATCCATCGGGCCGCCCATGGATATCAATGCGTTATAACCGTCGAGCGCTGGAATGGCTTCGCCTTCATCCAAATTCACACTGTCCCAGTCGATACCGTTCGCTCGCATGACGTCGCGCCAGGAACCTGTATGTTCCACCGAAATATGTTGTAGTACCAAGAATTTCACGACAATTTTTCCTTGAGAAAATTAATCAACAACAGCTTTTTCTATATAGCATGGAGCTGCCCCCGTGCCTAAACTGAAGCCAACAGGAGAAAATATAGGGAGCAACCAGCGATGACCATTGAACTTAATTGCGATATGGGCGAGGCCTATAGCATTTATATATGCGGCGACGATGCCGCGATTATGCCGCTTATATCTGTTGCCAATGTAGCCTGTGGTTTTCATGCCTCGGACCCGGCGGTCATGCAGCAGACTGTGCGCTTGGCCAAGGAAAATGGCGTGCGCGTTGGCGCTCATCCGTCCTATCCGGATCGCGATGGATTCGGCCGTCGGCGCATGGAAATGGAGGCTGAAGAACTCACTGCCTGCATTATGTATCAGGTCGGCGCGCTAAAGGGTTTTCTCGACGCTGAGGGTATGGTTCTTAATCATGTAAAACCCCATGGCGCGCTCTATGGTGCCGGCTACCGCGATGAAAAAGTGGCCCGCGCCGTTGCCCGTGCGGCCATTGAGTTTGGTGTGCCGCTGATGGGCATGTCTGGTACTGGTCATGAGGAATGGTATCAGGATGAAGGAGCCGAGGTGATCTGGGAGACGTATGTAGATCTTGATTATAGCGATGAAGGCGAGATCATCATTACCCGTAATCATGATCCGGTAGACGCAAAGGACGCCGCTGCCCAAGCAGTGCGCTCGGTGCGTGATGGTCAGGTGCTGACGGTGAATGGTAAGCTAATCGAAGTCAAATGTCAGACCATCTGCGTACATTCGGATACGCCGGGCGCGGCGGATATAGCCCGCGCGATCGGAGATGCTATCGCACCCTTCGCCTGATCCCCGAGACACAGTCCAGTGGCTACTCTGGTCGCGGCGCCTCCAAATTCTGGCTCTTGAGAGCGTCCGTAAAATATGTAAGAACTCCGCCGCCATGAATGATATTGAAAATAAAGATTTGCTGCCGGCAGGACTCCAGGATTTGTTGTCGCCCGAGGCCGCGCGCGAGGCGGAGCTCGGCGCGCGTTTGCTCTCCAGTTTCCATAGCCACGGCTATGAACGGGTGAAGCCGCCCTTTATCGAGTTCGAGGATAGCCTGTTGAGCGGCACCGGCTCTGGGCTTGCGGCCAGCAGTTTTCGCCTGATGGACCCTATATCGCACCAAATGATGGCGCTTCGCAGCGATATGACGCCGCAGGTGGCGCGCATTGCCCGCACCCGCTTGGCGCGTAGCCCTCGGCCCTTACGGCTGAGCTATGGCGGCGATATTTTGCGTGTAGAAGGTAGCGAACTGCGCCCTGAGCGCC
>Ga0315339_1001960_pt1 | contig 16518 bp, 14 predicted proteins | sample ASW17metaG_FD_204514 | JGI IMG/M metagenome (GOLD analysis project Ga0315339, IMG submission 204514) | Ammonia-oxidizing marine archaeal communities from Pacific Ocean, United States - ASW #17 | ecosystem: Environmental > Aquatic > Marine > Oceanic | place: USA: California | collected 2016-12-05
TGGCGATCACCGACCGCAGGGTCTCGATGCCGGTGCCCTTTTCGGACGAGGTCATGATGATCTCTGGGAAGGCAGCAGGATGCTTGGCCAGATCGGCGCGCACGGCGGTCATGATCTTGTCGAGTTCCGGGGCCTTCATCTTGTCGGATTTGGTCATCACCACCTGAAAAGTCACGGCGGCCTTGTCGAGCATTGCCATGATTTCAGCGTCCGGCGGTTTGACGCCGTGGCGCGAGTCTACCAGCACAAAGGCACGGCGAAGGGTTTGACGCCCGGTCAGATAGGCCTTTAGCAGGCGCTGCCATTTCTCGACCACCTTCACCGGCGCATTGGCAAAGCCGTAGCCGGGCAGATCGACGAGATAGAGGTCATCGGTCAGGGTAAAAAAGTTGATTTCCTGCGTGCGACCGGGTGTGTTAGACGCCCGCGCCAACCCCTTACGCCCGGTCAACGCATTGATCAGCGTGGATTTCCCGACATTTGATCGCCCGGCGAAACATACCTCGACCCGGTCGGCCGGCGGTAGCCCATCCATGGCCACAACGCCTTTCAGGAATTCGGCCGTCTGGGAAAATAGCCAGCGACCAGCCTCGCGTTCGGCGTCATCAGGGGCCGGAGTTTCGGGGAACGACTGCGTCATGACAGAACCTCGATGTTATCGCCTTGCCGGAGATCGCCGGTTTTGGTCACCATGGTATAAACCCCACAATCCGTATGGCCGAATCCGTCACGCAGCGCCGCCAGCGTGTTGACATCACGCTCGCCGGTGTCGGGGTTGGCCTCTGTCGCGCGACAACGCTTGGTGGGTTCGACGATCTTCAGTTCGGCATCACCGACGCGGACTGTCTTTCCGACCCATTCCAACTCTTCCCAAGGCTGCAATCCATCGACAAGGAGATTGCCGCGCCAGCGCAAAGGCGACAGGTCGTGGCCGAGTTGCGCTTCGACGGCGCGGTGCGAGGCGAGGTTGATGATCGAGACCGACTGATATCCGGTATCCGTCATCGCCTCGTCCGGCGCGCGCACCAGACGTGCGGGCAGTAGCCGAGAGCCGTTGGAAATCGGCATCACCCAGGGGATGAAGCGGCAGGCGTCGGCCTCATTGGCGGGGTCGATGGTAAGATCAACACGGTCGGGATGCGACAGCGTTATCTTGCCGGTTGCCGGGTGGGTCCACGCAGTGATCGCCTGCAGGCGCGGTGAGACTGCGCATCGGGAAAAGTCGCCGCACGGGTTCCATCCAGGGCGTTCAACATCAAAACAGGACCGTTCATGCGCGACTGCCCAGACCCGGTCCCCGGGCATGGCGCGGCCTTCTTGCAGAGCGACCTGGTCGACACGCTCGCGGCCATGCGATTTGATCGGATGACGCCAGATTTCTGCGACGTGCGCCATTACTTTTCTTGCTTTTTCTTGCGCTTGAAGCCGCCTTTGATGTTGCCAAAGACGTCGGGTTTATAGCCTTGGCTGCGCATGATCAGGTACTGCTGCGTAAAGGTGATCGTGTTGTTCGCAATCCAGTAAACCACAAGGCCACTGGCAAAGCTGCCTAGCATGAACATGAACACCCATGGCATCCAGGCAAAGATCATCTGCTGCGTTGGGTCGGCTGGAGCCGGGTTCAGCTTTTGCTGCAACCACATCGAGATACCCAGCAGGATCGGCAGAACACCCAGCGACAGCAGTTGCAACGCCCCCAAATCTGGAACACCGTAAGGCAACAAGCCAAACAGGTTCAGAATCGAAGAGGGATCAGGCGAGGATAAGTCGCGAATCCAGCCGAACCAAGGGGCGTGGCGCAGTTCGATGGTGACGAAAATCACTTTATACAGTGAGAAAAAGATCGGGATTTGCATAAGGATCGGCAGGCAGCCAGAGGCCGGATTTACCTTTTCCTTTTTATAAAGCCCCATCATTTCCTGTTGCAGCTTTTGACGATCATCGCCGGCCTTTTCCTTGATCTTCTCCATCTGCGGCTGAAGCTCTTTCATCTTCGCCATCGAGACGTAGGATTTATAGGCCAGCGGGAACAGGATCGCCTTGATGATCAGCGTCAGGCCGATGATCGACCAACCCATGTTGCCGATGACACCGTTCAGCCAGTGCAGCACGGAAAAGATCGGTTTGGTCAGGAAAAAGAACCAGCCCCAGTCGATCGAATCGACAAATTTATAGATGCCGTCATTGCTTTGGTAATTGCGGATCGTTTCCCATTCCTTGGCTCCGGCGAACAACTGAGTTGTGACAGCGATGCTGGCCCCAGCGGTAATGGACTGGGTTTGGTGCCGCGCTTCGGCAGAATAGACGTCACTGCGAGAGTCATATTTAAGCACCGACGTAAAGGCGGCGTCGGCAGCGGGCACCAGCGTGGTCATCCAGTAGTGGTCGGTAAAGCCCAACCAGCCATTGCTTTCGATATCCAGGACTTCGGCGTTGGCCCCCCAGCGGTCGTCGCTGGAAAAATCCTGCATATCGCCATAGTCGAATTCATTCATCTCGGTGCCGGACTGTCGGATCGGGCCTTCTTGAATGATGAAGAAACCAGTCAGATCCTGCGGCTCTCCGTGGCGCAGCAAGGTGCCATAGGGCGCAAGGCGAACGTCAGTTCCAGATGTATTTTCAATGCTTTGAGTGATGGTGAACAGATAGTTTTCATCAACGGCAATCGTGCGGTTGAATACCAGTCCCTTGCTGTTGGTCCAGCTTAGGTCCAGCGGACTGTTGGTAGTTAGCGTCGCGCCACGGGCGGCTGTCCATTGGGTTTCGGCACTGGGCACGTCATCCCAGGTCAAGTCACCGCCAGGTGCCCAGCCGAATTGCGCGTAATAAGCCCCCTCTGTGCCGATAGGTTTCAGCAGCGGTACGCTCTCGCTGCTGCCAAGTTCGGCGCGGTAATCCCGCAAGGCAAGTTCGTCGATGCGTCCGCCGGTCAGCGCGACCGACCCGGACAGGCGCGGCGTGTCTATCGGAACGCGGATCGTCTCTGGTACGGCAATTGCTTCGCTCTCCGGGGCAACAGACGCGGCACCCACAGGGGTATCAGCCGCAGGAGGCGTGTCAGCCACAACTTCTGGCACATCAGGGTCAACTGTGGGCTCCGGAGGCGGGAAAAGAAGGAACCACCCCAAGATAACCAAAAAACTCAGGGCCGTGGCCAGGATGAGGTTCTTGTTCTGATCGTCCATCCGGACACCACCGTTTTGCTATTTTGAGATCAGAGGTGGTTCAACAGTCCGGGGGTCCAAAGGTCAAGGGGGAAAGGGGTTTCAATTGGTCTTTCTGGGCGAAAGACTAGCCTGTTTGCCGTGTGATCCGGGGTTGTTCGACCAGATTACTCCGATGATCCTTCAGCCAGGCGACCGTATCCTCAAATGGCATCGGCTTGGCGATGCAGTAGCCCTGCACGTGTCCACAGCCCAATTGTGCCAGCAAATTATGTTCGCTAGCTGTTTCGACACCCTCGCCCAGGGTGCCGACACCCAGTCGATCTGCCATTTCCAGAATAGCGGTCAACATCTGTTGTTGCTGGCGGTCGCTGTCCACGCGGGTAATGAAAGATCTGTCTATCTTGATTCGACCGATAGAAAAGCGGCGGATGTTCGCGATAGAGGCGTGCCCGGTCCCAAAATCATCCAGATCAATGCCGCAGCCAAATTCTGCTAACTGCGCGATATTGCGGGTGATTGTGTCATTTGCAGAGCGCGCGATGACGGTTTCCAGCACTTCGATCGTCAGACGGTCGGGGGAGAGGTCGAAACGGTCAAGTTCCCAACGAATCTTATCGCAAAGCCGGGGGTCCGACAGATCGTCGCTAGAAAAATTGACGCCGACGGTTGGAACTGACATTCCTGCCGCATCCCACGCTTGCAGCGACGTCAGGGCGTGAAACAGCACGACTTCGCCAAGTCGGTCATTCATTCCTGCCGCGGAAATCGCAGGTAGAAAAGCGCCTGGCAGGATGATGCCCCGGTCAGGGTGGTCCCAGCGGGCCAAAGCCTCCATCCCGCTGACAGTGCCCGTGTCCGTACAGATTTGTGGCTGATACCAAGGCGTTATCTGGCCACTTTCAAGGGCAGCCGCCACTTCGCCGACAAGGCCGGCGCGCATAACGCGCTTGCGGCGGGGTTGGGTGGAATAGGCGCGAATCGCGGCTATGCCGCTAGACTGTGCGTCTGCCAGTGCGCTTTCGGCAGCTTCCAGGCAGATAAGACCGCTTTTCTCGGATGCGCGGCGTGGTGCGCAGAACCCGATAGAGGTTGTCAGAAACAGGCGCAGGCCATCGACCAGAACTGGTTCTGAAATGGCGGTTTGCAGTCGCGCGGAAATCTGGATCAGCGTTTCCAGATCGGCGCGCCGGACGGGGGCAAGGGCGATAGCGAATATCGAAGCTTCCAGCCGAGAGATGACATCCCCACCACGCATGACGCCTTGGATGCGTTCGGCGATCTGGATGAGAATTCGGTCAGCGGCAGCATCACCATGAGCGTCGCGAATTTTCGAAAAATCGTCTATTTCCATCATCATAGAGGCTGTTCGCAAGCCGGTTTCGGCCTCTCGGCAGAATGCAGTATCTAGTGCAGAGATCACCGCGTCGCGCATCGGAAGGCGGGTGATCGGATCTACGTTGGTATTCGGGCCGTCCGCAGGTCGCATCGGGGTGAACAACCCCACAAGGCCAAGCAGCGCAGGCAAAATGATGGCCATGAACAACAGCACGCCCTCGCCACCAAACCAGTACCCGCCAAGGGTAATCGCAGGCACAAAGGCCAGGATTTGTGGCCCAAACAGGGCCATACGGAAAGAGTGCAGGAAATGGCGAGCGTAGCGTCCGAACGTATGCGGCATGAATCGTCCCTGTAGCGCGTGCGGTGGCCGGATTGGCCGTGGCAGAATTGTGGCAAGGCTAGGGCGGATCAGTCAGCGGTTCGTTAACGCGGCCAATAAGTTAGGATGGATTTTCATCAAATTTTACAGAGTTTCGAGAAAGTCCTGCAAAATCAAATAGTTTCGGGTCCAGAAGATGGGAAGGGCGCGTGTTCATCAGGGCGCGGAACATTTTCTGACGACGTCCGGGGTGATTGGTCTCCCACTGATCAAGCAGGCCTTTGATTTGCTGGCGTTGCAGGCCGTCCTGGCTGCCGCACAGATCGCAGGGGATGATCGGGTAATCCATCGCGCGGGCGAAACGGTCGCAGTCGGATTCGGCGACATGGGCGAGCGGGCGATATACGAATAAATCGCCCTCTTCGTTCAGCAGTTTTGGCGGCATTGTGGCCAATCGGCTGCCGTGAAACAGGTTGAGGAAAAACGTTTCCAAGATGTCATCGCGATGATGGCCGAGCACAACGGCAGAACAGCCTTCCTCGCGGGCAATACGGTAAAGATTTCCGCGTCTTAGGCGGGAGCACAGCGCACAGAAGGTACGCCCGGCGGGAACCTTTTCAACAACAATGGAATAGGTGTCCTGGTATTCAATCCGGTGCGGCACCTTCATTTTTTCAAGGAAGGCAGGCAGGACGGTGGCGGGAAAGCCGGGCTGACCTTGATCGAGGTTACAGGCAAGGATATCGACTGGCAAAAGACCGCGCCATTGCAACTCGTGCAGGACAGCCAAAAGCGTATAACTGTCCTTGCCGCCGGACAGGCAAACCAGCCAGCGGGGGCGGGGCGCGGCAGGGACATTGCTGCGCTCGATCATGCCGTATTGCTCTATCGCTTCGCGGGTGTCGCGCACGATGCGTTTGCGCAGTTTCTTGAACTCAGTCGTGGACGGAGCGCCGTGAAACAGCGGGTGGATATCGTCATGATCATCAAGCATAGCGCGGCTTTAGTGCAGTTCTGGCCACCCGGCAAGCGTGTGGAAATCCGGGCGGGTTAATTAGGTGTGAAGATGGAAAACCGGTGGGGGCCGCGAATCGGGCGTCTTGGCCTTATTAACAAGGCAAAACCAGCATCGGAATTCCATATGAAACCTATCGGAATTGCATCGGACTTTGACGCGGAATTGGCGTGGTTAACAGAGCGTACGTTGCCACTGGCCTGATCCGGGCGACGTCAGGGTCTTTTGTCGGGGACATTGTCGATGCCGGAACGGCCCCACGGGTGACACCGGGCGATGCGTCGCGCGGCCAGCCAGCCGCCTTTAACCGCGCCGTGCTTTTCCAAAGCCTCTAGTGCATAGGCCGAGCAGGTCGGGTGATAGCGACAGTTAAAGCCAACCCAAGGGCTGAAAATCAGCCGATAGGCGCGCACTGGAAGCGACAGGATGTAGGCGGCGGGGTTCATTGTGGGCTTTATATAGGGCGGCTAGCGGCAAATAAAAACCGGCGCGGGTGGCACCGGTTCTTAACGCAGATTTCCGTTTGGATCAGTACCCGCCCTTGCGGCGGCTTTCAGGCAGGCCAGCGATGCGACCACCTTGCTTCGAGGGATCACCCGGAAACAGATCATACAGGTCTTTTTGCGAGATCTTCTCGCCCCAGGCCGCGCTCATGGCTTTCATGATGGTGCGGGTGTTGGGTTGGGTGCCGCGATTGTCGAAAAACTCTTCGCGCAGATAGTTGATGATGTCCCAGTGCCTCTCTGACAGCTCTATGCTGTCGGAAGACGCCAATACCGGCGCAAGGCCTTCGCTCCAGTCTTCGACCTCCAGCAGATAGCCGTTGTCGTTGGTTTCGATGGTTTTCCCGTCAAATTCGATAGCCATGTGACCCTCACTTGCTTGTCCTGTTCGCAGAACGTGTCATTCAAACATTTGAATGTAATAGCGCAGCCGCGCGTTGGGTCAAGTGTTTTGCTTAGGATGCGGGCGGGCGATGCAGGCGGGCAAGGGCGCGGTTAAGATCGTTCAGCAACTGATCAAAGGGCAGGGTGGCCGTCGTAGTATTGCGCCCGATCAAGACGTAATCCCAACCGGGTTGGCCGCCGGTGGGCAGGACCTGCCGGGCAATTTCGCGCAACCGGCGTTTGGCGCGGTTGCGCGCCACGGCGTTGCCGACCTTTTTGGAACAGGTGTAGCCGATGCGAATGCTGTCATCGTCCGAATCATGGCGATTGCGGGCCTGCAGCACAAATCCGGGCATCGGCGCGCGTTTTGCGCGCGCGGCGCGCAGAAAGTCGGCGCGGTTTTTCAATACGTGCAGACGAACGGAAACCGCCGGGGGCATCCCGGCTGTGGTTTCAGCCTCAGATGCCCCCGGCGGTGTCACGTCTACTGCCTTTCGGCGAATTCTATGCGCAGAGCTTGGCGCGGCCCTTGGCACGACGTGCGTTCAGGATCTTGCGGCCAGCTTTGGTGGCCATACGCGCACGGAAGCCGTGGCGCCGCTTGCGGACCAGATTGCTGGGTTGAAAAGTGCGCTTCATGCGTCGTCTCCGTCATTTGGCCCAAACCGCAGGCTGCGGTTCAAAGGCCCGGCTGTTATTCGAAGCCCGGTCTTTAGGCTGTGGCCTATGGCTTGTCAATCGACGCGGATGGCGAATGTTTCAAGATTCGGTCGCTATGGTCGAAATATTTCGTGCAATTGTTTCAGATGCCCCGGTTTTGCCGGAAATCCCTGAAACAAGCGCACACGGGTCATCAAGGCCGCGTGATACGGGTGTTTGAGGCGCAGTGCAAAGCGCATCTTGGGAAGGCAATGAAAAACGAACGGAACACCCAGATGACTGATATGACCGACACGCCTGTTGTGGGTGGGCTGGCGCGGCGGCTGCCGTTGCTGGCGATTCTGCTGGTTGCCATTGTCGGGGCGTTCACGCTGCGCGATTATCTTAGTTTTGAGACACTAAGGGATAATCGCGAGGCGCTGATTGCCTTTCGTGATGCGCATTACCTGCTGACGGCGCTGGGCTTTGTTGGGCTTTATATCGTAATCGTCGGTTTTTCGCTGCCCGGGGCGACGGTGGCGACGTTAACCGGCGGATTTCTGTTCGCGACCTTTCCGGGGGCCTTGTTCAACGTCACGGCGGCCACGATTGGCGCGACGGCGATCTTTTTGGCGGCGCGTTGGGGGTTCGGCGAACGTCTGGGGGCCAAGTTAGAAGACAGCGGCGGTGCGGTGAAGAAAATCAAGGATGGGATCGACCAGAACCAATGGTCGATGCTGTTTCTGATTCGGCTGGTGCCGGCGGTGCCGTTCTTTGTGGCCAACCTGGTGCCCTCGTTCCTGGAAGTACCGCTGCATCGCTTTGTAATCTCGACGTTTTTGGGGATTATTCCTGGGGCGGTGGTCTACACGTCGGTCGGGGCCGGGCTGGGCGAGGTGTTTGCCCGTGGTGAGACGCCGAATTTGGGCATCATATTTGAACCGCAGATATTGCTACCGATTCTGGGGCTTTGCGGGCTGGCGGTGCTGCCGATAGTTATCAGTGCATTGCGCGGAAAGGCCTGAGGAATGGAGCGGATCAAGACGGATGTGTGCGTGATCGGAGGCGGCTCTGGCGGGTTAAGTGTTGCGGCGGGGGCGGTGCAGATGGGGGCCAGGGTGGTCCTGCTGGAAGGCCACAAGATGGGCGGTGATTGCCTGAATTATGGCTGCGTGCCGTCAAAGGCGCTGATTGCGGCGGGCAAACAGGCGCATGCGATGACGACGGGGCAGAAATACGGTGTGACGCCGGTGATGCCAGAGATCAGCTATGCGGCCGCCAAGGACCATGTGGCCAAGGTGATCGCCACGATCGCGCCGCATGATTCTGTTGCGCGATTCGAGGGGCTGGGCGTCAAGGTCATCAGCGACTTCGGGCGGTTTATTTCCCCCACCGAGGTTCAGGCCGGCGAGACTGTGATCACGGCGCGCCGGTTTGTGATTGCAACCGGGTCGTCGCCCTTTGTGCCGCCGATTCCGGGGCTGGCCGATGTGCCGTATTATACCAACGAAGATATCTTTGAGTTGCGAGAGCAGCCAGAGCATCTGATCATCATCGGCGGTGGCCCCATCGGAATTGAAATGGCACAGGCGCATTTGCGGCTGGGGTCCAAGGTGACCGTGCTGGAAGGCCTAAAGGCGATGGGCAAGGACGACCCGGAACTGGCCGCCATCGTGCTGAAGCAATTGCGCGCCGAAGGGGTAGAGATTGCCGAGAGGCAGATGGCCGCCAAGATCAGCGGCACGGCGGGCGAGATCACGGTTGAGACCAAGGACGGATCGGTTTTCAAGGGCTCGCACTTGCTGATGGCGGTGGGGCGCAAGGTGAATATCGAAAAGCTGGACCTGAACAAGGCGGGCGTACGACATGATCGGGCTGTCACGGTGGATGCGTCTTTGCGGACCTCAAACCGCAAGGTCTACGCGATTGGCGACGCGGCGGGCGGGCTGCAGTTTACCCATGTGGCTGGGTATCACGCGGGCGTTATCATCCGGTCGATGTTGTTCGGGCTGCCGTCCAAACAACGCACAGATCATATACCGTGGGTCACCTATACAGACCCGGAACTGGCGCAGGTTGGCCTAACGGAAGCCGAGGCGCAGAAGAAACATGGCACCGCTCTGCAGGTCGTGCGGTTTGACTTTGCCGGAAATGACCGCGCGATTGCCGAGGGCAAGACCACCGGGCTGATCAAGGTGATGGTCGTCAAAGGCCGCCCGATTGGGGCGTCGATCGTCGGGCCGCAGGCGGGCGAATTGATCCAGATTTGGGCGCTGGCGATTACCAATAAGTTAAAAATGGGGGCCATTGCCGCGATGGTCGCGCCCTATCCAACGCTTGGAGAGGTTAACAAGCGCGTTGCCGGTGCCTATTTTACCCCTAGGTTGTTTGACAGTCCTATGGTCAAACGGGTGGTAGGGTTTGTGCAGCGCTGGCTGCCGTAACAAGGCGGATAGATCGGACTGATGTTCCTTAACTCGCTCTCTGGCCGGTTCCTGATCCTGACGACTGTGTTCGTCATGTTGGCCGAAGTGCTGATCTTTGTGCCCTCAATTGCACGCTACCGCGAGGATTACCTGCTGCTGCGGCTGGAAAAGGCGCAGATCGCGTCATTGGCCTTGTTGGTCGACGATATGCTGACGCCAGAGCTGGAAAAGGAACTGCTGGAAAACGCGGGCGTTTTCAACGTGGTGCTGCGCCGGGATGAGGTGCGGCAACTTGCGCTATCCTCGCCCATTCCGTCGCCGATTCAGGATACGTTTGATCTGCGTGATCCTAGCGCGATGGAGCTGATCCGCGATGCGATGATGCGGCTGGTGACGCCGGGCAATGACGTGATCCGCGTGGTCGGCCAGCCGGTCCGCGAGGCCGGATTGCTGATCGAGGTCACGATGGAAACCGCACCGCTGCGGATGGCGATGATCGACTATGGCTTGCGAATCTTGCTGCTGTCGGCGGTGATTTCGGTGTTCACGGCGTTGTTGTTGTTTCTGGCCGTGCGGTCGTTTTTGGTTAAGCCGATCAAACGTGTGGTCGGCGTGATGACCCGCTATGCCGAGGCCCCAGAGGATGCGCGCCGCATCATCGAGCCATCCGCAGGCGTGACCGAATTGCGCGAGGCAGAGGTGGCGCTGGCGTCGATGCAGGTGCAACTGACCGGATCGCTAAAGCAAAAAGAGCGCCTGGCGCAATTGGGCAGCGCGGTGGCCAAGATCAGCCACGATCTGCGTAACATCCTGACCGTGGCACAGCTGTTTTCTGACCGGCTGGAAGCCAGTGAAGACCCGGCCGTCAAACGGTCTGTGCCCAAGCTGGTCGGGTCCATCGCGCGCGCCGTGAACCTATGCGAAAGCACTCTGGCGTTTGGTAAGGCCGAGGAACCACCGCCGGCGCTGAATCGCGTGATGTTGGCGAGTGTGGTGAATGACGTGGTTGATGCCGAACGTCTGGCCTGTGGCGACTTTGACCTGAGCTTTTCCGAGGATGTGCCTGCCGGAATGGTCGTGCGGGCTGACCCAGAACAGCTGTATCGGGTGATCTCCAACCTGATCCGAAATGCGCGTCAGGCCATCGTTGCTGCGGGCAAACCGGGTGAGATTGCGATTATGGCCGTCGAATCAGACCAGGAATGGGCGATCCGCATCACGGACACTGGGCCGGGCCTGCCCAATAAGGCGCAAGAGCATCTGTACCAGCCATTTCAGGGCGGCACCCGCAAGGGCGGCTTTGGCCTGGGCCTGGCGATCTCATCCGAACTTGTGCGCGGCCATGGCGGGCGGCTCGACCTGTTGTCGACCGGGCCCACGGGCACATCGTTTCAGGTCTGCCTGCCAAAAACCGTCATGGCGCTAGAAGAAGCCGCAGAATGAAAAATCGCCCTTGCATAACCTTTGCGGGGTCGCTACATCGCCCTCACACCGCGCGCTGGTAGCTCAGTTGGATAGAGTACTTGACTACGAATCAAGGGGTCGGGGGTTCGAATCCTCCCCAGCGCGCCATATCATCCAGATAACTCTATGCAATTAAAGTAAAAACTCAGATTGCAGCCGGATCGTTCCCCCAATAATTCCCCCATCACCAAGGTTTACCCACCCGTTTCGTAAGGTCGAGGTAACCTGCCCAACCCATGCACCGCCATTTTTACTTTCATTTTGAACGCGCAAAAAAATGACGACCCGCGCCGGTCCACGGGTAATGGTCGCAAAGATATGACCTCCCCCTAGTCCCGCCTTAGCCAATCATCGCCCGTAGACGAGAAATTGGGCGAAGTTTGCGAGACGCAAGCGCGGTTTCAATTTCGGGCCAAGCTATGACCTTTCGAAGCGCGCCGCATTGGGAGGCACCGCGATTTGGTGCTTGAATGACGGCGGCATAGGCAGCAGCCAATTGCGGGGCTGGCAGTTCCAATGCCTCGGCCAGCCAAAACAGCATCGGTGCGCATTGGCCGTGATTATAGACGTAGAGCGCATCGCGGCGTTTGACAGTCTGGCGACCGTAGGCACCCGGTCCTTGGTATTCGCGTAGCCATCCCAGCCAATGTTCCTTTTGCGAGCCGTACCACGCTTTTCCGAAACCGACGCCTTCGCCCAGTTGGGTTTCTAAATCCCGGTACATCGGAGTGTCGGCGGGAAGGGCCTTTATGTATTCGCGCAGTCGGGCGGTATTCATTTCGGGTTACGTTTCGTCGGGCATGATCGAGAATACATGAACTTGGCGAGACATTAGATCGCCTCTTGCGAAAAAATTGTGTAGGCTTCTTCGCCTTCAAAACAAAACTGCATGATGTCCGGGTCTGGGCTGAACAACTCCGGCGAAATTGGACGATTTGCATTTGGATTGTGGAAAACCCTGAGGCCATCGCTAAGGCTTTCTTGATATTCACCTGCAGGCGCGGATGCATTTATCATATGAATAAAGTCCTTAATTCGCGTGGCTTGAAAGAACGCCGGTCGCCTTGAACCACTAATTGCTCTCACCTTTCCGATGGTGGCAGTGCTGCTAAACATTACGGCACTCACATCGGAAAATGTGGCATCGTTGAAAAGTCCGAGAGAAAGCTTGGCACCATTTCTTTTGAGAATCGATTCCTCGCCATCGTCATCGTAGAGGAGCCTTTGAGCCGCTACATCGCCCAACTGGAAGAAATCCTGTGTGCCGAAACTACCTACAGCAATCACAAATGAATTATTTTTCACGTGCTCAAGTTCCTGGTAACCTTCTCTATACTTCCTGAGCTTTGAGTTTAGGCTATTTGACAGTCTTTCGATTGTGGCGCTTTGGGACGCCAAGACGTTGGCATTCGCGACACCTTCGTAGGTTTTGTGCCACTCTTGAACATCGTCTGCGGCAGCATTGGCGACAACCGCCTCTATGTTTAAGTGCATTCCAGGGACACAAAAATCGGGAGCGTGTTTGGTGAAATCAACTTCCCATTCAAGATTTTTGAATACAGCAAATAGGTACAGTTCCCAGAATGAAGAATTAAATGTCGTCTGAAATTCGCGACGAAATTTATCCTTTCCATCGCGGTCTAAAAAACCGTCTGCCCAACCCAATATAACCCTCTGAAATTCTTCCCGATCCGGCCTTTTCAGGGCCAAGAAATTTGGATGATGTTCATCTTTGGGGGCAATATCTTCAAATAAACCAATCAAGTCGACATTCCTTGTTTCAAATATCCCTTGGATCGTTTGGGGCCAAATAGCTATTTTCCGACAAGCCGCGCCACGTCAGAGAAGTGTCCTGCAATCGGCATTGCGAACAAACAATGTCCCTCGCTGGCCTCTGCCCAGAGTTCCCCAACAAGTCGCTTTTCTTTCGCGTCCTCGGCCAAATGCGCGCCTTTGTATTCAACCGCCAGTATGCGCCCGTCGGTCAGCATGGCCACGAAGTCCGGATAGAACCGCGCACCTGATAGCTGAAGCCAGAAGGCATTTGGTTTGCGATCCACGTTGCGAACCCAAAAACGCACCTTGGGATGTTCGTCCAGATATACAGCGCAACGGAACTCTTCGCCTTCGGACTTCAAGTCGCCGATGATGCTAAAGTAATGCTTGTTGAACCGCCGCGCGCCTCGATAGGGCTGATTGTAGGCGTAGGTCTGTTCGTCAAATAGAATGGCCAAATCGGAACTTGTCTCGAAGCTGCTTGCATCCGTTGCGAACAGTGCGGAGTATTTTTCGACCTCGCGGCTGGCGCGCAATGTTTGGATTTCTTCCCCCAGGCTGCGCCGCGCTTCGTATTTATAACGGGCAAGCTGGTCCAGCGTGTATCCCTTCGTCTGCATTACCGCTTCTAACGCGCGATGAATGAACACTCTCGCGGCTGGCTTGGTTACGTCCGGATGTGGAATGCCCCGGTCGATCCAGTTCACAAGACGGGGCAAGGTCCAAGCCGGTTCGTGAATCGCCATCGCTAACTGGTCGTGGAGTTCGCCGACATAGGCGATTGTCATCCGCCCTTTTTCGGTCACGTCAATCTCGCCTGCTCTTGTTTCGCCGCGAATGGCAAAGCGATTGGCAAAGGGTGCCGGGTCGCATTCAGCAAGGTTCCAAGGAAGGTCAAGGAAATGGTCTGGGCCGAAAAGTTCCAACTCACCTTGGCGACGAATGCCTAGCCGGGGAACCAGAAAAGGTGGCGGTTCGCCCTCGGGCATCTCGGTCGCCTGGATATGGTTCACCTTGTGGAATAGCCGGTCAATCACCCTGTCCGCGCCTTTGACCTTGGCAAAAGCTAACTGCATCAAGTTGCGGTCATCGCGGGATAGCGCGCGGGTCACGCCAATCTCTCGGGTTTCCGGATCAAATTGAACCCGCGCCTTCAATGATGCTGGCAGCTTGGCAATTGCTTCCGTAACATTTTCCGTGGTCGCATCTAGCGTGTCGGGCAAGGCGTCGGACTTGTGAACCCAGTTGGGTTTTTCTTCGTCAAATTCGAACCCGGTGCCCTTCTTGACCAGTTCTTCCGCTTCCAGACGGTCAAAGCCCGCGCCGTCCACCAGACCGTCCTTGAGCCTTTCGGCCACTGTCTGAAAGCTGTTTGATGCCACAAAGGCATATGCACGGTTAAGGGTATCGCGGGTCTTGCGCCGCGCGTTTGGCATTCGCAGCACCCGGCCTAGGATTTGTTCGACCGCCGTGGGTGACCGCAGTTCGGCCACCGAACAAAGCACATAGGCGAAGGGGCAGTCCCAGCCTTCCCGAAGTTTCTGAACGGTCACAATGAAGCGGACAGGGCAATCCTTTGCGTTGATATTGAGGACTTTTTCAAGCTCTGTGTGGTCCACGATCTGTTCGGGAGGAATGCGTTTGTCATCTTTCAGAAACTGGACAACGGCTTCAATCGTCAGCCGGTGTGGATCGGTTTTGGACCGAGATTCTGCTTGGAAAAGCACGATTGGCCGGATGTATTCCCCTGTCTCTGCTTCTTCCGCCTTTGTCGCCTCTTCCAAAGACCTTTGGCAGTCAAGAGCCTGCCCTATGACTTTGCGCCAATCCGTATCCGTGTTCAGTCGAATCGGCAGCTTGATCATCTGTTCCGCCTTCAGTTCGGCGGCTGAAACGTGGAATAGCACGTTGGACGGATAGACCTCGTTCGCCACATCCTTCTTCAACTGCGGCGTCGCGGTCAGTTCTAGAATCAGCGACGGGTCGAACCGTTGCAGCGTGTCGAAGGACAGAGAGGTGCGCGCGTTGTGCGCTTCATCCACAATGACCATCGGGCGGTGAAGGCGCATAAGGTTGGCCAGCGACGCAACGGGCCGGTCAGCGCCTTCGACCTTTTCCAACCGTGCCACCTGTTCCGGGGCAAGTCCGCTGAAATGGTCCATCAGCGCGCCCGCGTCCGCATAGACCTTGCGGCCTTCCGTCTTGTCCACCCGGAACGCCTGAATCGTGCCGATGACGATGCACGCCCCGCCGGTGGCGTCCGGGCGGGACAACGCCAGCGCCTCGGCCACGGTCAGCACCGAAAGGTTGCGGCCAAAGTCTGCGGCCAATGCCGCGCGGTAGGGGTGGTCTAGGTTGCGCAACGCGGCAAGCGTCTGGTCCAGTATCGCGGTGGACGGAACAAGCCAAAGCACCATCGGGTTGTCGGCTTGCAGGTATTCTTTGGCTGCCACTCCGACCGCGTGCGCCGCTACGATGGTCTTGCCGCCGCCGGTCGGGATGCGAATGCAGACATAGGGCGTCTGTTCTTTCACAAAGGCGGCAGGCCAGTAGTCGGTATTTGCAACGTCGGCGAACGCGGCCTTGGCGGGATTGTCGGCAATACCGTCCATTCGCACCACTTTGCGCAGATAATTGCGCAGGGTGCGTATCGCCTCGCGCTGATAGTTGCGCAGCTCAAAATTCACCGCTGCCATGTCAGACCCCTTCCACTTGATAGGGGATTTGTTTGAATACGACACCCGACGTTTTCAGCCGGTCAGCCGATACGGTGCAGCCCTCGGCATAGACCACGCGGATGCCGTCAAAGCCCTGAGGCGGTTCGGGAAGGGCGGAAAGCCTGTCCGGGGTCAGAACATTGCCCGCTGCCTCGCGTGGGGTTTCGGCGTGGGCCGAATCGAATAACAGATAGACGGCACGGGACTGGTGAACCCCCAGAAATTCCGATTGCGCCCGATGCGGGATCGGCGCGCCGGTTTCCGAAAAGAAGATATGGGCGGCAAGGTCGGGGAAAGTGACCTCTGATGCGATATCGCCGAATTCATCGAACAGAGGAACGCCCAGGTGGCAGAAGCGGAAGCCGCCGCCCAAGCCTTCCACTGGCTTGGTGCCATCGCCACCTTTGTCATATCCAGTGATGACACGGCGCAAGCGTTCGGCGGTGACCGTAGAAGCGATTTCCTCTTCCATTTCCACAAGAATGAAACGCCGATTGCCTCCGTCTTGACGGTTTCGAGCAAGTGCTGCATGTCCAGTTGTTCCAGACCCTGAGAATGAATCTAAAATCAAGTCGTGGGGGTCCGTAGCAATTGTCAGGATGCGCGTAAGGAGAGATACGGGCTTGGGGGTGATAAAGATATCGCTGGACGCGCCAAGGTTGAGAATGCCGCTTGAGCCTCCCCCTTTGAAGTGGTCCGCCCTTATAGTTAGGAAAGCGGAGGACCAACGATGGCCATTAAGAGACCTAAGCCTGAAGAGATTGTCGTGA
>Ga0315339_1001962_pt1 | contig 16496 bp, 18 predicted proteins | sample ASW17metaG_FD_204514 | JGI IMG/M metagenome (GOLD analysis project Ga0315339, IMG submission 204514) | Ammonia-oxidizing marine archaeal communities from Pacific Ocean, United States - ASW #17 | ecosystem: Environmental > Aquatic > Marine > Oceanic | place: USA: California | collected 2016-12-05
TCCTGTGCCACACTGTCTAGACCGTGGCACGCCGGTGGTGATTTCGCCAGCAACTCAGAGTCTCCCGATCTAGAAATTCATATCGGATCATTCAGTCGGAATAGCGCGAAGGTTGGTGGCAATGGATCGAACTCGTCTTCAATCGCCTTCAGTGACGCCCAGCCTGGCTTGCCTTTGCCAACGTCCACATCGAGCACGACCAGTCCAGACGGCCCGGTCGCCGCCAACTCAAAGGCTGAAGCCCGCAGATTTCGCGTCGTCATAGAACATCTTGACCGTCTCCAACGAGTAGTCACCGAGATCCTTGCCGACCAGTTTCAACTTCGCCAAGACCGCATTGGTCACCGTAATCACGTGACATCCGATCTCGTCAGCCTGGAAGATATTCAACAGTTCCCGCGGGCTCGCCCAGATCAACTCCGCATTGGGCTTGGTGTTAACGATCTGAACCGCTTCCGACATGATCGGGACCGGATCGCGGCCTGTGTCTGCAACCCGACCCGCGAAGACAGACACGTAGCTAGGCACGTCGTGGTGGAGCTTCTCGACGACCGCTTCTACTTGAGACACCGTCATCAGCGCCGTCACGTTTAGCTTGATCCCCTTCGCGGCCAATCGCTCGATCAGTTCGTAGGCTGGCTGGCGCCTCGTATTGGTCACCGGGATCTTCACATAGACGTTCGGGCCCCAGCTCGCGATCTCCTCGGCCTGACGCTCCATCTCGGCGAAGTCGTCCGAAAAGACCTCAAACGAAATTGGTTTGTCACGGATAGCCTCGAGAACGTCGAGGGCAAACGCCTTGTACTCGGTGACACCCGCCTTCCGCATCAGGGTTGGATTCGTAGTTAATCCTTGAACAAAGGGATTTCCTGCCATCTCCATCATGCCGACCTTGTCCGCACCGTCGGCGAATATCTTCACACCGAGCTCGGTGATGCGCCGCACACCATCCACTCGCACGGACGATGTCACGCTAGTAGGCGTTTGATTACCCATCATTTGACTCCCACTTGTTCGACAGGACTTGGAGACGTGGATCCGACACCAGGAGATGCCACACGAGAGCCTGAAACGACTCAGTATGTGGTGTGACCATTCCGGGGTTCACAGTGGGCACGATTACACAGGCATCGGCCACCGTTGCTGTGTACCCGCCGTCACGACCCACCACGCCGACGACAGAGGCACCCACCTCCTTCGCGTACGATACGGCATGCACGATGTTCGGGCTGATGTTCCTCTCCAAGTCACCGCCGCCGACAGAAAACACGAAGAGCATGTCTGAGTCACTCAGACGGCTCACCTTCAGCCAAGCTTCGTAGGTTGTATCCCACCCTTCATCGTTCGTTCGGGCCGTGAGTTCGCTGACATTATCGCTGGGAGCATAGGACTCGATTCCGGCAATCTTACGAAAATCGTTGACGGCATGACCCGCGTGACCCGCTCCACCCCCGACTCCAACAAAGAATAGACGACCACCCCTGTCTCTGAGCTGGAAGAGGAGTAACGTCATCTCTTCTATTGGAACCGGATCGAGAAGATCCAGGATGGCCTTGGCTTCCATCATATACTGAACTGCAAACGAACTATTATCGTGCATGGATATCGGAGCCATTCTTATTGAGGTGAGGTTGGGGATGACCGACTGACTTGGCTGCCCACGTATCAGACGACCCGTCGCTCCGTGGGCACAGTGCCACTCAGAAAAGCGAGAGCGTTCTCAACGCATTGGATCTCCATCTCCAACCGAGTCTCGACGGTGTTGGTGGCCGAGTGCGGTGTAAGGATAACCTGCTCAAGGTCGCACAGTGGCCCGGCATAGGGCTCGTCTTCAAATACATCCAAACCTGCACCGCTGAGTCGACCCGATTGTAGTGCATTGAACAAGGCGGTTTCGTCCACCATGCCCCCTCGAGCCAAGTTGACGAGCGCACTCCCGGGCTTCATCACAGTCAACTCATCCACCCCGATCAGCACCCGATCCACACCATCACTCGACGCGTGGAGGGAGACAATGTCGGCTTCCGAGAGCACCTCATCCTTCCCCATAAGGACCACTCCAAGCTCTCCGGCAACTGCCGCGTCACACCAAGGATCATGGGCGATAACCCTCGCGCCGAAGGCATGGCTGAGCTCCGCAACCCGCCGGCCGATGCGCCCCAACCCGATCAGTCCAATCGTGCGCCGAGCGAGAAGGTGTGCACTGAGCCGCTCCCAACGACGCTGCCCCATGAGATTACCTTGGGCACGGAGGTTGCGAGCAAGCATGAGGAACATCGCAAGCGCCAGCTCGGCTACCGCCTCCGTGGGAACGTCCGGGGTGTTCGTGACCGTGATACCCCGGGCACAGGCCGCATCGAGGTCGATCGAATCGACTCCTACTCCACAACGGGAAATACACCTCAACTTAGGCAAACCGCACAGCGTCTCTGCGTCGAACAACTCCACACCGGCCAGAATAACCGTGGCATCGCGACCCTCGCGTAGCAGTTCTTCGTTGGTGATTCGCTTTCCTGACCCGTGCATCCGCACCGGGTATCCCGAGCGCTCCAACATCGACATTGGGGAGCTGTCAAAGGCGGCGAAAGTCGAGAGAGACACCAGTATCAGATCATCCATCAATCACACTCTCAAGATGTGCGCCGAGTCGGGAAAGGTCTGGGAATTGTCGAGGAAGCGGCTCGTCGAACGGCAGGCCACTGTCCCTGGCCAAGAATCCGACGCCCGTCTCATTGGCCGCCCTCTGATCTCCAGCCGAGTCGCCGATCAAGAGGGCGTCCGCAGGTGCCGCGTGCTCTCTACTCAGGATATCGACGATCGCTTCCGGCTTGGTCCAGGGGGGGCAACCATAGATACCCTGAAACCAATGGAGCAGATTCCGATGCTCCAGAATGTCCCCTAACTCATCCGCAGGGGTCACCGACGCAAGATACATGGGTAGTCGCGCCATCGTCTTCAGAAAAGCCTCGGCCCCGGGAACAAACGGGACGTCCAGAATCCGCCGGAGAACGAGCTGGGAGAACGTCTCAGAGAGACCCGTCCTCAGGGCAGCGTCCCCGTCCCGTCCGAGCCTCGCCAGAAGGTGGTCGAACTTATCGAAGCGGCTCTTCGAGACGTTGTCATGATGATATGCCATCATGTAGTCGGCATGGTTGGGGAATCTACTGAACAATTCGCGAAAGGCCTGCGTCTTGGCCTGGTTCGACTCGATGATGACCCCGTCAAAGTCGAGGATCAGGACTCTTAGCAAGGGCCATCATCCCCGATCGACGTGTCACCGCCTCGCACGGCCCGGTGCAGCGTGCGTGCGCTCTCACCGAGGAACAAAATGTCTGAGCCAAGTGCGAGGAAACGGAACCCTTCCGCAATAGCCCGAGAGCAATCCTCCACCGCTGCGCCAGGGTGGACCAAGTGTGCGCCGGCAACCAGCCCGTGTGCGATGGTCGCATCAAGCACCCTCTTCTTGGCCGAGACAACGCTCGGATGGTCCAGCTGTCCCGGCACTCCGAGGGACATCGACAGGTCGTATGGCCCTATGAACGTCCCGTCGATTCCGGCTACAGACACGATATCCTCAATGTTCTCCACTGCATCCTTGTGCTCGATTTGCACAATGAGCAAGGAATCGTCGTTAGCGTGAGCGACGTACTCCTCGAAGTCTTCACCGTATCCCTGAGCGCGCGCCAGGCCGATGCCTCGGTTACCCGCCGGAGGGTACTTGGTCATCTGTACACACAATTCGGCGTCCGCCCTGGTGTTCACCATTGGCACAAGCACCCCAGCCGCCCCTGAATCGAGAACAGCCTTCGCCTGAATCGGATCGATTCCGGCCAGGCGAACGAGAGGCACCGAACCCCGTTGCTCGATCGCAATCAACGCTCGAAGGACTTCCGAGACATCTATTGCAGTGTGCTCAGTATCGACCACGACAAAGTCATACCCAGCCCCCGCGAGGATCTCTGCGGTGGATGGATGCGCAGTCGACATCCACGTACCGATGACCGGCTCACGGCGGCTGAGGCTATCCTTTAGTCGACGGGCAAGCATCAATACACCCGGCGAACAACGAGGCGAGCGAACGACGCTAGTCGACGTGATTGCAGATACTCTGTGAGGGGCCGACCATCTTCGCGGTCTGCATCCTCGACCAAGGCCCGCAACGCCCGCGGCCATGCCACTTCCGGAGAATCGGCAATGGCCCGGCGTACGATAGCCACATCAAACATCCCCGGCGTGCTGAGTTCGAGCATTTCCCATCCCTGACCAGAGAACATATGCAGAAGACCATCCACGGTAGGAAGGTTGAGGCGGTCCGGCGGCAAGACGCTCGGTGAACGATCCCAAAGAGCCTGGATCTCAAAGCCGCTAGCCACCGGACAGGTGGCAAAAAGAACACCTCCCGGTGCAAGAGTGTCACGGGCGGCACGCACGAGCCCAGGGAGGTCCGAGACACGATCGAAGACATCAATCGCGGTCATCAAGTCCATCGGGCCAAGGCCGGCTAATTCATCAACCGGCGTGGGCCTCACGGCCACGCGCCCCTGCGACTCACCCTCAAGGTCAGCAGCCGGTGCCGCCATGCACGCTTGGAGCTCAGGCCTTTCCGCGACAATGACGTCCACCATGGCACGTCCGTTCGAACTCACGTCGAGAAGCCGCGTGGCACGAGGAGCGTATTCAGCGATGCCGTCCATAACCCATCGTGCCCGTGGTACCGCGATCTTTTCGTAACGAATATCACGGCTCGCCGTGAGCATCCGCTCGCGCCAGAAGCAGGCGGCCGTCGAGTCCCGGTACCAAGACCTTAGCGTAGCCTCATCCGGACGCCTTGGGGCATACACCGAACCACACGAGGTGCACTCGACATAGGCGATGTCACACCGTTCGAACGCAGGACGCGCCGCCGTTACGGCACAGCAAGGGCAACTGACGATGACCCAAGAGGATCGGTCCTTCCACGAGTTTTCAATCTCAGACGCCACCAATCTCCGCCACTCCGCGACCTCAGAACGGGGCCTGATCTCAAGCTCGTCGATCTCCTGAACGGAAACGATGGTTCTCATGCCGGCCTCGCAACATCAGACAGCACCAACGGAGAATTTCGATATACCTGATCTACGATCTCCATCGCCCGGAGCGCATCCAGCGAAGTGCCGTGCTCCACCGGTTTCTGCTGTTGGATACACTCCACGAAGTGAGCCACCTCCAAGTCCCACGAGGGATCAACGTCGTAGTAGGTGGTCTCCTCACGAGGGTTTCCGAGAGCTACTCTCTCACCGGGATGGGGCCTGCGTCCTACGAGCAGTGTCTCGCGCCCATAGCTTCCTGTCTTCGACAGGAGTCCACTGATCCTCACGTAGCCTTGCTGGCAGCCGATCTCCAGGCGAAACGTATGCTTCCAACTCGAAGCAGACGAGTGCAGCTGAGCAAGTTGTCCACGAGCCGTCCGGAGCAATACCATCGCGTTGTCTTCGACCGGCACATCGAACATGGTGACTCCTCTCATCCCCAAGACTTCGTCGAAATCACCGACAAAGAGTCGAAAGAGATCAAGCATATGAAGACCTTGATCCAATAGAATACCCCCGCCGCCCACCTTCGGGTCGTTACGCCAAGACGTGTGGTAGTCATAACCGCCCCCCTTACCGTAGACCCCTCGTAAGGTCAGTACCTCCCCCAACGAGCCCGAATCGATGATCGCCTTCGCGTCGGTGATCCCAGGATGATGCCTGTGGTTGAACCCAAACACCAAGGTGCATTCAGGGTTCGCGGCTTCGGCCCTACGTATCCGCTTGACGTCTTCGAGGCTTCGACCGGGCGGCTTCTCGCAAAACACGTGCTGGCCGGCACTCATCGCTGCGATGGCCACCTCGGGGATCAGGTGATTCGGTGTGCAGACAAAAACGGCGTCGAGTCCCTCAGCCACCAAGTCCTCCCATCGATCAAAGACGGGAGCATCAAGCCTCTCGCATTCCTCCGAGCAATCCGGATCACAAACTCCGGCAAGAACGAGGTCCGGATTATCGATCACATTCCGGCGCCTGATCTTCCCCATATACCCGTACCCCACGATACCGGCTCGGACACAGCAGCTCATGAAGCACCCTGCATCTTCAGAATGCGCTCGAGCAGAGCTCGTTGATCGGGGTCCTCCCGGAGGATCCGCTCGATCTGATCAACATCGGCGGGTCGGTCTACACCCAGCATCGGATAGTCCACGGCAACTCCGAGTAGGCGCTCGCCCACCTCGAGCACTCGCAACATGTCGACGGATTCGGCCCGTTCGAGCGGGGTTTCGGGTATCGTACTATATGTTTGTAGAAAACTGGCCCGGAACGACATGATTCCGGTCTGCCTATACACTGGCACTGGGCCAAGCCCGCGGGAATGGGGAACCGGGGCGCGCGTCAGGTAGATCACGTTGCCCTGCTGGTCGCACACGGCCTTGACAATGTCCGCGTTTCCGTAGTCTGCCTCAGAGACGAGGGAAGAAAGAAGATTAACGCATTGCAGCGAAGGATTACCGACCAGCGGGTGAGTCACCTGGTTCACGGCTGCTGGAGTGAGGAGCGGCTCATCGCCCTGGACGATCGCTACGATGTCCCCCGGTAGAGTGAGCATTGCCTCCTGCACACGGTCCGTGCAACGCTCGTGTGTGTTCTTGGTCATCACCGCCCGTCCGCCTCGGGCCTCGATCTCGCGTTGAATAGCAGCATCACAGGTGGCGACGACAACGTGGTCGACACCCTCCGCGAGGAGTGCTCGCCTACGCACGTGCTCTATCATCGGCAGCCCCGCGATCTCCACAAGTGGCTTGCCTGGGTATCGTGAGGAAGCCATGCGGGCCGGGATCACGACAGTGATGACCGGGCGAGACTCAGTCATCAGTCAGCATGCCACCATCCACGACCATGCAACGGCTCAGGCCGGATCTGACCTCAGAGTGTGCGCTACGTATCACTCACCTACTGCTTCACTGCCACCGCTCGAAGCCACCACGAGGGGTACTTCGACTCACGGTGGGCTTCGAATGGCCGAACCGCCGCCCTTTCGAGCTGAAGCTCCAGGCAGTCGAGGAGCGGTTCGGCCGAGTCGAACGGTGCGACCAATCCCCAGGAAAGCAGCCGAATTCGGAGAGCGTGCCATGCCTTGTTGGCAGTCCGTTGCCGCCGCAAGCGTGTGATCGCCTGCCCGTGGTAGCTCAACCGCACGTGTTCGAATCCACAGCGCTCGAGGAGTCTCCGCATTGGGAGCTTGTCGAAGAACAACAAGTGAGGCTCATCCAACGCCTTGTGCTCCCAGTCCCGGCAAGGAACCTCAATGAAAATCCCGCCTCCTGACCGAAGACGCATGGTCATGGCGCCCAAGAAGTCCATGGGATCTGTCACGTGTTCGAGCACATGTGACAGAACCAGCAAGTCGACTGATGTTCCAGTTGGAAAGTCCCCCGGTCCGTCGACCAAACTGATTCCCTGTGCGGCCAGCCCCGAGTGAAGACTGGCATCGGATTCGATGGCATGGTAGGCCACTGTCCCCTGCCTCGCAAGCCAGTGCCGGGCGAAATCTGCTCTACCCGGACCCACCTCGAGCACCGAAGAAACAGTGAGGTGCCTCTCGCGGATATACTCAAGGACGTGAGCAACGCGGAGCCCGCCCATGGCGGAATGAAACGCCGCCGTCACACTGTCCCTGGATACGCCGCCGTGCGCGTTGTCGAAGTAGCGGGAGTTGTAGTCTGCCCAAGCGTCTTCATCGGGCATCGGCACGGCAAAAACCATTTCGCAGCTCGCGCACGAAGCTCGTCCGAGGCCCGCAAGCACCGGATGGGTGTGCCGATACGGGACCGTGGTCGGTACGCCTGGAAGGCCGCAGGCAGGACAAACGACTTGAGAGTCCGGCAAACTTCTGCTCCAATGCTAGGATTCGTCAGAGACCGGCCCCAACGGGGTCGACGGTTTCCGCCCGACTCCGTACGCGCATTAGCTCAACGGCGACGGAGGGGACGGGGTGATGGGATCGTTACCACAACAATTCGAAATAAACCGGCCTAGCCTAGTCGCGTCTTGAGCGAAGTGCAGATATTCTTGCTGAAAGGCCGGCTCCCTTAAGCGACTTGTAGGATCGTAGTATAGGGTAGGAGTGTTTACGTGTGCCCCCACATCCCCGGGGGAAGTAAATGGCAGGACGATGAGACCCGTACACTTCTTGGCCAGGTCGAAGATATTCGTCCGAGGGGGAAGCAGCTCGATCCTCGCTACATCTTCTAGCCCCTGGATGTACCTCAAGTAGTGCTCGTCGTGCTTGGGTTCGAAAGTCCTCTTGCTCTTCAGCAGGAGGCGAATCGTCACGCCAGAACGCTTCTCTAAACGCCCGACCTGCTCGACGATGTCCTCCATGAACGAGCGAACCGTCTCCGAAGAGTTGTAGTAGCGCACATGCTCGCCATATCGACGGCGGAAATGCCACCCCTTGCGCGGAGTCATATCGAAGATCGCGAACGTGCAACTCTCTCGTCTCGGCTCGACCGGGCCGGGCAGATAGTACATGATGGGTCCGACCGCTATCACGGACCTGGTATGCGGCACTTTCTCCAGGCACGCCTTTTGACGAGCGGTCCAGACCCAATGGCGATCAACCGAGAGGTACCGATTTTCTGGTGAGTCTACGAACTCGGTCTCGCCTTTGTACCTGTACCACTCGAATCCAGACGAATACCAGAGCATATTCGACGAAAACGACTTCCCGGGGAACTCATTCAGCCAAAGCTCCTGATCGTAGTATTCTGAGTTGGAGATAACGTAGTCCCTTATCAATCCTCGCCTGTTCAGGCTGGATACCGTCGTCAGGAACGCCAGATCGCGATAGAGGAAGCTGATCGCGGGAACCCTGATACAAAACCGGGTGAATAGCGTAAGCATCCTGATGTAATCGTACAGGACGCGTGCAACTTCGGAGAACCCGGGGGGGTTGGTCTTGGCGAGGTGAACGAGCGGGTTTTCCGAAACGTAGAGAAGACTCGGGCTTCCGGCCGGATCAGCTTCCTCCCTACAGATGATCAGGTCAGCCTCAGAGAGGACAGCGACCGGTCCGTGCCTACAAAACCGGGCGAACTCCCGACCGATATCCTCCTTGTCCATGAAGGCCTCGAGATTGAGTCGTGGCCCGATCACGGTAGAGGCCACTCCGGTACTGCGACTTCTCCTCCTCACGACGAACGCGCCCAACAACGCGATCAATAGATAGGTCGAGAAGGCCCCAAACCTCGCGAAGTTCTTGAGCACGATCCCGAGCCGCACACTTATCCGAGTGCGAGAGGATGTCGTAGTACTGAGGTTCCTTCCCAACCTGACGTGGTAGGTATGCGACAGGTACGAGGCGGGGCTTTCGGGACTAAGCCTCATCAGGTCGGTGTAATAGGACTTCAGAATGACCTGTGTTAACCGCCTACCCAACTCTCCCGATGAGAACAGCGGAAACCCAGCGAGCGCCTCGGCACTGTGCTTTTCGATCGCCCCGAGCAGGAAGTTGACCCTCTTTAGCACGAGAACCCTGAGTGACTCAGCCGGATCACTGGCCATTACCGTTTCACCACGGGCTAGCCAAGGCCTCCTCACAGGGCAGAGCGGACCAAGTCAATCATCCGCTCCGTCTCGATTGACCGTGTGCCTCAACCTCCACTGGCCATCGTCCTTTACCCAGAGATGCGGCGATCTAAAGCGATCGCAGAGCTCGTGGAATCGATCCGGATCTAGACCGATGTGTTCCATGACCTCTCCGAAGTACCGATCCGGGAACTCACCATCAAACTTCTTGATCAGCGCTTGGCCCTCTTCCCTTGTGATGTGTCTATTCCGTATCTCCTGTGACGCATCGTAGGTCGCACGCCCGATGCCGAATTTCACATGCGTCGTGTAGTAATGCAGGTCGTCGATCTTGTCGTCGATGCTGTTGTACTTGCTATACGTGCCCTGAGTTCTGAAGGGCCTAGCCTGGAATCCAGTGTTCTCCACGGCATAGTAGTATGCCTCCTGGGGAGTCCACCTCAGGTAGTAGCCCAGGTAGTGTACCTCGATTGCCGACCCGGCCAACTCATCATGGTGAGCCGGTAAGAAGGTCATGAGGTCGGCAAGAGGCATGTCGTACCGATCCAGCAACTCGCCGATCGATACACCGGCCAAGGAACTGTCTTCGACGTGCCTCATCGTAAAGAATGACTTATCCCGAAGAGACGTGGCGTTGTCGGCGATAGGGTTACCGTACTCCGCCTCGTTTTCTCCATAGAAGACGAGCGGAATGCCAAACTTGGCCGCCAACTTCGGACCCATGTGCTTCTGCCCCAGAATGAAGGTCTGGAACGGGTGCAATAGGTTCTCGATCGACAGTCGGGTGAGGATCTTCATGACCCGGCCATTCGGCCGATACGTCACGTTGTCGAACCCCCCCACATCGAGCCAATTCTCGAAATTCCGGTGCCCGTAGTCCGTGTACAGGATGGGAGGCCAGGTAACAGTCAGCGGATTCATACCATACTTATGTTTCAGGACATGCGCCTGAAAGGCACTGTCCTTCCCTCCACTTCCGGGCACGAGGCAGTCGTAATGCCCGTCGGTCCGCCGATGCTCATCGAGCACCTTCAATAGCTCACGCTCTCGAGTTTCCCAATCGATTTCGTCTTTTTCAGCGTTGGCCCTGCAGGCGTCACACAGTCCATCTTCGTCGATATGGATCGTCTCTTTCTGCGATTCGATCGTGTGCTGGAACTCCACAGCCGAGTTGGGCTTCTGGTTCGACATGACGCAGGACGCACAGAATACGACCTCTTTGGGCAGCCCATAGTAGGCTTCAAGTCCTTCAGGCATCGCCGTCATACCACCTCCCGAAGCGAGTTTCATACTTGTCGCATGCCAGTCTCAACATCGCGGATCCCTCCGGACTCGCTCTTTTTTCCACAAACTCCATTCGCCTCTCAAGCTCATCTGAAGCAGAAACCTCACTTTTCCCGAACTTCCATCCATAGCGTTCGTAGATCGGTTTGCGAGGTCCAGCGAGCACTGCCGTCCTGGGGACTTTTTGCCGCCGCATGGCGCGCGACGTTCCTGGCCCTCTATTGCTTCCTATCAACTGAGCGATCTGGGCCAAAAACGGATCGGGATCAAGCACGAACTTCTCAAAGGGGACCAGGAGGACTTGATCTCGACGCTCAGCGGGCAAACGAGCCACGGTTGCCTCGGCCATTTCCGTCAGTCTATGAATCGAGTATATGACTCGATCCATCTTGTTCAGTTCCTGGTACTCAACCTCCCAACCGTACGCGAACCAGGGCATCACCTCACGATTCTTGATCCACACCGTAAAGTCGAGCGCGTCGTTGCCGAAGCGATCGACATAGCTATACCAGTGCTCAATAAGAAAGAGCGGATGGCGCACCATCTCGACCACGCGCAACCGCCTGCCCAGAGACTCGAAAGCCGGTCCCAAGACACCGAGTGCTTGGTGTGTGAGCACATTTAGGATGGGGCGGTTCCTAGCGATATCAGCCGCCACCGACGGTCCGTCCTTCCGGAAGAGCCGCGCCAACGTTAGCAAGAGCTTCGAATTCCCATACGCCCCGGATAGATCGCTCGGGCGTAGATTCACTTCGCGACCGATGTGCGAGTTGTACGTGGCCAAGTCGGCGTACAGCGACGCGAGCGAGCTAGCGCTCTCGGCGTCGAGCAACTCGAGATAGCTCAAGATGAACAGATATTCGTATGAATGTTCAAACCTGACCAGCTCCACCCGATCGAAGCTACCGAGTATCGAGACCATCATCGTCTTCCCGGTTCCGGTGAGCCCGTCGAGGAAGAGAATATCCTGCCCAAGGCTCACGTGACGATGCACCGTCATGTCCGAGCCGCCAACTGAGTAGCAGCCTTCATGTCCGCCAGACCGCGGGACAAACTCATGCGTGGTGAATAAGAAAACGACTCTCGAGCCGCTGAACAATCGAGTCCGAACCGTCGAGTCGGGGACCTGTCGGATTCTCCGATAGTCCGGATGGATCCCGTCCCCGCGATCTCCAAGCAAGTCTCTGCCACCGCCCGCACCTGCGACATGTGGCCACTCGCGATGTTGTACACACCGACGGCTTCATGTTCAAGCGCCTGAATCGTGGCCCGGGCGACGTCACTCGCGTGCACTAGATCGACAGCGTCAGCGAGCGGTGGGACTAGCTCGATGACTTCATTCCTCAACGAGGCATTCAAAAAATTAGAGATCATCTTGGTGTGATCGAGACCGTATCCGTAAATCGAGGATGGGCGCAGTATACAGAGGCGAAGCCCCTGCCGGGCGAACTGCTGAAAGATCAGCTCCCCCAAGTACTTTGAGAATCCGTAAAACCCCGCGGATCCACTAGGCCCCACTTCGTCGCTCTCCTTGATCCCCACCCGGTCGGGAGAGGCGTATACAATAGCGCCGGATATGAAGACCAATGGAAGACTGCGCGCCCGGGCCCACTCACCCAAAACCAACGCGGACCTTACGTTGGCATCGAATAGCGCGCCCGTTGTGTGAGCCTCCCGCGCGGAAGGCACGGCGGCTCCGGCGTGCACGATGGCCTGTGCCCCGGAAAATAGATCGTCCAGCGCCGCCTGGCTTATCTCTTCGCAAAGATCCCAACGTGCCCATTCGGAATCTCGGGGCAGAGCAACCGGCCTGGAACGCGATGCACAACGACACGTAATCTCCAGCCGGGCACACTCGGACAGGAGGTGGCCACCTAGCATCCCGCTCGCTCCGGTTAGTCCGATCGTTTCTAGAACCAACTGCGGACCACCCCCCTCGGGAATGGCTCAGCGAGGGAATCCCCCGTCGCACCATCCAAGAACACCTCCTCAAGGTATCGAAACACCATCCCTCTGCCGATCACAGGCGTGAGATCCTCCTCCCTCGAAACGTAGCTCCGAATGACCATCTCCGGCTCGTTGAAACCGTAATGTGCACGGACTGCAGTGGTGCCGGAGAAGCGAGCGTTGAACTCAAATGGCACTGGTCCTGCGGGGCCCACCATGAGCTGCACATTCAATGAACCCAGCGTCGGGAGGACTCGGCCGATCTCCATCAACAAGGGGTCCAGTTCAGGAAATGGAGCGACCTCGATCTCCCAAGAACTGCCTGAGCGTAGTGTGCGGCGTGCCGTAAAGGGACCGAGCACAGATCCGTCGCGACAGGTGAAGACACTGCACGTGTACTCCTGCCCCAGCTCATCTGAAGGCATGGAGATCATCCGTTGGACCATAGGTTCGGGAACCGTCTCGAAGACGACCCTCATCGCCCCAGCATCCCGAACAACATGGACGTGTCGACTTGACGTCCCCCTTCGGGCTTTGAGCACCACGGGATAACCCCAAGCCGCGGCGACCTGCTCGGCATCCTCCAAGGAATGTGGCACCACAGCCTCGGCGTGGGGCAGCCCATGTTCTTTCAAAAAGTTGGTCGTGGCCCACTTGTCGGCCGCGATCGCGATCGTTTCTGGTGGGGACGTGACCACGAAGGTAGCGGTCTCCGCCTCAATAACATGCTTATTCCGCGATAGGAATTCGAGGTCGAACTCGGAACCCACCATAAGCACCGAAATATGTTCACGCCTCAACGTCTCGATGATCTCTTCAAGGGCACCAGCCTTCTCAAACCGCGGAATCAACACGGACTCATCCGTCCGAAAGAGGCCTGCGTTTAGCGGTCCGATATCCGCCCCTATCAGCGTGAGCGACAAGTCCGACAATCGCAGGGCCTTGATCACTCCCTGTCCGACACCGCTCCCGGCACCCGTAACCATCACTCTAAGGGGTTGCATCGGATACTTCCGCTCTAAGCCGATCAAGGACGCGACCAACAGCATCAACGTGGTGTGCATTGGACCCCAGGCTGATCGGCGCACCGGCAGCTTGGCACCACTTGATCAGCTTCCAGAGGTCCTGGTGATAATGTGGATTGATCTCGAAGGCGACCTGGTACTCGGCCGCCACCTCGATGAGAGCCATGAAGCTAGAATCCGGCGGAGTCACTTCGAACCGTCTCAGGCACATGCCGAATGGATGACCTAGGATGTCAACCGCGGGGTTGGCGAGCGCGGCCCGGGCCAATCGAAACTCGGTCTCGATCACTTCCTCGGGGGACAACCTGTCTGGATTTCCACGTGGGTTGAGTTCAGCGGGAAAGCGATGGACACTGGCCATGACCAAATCGCACTCTCGGACGATCGCCTGGGTAGTATCAAGATTCCCCTCAAAGTCGACTACTTTGGTTTCGAGACCGACCAGAGCCGTGCAACTCCGCCTCTCTAAGGCCCTCACCTCATCCGCGAAGGCGGGAAACCAATCGACACTCGACTCGCGACCATGCTCACTGAAAAGGACGCACTCCAGCCCCAAATCCACAGCCCGGGAATACATCTCCTCGACCGAATGCTCGCCATCCGTCCAGTTGGTATGGAGGTGAAAATCAGCCTTCGGCATATAGTCATGACTAACCACTTCAAAGTAATCGAGGTGGTGGCTCATTGGACGCGGCATATTAGTGGATCAACTCTCCCTCGTGGTAGTCCGCCCCCGACGTTGTTCCGAGCCAATCGTAGTAGAGAATGGACGAGATACCCGTCCCGGGTCGTTTTGTAGTGAGGTTGGCATCGTCGAATACGTCGCCTTTCTTGATGCTCGTCGCTGCAACGAGACTACGGCGAGCAACATCCTGGTTAACGACCTCTGATGCCCTGGGACTTTTCGACCCATCCCCAAGGGCGGTTTCTACACTCCGGATTCCATCAACCATTGCAACCAACTCGTCGGGTTCCAGAGATGCTTGGTGATCAGGGCCCGGTAGGCTCCGGTCTAGAGTGAAGTGCTTTTCAATTATCCGTGCTCCTCTTGCTACAGCGGCAATCGGGATCGAAGTACCGATCGAGTGATCCGAAAGCCCCACCGCAAGGCCAAACGACGCTTCCAGAAGGTCCATCGCACGGAGGTTGATGTCTGCAAAGGGCGTGGGATAGGCAGTGGTGCACTGGAGCAATGTAACGTGTGCTTCCAGTGATTCACGTCCCTCCTTCGATTCAAGTGAGCGCCGAAAGGCATCGGCAGACGGCTGTTCCCGCGCACCGGTCAACCCGTGCGCGACGACTCCCAGGGCCGACCGGATATCATCTAGGTCGCTCATGCCGGTGGACATTATGATGGGCCGTCCAAACGACGCTATCTTCATCATCATCGGTGCGTTGGTGATCTCTCCAGACGCGATCTTGAACATGGGCATGTCCAACTCGTGGCCCAAGAAATCCACACTCGGTAAGTCGAAGGGGGTGGAAAGAAACTGGATCCCACGATCACTACAATGTGCCGCTAACTTCTCGTGGTCGAGCATGCTCAGTTCGAGCCCTTGGAGCATCTCAAGCTGGCTCTGCCCGCCGCCAGTCGTTTCCACCTGATAGGCGGCCTTGGACGCCTGAGGGGTAACAACGTTCTCGGCCTTGAAGCTCTGGAACTTCACTGCGTCGGCGCCCGCATCAGCCGCCACGTCGACAAGAAGCTCTGCTTGCCCCAAAGAGCCATTGTGGTTCACACCCGCCTCTGCAATAACAAATGTTCTCTTCATGTCAGTCCGATAACCCCAGTGATTCCTAAGCTATGGAGATCCTCAATTGATTTGACTACCTTGCGGCCCGAAGCAAATACCGGCCCAGGCCAACGGTTCGGTGATCAGGGTTGCTGACCGCTGGACCACCCCTCCGCGACATTTATACAGCGAACGAACCGGAGCATACTACGTGAAGAACCCTGAGGTAATCAATGCAACCCCAAGAGAAGCATGGTAATCTGGTTGACCGGCTTATCAGGATCGGGAAAGACAACACTAGCTCGAGCGCTGCACGATCTACTTGCTCCTGTCCGGTCCGGCTTAGTCTTGCTTGACGGAGACGCGGTGCGGGAGGCTTTCCATGACGGGCTAGGGTACCGGGAATCTGACCGAATCGTGCAAGTGACGCGGGTGCAGAAAATCGCTCGACTGCTCGCCGAGCAGGACTTGGTGGTCATCGTCTGCCTTGTGTACGCCAACGCAGATCTTCTGGAGTGGAACCGGAGTCACATTGCGAATTACTTCGAGGTCCACGTTAAGGCATCCGTCAAGACCGTAGAGGCCAGAGACAACAAGGGATTGTATCGGGCCGCACGACGAGGAGAGATAACCGATGTGGTCGGGGTGGACATTCCTGCCTGGGAACCCACGGCCCCCGACCTGATCGTCGATGCCGACCGTCCCGAGGAGCCGGCGGTGCTTGCGAGGCGAGTGGCGCTGGAGATTCCGATGATCGCGTCACTCGTTGAGGGCGGCTGACGGTGACGGTACTCAACCTCAATCGCCGACAGTATTTGGAGTTGGAGAAGATCGCCCTCGGCGCCTTCGCTCCGCTATCGGGGTTCATGATGGAGGATGAGTTCCTCAGCGTCGTGGAGACGATG
>Ga0315339_1001963_pt1 | contig 16488 bp, 16 predicted proteins | sample ASW17metaG_FD_204514 | JGI IMG/M metagenome (GOLD analysis project Ga0315339, IMG submission 204514) | Ammonia-oxidizing marine archaeal communities from Pacific Ocean, United States - ASW #17 | ecosystem: Environmental > Aquatic > Marine > Oceanic | place: USA: California | collected 2016-12-05
CCCGACGCTACAACGTTGCGAAAGTACACGCGGGGCCGGGTGCCTGCACCCCCGCCTGAATCCCGCGGTGTGGTAGGTCGCCCGACTCGGGCTACCGAAGCGAAGGGAGCGGCACTCTTCGAGCGCTACGTGCGTGAGATCTCGCCGGCGCTCGGCGCCGAGCCGGCGTGCGACGCGAACGCGGCGGCGCCGGAGGTGTAGCAAGGTCATGCGAGCTCCTAGCCCCTTTCGTGTGACGCCCTCGATGGCCTGTCTCGCGGCGACCTTCTTGGCCTCGTCATTCATGCCCGCGCTTACTTCCGGTTCCGGGCTCGGCGCCCAGATCGTGCTCGTGGATCGCGGCACCTTCTCGGTGAGCGTTGGCGGTGAAGTGATCGGCAGCGAGGAGTTCACGATCAGGAGGGCGGGCAGTCGCCGCTCAGCGACTTTCATGGCGAACGGCGTCGTGACCCTGACGCGTGGCGGTGAGTCCCAAGAACTCCGTCCGATCTTGAGCGCCCAGGGTGCCGACGGGACCGCGGGCGGGTACGAACTCAAGGTCGTGGGGCAGGACGCCTCCGAGATCGCGATCAGGGTCGTCGATTCTCGTTTCGTTTCCAACTTTCGCTCAGCAGCCGGACTGGAGGAGCGCGAGTTCAGGGTGAGCACCGATACCCGAATCGTCGAACAATTCGTGGCGCATCACTATTACTTCCTGCGCAACCTGCGTGAGGGAGAGACCGCCCGGGTCATCGAGCCTCGTTCGCGGACGGAGATGGACGTGGTGGCGGGCCCCTCGACCGACGAACAGCTGCGCCTGGGCGGCACCCTGGTGGACTCGCGACGGGTCGCGTTCCGCAGTGGTGAGCACGAGCGAATCGTTTGGTTCGGCAGTCAGGGGCAAGTCCTGCGTGTGGAGGTGCCGCCGCTGGGGTACGTAGCGGAGCGCCAAGACCTGGTGGGTTGAAGGCTCCAGGACCTTGGTACCGACGGCGTGGGGGTTACTTTTAAACCCGATGGCACGGAGCCGTGCCCTATAAAAGCTGACGTGTCATGAAGATGTGTCCCGCGGACCGCGTAGAGGCTGTCATACACAGCGCCGCGGTCTGTCTCATGATTTGAAACTGTCCACTTCTGGACGGCGTACGGGACTCTGGATCGACTCCACTGACGGATACGAGAGGGATTTTGAGGATGAGGCTCTGCGTGAGGGCGGTCGCGCTCGTCGCTATGATGGCGACGGCGCCCCTAACGGCCCAAGAAGCGGTCCCGAGCAACCTTTCTTTAGCAGACGCGCTCGAGATCGCACGTAGCACCAACCCGGGTTTCCTACAGACCCGCAATGACGAGGCACTCGCGGACTGGGACGTGCGTCAGGCCTACGGGGCGTTGCTGCCGACCGCATCCGCCGGCTCGGGCGTGTCCTGGCAAGGACCCGGCGAAACACAAATCGGGGGCATTACGCTCGGCGACCTGGGCTTTGGCAGTCAGCCGTCGTACTACTTCTCAAACTACAACTTGAACCTGAACTTCTCGCTCACGTGGGCGAAGCTGAAAGCGCCCGCGCAGGCGCGAGCCCAGCGCGGGGCTACGCTCGCGAACATCAAGGTCGCCAGCGACGGTCTCGAGTCGCAGGTCACCAACTTCTATGTGGACCTGCTTCGTCAGCAGGAGGCGCTGCGGCTCGCCGAGTTGCAACTCGAAAACAACGAGTTCAACCTACGGCTGGCGCAAGGCCAGTTGGAAGTCGGGCAGGTCACGCCCATCGATGTCGGGCAGGCAGAGATCCAGGTCGGGCGCTCTGAAGTCACGGTGCTGCAGACCCGAAACCTGCTCTCGACGGCCCGCATGAGGCTGCTCCAGCAGCTCGGTCTCTCGGTGGCACAGGACTACGAGCTCTCCACGGGATTCGAACTCTCCGAGCCGACATGGACGCTCGACGCACTCACGTCCATGGCTCTGCGTCAGAACCCGACGCTCGAGGCAAGGCGCCGCTCGAAGGAATCCGCCGACATCGGGGTCAGCTCCGCTCGGTCGGCCTATATGCCTTCCGTCTCCGTCTCCACGGGATGGAGCGGCTTCACCCGCCAGGCGAGCTCCACAGACTTTCAGGTCGCGCAAGCCGAGGCTCAGGTGGCCGGGTCCGTCGCCTCCTGCGTCCAGACCAACAACCTGTACTCGAGGCTCGCCGACCCACTGCCGGTGCTGGACTGTTCGCGCTTCGTTTTCACGGACGCCAATAGACAGGCGATCACGGACGGGAACAGAGCGTTTCCGTTCAGTTTCGAGGGATCGCCGCCGAGCGTCTCGCTCGGCGTGAGCATTCCGATTTTCCAGGGACTGAGCCGCCAGAGGAACCTCGAGGCGGCCCGGCTGCAGCGCGACGATCTGGGATACCAAGTGCGGGAGCAGGAATTGGCGCTGGAAGCGGATATTTCGATCGGGCTCGCAAACGTGCGCACGGCGTACGAGAGCGCGCTACTCGAAGAGCGCAACCGAGCTCTGGCGGACCAGCAGTTGAGACTCGCGCGAGAGCGCTACCGGTTGAATGCGATCACCTTCATCGAGCTCGTGGACGCGCAGACGCTACTCGCGCAGGCCGACCGTGACCGCGTGTTCGCGGTGTTCTTCTATCACGACTCAGTGACCAGCCTGGAGGCGCTCGTGGGCTCCTCCCTCAGAAACTAGAGGCCATGAATCCGAAGACGAAAGTAATCATCGGCGTGATCGGTTTGATCGCGATTGTCACCGCCTCCACCGTGCAAGCCAGTCGCGGACGCACGACGGGCGTCGAGGTGCGTACGGAAGGGGTCGAGCTGAGAGACCTCGTCCAGGTCGTTACCGCCAGCGGCAACATCCGTGCGCGCCGCACCGTCGATGTCAGCTCAGAGGTCTCGGCAAAGGTGGCCCAGCTGCTCATCGACGAAGGCGATGACGTGGTGCGGGGGCAAGTCCTGCTCCGGCTCGAGCCGGATCTGTACCAGGCGGCGGTCTCCCGTAACGAAGCCTCCTTGGCGCAGGCCGAGGCGCAGCAGACGCAGCAGGAGGCCAACCTGCTGCAGGCCGAGCGGGACCTCAATCGCTTGCTCAGCCTAAGGGCGCGCGATTCCTTGCTCGTCAGTGGTCTCCAGGTCGACGACGCTCGTACGCGGGTCGACATCGCCGTGGCGACGGTCTCCTCCTCCGAACACGGCGTCGCACAGTGGCGAGCGTCCGTCGAAGAGGCCGAAGACCAGCTCTCCAAGACGATCTTCCGAGCTCCGATGGACGGAAAGGTCACGCGCCTGAACGTCGAAGAAGGCCAGACGGTCATCATCGGTACCATGAACAACCCCGGGAGCCTGGTGCTCACCATCTCCGACCTCTCGGTCATAGAGGTGGTCGTTCAGGTCGACGAGACCGACGTGCCAGGGATCTCGTTGGGTGACAGCGCCTCCATCCGCATAGACGCCTTCGGCGACCAGGAGTTCACTGGTCGAGTTACCGAGATCGGCAATTCGGCGATCAACCCGCCCACGCAACAGGCAGCGAGTCAGCAGGCCGCGATCGACTTCGAGGTCGTCATGACGCTCGACGTGAACGAGGCGCTGCTCAGACCCGACCTCTCGGCAACAGCGGACATCATCACCGAAACGCGCTGGGACGCTCTGGCGGTGCCGATCATAGCCCTGACCGTGCGTGAGGAGGTGCGTGATTCGAGCCAAGCGGCCTCCGAGGACGACGAACTCGAAGACGTCGAAGGCGTCTTCATCGTAGTCGATGGCATCGTGACCTTCACGACCGTCGAGGTCGGAATCGCCGGTGAGGAGTTCTTCGAGATTCTCTCGGGCGTCAGCATGGGGGACACCCTCGTCGCGGGACCCTACCAGACGATTCGGCAACTCAGTAACGGCGATGCGGTGCGTAGCACAGACGAACCCGTGATAAACTGACCGGCGAAGGCTACGGCGAGGGAGGAGGTGGCAAGTGCAGATCTGGGAGGGTGTCACGCTCGCCATGAACCAACTCCGCAGCGAGAAGCTGAAGACGTTCTTCAGCCTGCTCGGGGTCATCATGGGCGTCATGTTCCTCATCGTGGTGGTAACCGTCATCGAGGGCCTCGACCGATACGTTCGCGAAGAGGTCACGTCGCAGGTGTTCGGCATCAACACCGTGACCGTGGGTCGCTGGGACAATTCCGACGTAAACGCCGACGAGGAGGTTTGGCGCCGGCGCTTGAGACACCCGCGACTGAGGTACGAAGACGCGGAGGCGATCCGTGATAAGCTCACCATTCCCGCGCTCATCGCAGTGGAAAGCAGCACGAGTTCCGACGCCATAGGCGACAACGGTCGCACCGCGACTGGAGTCCGCGTGACGGGCGCTTCGCCTGAACTCTTTACCGTGCGCAACCTGGGCATCGCGCGCGGTCGCGCGTTCTCCGAGCAGGAGGCAGATCGCGGAATCCCTGTCGTGGTACTCGGCAAGGAGACCGCGGAGGTAATATTCGAGGACCTGGACCCGATCGGCCGGACGGTCCGACTCCGTGGGTTCCCGTACCGCGTCATCGGCGTCTTGGAGGAGAGGGGGTCGATCTTCGGTCAGTCGCAGGACAACTTCGCGGTGGCTCCGGCGCGATCTCCGATTCAGTCGGTCACCAATCCTCGAGGCGTCATCAGCTCGGTGATCATCCAGGCGAGTGACCCCGACCAGGTCCGCGGCATCCGGCAAGAGGTAGAAGGCATCATGCGCTCGCGACGGCAGTTGAGGCCGCGTGAGGCGAACAACTTCGGGGCTGAGACCGCCGAAGACGCGATCAGCTTCTGGGACAACATCTCGCGCATTCTGTTCACCGCGCTTCCGGCGCTCGTGGCGATCTCTCTCGTCGTGGGAGGAATCGTCATCATGAACATCATGCTCGTGTCGGTCATGGAGCGCACCCGTGAGATCGGTGTGCGCAAGGCGCTCGGGGCACGGCGACGAGACATCTTGACGCAGGTGCTCATCGAGTCCGTCACGCTCTCCACGGTCGGAGCCATCTTCGGGGTCGCTGCGGGGCTCGGGATCGCGACGCTCATCGCAGCCGTTTCTCCGATGCCGGCCGCGGTGAGCCTGAAGTGGATCATGGTGGGCGTGGGCCTCGGCACGTCGGTGGGCATCACCGCGGGTGTCTATCCAGCCACCCAAGCATCGAGGCTCAACCCGGTGGACGCACTACGCTATGAGTAAGAATCCCGAACAAGCGGGCGCCACCGCTCTCACCTCCCTGCACGAAGGCCTGCTCATCGCGTTCGACGCGATGCGGGCCAACGCCCTGCGCTCGAGTCTCACGATCCTCGGGGTAGCCGTCGGCGTTTCGGTAGTCGTGATGCTCGCAGCGCTCATCACCGGCATCCGCACCAGCGTCATGGAAGCGTTCGAAGCAGGCCCGACGAACGGCTTCATGGTAATGCGCTTCGACTTTACCGCGGTTCGCATCTCGGACGGGGGCAACAACCGCCCCCCCTGGTGGAACAAACCAGAACTGGTGCCTGCCGAAGCCGAACGCCTCGACCGCCTGCCCACCATCGATGCGGCGCTGTTCAACTTCCAGTTCTCCATCGACATGGACTACGACGGTCACACCGTCCGGAACATTCAAACCCAAGGGTACTCGTCGGGCTGGCCAGCGTACCAGCCCGGGGAATTCATCGCGGGACGCGACTTCACACCCGCCGAGGTCGATCAGAACCGTGCCGTCGTCGTGATCACGTCCGAGCTGGCAACCGAGCTGTTCGGTCAGCGGGACCCGATCGGACGCCGAGTGCGCATGTTGAACCGATGGCGGGGCACGCAGGAGCCCTTCCGGGTGGTCGGGGTGATTGAGCCCGCCGACAACATCTTCTCCGGTGCGATCCCCCACTTCGCGGTCGTGCCTTACACGGCGGCCGTGCGACGGCTACGCCAGAATGCCGAGCAGGCGAGTATCTACGTCGTGCCCAAGGACTCCGTCCCATTCGAGCGAGCCCAGGACAACGTCATCGCCGCGATGCGCGAAATGCGCGGCCTCGGTCCACGGGAAGAGAACGATTTCGCGACGATGGCGTCGGCTCAGATCATCGATCTATTCGATCAACTCACGGCTGTCTTCTTCCTCGTGATGATGGCGCTCTCCTCGACCGGACTACTGGTGGGCGGCGTTGGTGTCATCGGCATCATGCTCATCAGCGTCACCGAGCGCACTCGTGAGATCGGTATCCGGAAGGCCGTGGGCGCCACACGAAGGGAGATCTTGTGGCAGTTCCTCGTCGAGGCCTCCGCCATGACCGCCTTGGGGGCTCTAGTGGGGATGCTCATGGGATGGGGCCTCGCCGCGATCGTGGCGGCGCTTACGCCGGTACCCGCGAGGATCCCGCTTTGGGCGGTTGGCACAGCGCTGGCGATGGCGTCGCTGACAGGTATGCTCTTCGGGCTGTTGCCCGCGATGCGAGCGAGCCGCATGGACCCGGTGGATGCTCTGAGGTTCGAGTGAGCCCGGAGAGGGGCAACGGGCCACAACGGTTCGAGGCGTTCGAGGGGCTCGATGGGCTCGACCTCCTGGCCATCATGGCCCACCCGGATGACGCGGAGCTTCTGTGCGGGGGCGCCCTCATCAAGAGCGCGGCAGCGGGCAAGCGCGTCGGCGTACTGGACCTGACCGCCGGTGAGATGGGCAGCTCCGGATCGGTAGAGCAGCGCGCCGCGGAAGCCGCTGAGGCCGCCCGGATCATGGGACTGGCGGAGCGCCGGAACGCGGGCCTCCCAGATGCGGCGTTGGAGAACGACAACGAGTCTCGTCATGTCGTCGCGGAGCAACTGCGGGCACTGAGGCCGAGGATCGTAGTGACGCATTGGAAGGTGGGCCGCCACCGGGATCACCGGGTCGCGTGCGAACTCGTGCGAGACGCGTGCTTTTTGAGCGGGCTCAAGAAACTCGACGTACCCGGGGAGCCCTTTCGACCCGAGACGCTCGTATACGCCACCGCGTTTCGCGAAGATGCCGGCCCGCCCGACTTCGTCGTCGACATCAGCGATCAAGTCGATGCCAAGCTCGAGGCGATCGAGGCTTATTCGTCCCAATTCGACGGGGTCAACCAAGCTGGAGAGGTCTTTCCTGGTGGCGACCGGCCGCTGGGCGAGCAAATCCGAGCGCAACTCGCGCACTACGGCTCACTCATCCGGGTCTCGTACGGCGAACCGTTTCGAGTCGGAGAGGCCCTCGAGGTGCAGGACCTCACCCACCTCGGCGTATCGAGCTTCTGACGGGGCAGTGGGACAGCACAACCCGGGTGGGCACTATCAGGCCGGCTGGCACACCACCTCGAGCACGATGCGGCGCCAGGATGGCACCTCGGCGCCCCGTACTCGCAAAGCCCTTGCCTTCGCCACGCCCCCTCGCAGCATCCATGGCCAGAGCCAGTACGCGATCTCAGGCGGCAGATGTCCAATCGGATCACCGGACGGAAGGTGAACCCAGACTTCCGGGTTGTCCTGCACAGGCGGATCGGCAACCAAGCGGAGTGAGTCTCCGTCGCTCACGGAATCCAGATGACGGTCTCGACCCGCGAACACCGTCCCGTGCACCGTCGCCCGGAAGCGCCTGGGCGGGTCTTCGAGAAGTGGAGACGGGTATCGCGTCATGCGGTCGGGAGTCGGCACATTGTTCAAGGGAAAGGTAGAACGCCGTTAACTTACGGTCTCTGCCACGGGCAGCAACTGGCGCTTTTTTACCTCCTTCGGTAGCACACACGGATGCACCCCGTCTATCTCGATCACGCCGCCACCACCCCGATGCGATCGGAGGTCAAGGAAGCGATGGCTCCCTTCCTCTCCGAGACCTTCGGCAACCCCTCCAGCCTGCACCGATGGGGTAGAAAGGCCTCCGCGGCCTTGGAGCGCGCGAGAGACCTGGCCGCCGAAGCGCTCGAGGCGGACCCGGGCGAGATCCTCTTCACCCGGGGCGGGACCGAGTCGGACAACCTCGGCGTGCTGGGGCGCTGCCGCGCGATCTCGCAGGACAGTACAGTGCCTACGCTGGCCATCAGCTCCGTAGAGCATCACGCGGTATTCGACACGGCCCGTGGAGCCGAATCGCGTGGCGAGCTTCGGCTTGTGACGCTTCCGGTGCACACGGACGGCACGGTCGACCTCGCGCCCCTCGAGACCGCCCTGCGAAACGGACCGACGGTCGTGTCCGTCATGTGGGTGAACAACGAGACCGGAATGGTCCTTCCCATCCCCGAGATCGGCCGGCTCGTGGAGGCTCACGGGGGCACGCTGCACACGGACGCGGTGCAGGCGGTCGGAAAAATCCCGGTGTCCGCCCAACTCCCCGGTATCGGTCTACTCACCGCCACCGGGCACAAGATCTACGGACCCCGGGGAACAGGGCTGCTCTTCGTACGAGACGCGACCGAGATCGCGCCCCTACTGTACGGCGGAGGTCAGGAGCGAGCGTTGCGCCCGGGGACCGAGGACGTCGCGGGGGCCGTCGGATTCGCGGCCGCCCTCCGACTGGCCGTGGACGAGCAGGCCGATGAAGCCATGCGTCTGAGCGTGCTCCGCGACGCATTCGAGGGGCGCGTCCTGGCCGAGATCACCGACGTGCGCATCAACGTGGGTGGGGCCCCGCGCAGCCCGAGCATCTCCAGCCTCGGTATCGGCGGCGTAGACGGTCAGCTGCTGCTCAACGCGCTCGACATGGAAGGCATCGCGACGTCAGGCGGCTCCGCGTGCGCCAGCGGAAGCACGGCCGGCAGCCACGTGATCAGCGCACTCTTCGGTTCGGCGGATACGATGGCGACCGTGCGATTCTCCTTGGGTCGCCACACGACCGAGTCGGACCTGGTCCAGGCGGCCGCCGTGCTCGCGCAGGTGGTCGGCCGGTTGCGCGCCATGGAGAAAGCTTCGTGAGTCGAGTGCTGGTGGCGATGTCCGGCGGCGTCGACTCGTCCGTGGCCGCAGCCCTCCTGGTAGAAGCGGGACATGAGGTGGTCGGCGTGACGATGAAGACGTTTTGCTTCTCGGAGACCCCCTCCCACTCCAAGACGTGTTGCGGGCTCGACGGGATCATGGACGCGAAGCGAGTAGCCGACGCGCTCGACATTCCCCACTACGTCTTCGACGTGGAAGAGAACTTCACGCGCGACGTCATCGACGATTTCGTATCCGAATACTCCCAGGGTCGCACGCCCAACCCCTGCGTGAACTGCAACAGCAACACCAAGTTCAAGGACCTGTTGGCCCGTGGCGAAGCGCTCGGTTGCGAACGCATCGCGTCCGGGCACTACGTGCGCGTGGAACACGGCTCGCAGCGATCCTCCCTACTTCGGGGAATCGATCCGGACAAGGACCAGTCGTACTTCCTCTGGGCGATGCCTCGTTCGATGCTGCCGAAGTTGCTCTTCCCGGTGGGCGCGCTGACGAAGCGCGAGGTACGGGCTCGGGCGCGTGAACTCGAACTCATTACGGCGAATAAACCCGAGTCCCAGGAAATCTGTTTCGTGCCCACTGGCAACTACCGGGACCTGCTCGAGAAACGCTTGCCTCCCGTCCACCCGGCGCTGCAACCCGGAAAAGTGCTGCGTCGGAGTGGAGAGGTCATCGGCGAGCACGGCGGGTACGCCGGCTTCACGGTCGGCCAGCGGAAAGGTCTGCGCGGAGGATTTCCGGAACCGATGTTCGTTCTCGAGATACGCGCCGGGACCCGCGAGGTCGTGGTCGGCACCCGGGACGAACTGTTCGAGGACATCGTAGAGATCGGTGGGTTGAACTGGCTTGAGGAGCCGCCAGAGGCCGGTACGCCGGTACGCGCGCAGCTGCGCTATCGAGCCACTGCGGTCTCCGCGATCGTCAGCCGAATCGACGATGCCTTGACGCTCGAGTTGGCGGAGCCACTGGCGGCGGTTTCCCCTGGGCAGTCGGCGGTGCTCTTCGACGATCACCACCGCGTGCTGGGTGGAGGCAGGATCGTCGGCGCTTCGACGCGAGCCGCTATCTCCTAGGGCCTGTAGCAGAAGGACGATGCGTCGCGAACGGACTCAGTGTTTGAGGCCGCTCGCCTCCGCAAACTCCTCCATCACCTGTCTCTCTTCAGCGGACAACTCGTCTGGAACGGAGACCGCGACCTCCACGAACTGGTCTCCGACGCGATCGCCTTTCTTGATCCCTTGGCCCTTGATCCGGAATTTCGTGCCAGACTGCGTGCCCTTCGGGATCCGGAGAACGACCTTCTTTCCGCTCACGGTCCGCACCTTGATCTTCGATCCCAGCGTCGCCTGCACGATGTTGATGGGGACGGTCACGTGGATGTCGAGCGCCTTGCGCGTAAAGAAGCGATCCGGCTGGACCTTGAACTCGATAATCAAGTCACCCGGCTTCCCGCCCGCCTTTCCCCGCTCGCCCTGCCCCGAGAGGCGAAGCTTCGCTCCTGTATCGACACCGACCGGCACGTTGATCTGCAGCTTCCTCTGCTGACGGACCGTTCCCCGTCCGTCACACGAGTCGCAGGGCGTCGCGGGGGTCATGCCGCGACCGAAACACGCGGGGCACGGCCGCTTGACCGCGAAGCCTCCCTGCCCGAAGGAGACGTCGCCGGTTCCTTTGCACTCCTTACACGTTACCAGGTCCGTTCCGGGCTTGGCGCCCACCCCGCTGCACGTCGCGCAGTCCTCGGTAATCGAGACTTCGACGGAAACCGCGCCTCCACGTATCGCGGTGAGGAATGGAATCTTCACCAGATACTCGACATTCTGCCCTTTCTGGCGACCGCCCTTCTTCGCGGCCGCTTGCTCCTTTTTTCCGATGTTGTCGAAGAGGGTGCTGAACAGATCCGAGATGTTACCGAAGCCCCCCTGCAGATCGTCGAAGGAGAAGCCCTGGTCGGCCCGTGGGCCACTCGAGGCGCCACCCCCCGGCGAGGTGCCGCGGCCGAAGCCGAAGGCGCCAAGGCGGCGCATTTGATCGTATTGCTTTCGCTTGGCGGGGTCGCTGAGCACGCCGTACGCCTCGCCCACCTGCTTGAAGCGCTCGGAGGCCTTGCGATCGCCGCCGTTGGCATCCGGATGGTACTTCTTGGCCAAAGCGCGGTAGGCCTTCTTCAGCTCGTCTGGAGTGGCCTTGTCGTCGACACCGAGGACCTTGTAGAAGTCCTTCTTCGCAGTGGGCATTCTAGTGTCCCCTCATGGACACCTATCCATGCTTGTGGACGCTGACCCGGGCCGGCCGGACCAGAATGCCTTTGAGCGAGTACCCTTTTTGGAAGACCTGTGCGACCACGTCGTCTTGTTCTTCGTCCTCCGTGGGAACCCGCATCATTGCCTCCATTCGCTCGGGGTCGAACGCCTCACCCACCGGGTCGATCATCTCCATGCCCGAATCCTCGACCACTCGCTGGAACTTGCGCTCCACGAGATCGATGCCCTCCATGATCGCATCCACGGTGGCATTGCTCAGGTCGAGGTCCGCGACCCGATGCAGGTCGTCGAGCACGTCGAGAAACTTGCCGACCAAGTCCGCCTGCGCCCGAGTCCAGGTCTCGAGCCGCTGCTGCTCCGTGCGACGGCGGAAGTTGTTGAACTCCGCCGCGAGACGTAGATGTCGGTCGTTCAGATTGTGGAACTCGGACTGCAAGAGCACCAACTCCGTTTCGCCATCCGCCTCGCCTGATTCTGCCTCATCGACAGACTCTGTCACGTCAAGTGACGGTTCCTGCTCGGGCGGCTGCGCCGTCGGAGAGTCGGACTCCTCGGGCGCTGCGGCCTCAGCGGTGGCTGGCAATCCGTCGGAGCCTGCTGCAGCCTCGTCGGACGCGTCCCCTTCATGCGACTCCTGGAGCCCCTCGAGCGGATCCAGGAGGTCAGAGTAGTCCGTCGCCTCGGTGGCGTCGTCGGCAACGGCCTCGTCGCCCTCGATCGGCTCGAGATCTTCAGTGTTCGATACGGAATCCGTCATGGTTTCGTTTTGTTGGGAACGGTCCAAGCGTACAAGATACCACGCCTGCGGCCGACCGTTCAGGGGTGTCGGTCGGATGCCTGCAACACCCGGAGAACCAAGGCGAGGGCAGCCTGTGCCGCCCGCTCTCGCACGGCGTGTCTATCGCCTACGAAGGTCATGTGTTCGCTGTTCACACCACTCGGTCCTGAGACCGCGAGCCACACCGTACCGACGGGCTTCTGATCGGTCCCGCCACCGGGTCCAGCGACGCCCGTTACGGCTACCGAGACGTCTGCGCCGAGCCGGCGCGCTATTCCTTCAGCCATGTGGATGGCGACCGGCTCGGAGACCGCCCCGTGGGCCGACAGCACGTGATGCGGAACTTCGAGCAGGTCCCTCTTGACCGCGTTGTCGTACGCCACCACGCCGCCGGAGTACACCTCGGACGCCCCGGGGAAGTCCGTAATCCGCTTCGCGATCAATCCGGCGGTACAACTCTCGGCGGTGGCCAGCCGCATGCCTCCACGTCTCAGCGCATCGCAAACGGACTCTACGATATCGCCGCTCGCGGCTTCAAAACGCCATTTTTCCACGATCGGCTCAAGTCGCTCGAGCACCTGACGAAACTGTGACTCGGCGATATCGACGGGTACGCCGCGAGCCGTAAGCCTCAAGTCGACGCCCCTCAGGTCAGGGAGGTAGGCGAGCGAGACGTCGGGGGCCAACGCGGAGATGTCGGGCGCCTGGGCGAAAGCCTTCTCGATCATCCTGGCGAGCAGAGATTCGGGGACCCCCGTGGTATGAATCGCTCGATGGGACACGGGACGGACGCGATCCGAGAACTCGGAGTCCATGAGTTCGCTCAGTGCGCCATCGAAGATGCCGCGCAGTTCCAGGGGAACCCCCGGCAGCAGCACGACCCAGGTGTCCGACCACCGCATTGCCAGACCGGGTGCGGTTCCGTGTGCGTTGTGCAGGACCCGCGCGCCCCTCGGGACCTCGGCCTGCGAGACGTTGGATTCCGGCAGCACACCGTACCCGCGCGCTTCGAAGCGGTCGCGTAGCGCTTGCAACAACCCGTCGTCGATTTCTATCGGCGCCGCAAACAGCCCGGCCACCGTCGGGCGCGTGATGTCGTCGGAGGTCGGCCCCAACCCGCCCGAGACGAGCACGAGATCCGCTGCATCGACGGCCTCGCGTACCGCCCGTTCGATCTCCTCTCGCAGATCGGCCACCGTGTAGCGGCGTGCTACGGTGATTCCTCGGGCAGCAAGAGCTCGACCCATCCACGCCGCGTTGGTGTCCACCGTTTCGCCGTAGAGCAACTCGTTTCCGACCGAAACGATGCAGGCGCGCACCCCTGGCTCGGGACTCAGTTCCTCATTCCCACCAGCGATCTGTACGACCATAGGTAGTCCAGCATGGAGTAGATCGTCAGGGCGAGCGCAAGACCCAGCGTGATGCCAATCCACGCAGTGTGGAAGTGCTGCCACACGTCATAGAAGCCTCCTCCCCAGCCCCGCGACTCCGCCAGCATGCGCAGCGGATACCACAGGAGCAAGCCACCGATGAAGAGCGCCTGTAGTAGCGCCTTCTGCTTGCCGGACTTGCCGGCGGCGATCACCACACCTCGGCCTACGGCGTAGCTGCGAAATACAGTGATGAAGAGCTCCCGACCCAGGATCACCACCAACACCCATACGCCCCACGCACCCCACCACGGGATCAAGTCGGCTTCGATGCCACGCTGAGAAATGATGAAGAACGGACCGAACGTGGCCAGGAGTAGAAGCTTGTCAGCCAAGGGATCGAGCAGCTTTCCCATCTCCGTAATCAGGTCGTACCGGCGGGCCAGGTAGCCGTCCCAAACGTCGGAAAGGCCGGCGATCACGAAGAGCACGAACGCCCCGAAACGAGCCATCATGCTCGGAGACAACGCCAGGTAAAAGATCACCGGACAAACGGCGATCCTCGCTAGCGTGATGACGTTGGGGAGGGTGAGGCGGTTCTTAGACAAGGGGGGTCCGGCCCCGGAGGGTCAGGCTAGCGCTTTGATGACCAGCTTACTAACGCACGACAGGGTCTCGAAGACCCCTTTCCCCTCGATCGCAATGCCCTCGAAGTCCGGCACGCCGACCGGATTGATCTGGGCTCGAAGCTCCTCCGGAGAGAGCACGTTCGGCATGTCTCGCTTGTTGTATTGGATCGCGAAGGGAATGGTCTCTAGATCGTATCCGTACGTTTCCAGGTTGTCGTACAGATTGTGCATGGACTCGATATTCGCCTCGGCCCGCGTAGCCTGCGAGTCGGCCACGAACACCAAGCCGTCCACACCCTTCAGAATCAGGCGGCGGCTGGCGTTGTAGTAGACCTGCCCCGGCACGGTGTACAAATGGAATCGGGTCTTGAAGCCGCGAACCTCGCCGAGGTCGATGGGCAGGAAGTCGAAGAAGAGCGTACGCTCCGTCTCCGTGGCCAGAGAGATCATCTTCCCCTTCGTATCTGGGTTCACTCTGGAGTATATGTGCTCCAAATTCGTCGTCTTGCCACCGAGCCCGGTACCATAGTAGACGATCTTACAGTTGATCTCACGCGAGGCGTAGTTGATCATCGACATCGGTCGACGCTACCTCTCTCGCTGTTCAGTTTTGGAGTCCGCCGGTCCGATACGCCTGGCCAACTCGAAGGGCACACAAGCTAACCCTCGCGGCGCAAGCCGCAAAACGGACCCTGGGGAAGCGGCCCGAACGGTCGGTGCCGTTGACCACCGGGGCACGTGGGATCGACTCATGCGCCCACCTCTCCCGGTCTGGGGCCGGCCTCCGCCACCTCCTCTTCCATCCTGGCAACGATTGCCCGTGCACGCTCGCGCAACAGCTTTCGCGGCTCCCAGGCAACGAAGTCTCTGAGTACCCGAATCGTGTCGATCGAAGCTGATTCCCTGGACATGTGTCCGAGCGCCGCCAGGCGTCTCAAGGGACGCGGCGAGAATAGATCTCTTTGGTGGCGGGTGATCTGGTCGCGGATGATCAATGCGACGAAGGCCCCAGCCGCAGCTGTCGCGAGCACGGTGATGCCAGCCGCGCGAAGGCGTTTGTTCATATCGACATCTCCCGCCGCCCGGCGAGCGCCTGAGCGATGGTGGACCCGTCCACGTACTCGAGATCGCTCCCGACCGGGATACCGCGCGCGAGTCGTGTGACCCGCGGTCCTAGCGGCCGGATCTCGTGGTCCAGGTACACCGCCGTCGCCTCTCCTTCGACCGACGCATTGGTTGCGATGATGATCTCCTGGACTTGCCCGTCGGACTCACGAATCCGCTCTAGCAGTGGAATCAGATTCAACTCGTCGGGCCCGATGCCGTCGAGGGGTGATAGACGCCCTCCGAGCACATGAAAGAGCCCGCGATATTGCCCGGTACGCTCGATCGCGGCCACCTCGTACGCTTCTTCCACCACGCATAGGATCGAGCCGTCCCTGCGAGGGTTCGAACACACCTCGCAGAGGTCGTGTTCGGAGAAGTTCCCGCACACCTCACAGAGGCGGACCCGTTCTGCCAGGTCGACGAGAGATCGAGCGAGCCTCCGGGTATCGTCCTTGGAGCCCTTCATGAGGTGATAGACCAAGCGAAGGGCGGTCTTCGGCCCAACGCCAGGGAGTCGTGCGAACTCACCGGTCAGCCGCTCGATTACCGACATCGCAGCCCACGATCCATTCGCTCCCCCTTCAGGCTGCTCACCCCCAGGGAAACTCGTGCCGTGATAATCAGAAGAGCTTGGGAAGCCCGGGGATGCTCGGGAGGCCGCCGGTGACCTTCTTCATCTGCTGCTCATACTCGCCCTGGGCCTTGCCTTGCGCCTCGCTGGCCGCGGCCAAAACGAGGTCCTCGAGCATCTCCACATCGCGAGGATCGACACAGGTCGGATCAATCTGAACCTGCTTCACCGCGCCTTTTCCGTCCACGGTGACCGTCACCATTCCGCCCCCAGACGACGCGGATACTCTGTTGGCCTCCAGGGACTCCTGAAGCGCTGTCATCTTGGCCTGCATCTGCTGGCCAAGCTGCATGATCTGCTGAATGTTATCCATGTTCCTGGCTAATCCATGAGCTCGAGGTCGAGTTCTTCTACCGCCTGTTCTAGGCGGGGTTCCTGGCGGGCCAGGGCCTTCATCGTATCCCCCCGAACCTCCTCCTCCGTGATGCGAGTGGCCTCCGGACCAACCTCCGACGGCGACCCCATCCGTACATCGGGTACCCGACCCAAATACGGCTCCAGTCCCCCGCGGATCTCGTCCAGGACCGTTGGCGAACGTAGCCTTTCGGCCGCCGGACCGGGTAAGGGCGTGATCTCGATGCGTCCGTCGGGCAGAGCAATCAGCTCAGCCGAGCGGAGGGAGGCGGTGAGCCCCTTCGGCACAGAATCCCCTGCATCGAGCCAACGCTGCCACGCCTCGGCGGCACTCGAGGAGGGCCGGATCTCTTCCGCCGGACCCGCGTGCTGCCGCGCCGTCCCGTTGCCACCGATCACCTCTGTGGTAGCGTCCTCTACCGAATCTAACTTCAATGAGTGACAAGTT
>Ga0315339_1001965_pt1 | contig 16468 bp, 13 predicted proteins | sample ASW17metaG_FD_204514 | JGI IMG/M metagenome (GOLD analysis project Ga0315339, IMG submission 204514) | Ammonia-oxidizing marine archaeal communities from Pacific Ocean, United States - ASW #17 | ecosystem: Environmental > Aquatic > Marine > Oceanic | place: USA: California | collected 2016-12-05
CGGAGTGGTCGTCGTGGACGACTACGCGCACCACCCGACCGAGATCGCGGCGACCCTCTCGGCGGCGCGATCGATGTTTTCTGAAGCCCGGCTCGTGGTGGCGTTCCAGCCACATCTGTACTCGCGGACGCAGGACTTCGCCGACGCCTTCGGGGTCGCGTTGGCTTCCGCGGACCTGGCGTTCGTCACGGACGTCTTTCCGGCTCGCGAGGCTCCGATTCCCGGAATCAGCGGGGAGATCGTTGTTTCGGCCTTGAGAAAAGCCGGTCACAGCGGGGTTCGCTATGTGCCCGAGATCGGCGACCTATCGGAGGCGCTGCTCGATGAGTTGAAGGCGGGGGACGTGTTGGTCACGCTCGGCGCTGGCTCCATCGAAGACGTAGCGCCGCTCGTATTCGATGGACTGGAGGCGGGTGTTCATGAGTAGAGACCTCCACATTCTGCTGGTGACCGTCGTCCTCGGAGCGACCTTGGCTTGGGGTGACCGGGTGCCAGAGGCGCTTGCGACGATGGAGGCGTTCCGGCTCACCGACGTCGAGATCGAGGGGCTCCGCTACCTGACCCGCTCCGAGGTGCTGAAGACGATGGGTATCGCGGCGGAAACCTCGGTGTGGGGAGAGATAGATACCTGGTCCGAGCGGCTCCTGGCGCATCCGCTGATTCGAACGGTTCATGTGGAGCGCAGGATCCCGAGTGGGCTCCTGATCTCATTGAGTGAACGCGTGCCGGTGGCGTTGGTGGCGACCCCGACCGTCGAGCCGGTCGATGCGGAAGGGACTCTGCTTCCACTCGATCCGGCCGAGCACCGCTTGGACCTGCCGCTCGTCGAGATCGATCGTGCGCCCGCCCAGGGTTCGAGACTGTTGCCGGAGGCTGCCCGCGAGCTCGTCGGCGAGGTCGGGCGGCTCATGAGTGTCGACCCTTCGTTCCTGCAGATGGTCTCCGAGGTGCGCTGGGGCGAGCGTCGCTCGCTCGTCGCGCGCTGGGTCGAGCCCGAGGTGGAGTTCCTGCTGCCTCTGGGTGTCTCGCAGGACCGGCTTCGCGAGGCGCTGAACGCGGTCGCACACGCGGCCTCGAACCCATCGCTCGAAGTGCCAGAAGTGATAGACGTCAGATTCGCGGACCAGGTCGTTGTCCGCCGTACGACCGGAAAGTGACGAGGACACACATGCGCTCGAACCTCATCGCCGGCCTCGACATCGGAACCACGCGGACCTGCGCCGTGATCGGTGAGATCATCGGCGACCCCAGGCGGCCGGGCCTCACCATCCTGGGCGTGGGGCAGGCCCGCACCGGTGGATTGCGTGGCGACACGGTGACGAACATCGAAGAGATCACCGAATCGGTGCGTGCGTCTCTCAAGGAAGCCGAGCTGATGGCCGGCGTGGCGGTCGACCGGGTGTATGCCGGGATCGGAGGAGACCACGTACGAGCGATGAACTCGATGGGGGTCGTCGCGGTGTCGGAGGACGACGTCACGACGGACGACGTCGAGCGCGTGCACGTGGTCTCGCGCGCGGTCGCGTTGCCGCCAGATCGTGAAATGTTGCATGCGATTCCGCAGGAATACCGAGTCGATCGGCAGCGCGGGATCAAGGACCCACTCGGGATGGCGGGCGTGCGACTGGAGGCGGAGGTTTTCCTGGTCACGTGCGCGATCACTGCGTCGGCGAACATCCGAAAGGCCGTAAACCGAGCGGGGTATCGGCTTCAGGAGCTCGTGCTCGAGCCGTTGGCAGGGGCCCGCGCCGTTCTTACCGAGGACGAAAAGGAAGTTGGCGTCGCCATGGTCGAGGTCGGTGCCTCGACTACGCATGTCGCGGCGTACTACGAGGGCAAGGTGCAGCGCGTGGCCGTTCTGCCTTTCGGCGGCAATACGCTCACGGCCGACCTCGTGCGCGGCCTAGCCGTGCCCTACGCCGAGGCGCAGAAGGCGAAGGAGCACTACGGGATCGCGTTCGCGCAGCTCGTCGATCCTCGGGAGACGGTCGAAATGCCTGGCCCGTCACCGGGACAAAAACGAGCCGTTGCGCGGGAGTTGATCGCTCACATCGTGGAACAGCGGCTGGACGAAATGTTCGGGCTGGTTCAAGGCGAGCTCCAGGATCACAACCTGCTCGACAAGCTCGGTGCCGGCGTCGTGCTCACGGGTGGCACTGTCGCCATACCCGGGATCGTGGAATTGGCTCAACAGATTTTCGCCTCACCGGTGCGCTTGGGAGTGCCGAGCGAGGGCCTCAGCGGTCTAGCCGACTCGGTCGGCCGGCCCCGCTTCGCGATCGCCACAGGGCTTGCGCTTTGGGGCGCGGACCGTTTTGCAGAGACCGGGCGAGGGGCCTCAACGCTCACGTCCGGCATGATCACCAAGCTCGGCACGTGGCTGAAGGAGTTCTTCTAGTGGGCGCCGGCGTGCCGAGGCGGCTGCTACATGCATTGCTTTTCCAACACTCCGCTAGGGAGGAGACATGATGATCTTCGAGTTCGAGGAAACTCCGATCCAAAACGCACGCATGAAGGTGGTCGGCGTCGGTGGTGCCGGTGGCAACGCCATCAATCGCATGATCGACGAAGACCTGGAGGGTGTCGAATTCATTTCGATGAACACCGACGCCCAAGCGCTCAAGGGTTCGCGCGCGCAGGTGACGCTCCAGATCGGAAAGAAGCTCACGCGTGGACTCGGCGCTGGGGCGCGCCCCGAGGTGGGTCGACAGGCGCTTGCCGAGAGCGAAGAGGATGTACGCAGGGCGCTCGACGGAGCCGACCTCGTATTCGTGACAGCGGGTATGGGAGGCGGGACCGGGACGGGCGCCGCCCCCATGGTCGCGGCCATTGCCCGTGACATGGGCGCGCTCACGATCGGGGTCGTGACCAAGCCGTTCTCTTTCGAAGGCAAGAAGCGGGGCAGGCAGGCCGATCAGGGCCTGGCGGAGCTTCGTCGCTGCGTCGACACCATGATCCTAGTGCCGAACGACCGGTTGCTCGCGGTGGTGCCCAAGGGCACGTCCTTTCGCGACGCCCTGAAGAAGGCCGACGAAGTGCTGCTGAACGCCACGCGGGGCATCAGCGACCTCATCAGGGTCACCGGAGAGGTCAACGTCGACTTCGCGGACGTGCGCACGATCATGGCCTCACGAGGTCCGGCGCTCATGGGCTCGGGCTTCGGGGAGGGGGACAACAGAGCGCAAGAAGCAGCTCAAGAGGCGATTTCGTCTCCGTTGCTCGAAGACGTCTCGATCGCGGGCGCGAGAGGTGTTCTGATCAACATCACCGGAGGCCTGGATCTGGCGATCGACGAGGTCACCCGGATTTCGTCGATCATCCAAGAAGAAGCGGGCGACGAGGCTGAGATCATCTTCGGCGCGGTTCACGATTCAGAGTTGGAAGGGAAGATCCGCGTGACCGTGATCGCCACCGGCTTCGGTACCGTGGTCGACGAAAAAGTCATTCCCGGAAATTTCCGGCGGCCTCGACCCCAGGGCCAGCCACTCCCACATGCTCAGCCCCGGCAGCAGGGCCAGGCCCGGCCGCACAGCCAAGCCATGGCGGGAGCCGCACCGGAGCCCGTCGCGCAAGAGAAGCCTCAGTTCGAGGAAGCCCGGATGGCAGTGGGTGCCGGACGCATGGAAGAGGTTGTTCCGCTCAACCGGTTCCCGGAACAGACAGTCTCTCGAGAGCAGCTCTCCGAGCTCGATATCCCGACCTTCATCCGGCGCCAGATGGACTGACCGGTTCCCTAGACCGGTTCGACTCAGAGGCGTCGGGCCGCCCGGCGGAGACGTCCACCGGGCGGTCGTAGCTGCTCGCTGTATTTCTTGGCCACCCTACGTTCCGGACGCCCTTCTACTACCTTGAAGGCATGCACTTGGTGAGAACTGGGGAGGGCACCTGGCGGAAGTGGTTTGCGGTGGCGCTCGGCGTCGCCGCCACGGCGTCGTGCTCGCCGGAGCCGCCGGACGTGGGGACGCTCGATACCCTCTACGCCGAGCCCGCCGAAGACATCTTGATCTTGCGCCTGACGGACGGGCAGACGCTCGGCCAACTGCTCGAGGGTTCGGTCCGCTACAACCAACAGGCGTCGCTCGTGCTCGCGCTTCGAGAGCACGCGAACCCCCGCCGAATGCGGGCGGGGACCGAGGTCACGCTCCGGTTCCGCCAGGAGGATCAGGGGCTACGCGGCGTCGACGTGGCGGTCAGCCGCGACCAGACCGTTCGGCTCACCCGAATCGACGGCGCCTGGTCGTCCGACCTCGTGCAGACACCGATCTATCTGGACACGATCCATACTGCAGGGGAGGTCGAGACCAGCCTCTGGAGCGCGGTGGTCCGAAACTCGGCACTCAACCGCATGCACGAAGGGGATGCGAATCGGCTTATCGACGCCCTCGACCGTGTCTTCCAGTGGCAGGTCGACTTCTCTCGGCAGACGCGCGTCGGGGACACCTATCGTTTCGCGTACGAGCGCGAGATTCGACCGGACGGCTCGATGCGTTCCGGCCGATTGCTCGCGGCGGAGTTCGTCAATGCGAGCACCGCGTATTATGCGATCTGGTTCGACGGGAATGGGGATGGCGACGGCTCGTACTACGATCTGGAGGGGCGGTCGGTGCGCCGTGCATTTCTGCGGAAGCCCTTGGAGTATCGCCGTATTTCCTCTCGATTCTCCGGGTCGCGGTACCATCCCATTCTCAAGACATGGCGCGCTCACCGTGGTATCGACTATGCGGCCGACCGCGGCACGCCGATCATGGCTACGTCGGACGGCGTGGTGGTCCACCGTGCGGCAAAGGGGTCGTTCGGCAACACCGTCGAGATCCGCCACCCCAACGGCTTTATCACCCGCTACGCTCACTTGAGCCGCTTTCGCACCGGTGTGAACCTCGGGACCCGTGTCCATCAGACCGATATCGTCGGGTACGTCGGCATGACGGGCCTAGCTGGAGGGCCACACCTGCACTACGAGATCCTGAGCGACGGCCAGCAGATCGATCCTCTGTCGGTCGATCTCCCCGCAGGCGACCCTGTGCCGTCCGAGGCGCGCCGGCAGTGGCTGGGAGACATGACGACTCGGGTCGCCCTGCTCGAATCCATTCCGGGTGCGGGGCCTGTCCGCACTGTGGTGGTCGACGAAGAGCCCGACGGCGGTGGGGCCGGCGCTCAAGACGATCGAGAGGGGTCGCAGTAGCGGCTTTGCGCCCGGAATGACTCGGGGCCTTCTCTTCGTCGTTCTCGCCGCCATGCTCGTCGGCTACTCCTTCTGGGTGTACCTCAGAGTCGAGCTTCCGGTGCGCAGGTCTCGCGGCCTCGCGTCCTTTCGCGCTCTGGCGCTCGTCGTGATCCTCGCGCTGCTCTTCGATCCTAGGATCTCGGATACGGGGACGGCGGCCAGCGCGCCTCGCTGGGTTCTGCTCGACGCCTCGCTCAGTATGGCCGCGCAGGTCGAGGGCCAGAGCGCCTGGGACGGCGCACGGGCGAGGGCGGCCGCGCTCGAGAACGAGGGGTGGGCTCTCGTGACCTTCGGCGCGGAAACCGCCGCAGAAGGGGCCGACGATGGGCCGGGGCAGACGCGGACCCTTCTGGCGCCAGCGCTCGAGCGCGCCGCGGAGGCCGGCGCGCGTGCGGTCCGTGTGCTCTCAGACCTGCGTTTTGAGGACCGGGTGGCAGTGCGCGCCGCGCTGGATGCGCTGCCCCTGCAGGTCGACTTCGAGGGATTCGGTGCCGACCTGGTCAACGGCGGCATCTCCTCGTTTGCGGTGCCCGATGCTCCCCGGCCGGAGGGCACCGTCACGGCTGTCGTCGAGTTCCACGGCTTCGGGGCCGACAATGCGACGCTCGAGATTCGAGCGGACGACGAAGTGGTGTTCTCCCAGATCGTCCCGCTGCCCGACCCGGGACTGCGTCGTCGTCTCGATGTTGTACTACCCGTCCCCGAGGAAGCGGGCCGCATGAGGTACTCCGCTCGGCTGCTCGTCGAGGGTGACGCCTTTGCGTCCGACGACGAAGCCATTGAATACTCGACCGTCGGGCATCAGGAGGGAGCACTGGTACTCGTCTCGCTGGAGCCGGACTGGGAGCCCCGCTTCCTGCTCTCGGTCCTGGAGGACGTGACGGGCCTGGCTGGGGCCGGGTACCTGCGCGTCGGGCCCGAACGATTCGTTTCGATCGGGCCGGCTGTCGAGCGTGCAGGCCCGGTGGATTCGGTGGTGGTGGGACGAGCGGTCCGTGACGCGGCCATGCTCGTCGTGCATGGCCTCAGCGGTGACGCCGATGCCTGGAGCCGCCAATTGGTGGAGCGCGCACCGCGCTCGATCCTGTTGGCGTCGGATCGAGGCGGGGCCGCATTTGCGGGAGTGCTCACGGCGACGTCACAGGGCGGGGAGTGGTATGCCTCGGGAGACATCCCGTCGTCTCCTTTGGTCGCCGAACTGGCGGGCGCCGAGATCCTCGGTCTGCCGCCTCTCACGGACGTGCTCCTCCCGTCCGAGTCGATCGAAGTGGTTTCGCCGCTCGACCTTCAGCTTCGCGGTATCGGGGCTCCCGCCGCGGCGTTCCACCTCGACGACGGCAGGCGGGGCCGGCGCGTGCTGGGGCTGGCCTCGGGATTCTGGCGTTGGGCGATGCGGGAGGGGCCCGGACGCGACGCGTACCGCCGGCTTTGGTCCGGGCTTTCCGGATGGGTGCTGGCCGACGAGTCTGCGGCGGCTGCCGAGCCGCGACCGACGCGTTGGGTATTCGCGAGGGGGGACGCGGTAACGTGGTCCGTCCCGGGCGACTCGGTCGAAATGCGCATCACGATCCTGCGAGGGGACTCGACCGTCGTGGACACCGTCGCGCTCGGGGGGACTGTGCCGTCGCTGGGTTCCCTGCCGCCGGGGATGTACCACTATCGCGCATTCGACGGCGCGGACGAGGAGCTGGCCGCAGGTCGCTTCGACGTCTCCGCGAACTCCTCCGAGATGATTCCGTCCCCGACCCAGCCACAGGCGACGGGTCCGACGCCGGTCGCAACAGCGGGTGCCGGTGCCGAACGCCCACTGCGTACGTCCCCCTGGCCGTACCTGTTCTTGATCACACTACTCTGCGCGGAGTGGGTGCTGCGGCGGCGAACCGGACTCCGCTGATGGCGCGGCTGTTCAAGAGCGAGCTGGAGCGGAAGAAGGGCCTCTGGCGACGGGTCGTCGACCTGGCGCTCACCGACGTTCGCGTAGTGGCAGGTGGCATGGACCACGCCTCGCTCGAGGCGCTCGAGGAACGGCTCTTGGCTGCTGACTTCGGCGTGTCCGCGACGATGCGACTCGTGGACCGAGCGGAGGAGGCTCTGCGGAAGGGGAAGGCCCGGGGCGGTGCTGGGCTCGGGGAGATCCTGAAGCGCGAGATACGGGTGATCCTCGATGGCACGGACGAGGCCCATTTGCGCGCGGCTGACGCAGGTCCGACGGTGTACCTTATGATTGGCCTCAACGGAGTCGGCAAGACGACCTCGGTCGCGAAGCTGGCCAACCTTCTGTTACGAGAGGGCCGGAAAGTCATGGTGGTGGCGGCCGACACGTTTCGGGCGGGGGCCGTCGAGCAGTTGGGAATGTGGGCGGATCGGATCGGAGCCGATTTCCTGCGAGGCCAGCAGGGCGGCGACCCCGCGGCGGTCGCGTTCGATGCGCTCGACGCGGCCGAGGCACGCGGGACGGAAGTCGTCCTGATCGACACCGCCGGACGACTCCACACGAATGCCGGTCTTATGAAGGAGCTCGAAAAGATCGACCGAGTGGTTCAGCGGCGGGTGGCAGGCGCTCCTCACGAAACGCTGTTGGTGCTGGACGCCACGGTGGGTCAAAACGCGGTGCGCCAGGTGGAGGCCTTCAAGAAAGTCGTTGATGTGACAGGGATCGTGCTCGCCAAGATGGACTCCTCCGCGCGCGGTGGGATCGTCGTGGCCCTGCGCGAGCAATACGGAGTACCCGTAAAGCTCGTCGGTACGGGTGAGGGGTTGCACGATCTCGAGAGCTTCGATGTACCGTCGTTCGTGGAGGGAGTCTTCGGGTCGTGACGAGCTACTCCCAACTCGACCGACCGGTACAGTTCCTCAAGGGTGTAGGCCCCAAACGCGCGGACGCCCTCGCGCGCATGGGTATCGGGACGGCTCGAGACCTTCTCTACCACATCCCACGCCGGTATGACGACGCATCGACTCTCACTCCGATCGGCAGTCTCGCGGCCGGACTCGATGCGACCGCCGTGGGGCGCGTGCGCAGCAAAGGCGTCATCCCGACCCGTCGAGGACTACGAATCTTCCAGGTAGTCCTGGAGGACGACACCGGCATGATCACGGTCGCCTGGCCGGGTCAGCCGTGGCTGGACCGCAAGATCCGCGAGGGAGACACGCTGCTCGTCACGGGGCCGGTGAAGTTCTTCCACGGGCATCAGATCCAGCCCCGGGAGTTCACCATGCTGGCGCGGTCACAGGACGACGAGCCCGGCACCGGCACGATCTTCGTGAGCTATCCCGCCAGCGAGGATGTCCCCCAATGGCTGCTGCGCAGGGTCCTCGAGAGCAACCTCGACGAGATGCTGTCATGGGCGGACGACGACGAATACCTCTCCGAGAGCCAGCGCTCCGCCCGAGGACTCCCGCGTCTGAGCACGGCGCTGGCGGCTCTGCATCGGCCGTCCCAGTTGTCCGAGGCCGAGAGCGGGCGGCGCCGACTCGCCTTCGACGAACTCTTCTTCTTGCAGCTGGTGCAGGCCCAGGCGCGTCGGCTCGCCACGCAGGTCGAGCCGGGAATCGAGCACGCGCGCACGAACGCCCTCATCAAACCGCTGCACGAGGCCTTGGAGTTCACGCTGACCGCGGCGCAGACGAAGGCGCTGAAAGAGATCTTCGAGGACATGACGTCTGAACGGCGCATGAATCGGCTGCTACAGGGCGACGTCGGCTCGGGCAAGACTGTCGTGGCGGTTTTCGCGATGCTGCTCGCCGCAGAGGGTGGATATCAAGCCGCGCTCATGGCGCCGACGGAGATCCTCGCCGAGCAGCACGCGCGCAGATTATCGGAATGGCTCCACCCCTTGGGTGTGGGCGTGGTTCTGCTCACCGGGAGCCTGTCTGCCCCCAGCCGTCGCGCGGCTCTGGCGTCGATCGAGTCTGGGGAAGCCCTGCTCGTGGTGGGTACGCACGCGCTCATTCAGGACGCCGTGAGCTTCGACCGATTGGGCCTCGTCGTGATCGACGAGCAGCATCGCTTCGGCGTACGGCAACGAATGGCGTTGGTCGAGCGTGAAGGCGTCCGCCCGGATGTCGTCGTCATGTCGGCCACGCCCATCCCGCGGTCGCTCGCGATGACCCTGTATGGAGATCTCGATCTCAGCGTGCTCGATGAATTGCCGCCGGGCCGCAAGCCGGTCTCGACCACGCTGAGGGCGCCCTCCGGCCGCGATGAGGTGTATGCCTTCGTCGACGCCCAGATCGGGGAGGGAAGGCAGGCGTACATCGTTTATCCGCTGGTGAGCGAGTCCGAGAAGGTCGACCTGCTCGCGGCGAGCGAAGAGTTCGAGCGCCTGCGGGACGACGTTTTCTCTCACCGGCGGCTGGGGCTCCTGCACGGGCAGTTGCCGCCGGCGGAGAAGGACCGAGTCATGCGAGCGTTCTTGGCCGGCGACCTCGACCTCGTGGTCGCCACCACAGTGATCGAGGTCGGCATCGACGTGGAAAACGCGAGCGTAATGGTGATCGAACACGCGGAGCGCTTCGGACTCTCGCAGTTGCACCAACTGCGGGGGCGCGTGGGGCGTGGAGCGGCCGAGAGCCACTGCATGCTGATCGCCGAAGCGGGTGAGGACGCCTGGGACAGGCTCAGGGTCATGCGCGACACCACCGACGGGTTCGAGGTCGCTCGAGCCGACCTGCGTATCCGCGGCCAGGGTGATCTGTTCGGCAGCCAACAGCATGGACGGGACCCTTTGTTACGATTCGCCGACCTCCTGACGGATGAGGACCTGTTGGTCGAGGCCCAGTGGGCGGCGCGCGCGCTCGTCGCGGCCGACCCCGAATTCCAGAAGCCTGAGAATGAGCGCATTCGAGGACTCGTGGAGGCGCGCTATCACGATCGTCTGGAGATGTTCGGGATCGGGTGAGTCCCCTAGATCTTCCCTATTTCTGCCCTCGTCTCCACTGTTCTCCTTCGCAGGACGACAGCAACCCAGGTAGCGTGGGTGCACGCGCCCGAATCGACGACTCGAGCGGAATCCATGATCGACATCAAGCGGTTGGGTGAGCACGTCGGTGAGACCGTCACCGTGCGCGGTTGGGTGGAGGCGACCCGGGGTCACGGAAAAGTCGCGTTTCTCGTGGTGCGGGACGGCACGGGCACGCTGCAGAGCGTCCTCGTGAAGAGTCAGATCGAGGAGGCGACTTGGGAGCTGCACGGGTCGTTGACTCAGGAGGCGCTCGTCACGGTCACAGGCGAAGTCAAGGAGGATGCGCGGGCGCCGGGCGGTTACGAACTCGGCGTCAGCGAGTTGTCGTTGCTTGCCGGGGCCGAGGAGTACCCGATTCAGGCCAAAGAGCATGGGGTCGACTTCCTGCTCGACCATCGACACCTCTGGCTGCGCTCGTCCCTACAGCGTGCCGGCCTCAAAGTTCGGGCGGAGGTCTCCCAAGCAGTCCATGATTTCTTCTATGGGCGCGACTTCACTCGAATCGATACGCCCATTCTGACGGGCTCGATAGGGGAACACGCGGGCACGCTCTTCGAGACGCCGTATTTTGGCGATACCGCCTACCTCGCGCAGACCGGCCAACTCTACGTCGAGGCTGCCTGCCCCGCGTTTCAGAAGGTGTACTGCTTCGGCCCCACGTTTCGGGCGGAGAAGTCGAAGACGCGCCGGCACCTCACCGAATTCTGGATGATCGAGCCCGAGGTGGCGTTCGCGGACTCGGACGACAACATGCGCCTGCAGGAGGACTTCGTTTCCTACTTGGTGCAAAGAGCGCTCGAGAACTGCGCCGACGAACTCGAGGTCCTGGAGCGCGATACTAGCAAGCTGGAACACATCAAGGCTCCATTCCCACGCATCAGCTATACCGAGGCTGTGGAAGTCCTTCAGCAGAAGGGATCCAAGGTCGAATGGGGGCAGGATCTGGGGGCGCCCGACGAAGCGGCACTCATGGAGGACTCCGACCGCCCGCTCTTCGTGTACAACTACCCGAAGAGGGTCAAAGCCTTCTACATGAAGGAGAACCCGGACGATACGCGAACCGTGCTCTGCAACGACCTGCTGGCGCCCGAAGGCCACGGTGAGATCATCGGTGGGAGTCAACGCGAGGACGACTTCGGTCGGCTCGAGGCCCGTATCCGGGAGGAGGGCCTCCCCGAAGAGGCATACGTCTGGTATCTCGACCTCCGGCGCTTTGGCACGTTCCCGCACTCGGGATTCGGACTCGGACTCGAGCGCACGGTGGGGTGGATCACGGGCCGCCCGCACATTCGCGAGCTGATCCCGTTCCCCCGGCTCATCAACCGGCTCTACCCCTAGCCTCCATGCCCACCGCACTGTTGGACATGATGGACCGGCGTCCCATCTGGGCGATGCCGGAGTGGGTACCCGCCGAGATTCGGGCTGCGCTCCCGAGCGACTGGGATCTGGTCGTCATCGACGAGGCGACCGACGGATCAGGAGACGGCGCCGCGCGGGTGTCGGCCTCGGTGCTCGAGGCCGTGGCCGCAGCCGAGATCTACTTCGGCTACGGAATCCCCGGGCAGCTTCTCGAGGCGGGTGGCGCCCTCCGGTGGGTGCATTCGGGTGCTGCGGGCGTGGGTAGCTCGCTGACCCCTCAGATGCTGGCGAGCGAGGTTGTCTTCACCAACTCCGCGGGCATTCACGCCGAGCCGATGGCCGAGACGGTGATCGGGATGATCCTCTTTTTCGGTCGTGGGCTCGATCTGGCGGTCTCCAACCAACGTGCAAGCGCCTGGGACACAAACCCGTACTACCGCGCCGGCGCGCCGCTGAGTGAACTGTCCATGTCGACCGTGGGCGTCATCGGCTTCGGAGGCATCGGCAGAGAAGTCGCGCGTCGCGCCGCGGGTCTCGGGGCGCGCGTGATCGGTCTCAAACGGGGTCCTGTCAGACCGGAGGATGCGGCGCTGCCGGCCCTGGGTGGTGGAGGCTCACTGGCTTCCCGAATCGACGTCGTCTCCGGGCCCGAGGGCTTGGATCGGCTCCTGGCGGATAGCGACGTGTTGGTTTTGGCCGCCCCGGAGACCGAGCGGACTCGAGGGATGATCGATGCGCCCGCCCTTCAGCGCATGAAGCAGGGGGCGCTGTTGGTCAACGTTGCCCGCGGCAAGCTCGTCGACGAGGATGCTCTCGTCGCGGCCCTGACGGAGGGGCGACTGAGGGGCGCCGGCCTGGACGTTTTCGCGAAGGAACCGCTCGCCTCGGACCACGCGCTTTGGGCGTTGCCCAACGTACTCGTGACTCCGCACGTATCGGCGGTGACCCGCGGGTTCTGGAGACGGGAGACGCGCCTCATCCTGCACGATCTCGACTGCTTCCTGCGGGGCGCGGAGCCGCCCGAGTGGAGGAACCGCGTCGACAAGAGTGCCGGATACTAGACTTAGCCTTTCAGCGCCGGCGACCCGCTCAGCCCTCTGTTTCTTCCTGCTTCACCTCGTCCCAAAGCCCATCCAGAACCTCCAGGCCCGCACTCTTCGTGGAGATGCCGCGCTCTCGGGCGAGTTGCTCGAGCCGCAAGAAGCGACTTTGGAACTTACTGTTGGCTCGGCTCAGCGCCGTCGTAGGGTGCGGTCCTGCGAGCCGCGCGAGGTTCGCAGCCGCAAAGAGCAGGTCGCCGACCTCTTCTTCGACAGCCGCCGGATCGCCCGCTTCGACCGCACCGCGCACTTCGGCTAGTTCTTCCGCGACCTTGTCCCACGCCCCCTCGTAGCTCTCCCAGTCGAACCCCACGGACGCGACCCGCTCCTGAATCCGGTACGACTTGGTCAGTGGATCGAGCCCCCTCGCCAGTCCGGACAGCACGCCTTCATGCGGCGGGCGCTCCCGAGCCTTGAGGACCTCCCATCCCGGATGCTCTCCGCCCCCGAATAGCTGCGGGTGCCGCCGGATCATCTTCTCTTCCAGTCGCCGATAGACGCTCTCCGCGTCCATGGTGCCGGTGTCCTCCGCGACCACGATCTGGAAGGCGAGGTTGAGAAGCAGGTCGCCGAGCTCGCCCTCCAAGTCGTGAAGACTCCCGTCCTGAATCGCGTCGACGACCTCATGGGTCTCTTCGAGCAGATAGGGAATCAGCGATTCCGCCGTCTGCTCCGCGTCCCAGGGGCAATTCTCTCGGAGAAAACGGACCAGTCGCACGGCTCGGTCGAGTGTGCCGGGGCCGGGAAAGTGGTGTTGTTCGTCTTTGTCGTCGGTCATGGCCCCGGGGCTCGTAAGTGAGGGTAGTTCTTGGCATCTTTCGCGGCCCATGTCAACGAATCCCACCTCCCGAGCCTGGGCCGAAATCGATGCTTCGGCTCTCCTGCGTAATGCCAGGACGGTCCGATCGTCGGTCGGCCCCGATGCGCGCCTGCTCCCGATGGTGAAGGCCGATGCCTACGGCCTCGGTGTGGCGGAGGCGGTGCGAGCGCTGGAGCCGGTGGATCCGTGGGGCTTCGGTGTAGCGACCGTCGACGAGGGCGTTGAGTTGCGCTCGCTCGGAGTCGAGCGGCCCGTGGTTGTCGTCAGCCCCGTCCCGGAAGCCTCCTTGGGTAGTGCGATCGCCTCGGACCTGCAGCTCGGGATCTCTAGCGTCGATGCCTTCCGAATGACCGAGGACGCGGCGCGGGACCTCGAGCGCCCAGCACGGGTGCACCTGGAGATCGACACCGGCATCGGTCGGTCAGGCTTGGATTGGCGCGCCGTCGATCGCTGGCGATCAGAGATCTCACACTCGGCCTCGCAGCGCATTGAATGGGTCGGGTGTTATACGCATCTGCGCTCCGCGGACGAAGGGCCCGAGTCTATACACGAGCAGTGGCAGCGGCTCCGTTTCGCCCTCGATCGCCTCGACGCACCGGATGGCATGCTGATCCACATGCTCAACAGCGCAGGCGCGATGCGGTTGCCTGCGTACGCCGCGGCGCTGGTACGTCCGGGGATCTTCCTCTTCGGTGGGGAAGCCGGGAAGGGCCTTCCCGCGCCCGAATCCGTGGTCGCACTGCGCGCCCGCGTCGTCCATCTGCGCGATGCCGAGCAGGGGGATGCGGTCGGCTACGGCGCGACATACCGGGCCGAGGGGCCCGAGCGGTGGGCGACGCTCTCGATTGGATATGGAGACGGACTCCCCCGGTCGCTCGGCAATCGGGGACATGCGCTGCTGGCGGGCGTGAGGGTACCGATCGTCGGGCGGATCTCCATGGACGTCACGGTGGTAGACATCTCGGCCGTTCCGCGCGTGGCGCTCGCCGACATCGCCACGCTGATCGGCCGCGACGGAGTTGGCCGTATCACGGTCGACGAGGTGGCGGAATTGGCTGGCACGATCAGTTACGAGGTGCTGACAGGGCTCACCCGGCGAATTCCCCGGATTTGGAAGGGTCTGGATGGATTTTGAGAAGCTGATCGACGAGGCTCGGGCCGTCTCGCAGAAGGCCTACGCCCCCTATTCGGGCTTCCAAGTGGGTGCGGCGCTACTCGGCGAGGACGGTAGCGTACATGTGGGATGCAACGTCGAGAACGCGTCGTACAGTCTGACAGTGTGTGCGGAACGGTCCGCGGTGGCGAGCGCGGTGTCCGTGGGAGTGAAGCGCTTTCGGGCGGTGGCGATCGTGACGAACGGGGACTCACCGGTCGGACCCTGCGGCGCGTGCCGGCAGGTGCTTTCGGAGTTCGCTCAGGAGTTGATCGTGATATCGGAGGCGGGTGGCCTTCGTAAACAGTGGAGATTGGGCGAGCTTCTGCCCGAGCCCTTCGAGGGTCTGCCGGAATCGCCGGGCCCAAGACAGGGTTAGAACCAGAGTACAACACAGGATTGAACCAGACAAAGTGCGTAGGAACCTGATTGGATCGCTGCTCGGCTTGGCCGTGCTCGGCGTCCTCGCCTGCGAGGAACAGACCCCCACATCGCTCGACGATGACCTGCTACCGCCGGAGCCGATCACGTTGGAGCTGCACATCCCGTGGGAGGACTTCGCTTCCAAACTCGAAGTGATTGGCGGCTACGGATCGCCGTCGGAGTTGGGCAGTGGTGTGCTCGCCAACTCTTTCGCCGGCACGCTCGACGCCCGGACGGTCCTGCGCTTCGGCGCGTATCCGACGTCGGTGTCTGTCCGCGATACTCTGGGAACGACCCGCCCCGACTCGTCCCTCACTTTCATTGGTGGGCGCCTGGTCGCATACCTAGACACCCTCGCCAGCACGAACGCGGGCCCGGTGCTTCTGAGCTTGGGCGCCCTTCAGCAGGAGTGGGACGCGAGTACCGTCACATGGACCACCGCCGTGGACACCATCAACGACCTGCGGACCTGGGCCGAGGAAGGTGCGGGTCCCGTGGCGCCCCTTGGCACGGTCGAATGGGATCCCGCGATGGGTGACTCTGTTTGGTTCGAGCTCGATTCGGTCGAGATCGCCGCCTGGGCGGACACTTCAGACGCCAGCCGTGGCGCGCGCATCGACCTGCTCACCGAAGGGGCACGTATACAAATCGCGACGGCCGTGCTGCGGCTGAATACGCGCCCGAGTCTCAACCCGGATTCCACGTTCTTTCTGGTCGCCCCGCGGGAGGAGATCAGCTTCGTCTACAACCCCTTCCCGGAGCCTCCTCCAGAAGGCATTCGAGTCGGCGGAGCACCCGCCTGGCGCACGGTTCTGGACGTGCGAATGCCGAGCCAGCTCACGGGGCCTCCGGAGTTGTGCGCTGTGGTTTCGTGCCCTGTGACGCTGCACGCCACAGAGCTGAACTATGCCGCAATCGTGTTCAAGAGCCGCCGCACCGAAGAGGCGTTCCAACCGACGGATACCGTGTCGATCGACGTAAGGCCTGTACTCAGTCGGGGGGCGCTGCCCAAGGCACCACTCGGGAGATCCTTGGTGGGTATCGCGGGTCGCCTCATCGATCCCGAGCTGTTCGGTGACGAGGATGGGCAGGACGTCGAGGTTCCCATCACGGTCTTTGCGCAAGCTCTTCTCCTGGGGGCGGACGACGCAGCGTTCGAGCCGCCCCAGACGCTCGCGCTGCTCTCCCTGTTCGAGCCCGTTTCGATCGCGTTTGCGTCGTTTCATGGGCCCGGAGGCGAGAATGCCCCGTTCCTCAAGCTGGTCGTCACCATCGGCCGATCAGTGGAGCTACCATGAGATACGTGAGTTCGGGCGTCCGCTTGTTGGTCCTGACCGCATTGGTATGCCTGACCTCGACGCCGCTGCGTGCGCAGTCCTTGTTCAACGCAGCGGGTCTCGGCTTCCCGTCCGAATCGATCGACGG
>Ga0315339_1001966_pt1 | contig 16455 bp, 14 predicted proteins | sample ASW17metaG_FD_204514 | JGI IMG/M metagenome (GOLD analysis project Ga0315339, IMG submission 204514) | Ammonia-oxidizing marine archaeal communities from Pacific Ocean, United States - ASW #17 | ecosystem: Environmental > Aquatic > Marine > Oceanic | place: USA: California | collected 2016-12-05
AGAATGGAACGCAAGAAACCAGCCATTTGCGACTGGGGTACGTCTGTTGGTTCATATCGAGCAATCAAGAACTTAAGGAAGTTCCAGTCGATAGGCCCTGCGGCCTCCTCAAGAGTTTGGACAGTTTCTCCAGCCATTTCAAGGAATTGTGCCATTGAGGCAACATCTAACATGCTGGGAACAACCGTGATCAGAAGGCCGGTAGACGCCAACAAAGCTGTCATCGTTGTGAAGCCAAGTTGAGGCGGGCAATCGATGATGACGAGATCGTAGTCTGCTTCTATCTCGTCGAGAGCGATCGCAAGGCGCTGTGTGAATGGCGGGTCGATCTTGTGCTGAAGCGCATAGGCCGTCTCGGTCTCATACTCCGATAACAACAGGCCCGCCGGAGCGAGATCGAGATTGTGAAAATAGGTCTTTCGGATGACTTGGCTCAGCGGCACAGGGTCTTCGTATTTTAGTGCGTCATAGACTGTACCGCTTTCAGCGAACTCGATCTCAGGACGGTAGCCGAACATCGTGGTCAAGCTAGCCTGTGGGTCCATGTCGATCGCAAGTACGCGATAGCCTCGCAACGCATAGCGTTGGGCCAAATGGATGGCGCTGGTAGTCTTGCTGCTGCCGCCTTTGAAATTGACGATGGAAATCACCTGAAGGGCATCGTTTTCGCGGCGTCCGGGAAGATATGTCTCACCATTTCGACCAGTTTTCGCCATCACATGGCGGATTTGGTCAATCTCTTGCGCGGTGTAGAGCCTGCGACCTCTAGAATCAGTCTCTACATCAGGGAAATCACCTTCCTGATGGCGTGTCCTGAGGTTGGACATACTGATGCCGGTGAGCTCTGAAACTTCCGCAGGATGAAATTTACGCAGCGCTTTTCGACTATCGGGCTGGAAGCTATTACGCATATGGTTATTAAGCGCTTCCGACAGGCGGGCAGCATTCGACGCAATAGATGCTGCGATAGAGCTGGTTTGCGCAATATTTGCGTTTGACTTCATGCTGCCCTCACGACCTCTTAGTGGGTCATCTGTGTTTCGTCGCTAAAAGGCGTGATTTACGTCAGCTTGCGACAACTGTACTCATGACACGCAACTTATCCCCAGGCAACATTTTTTTACTGCTTTGTTTCTTCGTGAGCGATCGGAGCATTAAGGCAGTAGGTCAGATTTTGGTGCTAACTGTTTGATAATGTGAAAAATATTACTCTGTACGTGGTTTTCCACAAGATGTTGTGGAGTTTGTACCGCTAAGCCCAAGCGAAAGTAAGTACACCAATATGTCGAATCGGGCGGCTGTTCTGTGGTCACGCGCTCCAGATTTTTCAGTCATCTTTCGACTGGATAGATATGAGCTGCCTGTCAACGGCGGCGTAAAATCCTGCCACTAGGGCGGAGCAAAAGTAGGCCAGTTGGTACGCGCGCCTTGGAGCGTGTGGCCCTCATATAGCAAGCACGTTCCAAGGCGCATTGGCCGTCAGGCCAATTCTGTTGGGGCTACTTTTTGCTGGATTTCCTGCGTGAACGGCTTTGGTTTAGGCGATAGCTTTCACCGTTCATTTCCAGAATGTTAACATGATGGGTCAGCCGGTCGAGCAGTGCACCGGTGAGGCGGTCAGTGCCGAAGGTTTCCGTCCATTCTTCGAACGGCAGATTGCTTGTGATCAAGGTTGAGCCGCGTTCGTAGCACAGCGAGATCAGCTCGAAGAGAAGCTCAGCCCCGGATTTGCTAAGCGGCACGAAGCCCAATTCGCCAATGATCAGCAGATTGACCTTGGCCAGTTGGCGCTGCAGCCGTAGCAGGCGTTTCTCGTCTCTGGTTTCCATCAGTTCATGCACCAGAGATGCTGCCGTGACGAAGCTGACCGGCATCCCCTTTTGACAGGCCGCCAACCCCAGCCCGAGGGCGACATGGGTTTTGCCTGTGCCTGACGGGCCAAGGGCAATGACATTCTCCTGGCGATCAATCCACTCACAGCGCGCTAGTTCCAGCACCATCATCTTGTTCAGGCTGGGGATCGCTTTGAAGTCAAAGCTGTCCAGGCTTTTGATGGCGGGGAACTTCGCAGATTTGATCCGCCGTTCGACCATCCGCCGTTCGCGGTCGATCAATTCCAGCGGTAGTGTCGCAAACTTTTGGATGAAACGAGATGCGGTTTCGACAGGACACAGTTATTCTGCTAACGCTGCGAACTGCTCGAAACCGGATAACCCGGGGCGCTGGAATTGCCCTTTGCGGATCATGTGGGCGACTTCGATGCCTGCCAGAGTTGCGGCCGCTGAATTGAACGATTTGAAGGTCTGCATGGGGCGAGTGATTTTCTTAATGAAACGATGGTCCTGCTCAATGATATTATTTAGATATTTCACCTGCAGGACGTCGATCAGCCAGCACCAATTGTTCATAACTAGTTGGCAATTCATATTGAATAGGCCGGCTGCATTGGATTCGCTCTTGTCGATGACTACCTTTTCCGGCCAGCTGTTTCTGGCGATCGCTTTGGTGAAAAAGGCGGTCGCCGCCGCTTCATCGCGACGCTCAGACAGCATAAAACCAATAGTTTCGCCACATTTATCAATCGCACGGTACAGATACGTCCAGCGGCCTTTAACTTTGATGTAAGTTTCGTCCATCCGCCAAGACGAGCTGGTTGGTGCCTTCTGGCGACTGGCCTCATCAGCGATGGCTCCTGCGTATTTTTCAACCCACCGATTGAGCGTCGCGTGATCCACAGCGACCCCCCCGCTCAGCCATGATTTCCTCAAGATCGCGATACGAAACGCCAAACCGAACGTAGAAATATACCGCGTACAGGATCACAGATTTCGGGTAATGCGCGCCTTTGAAACTGACCAATGTCTCGATCCTGATATTCGTTTTGAAGAGCGCAACCATTGAACTGGGACATCACAAAACGCACCTGGCTTCCGAAAGTTTGCGACACTACCTGCTCGACTGGGTAAGGGCGCTGGACAGTGTCTGAATGAAAATTGAACTATACATATAGCTTATTCTATTATAGGAAATATTCAGCGACGCGGTGCCTCGACTGCGCTTGTTGATTGCAGACCATCAACGGAGGTTTTGACTAGTGAAAACCCAAACCATCTCTCGCTCTCCCGGCAAGGTTTCATTTCGTATGGAGGGCAAAGTCGCCATCCTCGAGATCGACAATCCACCGGTCAACGCCGGCTCCCACGCCATACGTGAGGGGCTGGTCGCTGGCATCGCGCAAGCCACTGAGGTAGGCGCGTCAGCGGCCGTGCTGATCGGGGCAGGGCGCAGTTTTATCGCGGGGTCCGATCTGCGCGAATTCAACAAGGCGCTGTCGTGTCCGGAATTGCCGGACGTGATTGCAGTAATCGAAGCGGCACCCTTTCCGGTTGTTGCTGCACTGCACGGCGTTGCCCTCGGCGGTGGGTTAGAGCTTGCAATGGGGTGTGATTACCGCGTTGCCGCACCAGACACGATGGTGGGACTGCCTGAAGTGTCTCTGGGCATGATTCCAGGGGCGGGCGGCACCCAGCAGTTGCCGCGCCTGATCGGTCAAAGCCGAGCGATTGACCTGATTTGCCGCGCCGCGCGCATTCCTGCGCATGAGGCGCTGCCACTCGGCTTGGTGGATGCACTCTCCCAAGGTGATCTGCTTGGCGATGCTCTCGCGTTTATACAGGCTGAACCGCGCCCCAAACGCGTGACCCGCGATCTCATGCCGCCCGAAGAAGCGGCGGAGGTGATCGACGCGGCGGCGGCCAAGGCGTTGAAGCAAGGCAAGAGGTACCCCAATGTTGAACAGGCGATCCGTCTGGTAAAAGCCTCCGTTGGCGAGGCGAGCGCGACTCTGATTGACGAACGCGTAACGTTCCAAGAGCTGCGCCGAAGCCCGGAGGCATTGGCGCTGCGGTATCTGTTTTTCGCCGAACGTCGCGCGGCCTCGGTTGCCGGAATCGATCCAAAATTGGCGCGCAACGTCGGATCGGTCGGGGTCGTCGGCGGCGGCACGATGGGGCAGGGCATTGCCCGTGCTTTTCTTGCCGCGTCGGTGCCCGTGGTGCTGATGGAGCGAGATCAGGAGACGCTTGATACCGCGATGGGCAAGTTGAATGACAGTTTCCAAGCTCAGGTCGCCAAAGGCCGGTTGACAGATGATGAGGCCGCCGAGCGGCGCGCAGCGCTCAGCGGGACAATTGATCCCGCCGCGTTTGCCGGATGCGACCTCGTGATAGAAGCGGTGTTCGAAGACATGGGCGTGAAACGGGCGCTGCTGGCAACACTCGAAGCGAGCGTACCGCTGCAAACGATCATCGCAACCAACACCTCTTATCTCGACATCGACGAGGTGGCCAGGGGCCTCGCGCATCCCGAGCGTGTCCTTGGGCTGCATTTTTTCATCCCGGCAGACATCATGAAATTGCTTGAAGTCGTGCGCGCCGAGAAAACTGCGCCGGAGGTGCTGGCCACTGGTCTCAAGCTCGCCCGGCACCTTGGAAAACAGCCTGTGGTGGCGCGTGTGGCGGAAGGCTTTATCGGCAATCGGATTTATGCGGCCTATCGACGTCGCGCCGAGATGCTGGTGCTCGATGGCGCAACTCCGCAGGATGTGGATGCCGCCGTAACGGTCTTCGGCTTCGCGATGGGGCCGTTTGCTGTGGCTGATATGTCTGGCCTCGACATTGCCTGGGCAATGCGAAAGCGGCAGGCGGCGGACCGAGACCCGGCGGCGCGGTATGTGACCATCGCTGACAGGCTCTGCGAGGCGGGGCGGCTTGGACGAAAAACCGGCGCGGGCTGGTACAGCTACAGCGACGGCGCGGCCAAGCCTGAACCGGCAGTCGACGCGATCATAGCGCAGGAGCGAGACGCGGCGGGCGTGTTGCCAGCGCGTTACAGCGCCGAGACGATCCAGCGTCAACTCATGGCCGCGATCATCAACGAGGCGGCCTGTCTGCTCGACGAGGGGATTGCGGAGCGGCCCTCTGACGTCGATGTAACGCTGTGCAACGGATATGGCTTTCCTCGGTGGCGCGGAGGCCCGCTCTATTGGGCGGCGCAGCAGGATGGCGCTTTGCTTGCGGCCGACCTCACCGTGTTGGCGCAGACGGTCGGGCAGGGTCATGTGGCGGGTCCGGTCGCGCGGGTTCTTGGCGATCTCGAAACCGGACATGAGGTTTAGATCATGGAAAATGTATACATCTGCGATTACGTCCGCACGCCGATTGGGCGCTACGCAGGCAGCCTGTCATCAGTGCGCGCTGACGATCTTGGGGCCTTGCCGCTCAAGGCTTTGCAGGAGCGTCACCGCACACTCGACTGGGAAGCTGTGGTTGATGTGATCTACGGTTGTGCCAATCAGGCGGGCGAGGACAATCGTAGCGTTGCCCGTATGTCATTGCTTCTCGCGGGCCTGCCGGAGACGGTTTCCGGCACCACGATCAACCGGCTTTGTGGCTCGGGGATGGATGCGGTGCTTGCAGCATATCGGCGGCTTGCTGTGGGAGAGGGCGATCTAGCGATTGCCGGGGGCGTCGAAAGTATGAGCCGCGCGCCGTTCGTCATGCCCAAGGCGACAGGCGCGTTTTCGCGCAATTCTGCTGTCGAAGACACTACGATTGGCTGGCGCTTTGTGAACCCGCAGATGGACCGGCTTTATGGCACAGAGTCGATGCCAGAGACCGCCGAGAATGTGGCTGAGGAATTCGGCATCAGCCGCGCGGATCAGGATGCCTTTGCGCTGCGCTCGCAGCAACGCGCGGCGGCGGCGATCGCTGCAAGGATATTCGCTGAGGAGATCATTCCGGTGTCCTTACCGCAAAGGAAGGGCGATCCGGTTATATTCGACACGGATGAACATCCGCGCGCCACAACGTTGGAACAGCTTGCAGCGTTGCGCGCCCCGTTTCGTCAAGGTGGCTCGGTCACGGCGGGCAACGCGTCGGGCGTCAACGATGGCGCGGCGGCGTTGATCCTCGCAACAGAAGCCGGGATGAAGCGCCACGGTCTCACCCCGCTCGCGCGGATAACCGGCGGGGCAACCGCGGGTGTGTCGCCGAGGATCATGGGGATCGGCCCGGTGCCAGCGACAGAAAAGTTGTGTGCCTATCTTGGCTTACGGCCGGCGGATTTCGATCTGATTGAGCTGAACGAGGCCTTCGCCAGCCAAGCGCTCGCGGTGCTGCGCCGTCTTGGCCTGCCGGGCGATGCGGATCATGTAAACCCGCATGGTGGGGCCATCGCGCTCGGCCATCCGCTTGGCATGTCCGGCGCGCGGATCACCGGTACGGCGGCACGCGCATTGGCCCGTGGTGCGGGCAAGCGGGCGCTGGCGACTATGTGTATCGGTGTAGGGCAGGGTATCGCCCTGTCGCTCGAAGCCGTTTGAGAAGGTAAGGAAATGGTTATGAAACTTCATTGGTCCCCTCGCTCGCCCTTTGTTCGCAAGGTGATGATCGCGCTGCATGAAACCGGACTTGATGGCGACGTTGAGTGCAGCCGCAAGGCGGTTGCCGTGCAAATGCCCACGCCACCAGCCGTTTTATCCGATAATCCGCTCGGCAAGATCCCGGCGTTGGTCACCGGGGATGGGCTCCGGCTGATCGACAGCCGTGTCATTTGCGAATACCTCGACCTGCGGGCTGGCGCGGGGCTGTTCCCGGCTGAACCAAAGGCGCGTATTGCGCAGCTCAATTGGCAAGCACTGGCGGACGGGATGACCGATGTGCTGTTGATCTGGCGCACTGAACTTACACGTAAGAGTGGCCCGTGGGACGCACTTGTGACTGGATGGCGAACCAAAGTGCGCGCCGCGATGGCCCGGTTTGAAGCGGAAGCGGCTGAGATCGCTGACGCGCCCTTCGGCATCGGACATATCGCGCTGGTCGCTGCACTTGGTCAGCTCGATTTTCGGTGGCCGGACTGCGGTTGGCGCGCGGCCTTCCCGGCTCTGGCTAACTTGGAGAAAACCATGGCCGAGCGTCCCTCAGTGATCGCGACGGCGGTTGTGGGCGATTCGGGCGATGATCCGGGCGCGCTGACCGCTGGGCAGTTGACCTTCACAGGGTAAGGGCACTTCTCAAGAGATAAAAGACTAGGTTTTCTGATTGATTGCACATCTGCGGATCGTTACACTTTTGCTTTAAAGACTTAGCAAGGTGATTGTGATGCAAGGCGACAAATCCGAGAACGCGACCGTGAGGGCGCTGCAAAAGAGCAATGTCTCGCGATATATCCAGCTCGCCAGCCTGTTTCGCCAGCACATTGAGAGTGGTGAGTGGGAGGTGGGCACCAAGATTCCCACGGTAAAGGAACTGGCGGATCAATGCGGCGTGGCGACCATGACGATCCGCCAGTCGCTCGACATTCTCGAAAAAGAGGGTTTGATCGTGCGCTACCGCGCAAAAGGCACCTTCGTCCTTGAGCGCCCGAGACATGACCTTTGGTGCGAAGTGAAGACAGATTGGTCGGGCCTGTTGATCGCACGCGACAATGCCATCATCGAAATCCTTGGTGATGAGCGTAACGTGACGCTGCCGCGCGGAGACAATTACATTGGCAATCCGGCCCCCGCCTATCGCCACCTGAAGCGTCGGCACATTCGTGACGGCGCTGCCTTTTTGCTTGCGGATGTGTTCGTTGACGAGCGGATTTGTTCGATGATCCCTGAAGAGGCCTACACGACTGTCACCGCCATGCGACTGGTTTCTGAGTTGCCGGGGCAAACGGTGAGTGATGCCAACCAGATCGTCACCATCGGCTCTGCCGATTTGGAAACCTCAGCCCAATTGAATATCTCGATCGGTGATCCGGTTGCCAAGGTACGCCGCATGGTGGTGAACCAGCATGGCGACGTGATCCTGCTTGCCAACGGGATTTACCGCGGTGACATGATGAAGATCGAGGTCAAGTTGCGCTAAGGGAAGGGGAGGCGGGTCGTTAGCCCGCCCCTATCTCAGCTCTTGAAGTCAGGCGCGCGCTTCTCGCGAAAGGCGGCCATCGCCTCGGCGGTGTCTTCCGAGGTTGAGAGCGCCTTGGTCTGGCCTTGCTCGAAACGGTAGCCCTCATAGATCGAAACGCCTTCAGTCATCTGGAAAGACTTCTTGGCCGCGCGCACCGCAGAGGGGCTGGCCTTGGCGATATCGGCCGCAAGGCTTTGAGCGGTCGACAGCAATTCTTCGGGTGTGGTGCAGGCAGAGGCGACGTTCATCCGCAGCAATTCGGGGCCGTAGACCCGGCATGCGGTGTAGATCATCATCCGCGCGTCGCTCTCGCCGAAGTGGCGTCGCACATGAGCCACGCCACCTGCGAGGCCCACCATGACTTCGGTCATTTGCAGGAAGCCTTTTTCCGAGGTGATAATCACATCACAGCAAAGCGCGGTCACACAGCCCGCGCCAATCGCCGCGCCGTTGACGGCGACGATGATCGGTTTTGGGCATTCCAACAGACAATCGAAGCTGGCGCGTACACGTCGGTTGTGGGCGGTATAGTTGCCCGGATCTTGTGTCGGACGTTCCGAAAGATCGGCACCAGCGGAAAAGGCCTTGCCCGCGCCGGTGAGTACAATTGCGCGCACGTCTGCCCTGTCGCCCAGCATATCAATTACCGTGGCGATCTCTTCACGGAAACGATTGTTCTGTGCGTTGACCGGCGGGCGGTTAATCGTGAGGGTGGCGACGTAGTCGGCCACGTCTAAGGTGAGGGTCTCATAGTCGCTCATTGATAGATCTTTCCTGAGTTCGGTTCAAAATTCGGCGGGGATCAACCGTCGCCCAAAGAGGGGCGACTCATCTCAAAGCTGCGCGGCGGCACGGTATATTCCCTGTACCCCATCCGGCCCAAGGGCTTGAGCAATTCGACATCTACCAGCCCGTCTTTCAAGACTCGTTCGTCGATATGGATGCCCACAACCTCGCCAATCGCGATGCGATTCTCGCAGGATAATCCGCTGGAAGGGCTGAGGGTGATGATTTGCGACAGCTTGCATTCAATTGCCACGGGGGACTCGGCCACGCGCATTACAGGGATATTGTGGCATGGAACCGCGGTGAGGCCGGAGGCGTCGAATTCATCAGTCTCGGGCGGGTAGGGGGCAGAACTGCGGTTCATTTCGTCACGCAGATCGAAGGTCGCGAGGTTGGCGCAGAAGTAGCCAGTCGCCTCGGCGTTGGTCACGCTGTCTTTGGCGCTGTCGGAAGAAAACATCAGGTGTGGTGGGCGCGAGGAAATCGCGTTGAAGCAGCTATAGGGCGCGAGGTTGGGTGTGCCATCTGCCGAAACGGTGGAAATCCAGCCAATCGGGCGAGGCACGATGAGGGCCAGCCAAGGGTTATGCGGCAGACCGTGGTCTTCGGTGCGTGGGTCGTAGAACATAAGTGCTATCAGGCCTTGGCTGGCGCGGTGGGCAGTTCCGCAAGTTTGCCCTCTTCGCGGGGTAGGTTATCTGCGTTGCTTTCTGGGAGCGGCACGCGGTGGACATTCAGGGTCATCGCGACCATCGAATAATACCCGATGACGGCCGTCAATTCGACTGCACCCACTTCGCCCCAGCGCGCGATGATGGCGGCGTAAGTCACTTCGCTCACATCGCCTTTTTGTAACAGCTCGCAGGCATAATTATAGATCTCGCGCGCAGTTTCGTCGGACTTAAAACTGGGTTGTGAGCATGCCCGGATTGCTTCGATAATTGCAGGATCGAGCCCCGCGCGGTCGGCGTCTCCAGCGTGGATTGCCCATTCTAGCGGACTATTCCAGCGGCGGGCCGTGACCAAAATCGCCAGCTCGTTGAGATGCGTAGGTAAGGACGTCTCGAACCGCAGAACCTGTCCCAGGCGCTGCCAGCGATCCGCAAGCACAGGGTTGTGGAGAGCTGCGCGCAGCGGGCCGACGAGGGTGCGGCGTGGGCCTGAAACGATCTGCTCATAGACCTCCAGCTGAGCGGCCGTCATGGTTTCTGGCACCGGGAAAGAAATGCGGCCTTTGTCGACATTGGTTTCGGTTTGCGGGTTCATCACTGAGTATTCTCCATTCCGAGAGCTTTCAAAATTTCTTCGGTATGTTCACCCAAGAGCGGCGGTGCCTTGTCGAAGGCCAGCGGCGCATTGCGGAAATTCAACGGGCTGACAACTTGCTTTACGGTACCGCTGAGTGGGTGCGGGATGTCGCGCAACATTGTGCGGTGCTGCACCTGCGGCTCGTCAAACACGCGACCTATGGTGTTGATCGGTCCGGACGGCACGCCCGCCGCGCTGAAGGCTTCGACCCATTCGGTGATGGTGCGCGTGGCCAGCGCCTTGATCAGCAGCGCCTCCAACACTTCGAGGTTTTCGACGCGTGCGGCATTTGTCGCGAACCTTTCGTCCTCTACGAGGGCTGGCTGGCCGATCTCCTCCGCGAACTTGCGAAACTGGCCGTCATTGCCAACCGCGAGCACGATATAGCCATCCTTAACGGGGTAGACGTTTTGCGGCTGGATGTTCGGGTGGCGATTGCCACGGCGCACCGGCTCTTGGTCAGTGACGAGGAAATTCATTGCCTGATTGGCGAGCATTGCCACAGATACATCGAGCATGGCGAGGTCGATATGGTCGCCTTTTTCGGTCTGGTCGCGGTTGGAAATCGCCGAGAGCACGCCGATGGCGGCATACATCCCCGTCATGATGTCGACGATCGGCACGCCTACCTTTTGGGGGCCGCCTCCGGGTGTACCGTCTTCGCCACCGGTCACGCTCATCAGCCCGCCCATGCCTTGGATCATGAAGTCATAGGCGGCGTCCTTTGCCTTGGGGCCAGTTAGGCCGAAACCAGTGACGGAGCAGTAAATGAGCCGTGGATTGACCTTCTGAAGGTCTTCATATCCAAGACCCATCCTTTCAAGTGTGCCGGTCTTGAAGTTCTCCAGCAGAATGTCACTTTCGGCGGCAAGCGCCTTGACGGCGGCGCGGCCTGCTTCGCTCTTGAGGTCCAACTCAACCGAACGTTTGCCGCGATTTACGGAAAGGTAATACCCGGCTTCTTTGGTTGTCTCGCCGTCCTTGTTTTTTAGGAAGGGCGGGCCCCAACGGCGGGTGTCATCGCCCTCACCGAGACGCTCGACCTTTATGACATCTGCGCCAAGGTCGGCGAGGATTTGACCGCACCAAGGGCCGGCCATGATCCGGCTAAGATCAAGAACACGCAGGTGGGATAGGGGGCCGGGCATCAGTGAGATTCCTTCGGATTGTCAGTAGATATTTTTGAGTTTGTTGCGTCGAGAAATGCGATGAGTGCGGAATTGAAGGCCTCAGGTGTCTGGAGATTGGGCAGATGACCAACTCCGGGGATGTTTACGAATTGACCGCCCGGAACTGCGCCGAATTGCTTACGCATGGCATCAGGCATCGCGCCGTCCTTCTCTCCGGTGATGGCCAAGAAAGGGCAGTCGAGCATCGGTACGACGGCAGAATGGTCATAATTTGCGAGGGCATAGGTGGCGGCGGCAAAGCCCTCCACCGGGGTCGCGGCGATCATGGCTTTGAGTCGGGCGGTCTCTGGTGCATCCTCATGAGCACCGGGCATCCAGCGCGACGCAGTGCCTTCGGCTATGGCGTCCATGCCATTAGCGCGGGCGGTATTGCGGCGCTCTTCCCAGAATACTTCGCGTCCGGGGGCGCTGCGGCTAACGCCGTCGACGGCTATGAAACGCTCGAAACGATCAGAGGCGGCGGTGAAGGCGGCTAGGCCGGCTGGTACGCCCATCGAGAGCCCGATAAAGGTGCAGCGGGTGACTTCGAGGGCATCGAGCAGGGCGATCACGTCAGCGCCGTAGCCAGTGAAATCCATTGGGCCTTCGGGCAGGCTGGACGCGCCGTGGCCACGCTGGTCGTAGCGCAGCACGCGGTAGGTTTCTTTCAGCGCTTCGACTTGGGCGTCCCAAATCGAAAGGTCGGTCATCACAGAGTTGGAGAAAACCAGCCAAGGAGCGCCCTTAGGCCCGTCAACGCTGACATTCAGCGTGCCGCCGCTGGGCAGGTTTATGGTGCGGGTATCAGTCATTCGGCACCTCCGGGCGTGTTGGATACGACCGCACGTTTGCTGCTGGCAAATCCCAGGCCGTAAACCGCAGCCAACAGGACCAACCCGGCAAGATCGGAGATCCGTTCCGGCACCAGAAGGCAAATCCCGCCTGCAAGCATTAGCACTGCCTCCCACCAAACGGCGTGGCGGTTGAGGACGTAGAGCCAACGCTCGGACGCACTGGCCAGCATCAGGATCGAGATGATCGCGGTTGAGACTGAGCGGAGAATGTCGGGCGTGCTGCCTTGGAGGATCAGGCTGGGGTTGAGCACGAATAGGAATGGTAAGACAAAGAGGATCGCACCGAGACGCATAGCGGTAACGCCGGTTTTCATTGCCGGGGCCTTGGCTATCGAGGCTGCTGCGACTGCGGCCATCGCGACGGGGGGCGTGATATAGGAGAGCATGGCCCAGTAGAGGATGAAGAGATGGCTCGCCATCAGGCTGAACCCGCCTTGCACCAACGCCGGTGCAAGAACCACCGCGAGGAATATGTAGCAGGCCGAAACCGTCATCCCCATACCGAGGATGAAGCTGGTAAATGCGCCAAAGATCAGCAGGAGGTAAGGGTTGCCGCCTGCGTATTGCAGCAACTCGCGCGAAAAGGCGTTGCCCACGCCGGTGATTGCCAGCGCGCCGACAACCATGCCGACGCCCGCGAGCACGCCCACCAGCATCCCGATGGTGACGCCGGTTTCCATCACCAGCTTCAGGATCGGCTCCAACATGTATTCTTTACGTGCCCGGATCACGGCGGTGATCAGCAGCAGGATGGTGATGTAGAAAGGGGCTTTCGCCTCGGCATTTGTGGCTAGCAGAAGATAGACCAGCGCGCCGAGGCTGATGATGAAAACCCAACCAGAGCGCAGAACTTTCAATGTCTTGGGAAGCTGATCGCGCGGCAGGCCTTTGAGGCCGTTCTTTGCGGCATAGCAATCGGTTTGGATCAGCAGGACGAGGTAAAACAGCAGCGCAGGGATGGCTGCGGCGACCATAATGTCGGCATAGGGAACACCCATGAATGAGGCCATCACGAAGGCCACGGAGCCCATCACCGGCGGCATCAGCGCACCACCCGTCGAGGCGCAGGATTCCACCGCACCTGCGTAAGTGGCGGGATAGCCGCATTTCTTCATGGTCGGGATGGTCATCGACCCGGTGGAAATCACGTTTGAGATGACGCTGCCCGAGAGGCTACCGAAGAAGCCCGAGGACAGAATTGCGACCTTGGCCGGGCCGCCACGTTTGTGGCCCATCAGCGCGCTTGCGAGATCCATAAAGAACAGACCGCCGCCTGAGACCGTAAGGGCCACGCCAAAAACAATGAAGCCGATAAGCAGGTCGGCGATCACGCGGATCGGGATGCCGATGATGCTCTCGACCCCGAGAGAATGGCTCAGAACCGTTTCGGGGAGCGTCAGTTGGACACCCCAGAGAAAGCCCGGCAGGTAGCCAGAATAAAGCGGGAAGGACGCGAAGATCGCGCAGATGATAAATAGCGGCATCCCAGCGCAACGGCGGACCGCTTCGAGCGAGAGCAGCACCAGACCACCGGCCATAAATGTCACCGGTGTGGGGGCCACATACTCCCAGCCCCGGTTGAGGATTTCGTCTGTATGAGCGGCAAAGTAGAGGCAAATACTGAAGGCGGCGACCGCTAAGAGCCAGTCATACCAGCGAACGCGCGTCTCATCGGCTTGCCGCGCCGGGTTGGCGAAGAACGCCACCGGCATGAACAGCCCGACGATGATATAATAGTAGGCCGTGCTGATTGGCCGAAAGCCGAGCGTCTGAAGATTGAAGATTTGATTTACGATGATTGCCAGCCCCGCGAGCGACAGCCCGAAGGTGACGAACCAAGCTATCCCGGTAAGACGGGTGTTGGGGTCTGCCCAAGGCTTCGCAGCGGGCGCCGCATCAGGCGTGATATCTGCTGTATGCATGGTGCGATCCGACAATCATGTGTTTCGGGGAGGCGGGGGCGGCAGGGGATCAGGTGTTGACCAATCCTCTAATGCCGCGCCCGCAATGTGCTTGCGACGAACGCCGCAAGCACGGTGTGGCTTACTCAACCATTTCGGCCTTGTAGGCTTCCCAGTAGGCGGGCCAATCGGCGTCAGAGACTTTCTCTACGTCAGCCTTCGCAGTGGCTTCGTCCCACGCAGTTTTAATCACCGCGAGTTGGGCGAGGCGTGCTTCGTTCCACGCGTCGTCCTCGGCATCCCAGACACCTTTTTCACGCAGGTATTTGATTGCGCCGGGGTGGAAGGGGGCACCGGCGGGCGAGGCGCCGGAGTCTGTAATGTTCCAGCGAGCCATAACTTGGTTGCCGTCCTTGAACAGGTCATAGCTTTCGTCGAGAGCCTTCATGAGGTTGTATACCTCGTCCTCACTTACGGAGGCATAGGTGGAAAGCTGCGGGTATCGATACCCGAGCAGGTCTGCGGGGTCAGTCTCGGAGATGCTGACACCCACGGTCATCGAGGTAGGTGAGAAAACGCTAGAGCTTTCGCGCACACGCGCCCAACCTTCCGCGTCAGAACCGGGCATGTCGAGCCAGCGTACACCGCGCCCGCCTTCAGCTTCGCGCAGTGCTGCCACGGTCGGCGTCACGGTGACGACGTCGATCTCACCGGCGATGAAACCTTGCACCATCGCGCCGTAACCGGGGTAAAGCACTTCTTCGATGTCATCCTTGGTCAGCCCGCCAAAAGCCAGCTCGGCCGCGATGTTCATGTCGATGGAGGGGTTTGCCTGAACGTAGCCAACCTTTTTGCCGCGCACATCGGCAACGGTTTGAATATCAGTGTCGAGGCCGGTGATCAGACCAACGGCGGCGGGTCGCCCTAGCAACACGCGGGTCTCTTGTGGGCCCCAATCCCGCGCGGCAAATTCATAGGTGCCTTCACTGGCAAAGAGAATTTCATTGCCCATAAAGCCGAAGTTGGCGCGGCCGGTTTTCAGCGGCAAAAGGCGACCGATGCCGGTGCCCGATGGCGTGATGCGAACGGTGGCGCCAAACATTTTGTCGAGCGCATCCGCCATTGCGGATGCCTCAACATAGCCGGTGGACCCGAGGTCGTAGGACGTCCAGACCATCGTCTTAGGCAAGGTCACATCCTGTGCGAATGCGGCCTGACCTGTGAAAATTGCAGCCGCCATGGCCGTTGCCTTCAAAAATGTAGAGTGCAGCAAAACTTCTCCTCCCGTTTTTCCCAAAATTCTCCAACGGGTCGATCACGATTTGTGAGTGCGCCGTCGGAGTTCAGCTTATCGCCTGAGTCTACTAAAAGTCAATGATATAACTTTAAGGGCTTTCAAGTGGTTTTGAGTATCCACTCAGGGGTTCCAACCCCCCGTCTTCCAGACGGATAGCGCTTTAGCGCGAAGAATCGGTTATGATTTTCTCCTCCCCAAGAATGAGCCGCCCGAAGGGACTCAAGGCTCATTCTTGGGGAGGAGAAAATCATGCAATATGACACTGGCAAGCATTGCGTTTTTTACCACCGGTATCATCTGGTGTGGTCGACAAAGTACCGCTACAAAGTGCTGCTTGGCGACGTCCGGCTGCGGGTGCGCGACATCCTGCGGCAGGTCTGTGGAGAGAACAGCGTCGATATCATTCGCGGGGTTCTGTCGAGCGATCACGTCCACATGTTCGTGTCCGTGCCGCCGAAACTGGCGATCAGCGACCTGATGCGTCTGATGAAGGGGCGGTCATCCCACAAGGTGCAACGCGAATTCCCGCACCTGAAAAAGCGCTACTGGGGATGCCACTTTTGCGGCAGGGGCTACTTTTCAACCACCAACGGAGCAATCACCGAAGATCTGGTACTTCAGTACCTGGAAGATCACATCCAACATCCTACCGACGCTAGTCGGTAGTGGTTGAGTTATTTAAGCCGATTAGCTAGGCAGCTCCAGAATCGCCTTGGCAAGCATGTTGCGCATGATTTCGGTAGAACCGCCGAAGATAGTCGTGGGTCTGGCTGATAGATAGGTCGCTGCTGCGTGGAGCTGACGGTCACCGTCGGGCGGCGCGGCAAGACCAGCTTCCTCGACAGCAATTTCCATCATCAGCTCTGAAATCCGCTGATAAAGTTCGCTCTGGAATATCTTCAGCATCGCGACATCTGCGCCAATACTCTCGTCGCTCCGCAATTTGTCGACATAGGTTTCGAACAGATCGCTAAGATCAGCCACGTCGCACTGAAGGGCAACGTAACGATCGCGAAAAACCGGATCACCCCAGACGCCCGCGCGCTGCGCGATCCGTTTGAGCCGTGTCATCGCGGAAGCGGATAGGCGAGGGGAGCCGATGAAGACACGCTCATGGCCAAGCAGTGCCTTGGCCGCGGTCCATCCCTTGTTTATCCCGCCGACGATGTGATCGGCGGGGACGCG
>Ga0315339_1001967_pt1 | contig 16444 bp, 13 predicted proteins | sample ASW17metaG_FD_204514 | JGI IMG/M metagenome (GOLD analysis project Ga0315339, IMG submission 204514) | Ammonia-oxidizing marine archaeal communities from Pacific Ocean, United States - ASW #17 | ecosystem: Environmental > Aquatic > Marine > Oceanic | place: USA: California | collected 2016-12-05
GCCGTCCCGAGCGAAGCAAAAGCCAACAGCAAGGCAAACGACAAGGCCCAGAGCGCGGGGCTCTGCGGAGGAGTCACTGCCAATGCAAAAACACCCGAGAGACATGCCGTCTCGAAATGGAAAGCGTGAGCTGCGGCCAACACCACCAATAATGCGAAGGCGAGCCTTGCAAGCGTACCTCCCGGAACTGCAGGCACTCCCAAGTTCAGAGGACGTTCACCGACTTCGAGCGCCGGTGGCTGCACTCCAAACACCACCCCACTAAGTGGAGTCAGGGAGACGTAGAGGTCGCCTCGGTGAGGAGCCAGATCTGGAATAACAACTTCGTGCCGACGCACCGGCAAGATAGTCACCTGCTGTTGGTGTTCTCCACTTGAGCGGCGCGTCGTCACCTCAAGCTCTCCTGCACCCGCGAAAGGGAGGTGTGTATTAACCAGGAGTCGATACGGCCCCTGCGAGCCTGCCGGGACTGAAAACCTCCAGAGTTCTCCACTCCCAGACGACGCTTCTGACTTGCCTACAAGTTGATTCGGAACCATGCGCAAACCAGCAACGCCGTGAGCAACATGCGCGATAATCAGTAACAATAGTAAGCCGGCAATCAAACTGCCCTCGACCCGTCCAAATGCGAGCGCCACCGAGCGAATCGGGCGCACAACCTGAAGCCCTTCGTATCCACCGAGTCGGTCTGAAGTCGGCAGTCCCGCGACCAGTGGAAAAATCACGAGCACGGCAATCGTGGCCACGAGAACATTGAGCACATCGTGGGCCAAGCTCGCGCTTGGAACTCCCAGAGCCAGCAAGCCGGCAAGCAACCCGCCCGCCGCAGCAAGCGCCAAGTTACGCAGTGTCACCAACCGCCGAAACGTCACGCCCGCAACAAGTAGCGAGGCCGCGATCACGAGTGATTCTCCAACAAGCCGGCCAGGCTGTCACGGCCGGCCAGCCCATCAAGAATGTCTTCGGCCAGACCACAGCGCACCACTCGCCCGCCTTGCAACACGAGAACATGAGTTGCGAGCCCTACAAGATCTTCGAGTCGGTGCGTCGCCAACACAATGCCGACACCTCCTGCGAGGCGCAGGTGCAGATCCTCCAGCAAGTCGTGCATCACCAGCGAATCGAGACCTGAGAAGGCTTCGTCCAGGAGAATCATTTGTGGGTCGTCGAGCAACGCCTGCGCGATCACGACACGCCGGGCCTGTCCTAGCGACAGTGTTCCAAAGCGGCGAGGCAAGATGTCGGCGAGACCCAGAAGTTCGGTCACGCGTTCGACACGACCCAAAACACCCCGCACTGAAGAAATCGCTGCCAACTCTCCGAGTGCATCCTGGACGCGCATTCCGGGCGGCCAGTGAACGCTCTCAGGCGCATATCCACATGCGGTTCGCGCTCGAAGGCTTCCGACAGGGGCGCCGGAGACCGAGGCCATTCCCGACAGAGGCGAAGTGACGCCCGCAAGAATTCGCAGCAATGTCGACTTCCCAGATCCGTTGGGACCCACCAGCCCCCAACACTCACCAGGGCCCACCTCGAGATCGACATTCACCAGGGTCGGCGAAGCGCGCCCCAGGATGCGGCGGTAGGCGTGGGTGATCTTGCGGGCCGAAAGGAGGCTCATGAGGTCGATAAGTGTAGCGAACCGCCGACCGCCTCCCTGCCCACCGAACTCCACTGGCCTCGGCGGCCAGGATGCTTGATCATGCGCAGATGTGGTTTCTGCTCACGAGCGCCGGTCGGAAGGTCCCCCTCTCTGCTCTACCGACCACCCTTGGGTCCGATCCCTCGTCCGGCGCCTGCCTCCGAGATCCCTCGGTAAAACCCCAGCACGCACGATTGCTGCCTGGAGACAACACCACCCTGCGACTCGAGACCTGCCCGGGCGCACTCGTCGAGCTTGACGGCTGGGCGGTCACCGAGGCTGACCTTCACGAAGGAGATGAGTTGCTTATCGGCCAGGTCCACGTTCGCCTGGAACGCGACCACTCACAGGTTCCGCTGCGCGAAAACGACTCGGCGGAGGAGGCGCCTCGTGCTCAGAAGCGCCAATCCTCCTCGCGTCCAGGCTCTCACCCAGGTCCACTGTCTCCCGTCCAACCCACTCTGACAACGACAAGGGGTTCGCCATCCATGCGCACTCCGAGTCGCCAGCAACTGACTTCAACCCGTCAGGAACAAAAGAGTCGATCAGATCTCCGCCGCGGACTTCTACATGCTGACACGAGTCAGCTGTCTGCCAGCACCCGGTGCATTCTTGGACTGGCGTTGTTGCTCATTGCAGCCGCCATCGTCTGGGCAGCGCAGGCTCTGGTCGTGGCACTCTCTTGATCCGAGCCACTCGCACCAGTGCCAGCAAACGAACGAAGGCGCCCACTCCAAACAGCTGAGCATCGACCTCAAGTTTTTCGAGCGTCTTTCCACACAGATTCGAGTTCCACGGCGGATCGCTCCCACGACCATTTCTCAGCCCGCCGCAAACCTGCTCGGAGGCGTGCCTCCCTCAGGTCCCCCGGAGTCGTGGCATCGAGCAGTGCGGCCGCGAGACCTGCGAGGTCCCCAGGCTCTGCCAACCAAGCACCATCGCCCGCGACTTCAGCGACAGCCCCTCCTGACACCGCCACGACAGGCACGGCCAACCGCTGCGCATCCACAAGGGGAATGGCAAAACCTTCGTGGCGAGCAGCTGAAACAAAAGCGTCCGCTCCCGAAAGAACAACGGAAAGCTCGTGCTTTGAAAGTACGCCCACCATACGGAAGGCTGACGCCACGTGGAGGCGTTCGGCAAGCCGGGCGTAGGCGAACGCACGCCTCATATCGACACGCCCAGCGAGTACGAGAGCGAGATCTTCTCCCGCTTCATGACTGCGCACCGCAGCGAGAAGTTCTAGAAGATCCTCGACCCGCTTGTGTGGTTCCGCAGGCCCCAGAGCAAGCACGTAGCGAGTCGAAAGGTCTGCATGCCTTCGGAAACTTCCGATTTCGTGCACATCGAGAACGCGCTCGACACCTGGCGTCCCAGCGTTGGGGACCACAACGAGACTCTTTTTCTTTACGAGTTGGCGTTCAAGCAGCATGCCAGCTGTTGTCTCGGACACAGCGACCACTCGAGACGCTCTTCCGAGATTGCGACGCAAATTCGTGACTCCCCACAACCGGCGCAACAGACCTTGCCCAGCATCTGGCGACAAGAAGCGAAGGTCGTGCATTGTGAGTACGGTCGGTACAGATTTTATCTTCGGGAGAGGAAGGGCGCCGGCACAGAACACGTCGGCACCCCGCTCGACTAGAAAATGATCCAAGCGACTTCCAGCCATGGCCCTACGAAACGGCGTTTCCATACCATCAAAGGCAAGGCATGGCAGCCCAGGCAAAGGATCCGAATCAGGTCGTACCAGGTACTCCACGTCTACAGCACCCCGAGCTTGGTGAGCCAGCCCAAGTGCAGCAAGACGAGTTGTCGCTCCGGATGGTTTTCCATCGAGCGTCGTGGCATCAACAATGACTTTCATGCCAACTCTTCATAAACAGAGAGAACTCTTTTTACCGCATGATCTGAACAATGCCCCCGAACGTGATCACGCCCGGCCGCAACGAGCTTCGCTGTGAGTTGCGCATCGTCGAGCACAAGACAGAGCCCACGTTCCATATCCGAAGCGTCTTCTCCATCCACAGCCAAGACGGCTTCAGAACCTCCGGCCTCTGCAATGGCGCCCTGACGCGAAACGATCACCGGCACGCCAGCGGCAAGACCCTCGAGCACCGGCAATCCGAACCCTTCGAACGTGGAGGGGTGCACGACACACGAAGCGCCTCGGTAGAGTCCCTGCAAGACCGAATTCTCAATATATCCCGTAAAAACAACGCGTCCCGCAAGGTCTGACTGCCCAGCACGGTCACGGAGTGCCTTCGAAGCATCCCCGTCGGGACCGGCAAGCACGAGCGTCTCAGAGCCACCAGCAGTCACCCGCCCTGCGAAAGCATCGAGCAGTCGCAGGAGATTCTTTTTTCGGCGCAGTCGACCGACCGTCAACACAAAAGGCGTCTTCACATTTTCCAGCAAAGGCTGCTCTGGCCTCTCGGAACTTTCATTTAGCCGGCGCGAGTCAATGCCATGAGGTGTCACCCGCACTCGCGACTCTGCATCTGGATGCAAGTCGCACACTTGCTTTGCGGTTCGATCCGAAACGCACAAGAGGCGCGCCGCAAAGTTGGCCGCCAGGTGCAACCGCAACTTATGTGAAGCGGCATGCTCACCGAAAGCTCCACCGGCTTCGGCCCACGGGACCTCGTGAATCGTCGCCAAGAGGTGACACTGTGCACGCAATGGAATGGCTGCCACAGGAGAATGAAAAATCTTCACGCTCTGTTTTCGGATTTCTCTCGGCACAACACTCTCGCGCCAGAACCAGATCGGCCTTGAATCGCCTTCTACCAATGTGACTCCGGGGCGACCGCGCCACCTCTCTGCAATATGCCCGGGACTGAACAGGACGTACTCATGGCCTGCATCCGCAGCGATTAGCGCTTCGAGTAGCGTAGCCTGCGCTCGTTCAACGCCTGTATGCTCCGGCAACTCTTGAATGCTGATATCGAAGCCGATGCGCACGGGAATCAGTGCTCGTGCAGGACGTCGCCACGCCACTTTGCGGACGACTTGAACTGCCCTTGAAGGGCAGGTCCACTCACATCGTCGTAGGCATCTACGCCAAGTGGTCCATCGGGAAGTGTTGCTTCCGGTCCACGACGGATGGGACTGCTCCAGCCCAACTCTCCATCGACCGTCTGCACGCGGACATACACATAGCGAGTGCCTTCTTCGGGAACCCCTAACTCGGGACCCACAAAGGTCTCGGTCAACTCAGAGCCAGAAACGCTTCGCGACTGCACCACCACGCCGTCCACGACAATTTCCAGCAATCCGAACTCCCCATCTTCTAGCGAGGCTTCTACGGTCAGCTGGCCGGCATCACTCTGCGATTCTCTCCGAATTTCTCCGAGCGGCACCCCGTCCCACTCGACCCAAAGAGACATCCGGACAGTTGAAGCAAACGTCCTTCGGGCATGCAGTGCCTCGAACACTTCGCCTCGACTGACCCCCGTCGTCCAGGCCCCCGCAAAAGCCCCGTAGGTGGATTGATGATCACTCGAGGCGATGAAACCGAAGTGCAATCCGCCGTCCAGGTTGGGCCGCGCAAAGCGTTTCGGATACACGCTCGGTATCGAGCGTGGGCCTTCAAATTCCTCGGATGACCCGCGGTAAGACTGAAAAATCTCCACGACCCTGTCGTATTCAGGATTAAAGGAAAGCCAGTCAAAAACGGAACCGCTCTTCTCGTACATGCCTGCAGGCGTGTGCGGAATAGTCATCAATTGTTCGCCGGCGAAATGTTCCCAGAGTGCATCCGGTGAATTGGCGTTGGCATCATCACGCCCTTCCAGAAACTCCTTTCGATAAGCAACAATCGGAAGGACCTCCGAACCCGAGATAACATTGCGGTGCCCGGTCTGTGCATCAGCTCGTTCGTAGGCGCGAAAATTCACGAATCGTCCGGGCGCGTCGTACTGATCCATGAACGCAAGGCTGCGCCACCAATCGTAACGCGTCATGTGCTCGAAGTGATCGGTGACTGCCATGAACTGCAAGCCACCCACGTCGTAGCCGTAGCGAAGAGCTTCGGTGAAAGAGCCATCCCAGTTTCCCGAACAACGCGACAAATCGGAGTGGCGGTGCAAATCACCCAGTGCAAGTTGCAACCGGCGCCCATCCAGATCTTTCACCACTGGGCCGGGCCGCGAAGAGTCGCTCGAACTGGGCCACGGGGGCATCGGGCGCGCTTCACCCAGCGGGAAGGGGCCAACTGGCTGCCCTTTATGAAGGCGACCGGTGCTTACGAGAGTCGACTCGGTGCTGATCGGCCCCCACCAGTTCAGATCCAACACCTGGCCTTCATTGCCTTCGGCTTCCACCATCTGCGGCTCTCGTGCATCGCCCACAACAGCATAGGCCGTGCCGCCCTGTTTAAGACGTCCCAGTGCAATCGGAGCATCACTCCGCCCATTGCTCGCACGGACTGCCTTTTGATGTGCACCACCGATGTCCCACTGCGTGCCATCAAAGCGACTCATAAAGCTGAACCAAATCGACGTCCGCCAACCAACGCCCGCCCCCTGGCGCTGCTCGACGTGCTGTTGAAATTGCTTGTTGTCCGGGTCGTGTAACTGGTCTGGCAGCGTGAGTCCCCGGAAAAACATCACCAGATTACCGCTCCCATCAACCTGCAGGTGGGGCTGCTCGCATCCATCCCTCAGGCTTTTGCTCACCCCCTCCATGAAAGGCACTGCGAGAGGAGCCGCCCGGGCATCACTCCCTTCTCCTTCCACGGCCACCACTTCGATTTGGCGCGAGATGTGCAACGCCTCGTCTAGCTTGTTGACTGAACCTTCACGTCCCCAGTTTTCACTGCCGACTTCATAGGCGATGTACAAACGGTCTGAGGTTGCTGCAATCGTTGGCTGTGCTTCATAGCGAGAGCTCTCGGTCACTCGTTGCCGGTCCGTTACGCGAAGCTCACGGCTGCCTTCAACATCGATCGCCAGTCGGGCGAAGAAGATGTCAAAGTTCCCGTCGACTGCGGCATCCCAGGCGACAGCGAAACGCCCAGGCCCAACCACCGTGGGATAGGGAGCCCATTGATCTCGTGGGCCGTCACCCGCCACATCGACGACATCCCCCCAACCGGAACCAGGCAGATAGGGGCGTGCACGCAATGTGAGTCCGTCTGCATGAACAGCCACCCAGACCAACAAGAGTTGGCCTTCACTGTCGGAGACCAGGCGGGGAACCGTGCAATTTCCGTCAAGTGCGGACACGAGTGTCTGCACCTCACCGATTCGCGTGCCTTCGAGGCTTCGTATTTGAGGGGGATTCGCTCCGCCATCTTCCGCAACCGGCTGGCTACTAGAAATCTCTCTCGTGCTGCGCGAGTCATCTGGAAAGACCTCAACACCTCGCAAGGCCCACCCATCATGAACTTGCTCCGACCACACGATGTGCAAGACCGAGCCGCCCTCGGCGCCCGCACCAGTTGCCATAGTGAGTCCAAAAATATGAGTGGGCGAAGTGTAGATCTCTACGCGCTGTTCGCTTTCCCACTCCGTGAGCAAACCGGCGACAATGCTGTCACGCCGACCATCCCACTGCTGGCATGCGACCCACACATCAGCGTTCTCTAACGAGGCTATTGCCGGAAAATCTTCGGCAAAGCGGTTTGCCGGCTCTGCGTTTTTACTGATCGGCGGAAGATTTTCATCAGAAGCATGGCCCCCGTCATCTGCGCATGCGTGCAAAACACAGACCAGCGACAAGGCGAGAGCACAAAGGCACAGGCGTGAAAGTCGATCAGTTTGTAGAAGCGATAGATGCATGGAATCAGGAGTCTACGAAAGCGCTGCCTTATACACGTCCACAAGAGTCTCGGTGTGAGCTTCCCATCTCGCCTGAGCGATGTGCTTGACCGCCGCCTGCCCCAAATCCACACGCAAGGAGGGCTCGCGCAGAAGGGACTCCAGGGCATCAGAAAGCGCCGAGTGATCCCTTGGGTTGACCGCAAGCACGGCCTCGCCTCCGAAATCGGCCATGGGCGTCCCCTCGGATGTCAGCACAGCTCGGCCGCACCGCATGGCCTCCGCCACAGGAAGACCGAATCCCTCGGCGAAGGAAGGATAGGCAACCAGGTCAGCCACGCGTAGCAGCGCGGCAAGGTCTTCCTCGTTCACTTCACCTGCAACACCGACCCGGCGCCGAGACCCTGGCTCGCGGCTCAAAAGGCCTAACTGGGTCTCGAGTTTTTCACACCCCCAGCCTCGCGGTCCCACAAAAAGCAAAGTGGCCGGCGTGGTCCCCGCGAGAAACATGTTCAGCAACGCCTGCTGGTTCTTGCGAGGCTCGCGTGTTCCCGGCACAAGCACCAGAGGGTCTCCACGCGAGGAGCCGAGCCCCGCGCCCTCTAATAATTTTTCAACTCGCGCACAGTCGCCTGGCTGGGCTGTCCCGTCAATATGATCAGCTCCGAGTGGATTCACGACCACACGCTCCGGGGTCGCCAGGCCATGACGCATGACATCTTCCGCAACACGTACACTCGGAACGACAATTTGGCGGGCAACTTTTGCGCGAGGCGCAAGGCGAGTCATCACACGTTTTGCAAAGCCCGCCTCATGCCAGACGGACTCTTCCAAGAAGACCAGATCATAAATCGTAAGAACTTCGGGAGTTCGCGACACAGGGGCATAAACCAGATCGGTGTGATGGTAGACATCCAGCGGACCGAGCACCGCCTCCACGCCAAATCCGAGCGGCTCGAGCCATTTCTGCAGGCGTGCGGGAATCCGCGGACTGCGTACCCCTCGGACATGGCAATCAGGGCGGGCGCGCTGCCATGCAGCTCCGAAAGGTTTTAGTTCGACATCTGTGCGAGTAGCCAACAAACGCATGCTCTCTCGCACAACACGCCCGAACCCCGTGCGACCAAAAAGAGCCGGCCGAGCATCCATGCCTAGGATCAGACGCGACACCCGATCCCCCTCTCGATCCCTCGGCTTTCAAAAGGAACGTCATGCACTGGGCGCTCCTTTCTCCGTCCCTAGATTCAGCGGGAAGATGCCGGTCGCAAAAACCACCAGCCCCGCGACTCCAACGCCGGTCAAAACGCGCCACAGATGTTCATCTGTTGAAATCATGCCAAGCAACAAATGGAGCACGAGCCCTCCCATGGCAGCACAAATGGCGGGGCGGACGCTGGCTCTCAAGTGCAACCGGACTCCTGTGAGCCGCCAACCGCACGCGGCTGCCGCGCAGAGAACGAAAGCTTCGGTAGCCACCGTCGTCCAACCAGCTCCTTCAATGCCGTATCGCGGAATGGCCCAAAGATTCATGCCAATATTCAGAGCGGCGCCCAGTGTGGAGATAACCATCATCACCCGCTGATATCCCGACGCCAGAAGCAGCAAGATATGAGGGTAAGCCACAAACACCGCTGCCATTGCGATGGCCAGAATCGACAACGTCGTGGCACTCGAGCGGTACTCTGGTTTGTAAACAACGCTCATGATATCGGCACTGATGAGCGGAACGGTGACCAACACTGTGAGCCCAAGCGCCAAGAGCACACCCAATGACCTCTGAAAGAACGGTCGTAACGAGGGCGCACCCATCGCCCATAATCTAGAAAACACCGGGAAGAGCACGCTGCTAAACAGCACGGGGACCATGAGTGCAAAGGTCATCAGCCTGTACGCGACGCTGTAGCGGGCGACGGCGACTTCACCTTCCAGGGGTCTCAGCATGGCCGTGTCGATGAAGAAGTAGACCGAAGCCATGGTCATGGAGACACCAGCCGGCCAGGCCTCTCGCCAAAGCTTCGCGAACTGGGCTCGACCTGCATCGAAAGTGATACGGACGCGACGTGAGGCCCAGAGGTAGTTCAAGGAGCCGTTGAAAATGGTCCCAAGGCCAACGGCCAGCAAATAAGGCGCCGGCCGGTCCACGCCCCAGAGAGCAAGGCCCAGCGTGCCCAGCAACCATGCCGACTGCCCCACCACGGATGCGAACACCGACCATTTGAAAACCATGTCGACATTGAAGATCGCTCCGGCCCCGGCCGGTGCGTGGAACAGCAAGGGAACAGCTGCGAGCGCCAGCAGATAAAAGCGACTGCCCGACCCTTCAAAAACCCAGGCCACGCAAATCAAGCCGATCATCGCCAGCCCGGCGAGGACAGCCTTGATGCAAATGAGCATCCCGATCAGTCGCCCAGCATCCGAGCGCTGCTTACTCGCCTCCCTGATGACAATGGTCGACGCCCCGAAGTCGTAGACGTTTTGCAGCAGCTGATGAAGGCTTAGATAGAAGGCGAAGATTCCAAAATCATGAATCCCCAGCTGCCTCGGGAGCACCACTGCCGTGATCACGAAAGCGAGCGTCGAGGTGTACAGCCGTCCCAGGAGCTGCGCCCCGGCATTACGCTCCACGCGCCTCGAGAGGTTTGCTGAACGCTCGTTGTCTGGAGCCATGCCGTTCACCAGCGCCTAGGAGACCTTCTGTTTGCGTAGGCTCATTTACGAGATGATGCGAAGGGGGAGAGGTTGGATCTCCTTCTTTCTTTCCTGAAGCCCGAATCTAGGAGCCAGTGCATGCTCGCCATTTTGCTTGCAGCCGGAAAGGGTCGGCGCCTGGGAACCCCCAAGGCTTTTGCCGATCTAGGGGGGCTCTCGGCATATGAAATCTGCGTCCGCACCCTCTTGGCATCCGGTCTGGAGCGCATTGCCATGGTGGTCTCGCCCGAGGGGGCAGCTCGGCTCTCTGAACGAACGTGTGCGGAATACGGGCTGGACATCGTGGTCAATCAGACGCCAGAGAAAGGCCAAACTTCCTCTGTCAAATGCGCCCTACGCGGGGTGGCAGAGGACTTTCTTCTGCAGACGGTCGATCACCCTCTGGTTCGCGCTGACGACATCCGGCAACTGCTGCGGGCTTGGGAGCAACGCGCTCCTGGCACAGACATCTTGGCGCCCAGTGTGCAGGGGAGGCGCGGACATCCCTGCCTCCATGCCGTTGAACTGATTCCAGAATTCTTGGCCCTGCCCGATGAATCCCCGGCCCACACTGTGATCCGGCAAGATGAGGGACGCGTGCAGCATGTCACTCTTCAAGACGAATGGATCGTCCGGGACATCGATGAACCGCTCGATCTCGAAGCAGCTCAAGCCGAGTTCGCTCGACGAACTTCGAAGGACTCTAAGGGCTGAGCCCGACAGCGCCGGGCACTGAAACTTCAGCCAACGAGCAAGACTTCGACGCGGTTACGAATCTCATCGCGCACCGAGCGAAAGGCCTTCTTCACCTCAGCATCACTCCCACTCGTGGCAGCCGGATCATTCAGCGGCCAATGAATTTGAGTCGTCTTCTTACGAAGGTTTTTGGGAAGTGGATCGGAATCGGAGCTCAGTGTGACCACCGTGTCGATCTTGTTCACCGGAACACCGTCGAAGGCAGACACGGCTTGATTGGAGATGTCGATACCGACCTCTTCCATCACATGGACCGCATGTGAATCAATCCCGCTCGGGTCCACTCCAGCGCTGTAGACCTTCACGTTGCCGGTAGACATCGCTTTGGCAAAGCCTTCAGCCATCTGGCTGCGCGCCTCGTTTCCGCGGCAAATGAAGAGGAAGTTTTTAGGTTTCGCCATCGAGTAGGCCTCCTGAATTACACCCACATGAGGGGCCGTGAGCAAGCTGGGATCTTAACAAACTCACAGGAAACAGCCAACCAGCCCCCCTCCCTCGGAGAACCCCACACTCCCTGGGCCTTCTCGGTCGGCGTTCAGCAAGGACTCCTCAGATCACCCATCTGAGGCAGCCTCATCCGCAGGGGACTCCTCCTGGGATTGGGGCTCGGACGAATCCTCGAAGAGAAAGTTCCAGAAGCTCCGAAAGGGCCGAGCAACAATATTGAGCGGTGTTGCTGAAACTCGCGGATCGCCAAGTGTCCCCCGAACCGTGAGCTTGACCAGCAACTCCTCCTTGAGTGTATCGAGGAGCTTTCCAACCATCCCCAATCGCACCGGTGCTGGGCGGAGCTCGAATCGAATTCGGCCGTTGAATCGGATAGAGCCCGAGCCTGACAGGGTGAGCACATCCGACTGGATTTCCAGCGAATCGAAGTTGACGAGCTTCTCGCCCACGGTGAACTCTGCGTCCACGCGTTGGTGCCCATCCAGGTTGCTCGACATGGTCAGGACCTTGAGGATTTGCTCGAAAGTCGGCGTATCCCAGAAGTTGCCGGCACGCACCGAAGCCTGCCCCTTCGCGACATAGGACGCGGGATCCTGCAGTTGACCTGAACCCTGGATGCTGCCCTGCAACCAGCCGGCGACATCGTCTTCGTGCTCTTCAGTCGTCAGGAACACATCATGGAGTTGCGCCACATCGAGGTCTTCCAGCGACAGCTCTATCCGGAATTCTTCATCCAGCAAGCCCAAAGTCCCCGATGTCCTGAAGCGCCCACCCAGAGTGCGCGCACTGATTTCTGGAAACTTCAAAACGTTTTGTTCGTTGACTTCGAATCTGCCAACGACGTCTTCTAACTGGACTCCGTGCTTGGTGAAGTCCACAGCGCTGACATAAAAACCGCCACCACCCACAACGCTCACCTCGGACATATTGTCTGTCAAAGACACCTTGAGGTGACACTCAAAGCTGCCCCCGTCCGCGACATCGACCTCCTCCCACTCCTGATATCCGGGAATGAGATGCAGGATCTCCTCTTTGAACTCAGCGCCATCGACATCGATGCTCATGAAAGCCTCGTGCTCACCGGCCTCGAGGGACAACACGACATCGCCGCCATTGAAGGCCAGCTTGGCTTCATCAATCCTCAAAACGTTGTTTTCGTCCACCTGGAACGGAATTGTTGCGGGCCCCAGCGGGAAAGGCACGTGGGCCGCATCGATGTAGGCGTTGAACAACGTCCCGCTGACAAGCCCAGTCTTCAGGTCAACAACAGCATCCAGATCGCCTGTTGGTGAAAACCCTCGCATGAGGATGTCTTGCCCGGCTGGATCCAGGGTCGTCACAGCTGGACTGACATGGAATTGGTCGGCCGTCAATCTGGTGAGCCCGTCATCATCCAGCAACAACTGAAGCGTCCCGCCATCCGCACCTGTCGCGATCATGACTTCCAAGATCTGCGAGTCTTGCTCCCGAACACGAATGCTCGTGCTTGGGTAACGCTGCAAATGAAGTCCTTCGCTGTACACAACGACTTCGAGGTCCTCGAAGTAAAGCTCCGGCAGCTCAGACTCAGTCGAAGTGGTGGGCTCCGAGGAAGTCGACATGAGGGCACCGATCCCATCAAGCAACGCCATGAGCCCGCGAACGAAACTGAGTTCGCCTTCTTCATACCGCAACAACACGCGCCCTCCGCGGCCGCGAATTGATTGCACTTCGGGCACCGGAAGGCCACCTGTCCACGGGATTTTGAGTCCGATCTCAAGCTGGTCAACCGACGCGACAACCCGCTCTGTCTCCGGGTCTTCGATGGTCGCATTCAGAACGAGCACCTTTTGCTTGGACGTCACAGAGACATGCTCAAAGGCCAGAACATGGTTCAGATCGAACCGGACCATCTGCTCCCGGAGCAGGTCCGAGAGCGAGTCGTTCAGGAACAACGCCGCAGAGGCGAGGCCTAACGCGAGCACACCGAGGAAGAGAGAGATCCGCACGGCCGAATGTCGTCAGGGAGCGTGAAAGAGATAGTGCGGTCGAACCTCGACCGAGTCACGGAGCCCACGCGGCCCCAGGACACCGTAGCCCGGGAAATAGTAGCCGTTGCGCATCCCAAACTCCTTGTCCGAAGCGGGGAGCGCGGGAGGGATTCGGGGATCACCCTCGGGGATCCGCAGAAACTGATCATCTCCATAGGACCAGCCAGAGTCTGCCTCTGCGCGCCAGCGAAACCTCAAGAGAGACGGAATGGGCTGTTCGTCGTCGACAAAGTCGAAGAAAATATCGAGGCTGCGGTTGCTCCAAGGATTCACGAGCACCATTTCGTGCATCTTGAGCCGGCGGCTCCAAACTTCATCGGGCAGCAACGCCTCCGTGTCGACAATCTCCGGAAGGTCCTCGACGGCATCGATGATGGCATCCAGTCTCATGCCATCAACCGGAAAGAGGACCTGAGTCGCGCTGGTTCGCGTGATATCCAGTTGGATATGCGCGGTTCGGGTTAACTTGCCTTCGACGGTGTTGAGGTAGACGCCCTGGCAAGTGACATCCACGATCAGGTCAGCGGTCTTGTCCTGTTGGGGCGTTATGGATGTAGAGAAGCTGGCCCCGAGCGGCGCGTAGTATCCTCGCTCAACCGTAGAGTTGCAGCCCGCCCCCACAAGGAGCCCCAAGCAGAGCCATGCGACCTGTCGAGCGATCATGGTCTCCTCTCGGCATACCTGACGAAGATCAGGGCAAGGCTCCGGGCCATGCCCCGACGCACACTCTACCCGTTTGGATGGCCATCCTGACCCGGACAACTCGTAGTCGTGCAGTCGAGCGGCTTGTCCAATGCATGGGATTGCGCGGTGTCTCAGCCCATCCCCTCAGACCTTCCGAATTCATCGAGGTGATGCGCCGCCACGCCCCCTCTGCTGTTCTGCTTCGAATGCCCTCGGGTGGCCCACCGAGCGAGTTCGACCCGCTGCTCGACCTGGGTGCTGAGATCGAGGCGATTCCCTGGATCAACAACGTGGCATCCGTCATGCAGGCTCATGACAAGTTCGCCTCTCTCGAGCAACTCCAGGCTGCGGGACTCCCAACCCCACCCACCACGCTCGTGTTACGGGATGTCGAAAACAACCTGAACACGCTGCCAGGCGACCGCTTCGTCGTGAAGCCGCTACGTGGAGCTGCGGGTCATGGCGTCACGGTGGGCCTTCCGCGCGAGACGGCCTGCCAGAACGCTCGAGCATTCGCTGACCTCACCGGCAGCGCCCTCGTTCAATCATGCGTGGGAGAGGGCATCGACAGACGGATGTTCATCATCGATGGATCCGTTGTGGCCAGCATGGAACGCCGACCAACCGGGGCGGGCCGGGGCAACGTACTGTACGGAGGAGAGACCCGGTCCTGGTCACCTAATGACGCCCAACGCGCACTCGGCATACGTGCAGCTGAAGTTCTCGATCTAGAAATCGCCGGCGTGGACATCATCGATGGTGATGGGCAAGACGTGATCTTGGAGGTCAACTCTTGCCCAGGATTCACGGCCCTCGAAGCCTGCACAGGCATCGACGTTGCCGGCGCAATTTCGAATGCCGTGCTGAGCAAACTCGGTGTTCGTTGATCCAACTCGACATCCTGTGCATCCTGGGTCCAGAGGCCTCCAATCGTTCTGACTTCACACCTCGGCTTACCTGCATCACGCGGCCCGATCGACATGACGCTCACTGCGATCATTAGCGACATTCACAGCAACACCCAGGCTCTCGAAGCTGTCCTCGACGACGCTCGAGAACAAGGTGCCGAACGCTATTGGTGCCTGGGCGACATCATCGGCTACGGCGCACAGCCCATCGAATGCCTCGCGATAGTTCGAGAAATCTCTTCACAAACCATCCGTGGCAATCACGAGCAAGCTGTCCTGGATGGACCAACTGGATTCAATCCACTTGCCAGCGCTGCCATCACATGGACCGCAGCGCAAATCAAGCAGGGGGCTCACCTCATGAATGACGGCCTCGAATACCTGCAATCTCTTGAAGAGCGCAAAGATCTTGAGACCGCCACCCTTGTTCATGGCTCTCCTTCACACCCCCTCGATGAATACTTGTTTCGCGAAGACACTCTGGAATACCTACCGCAACGCATGGAAGAGAGACCCAAGATTGCGCGGTGCCTCGAGCGCGTCGAGCAACCGTGCTTTGTCGGCCACACTCACGTCCCTGGAGTGATCGACGAGGAGTCGCGCTGGACCTCCCCCTTGGGCTGTGAAGCGGGCTATGACACGAAAGGTGCGCGCTGCTTCGTGAATGTCGGCTCGGTTGGACAGCCGAGAGATGGAGATCGCCGGGCATCCTATGCCCTCTGGGACGGACGGGTCGTCAACTTCCGCAGAGTCGAGTACGACGTTGCAGCTGCCGCAGAGCTCATTTTCGCTGCCGAAGGTCTTCCCGATATGCTCGGTCACCGTTTACTTGAGGCCTGGTAGAACTGCCGCGCCCCCCTTCATTGCGATGTGACGCGAGGCGGTGCAACAAGAGCCCTTGACGGACCTGCGCTTACGTTTGACTCAACACCGCGTGGAGTCCTTCTGAATCTCCTCCCGGCGCCATCAGTTGCAACCCGGCACGTTCAACGGCTCGCTGCAACGGGTCTGCTTGCTCCGTAGGAACAACTTGCACAACCCCACGTGCATGAGCGCGCGCGAGCGACAAGAAGAATGGGTCATCCGTGTCAGAATCTTGCCCGACCAGAATACGCCAGCCCGACAAGAAACCCGTTTCGCGGTCCAACAACTCGTCAAGCGAATCCAAAGAAATCGCCTCGTCGAGCACAATCCCTCCACACAGCAGCGGAAGAAACTCCAACGATCTGCAAAGCGATGCAGAACCGGAAGCATCGACCTCGAGGCGTGAGGAAAATCTGGCCCCGCCAGTACGCACCTGCGCGGTTTTCACGTTCAGGCATCCTGCCAAGAAGTCCCGCACTGAGTCCGGATCGAGCAAATCCGATATGGGCGGAACAGACTCTTTCGTCACGGCCGCCACACGGTCGATCTCAGTCACCGTTCGGAACGACGTCTTGACGAAGGACGGCCATCCGGCATTTGAGCGCGCTCGGCGCCTCAGCCATGCAAGCGTGTCACGGTGGCCGGCATTGCCTGTCCCAAGAG
>Ga0315339_1001968_pt1 | contig 16442 bp, 19 predicted proteins | sample ASW17metaG_FD_204514 | JGI IMG/M metagenome (GOLD analysis project Ga0315339, IMG submission 204514) | Ammonia-oxidizing marine archaeal communities from Pacific Ocean, United States - ASW #17 | ecosystem: Environmental > Aquatic > Marine > Oceanic | place: USA: California | collected 2016-12-05
TCCACTCGATTTCCGCTGAAGGTGGATGCTTTTTGGGCGGCTAGCCAAACGGCGGCATCATTGATGGAATCAGGTTGTTCCATGGGGATGTGGCCCGTCCCTGGCCAGTCGCCGCGGCGATTCATCCAGGTGTCTACGCGGCCTGGGCTTAGCACGTTGACCGCGATATCGTGCTCTCTGACTTCTTCGGCAATGCTCAGGTAGGCCCGGTCCAGCGCAGCCTTGCTCATGGAGTAGCCAACACGCGCTTCCCGGTAGCCCTGGGATGCGCCGGATGTGATGCAGAAGATAGACCCGCCGCCCTTCTGCTCAATCATGGCCGGCAGGACGTATTTACAGAGCAATATCGGCCCGCGGATATTCACGGTGAGACAACGATCCAGCAGGTCTTCTTCCAGGTCGACCACCGGCGATTCACAGTCCACACCGGCGTTAGAAACCACGATGTCGATGGGGCCAAAGTGTTTCACCGTGCGGTCGGCCAGGTGCTGGATGTCTTCCAACTTCGCCACATCACAGGGAATGGCCAGGGCCTCGCCGCCAGCCGCGGCTATTTGCCGGGCGGTGTCGTTGATGGTTCCTGAGCCGTATTTGACGAAAGGAGAGTCGGAGGGAGGTTCGTTCTCAGTGCGAGCAGCGACGATCACCTGTGCTCCGGCGGCGGCGAAGGCCAATGACATGGCGCGTCCGATGCCACGACTGGCGCCGGTTACGATGGCCACCTTCCCTTTCAGTTCTTCAGAGGCAGCCATATCAACTCCGTGCGGCCGAACTCCCGATTACAAAACGCTGAGGTAATCACTTAGGCGGTGAGTCGGAATTTAGGGAGGGTGATCTTATCGTCCAAGACTTCAAAGACCACTTCCACGGCCATACCAATCTTGATGTTGGCTGGGTCCGGGTCGGTGATCACCAGGTTGCTGGGCATACGGGGGCCCTCTTCCAACTCGACTATCACTGGCACATAAGGAGCCTTGTCACGGAAGGGAGGAGTGGGGCCACGGTGGACAATTGAAAAGGTGTGGATGATGCCCTTGCCGCTACTCTTGATCCAGTCCGTGTCCCGGGAGAAACACTCGGGGCAGATATCTCTGGGGTAGAAATAAGAGGAGTAGCAGGCCTTACAGTGGCGCAGCCACAATTCTTCTTCCTTGCATTTTTCCCAATAGAAATCGGATTCCGGTTGCGGTTGAGGGGCCGGAATCGGCGGCGAAGACTGGTGCTGGGTCATCTACCACTCCTGTGATCCGGTACGTAATCGGCTCCGGGGCAATGCCAACAAAAGAATAGTCACAAAATCTGCAGGCGTCAAGAAAGATTTAACCTCAAGAATTCCTAGTCTGCCAGCGGTCTGGACAGAGTGTTGCGCCCTGATGGGGCCTTCGAGTAACGTTACCTGTGTAATCTGACTAGGAGAACCTGTAAGCATGCGGATCGCGGTGATGGGCGCCGGTAGCACTGGAGGGTATTTCGGAGGGATGTTGGCCCGGAGCGGCAACAAGGTTACGCTCATCGCCCGCGGCGCAAATCTGGACGCCATCAGAGCAGACGGACTTAGAGTCATTCGAGACGACGAAGAATTCACAGTCCAGTGCCAAGCCACAGATGACCCGTCTGAAATCGGCCACGTCGACCTGGCCCTGATCTGCGTCAAGACCTACCAGAGCGATGCAGCCCTTCCTCTCATGAGACCTTTGGTAGGGCGCGAAACGACTGTGTTATGCCTCCAAAATGGGGTCGACAGTTATCTCAAGGCAGCAGAAGTCCTGGGAGATCAGGCAGTTCTACCCGGCGCCGCCTTCATCGAAGCCGTGATGCTTGGGCCAGGGAAGGTCAGACAATCAGGTAATCTGGTACGGATAATCATGGGAGAGAACGACGGCGTCGAATCGCGCCGCTGCCAGGCCATCCGAGACGCATTCGTTGGGTCCGGAGTGCCTGCCGAGATCCTGCCGGATATCAGGGCCGGGCAATGGCAGAAATTCTTGTTCATCGCTACCATGGCTGGGGTCACATCCATGGCCCGCGCTCCGCTAGCCGAATTGATGCCCCAGCCCCACTGGCGGAATGTCGTTCTTGACTGCCTGGCTGAGATCGACGTCGTCGCTAGGGCCAGCGGCGTTGGTTTGCCCCCGGACATCGTCGCCAATACTGTCAGTTCCATAGAAGAGCATCTTGCTGACCTGCAAGCGTCGATGCACACCGACCTGATGGCCGGGCGGCCCCTGGAGCTTGATGCACTGAACGGCGCGGTCGTCCGGGCCGGGATAGAAGCTGGGGTCGCCACCCCGGTGAACGATGTTATTTACGCCATGTTAAAAAACCATCAACAGGGAGCTTCAGTTTGAGTGAAGCGGAAGAAACGCCGGACAGCCATGACATGGGTAAGCTCATCAGATGGCACGAAGGACTGGCCGCAGAATCAGGTCAAGGATTTCCAGTCTGTGCGCTGTTTCTGACGTCCGGTGAGGACACCCGGGCCCACGACATATTCCGGGTCTTTAGATCAGCGTTCGAGGCCCTGAACGCAGGCTTTCACGACTTGGTGATCTTCGGCCAACACGGTATGTCCACCACCTGTGCCGCTCTGATTCCGGGTCTAGGGCTGTCTGGTTTGGACACTCCGTCACTTGTCTTGATCAACGATGACGCTGACCTGGTCTTCTATAGCATCCGACTGCCGGCTGGTTCGTTGGCAGAGGGTCAGACCGAGGAAGATGGCGCAGGAGTGCCTTGGCGAGTGGCATTGACCGAGATCGAACGGTCCGCGAAAGACCGTGTTATCGCTTCGCTGGAGTTGGTGGAGGGATTGGAGAGTATGGAAATATCTGGGGAGTCTTTGGCGGAGGCAGTGGGACGAGTAAAGCTTGAAGTAGAAGCCGCCTGATCAGAGCGCGGCGGCCAAGACGGCCCAGGCGCCCCAGCCTATCAGCACTACCCCGGTGACTTTTGAAACGTTCTTTCCGGCTGGGATCACTTTTTCCACGAGAACAAAGGCAGCCAAGGCTGCGATCCACACTAGGTTCATCACTCCCAATACAAACAGCAAGGCCATGAGTATCCAGCAGCAACCGAGGCAGTATCTGCCGTGCTGCAGGCCCATGATGAATGCCCCTCGCGTCCCTTCTCGCCAGTCGGACATCAAGAAGCTCAGTGGGCTCCGGCAATGGGTCAGGCAGGCATACTTCAACTGGCTCCACTGGAAAACGCCGGCCATGATCAGCAGCCCGCCTCCCAGGTATCCGCTGGAGCTGCCACCCATCATTGAAGTGAGTAATGACGCCTGATGGAGGCCCCAATTGGCTAAGGTTGCGCCTAGGGCGAACCCGGTCCAGATCACCAGATACCCAGACAGAAACACCCCAGTGGATACGAAGGGCCGCGAATCCTGCCGCCGTTTGCGGTTTACCGTGGCGAAGATCAGCAGCATGGGGGTGGCGCTGGGGACCATCATGGCCACCATCATCACCGACCACATCACGAACATCAGTAAGAAGTCAATCTCGCTCCAGGACCGGACGTTGCCCATCGCCATGCCCATAGATGCACCCATGTCGCCATTGCTTTGGGCCAGATAGATCGTGTATCCCCAAGCGATGGCGGCAACAGCCGCCACGCCGGCGATGACGATCATCCGGTCTTTTTTGAAGAGCGATTTTATGCGGTCAGGTGTCTGTTGTTCGGGGGTTTGCATAGATTTATATACGGTCGGGGGCCGCGATATTTCGCGGCCCCCAGATCGCATGATTAACTTTAGTTCGCACGCTTGATGAGAACGGAGGCAACCGGTCTTATTGGTTGGTCCATTCCACCGGTGCGAAAATGGCACTCTGCCCGGAGTGGTCGAACTTGATCGACCCTGTGTCCACTTTCATGACCGAGGTGCAGGCGTTGTCGCCGTCATCCCAGATCAGTCCGCCCCCCGGGAAGACGATGTGGACTTCGTTCTCATGGCCGGTTACCGGGTTCAACAGAGGGGTGAACTTTGCCTCTAAAATGCCGTCGATGCTGAACCCGCTGTTGCGGCCATTGACATCCATTTTGATGGCCTTCAAATGAGGTCCGTCCAAGGAACTGAGAGTGGTGGCCAAGATTTCCCAAGGCATACCGCCCGCCTGTCCGGTCAGGATGGTTGCGATGCCGCCAACCTGTGCTTCAGAGGCCGATTCATCGATGTAGATCGCAGCGGCGCCGTCGCCTTCATGGATGGCTTTCGGCCATTTGGCGACCAAGACGACCTTCATGCCCGACAGGTTAACGTCACCAATCTTGCCTTCGTCAATCTTGATTCCGATCAGGGCTTCACAGGAGCCGTGGTCCGGAAATCCGCCGAAGTTGCAATTGCAACCTGAGTCGCAGTTGCATGTCTCTAGGAATACGCCTTTTACTTTGTAAGGTGTTTGTGTCTGTGCCAATTTTAGGTCCTCTTAAAGTCCGTATTGTTAATTTCATCAGGTCTTTTCCGGTACCCAGCCCGTAGCTGGTGACGTTTCCCTGGGCCTAGCCATCTAACCATTCATCGAGAATCTAGCATACGCGGAGCCGTTAGCTCGGGCCGTTTTTCCGGCACGCAGTCGTAGGCGGGCGAGTGGATTATATTTTATCTCTTGACCGTGAGTCCAGCGGTGCTATACTTCTCCGCGCAGGAGGTGGCCTATTGGAACCATTTGAGTTTGTATCACCTAGTAGTATCGATGAAGCCGTCAAGACCCTGGCTTCAAATGGAGACAACGCCCGGATCATGGCCGGAGGCACGGATATGCTGGTGCAGATGCGCGCCGGACGCCGGACCGCTCCCCTTGTTGTCGACATCAAAGGCATCCCGGAATTAAATGCAGTTTCTTATGACGCTTCTAAAGGTCTCACCTTAGGAGCAGCGGTACCGTGTTACCAGATTTACCAGGACGAGAAATTGTCCGCGGTCTATCCCGGACTGATGGACTCCGCCTCATTGATTGGCGGCATCCAGATTCAGGGCCGGGCTAGCATCGGCGGAAACATCTGTAACGCAGCTCCCAGCGGCGACGCGATTCCCGCTGTGATTGCATTAGGTGGAATCTGCAACGTCGCCGGTCCTAACGGGACACGTGAAATCGCAGCTGAAGACTTCTGCACCGCTCCCGGTCGCAACGCTCTTGAGAACGGAGAGATTCTGGTGTCGATCTTCCTCCCGGCGCCTCAGGCTAATTCGGGCGCCAATTACTTGCGCTTCATACCCAGAAATGAAATGGACATCGCCGTTGCCGGAGTCGGCAGCAGCGTGCTCCTGGACGCTTCGGGTCAGAACTTCGTATCCGCCCGCATCGCCTTGGCATCCGTGGCGCCCACCCCAGTGTTCGCCAAGGAAGCCGGTGACAGCCTGGCCGGCAAGGCCGTCTCTGAAGAGTCAATTCAACAGGCTTCCGAGTTGGCCCAGGCCGCAGCCAAACCCATCAGCGATATGCGCGGTACGATCCGTCAACGCACACACCTGATAGGCGTATTGACCCGCCGCACCCTCAACAACGCCGTCGAACGAGCCAGGGGAGGATAATAATGCCCGGAGTTACCCAAGTACAGACCACTTTGAACGGTGAGGTCGTCAACTTCCTGTGTGAACCTCGCCAAAGCCTTCTGGAATGCCTGCGCGACGTCCTGGGCATGACCGGAACGAAAGAAGGATGCAACGATGGCAACTGCGGCGCCTGCACCGTCATGATGGACGGCAGGATCGTAGATTCATGCTTGGTCTTAGGCGTAGAAGCCGAGGGCAAAAACATCATGACCGTCGAGGGCATGGCCTCTCCCGAGGGCCTGCATCCGCTGCAACAGTCCTTCCTGGAAAACGCCGCTCTACAGTGCGGCATCTGCACCCCTGGTTTCTTGCTGGCCTCCAAAGGCCTCTTGGACCAGGAACCCGCTGCCGACGAAGGTCGCATCCGCCACTGGCTGGCCGGCAACCTGTGCCGGTGCACCGGTTACGACAAGATCGTTCGGGCCGTATTGCAGGTTAGCAAGGCCAAATAACAGGCCTATCTCAATGGTATTCAACCGGAGCTCTCTAAATTAAACTTTGGGCTCCGGTTTTAATTTACGGGGGTATAAAAACATGACCTCGAACCAAGTACTATCGGAAGTTGAATATAGCGTCGTCGGAACGCGCCCTGTGCGCCCTGATGGTGTTGACAAGGTTACCGGCCGGGCTCGTTACGGGGACGACACGAATCTAACGGGAACGCTGCGGGCCAAAGTGCTGCGTAGCCCTCATGCCCACGCCAGGATCAAGTCCATTAACACCAGCAAAGCTGAAGCATTCCCCGGCGTACGGGCGGTCATCACAGCCAAGGATTTGCCCTTCGCATCACTGTCTAAAGACGAATTAGGCGGCGAGTACGGCGGCCTGAAATTTGCATCGGACCACATGATGGCCAGCGACAAAGTGCTGTTTAAAGGCCACCCCGTTGCTGCGGTTGCCGCAATAAACGGCCACGTGGCTGAGTCGGCGATGGCCCTGATCGAAGTCGAATACGAAATCCTTGAAGCAGTCGTCGACGTCCGCGAGGCGATGAAAGACGGCGCCCCGCTGATCCATGAGGACCTGCGGACCAATGACATGGGCGAGATTGGTGACAAACCCACCAACATCGCCACCCACATGAGCTACGCCATTGGCGATGTCGAAAAAGGCTTCGCCGAAGCAGACTTGGTGATGGAGAAGGAATACACCACCGCCACGGTCCACCAGGGCTACATCGAGCCTCATAACACCACTGCATTTTGGAACTCTGATGGCCAACTGAACCTCTGGACCAGCACCCAAGGTAGCTTCCAGGTTAGGTCCACCGTGGCCAACATCCTCCGCCTGCCAGTGTCCCAGATCAAGGTGACACCCATGGAGATCGGTGGCGGGTTCGGCGGTAAGATAACTGCCTACCTGGATGCCATCTGCGCGGTGCTCTCCAAGAAAAGCGGCACACCGGTCAAGGCGCTGATGACCCGGTCCGAGGTCTTCGAAGCCTCCGGCCCGGCCCCCGCTTCCTGGATGCGGGTCAAGATCGGAGTGAAGAACGACGGAAAGATGACGGCCGTAGAGACCGAGATGGCCATGGACGCCGGAGCCTATCCCGGTTCCCCAGTCATGCAGGCCATTGTATGTGCCTTCGCCTGTTACGACGTGGCGAACGGCAAGGTCGACGGCTACGATGTGGTCGACAACAAGCCCAAGACTGCGGCCTACCGCGCACCCGGCGCGCCCCAAGCGGCGTTCGCCGTGGAGTCGTTGGTCGACGAGATCTGTGACGCGCTGAAGATGGACCCCATCGAGTTCCGGTTGCTGAACGCAGCTAAGGAAGGGACACGGCGCATCGAGGGCCCGATAGCCAGGCGCATCGGCCTGGTGGAATGCCTCGAAGCCGCCCGCGACCATGACCATTACAAATCCAAGGTCGGCAAGGGCGAAGGCCGAGGCATTGCCGCCGGCTACTGGCCCAACCGTGGCTTCCAGTCCAGCGTGGTGATGACCGTCAACTACGACGGCGTAATCAGCCTGATTATGGGTTCGGTGGACATCGGCGGTACCAGGGCGTCAATCGCCCAGCAGACCGCTGAAACCCTGGGGATAGCCTACGAAGACGTCAAACCCACGGTTGTGGACACCGACTCCATCGGCTACACCTTTATCACTGGCGGCAGCCGTACTTGCTTCGCGACCGGTATAGCGGCCGTCAACGCGGCTGAGGACGTCAAGAGCCAGATGATCTCCCGCGCCGCCAAGATCTGGGACACCAATGAAGATGACATTGAGTATGTCGGCGGCATGGTGCAGCACAAGTCTGACGAAGAGCTGAAGTTCTCTTTCAAAGACATGGCTCGCCAGTTGGCCACCACCGGCGGCGCCATATCGGGCCGCTCCAACGTTGACCCTTCCGGTGAAGGTAACGGCCACGCGGTTCACATGGCCGACGTCGTAGTTGACGCTGATACCGGCAAGACCGATGTCACCCGCTTCACCGCTATTCAAGACGCAGGAAAGGCCGTCCACCCCAGCTATGTTGAAGGACAGATGCAGGGCGGCGCGGTCCAGGGCATCGGCTGGGCCCTCAACGAAGAGTACTTCTTCGACGACTCGGGCAAGATGATGAACCCTACATTCTTGGATTACCGCATGCCCACGACGCTGGACTTACCGATGATTGACACCGTGATCGTCGAGGTCGCCAACCCCGGTCACCCCTATGGGGTGCGCGGCGTCGGTGAGGCATCGATCTGCCCGCCCATGGCCGCCGTCGGCAACGCCGTCAGCAATGCCACCGGCAACCGCATGCGCAGCCTACCTATCACTCCGGGCAAGATTCTGGAGGCTGGCTGGGAGAACGGCAAGAGCTAACCTAGCCTAAAACCAAGCACACTGAAACCATCCTTCCGGGCAACAAGCCGGGAAGGATGGTTTTTGTTGCTTTGCTGAGATAGGACGAAAATCCCCTTCTGTCCTCCTTTACGAAGGGGGAAATAACCCCCCCTTTCAAAAAGGGGGTGTTGGGGGGCGACGCTCTCCTTTCAATCTGACCCCGCCTGGGGTTGACAACCACTTCTCCATATCAGAACCTGAATATGAATGTCCCGATACCTTTGTGTTACTCAGATGCTTGGAAAAGGAGACCGGAAATTGTCCACGATATTCATCCCAACCATGCTCCAATCCCTGGCCTCAGGCACGAAACAGGTCGAAATGGAAGCACGAAACATCCGACAGGTGATCGAACTCCTGGAAGAGATGTTCCCCGGGATCAAAGAACGTCTTGTGGAGGACGGGGAGATTCGTCCCAACTTGGCGATCGCCATCGACGGCGATGTTGCGATCATGGGCATGCTGGAGAAAGTGGGCGAGAACAGCGAAGTCCATTTTGTCCCCGCTATTGGCGGTGGCATTTAGTCGAATTTTTATTGACTGTCCAGAATACGGGCACTTACAATTAGTAACTGCGCTTCTTGCCCACCAGGGGCAAATAGGGCCCTATTGGACCAAAGGATCTTATCAACTGATATGAATTACGACTCGCGGGTTGAGAACCCGGTTTCTGCTGGAGGCGTTGTCTACCAGATGAACAGCGGCCGCCTGGAAACCGTGCTCTGCGGTCGCAGTCAACCGGTTCGTTGGAGTCTGGCCAAGGGCACGCCCGACGCCGGTGAAACACTGGAGCAGACCGCCCTCCGAGAAGTCCGTGAAGAAACCGGACTGGAAGTGGAGATCGACGGTTCATTGGGTAGTATCGATTATTGGTTCGCCGACCGGGGGAAGGACGTGCGCTATCATAAGACGGTGCATTTCTATCTGATGGTGCCCGTGGGCGGGGCCACGGATCAGCACGACCCGGAATTCGACCTGGTCCAGTGGTTCGACGCTAAAGAAGCCCTACAAACCCTGGCCTACGCCAATGAAGTGAATGTGCTACAACGAGCTTTGGATATGATTGAAGAGCGCGACGGCGCCAACTCGGCAGAGAGGACCTGATCGAATGACCGACTCTGGGGCATCTTTGTTACAAGGAGCTAGGATCATTCTGCGCGACAAACAGGCCGACGACGCCGAGAACGATTACCGTTGGCGTAGCGATCCGGAGCTGGCGCGTTTGGATGCGGCTATCCCGCTGACAATGTCTTTTGAACGCTACTTGAAGCTGTTCGAGGACCAGATGAAGTACCCCACGCCCGGATCACATCATTATTCCATCGAAACGGTGGAAGGCGCGTTCATCGGCAACTGCATGTACTACGACCTGGACACGGTCAACCGGGAAGCCGAACTGGGTATTGTGATCGGCGACCGCGATTACTGGAGTGACGGCTACGGTTATGATGCGGTGACAACCCTGCTGGACCACATGTTCACCACTCGTGAACTAAAACGGGTCTATCTGCACACGTTGGAATGGAACGGCCGGGCCCAGGCGAGCTTCTCCAAGAGCGGGTTCAACCCCGTGAAGCCTGTTCGCAGAATGGCCCACGACTTCCTGCTGATGGACGTGCTACGGGACGATTGGTTCTCCACACGTGATGAGCGCCTGGCCGCTCGTTTCAGAGAAAAGGGCAATTCGGGTGAGGAGACTTCTCCATCCAGCCAAACAACCGCCGACTAAGCTATCGCTGATTAACCTAAAGCCAATTAAGCTACGACGGTAACAGCCTCAGCAAGGCTTACGGCTCCGGTGTAGAGCGCTCTCCCCACGATTACTCCCTCAACCCCTGTTGGCACCAGCCCTATGATGTCTTTAACCGATGACACGCCACCGGAAGCCTGGATAGCCAGAGCCGTCTCGCCGGCCAGTTTGGCGTTGGTTGCCAGGTCGGGTCCAGTTAGGGCGCCGTCCCGGGCGATATCGGTGTAGAGCAGCCTCACAACGCCGATCTCAGCCATTTGCTGGGCCAGGTCTATTACCTTGACCGAGCTGGTCTCTTTCCATCCTTGCAGGGCCACCAAGCCGTCTTTGGCGTCCACCGACACAACCACCCTTTGCGCGCCATGCTTCCGGCAGACTTCTCGGACCATTTCCGGGTCGCGGATCGCGGCAGTCCCGATCACCACACGGTCGACTCCTGCAGCCAGCCAGGCATCAGCAGACTCCATGTCTCGGATGCCGCCGCCCACCTGGACGGGGATACTCAGAGCGCTGACGATGCCGGTTATGATCTCCAGATGGACAGGTTTTCCCTGGACCGCTCCGTCCAGATCAACCAAGTGCAGCCGGTGACCACCCTGTTCTTGCCACGACAAGGCCATCGCCAGGGGGTCGTCGGAGAACACAGTCTCTTGGGCAAAGTCGCCCTGAAAGAGACGCACACAGCGTCCGTCTTTAAGGTCAATTGCCGGGATAACTTCCATTAAAGGTCCTATCGTAGGTGGGACTTAGCCAGCTAAGGAAATAAAATTCTTGTAGAGGCGCAGGCCGGCCGGGCCGCTCTTTTCCGGGTGGAACTGGGTGGCGACCAGGTTGCCGTTGGCGTAGATGCTGCAGAATGAGATGCCGTATTCGGTGGTGCCGCTGACACCTTTTTGGTCGGTTGGCGCGGCGTAATAGCTATGTACGAAATAGAAATAGCTGTCCTGTGGGATACCGGCCAGCAGCGGGTGTTCGTTCTTGAACCTGACGCTATTCCAGCCCATGTGCGGCACTTTCAGTCCCGGTGGCAGCAGCTTGGCGTTGCCTGCAACCACACCCAGGCAGGGCGCGTCGCCTTCTTCAGTTCGGCCCATCAAAAGCTGCAGGCCAAGGCAAACGCCAAGGAAAGGTTTGCCGGATGAGATGTATTCCCGGATGGGCTCGACGAGGCCTCGTTGGTTCAAGGCGTCCATGGCGGCCGGCCCGGAACCCACTCCGGGTAGAACCACGGCGTCGGCGTCGTCGAACTCTGCCGGATCACCGCTGACCAATGGGGTCACACCTTGTGACTCCAGCGCGCGTGACACGCTGCGCAGGTTTCCCGAATCGTAATCAATAACCACCAATTTCATCTGTTTCGCTTCTTTAGTCGAGCCCGCTATATTTATCCTGCACAAAACCCGCTCATGGTGAGCTCCGACCGAGGTCGGAAGTCTCGATAAAGTCGGGCCTGTCGAACCACCGCTTGGCCTTAGTCATGACCTCTGAGTCGAAGATGACTAAGGCGCATCCTTCGACAGGCTCAGGACTAGCGGATGTGGAGTCCAGGGAGCGCTTAAGTAGCTCGTTCGATGGGGATTTCCCGGTCTTCGTAGCGGGCCAAGACGAACAGCAGGTCTCCCAGCCGGTTGAGGTACGTCATGATCAGATTGTTGGTCAGCAAGTCCTGCTCGGCCATGGCCACTACGCGGCGCTCAGCCGTACGGATCACGCAACGTGCCAGGTCGATGGCAGCGGACGCCTGGGAGCCACCCGGTAGGATGAACACCTTGGGCATCTCGAACTCCTCTTCCAAGGAGTCGATAGCAGTTTCCAGTGATTCCACCATCTCTTCGGTGACTGGCTTGAAATGCTGTTGGAAGAGTTCGTATTTGCCAGGGTCGGTTGCCAGCTCGGCGGCAATGGTGAATAGCTCTCTCTGTAGCTCACGGAGTAGGTCGTTCACCTTCGGGTCGCTGGTAAAGGCACGGGCCATGCCCATAACAGATACGGCTTCATCGGTTATGCCGTAGGCCTCGGTATTGGGGCTGTTTTTGGACACCCGGCCGCCGTAGAGCAGACTGGTCTCACCAGAATCGCCAAACTTCGTATATACCCTTTTTCTGTAGTTATCAGATGTATCAGATGTGGAAGAAGACACGCGCGGCACCTTCGGAATAACGGATTAGTGGGGTTGCCCAAGGCAAGATATCAGGTGTGACGCGGCCTGATCTGCCATCCTGAGGGCAGTTCAGATTGTAGCATAGGGGCTTGGTGAGGGCTATACTAACCAACACTCCACGAGAGGTGCGATGTTATGCCGCCGGAAGTCCGGGTTATCGGTATCGAGGGCATGCCTGAGTTCAAGGACGGCGACGATCTGGCTGGACCGATGATGGACGCCGCCCAGGCCCAGGGTACGCCACTGGAAGATGGGGACATCCTGATTGTCACTCAGAAGATCGTATCCAAGGTTGAAGGCAAGGTCGTCAAAATTAGCGACGTTGACGCCTCGCCATTGGCTGTATCGATTACTGAGGGACACCGGCGAGACCCCTGCCACACCGAGTGGGTGCTCCGGGAGTCCAAACGCATAGTGCGGATGGACCGGGGGGTAATAATCTCCGAGACCAAGCACGGTTTCTACTGTGCCAACGCAGGAATAGACGCCTCGAATATCCCGGGGAATGACACATTGGCGCTGCTGCCAGACGACTCTGACGCATCGGCGCGGGGCATCCGGCAGGCGGTTAAAGACCGTCTCGGTATAACGGTCGCGGTGATCGTCTCCGACACTTTCGGCCGTCCCTGGCGCAACGCCGCCGCCGACGTAGCGATCGGGGTCGCCGGCATCGACCCGATCCACAGCTACGTGGGTCAGATGGACAGCTTCGGCCATGAGATGTTCACCACGGAGATCGCCGTTGTTGACGAACTGGCCGCAGCGGGAGAATTGGTCAGCGGGAAGGTCGACGGCGTCCCCGTGAGTATCATCCGCGGCTACCCCTACGTGCCCATGGAAGACGCCAGTATCGAGCGCATCCTACGGGGTTCGGAAAAAGACCTGTTCCGTTAGCCTTAGAAGGCTAGAGGCTGCATCAGGAAAACCACCAGAGCAGGGGATATTTTCTATGGCCCGAGTGCGAGGGATAGCCGAACAAGAGGCGACCCCAGAAGTAAATGAACTGTTCCACCAGCAGAGGGACCTGTTCGACGACGTGCTGAACACCACTCCGGTGATTGCCCTGCGGCCTACATCATGGCCGGATTCACGGCCCTAGCCGCCGGCATCGACGCTTCCGGCCTTATCGAAGAACCTCTGAAGTACCTGGTATACACCAAGACGCCTTGAATCAATGGCTGCCCTTTTTGAATCTATATCAATGCGTCGCGTGCGGCGCAGGAGAATGGCTCAGCGGAGAAATCAGGCCACTTGGATTCCTACAAAGACAATGACTTCTTCAGTTCGCGTGAGAAGCTGGCCTTGGAACTTGCCGAACGCATGACCTACACAGGAGAGCGTGTGACCGACCGGTTCTTCAAGAAACTCCAAAAAGGATTCACCGATGCGGAATTGGTTGAACTCTCAGCGATCATCGCCTACGAGAACTTTCGGAGTAAATTCAACTCGGTGTTCGGCATCGAAGCCAATGGTCTATGCCATCTGCCGGTGGTGCAGTCGATGGCAGCGGCAGCCACCGATAAGTTCTAGAAGTCTTCTGACAAGTTTTCGGGGGAGCGGACCGGCAAATCGGTGTCGTCAACGAATAACGGCAGTTGCTGGACGTACGGCTCTTCAATCTCTGCATCATCTCCGAAGTTGGCCATGCCCACTCCCACCAGGCGGAAGGTCCGGCCCTGCTCCAGTTCAGCCGCCAACAACGCCCAGGCCGCCTCTTTGATCGGTTCTTCGTCGCTGGTGTGGTAGGGCAGAGTGAACTGACGGGTGAATGTGGTGAAGTCGGCTAGGCGGAGCTTCAGCTTAACCGTGCGGCCCTTGAGACCTTTTCGTTCCAGCGAGTCGGCCACTCCGACCGCCTTGCGCTCCACAACATCTCTAAGCTCAGCTTGATCGCCCACGTCGTTGGTGAAGGTGCTCTCGGACGAGATCGACTTGGTGGCGCTCTCTGTGTGGACCGCCTCATCGTCTTGGCCCAAGGCCTGGGCGCGGACGCTCATTGCCCGTTTGCCGAACATCTTGGCATGCCATTCCAGTGGCTGCTCTGCCAGTTGGCCGATGGTCTCGATGCCTTCACGGTGTAGCCGTTCGGCGGTCTTGGGACCGATCCCCCAGAGTTTGTTGGCTGCCAGGGGCGCCAAGAATTCGGCTTCCTCGCCCGGCTGGACCACCACCAATCCATCGGGTTTGTCCAGGTCCGAACCGATCTTGGCGACTGTCTTGCAGGTGCCGACGCCCACGGAAACGATCAGCCCGGTCTCTTCGACGACACGGCGTTTCAAGTCCAGGGCCACGGCCAGAGGCTTCTCGCCAGCATCGACCACCGCCGTGATGTCTAGGTAGGCTTCGTCCAACGAGAGAGGTTCCACAAGGGGAGTGAGGTCCCGGAATATGCCCATGACCTCGCCTGACTTTTCGTGGTACCGGGTGAATCTCGGTGAGACTATGATCCCCTGCGGACACCGGTGGACTGCCGTCTTCATGGGCATGGCGGAATGAACGCCAAAGACCCGCGCCTCGTAGGACGCAGTCGCAACCACGCCTCGGTTCTCGGGCCGGCCGCCCACCAGTACGGGCTTCCCGACCAGTTCCGGGTTGTCCAACTGCTCAACGGCAGCGTAGAAGGCGTCCAGGTCGGCATGGATGATGTGCCGCAATGCGAAGACCTCGTGAGGCAGGTATTCGTGTTTCGAATATCTTATTTTACTGCGAATAGTGCTGGTGGTCAGCCAAAGGCTTTCAGGCAATCTCCAGAGATTATGCCTGGGCGTCTCTGGATGGCTAAAGATTGACAGGCCGGTGACATGAGTATATATACGAACGGCTATTCACTGTTAAAAACGAATGACCGTTTTGGTAGGTGACAGATGCCAAAGGTAAGCGAAGCTCACATAGAGGCCCGCCGCCAGCAGATCTTGGAGGCGGCGAACGTCTGTTTCTCAAGGCAGGGGTTTCACCAGACCAGCGTCCAGGAAATCTGCCGAGAGGCGGAGTTAAGTCCGGGTGCCATCTACAGGTATTTCCCCAGCAAGGAACACATCATCGCCGCGACTTGTCTGGACTGTCAGCAGGGCATCATCGCCCTGATCGAGATGGCTAGGTCTCAGGGAGGCTCCCCATTGCAGACTTTGAGCTTCATCGTCAGCCACGGTCTGGAGATGCTCAGCGGGGAGTCTTTCGTTGAAGTCAGCATGATGAACGTGCAGGTCTGGTCTGAAGCCATGCGAAGCGCCGAGATCAGAGACGCTCTTTTGACGGCGTCGATCGGAAACCTGGGCCAGGTGTTCTCTGAACTTTTCCTAGAAGCCCAAGAACAAGGTCAAGTTGACCGCAGACTAGACTCTAAGGCTCTGGCCGTCACACTGATGGGGACGTTTCATGGTCTGGTATTGCACAAATCATTGGACTCAACGATAGACATCAGTGCTTGCGGCGAAGCCATGCGCGCTATGTACCAAGGTCTATTTTTGGAAACAGCGGACGCCGCGTAAAAATCCCGTCCGTTTAAATTTGATGACAAATATCTGGAGGAACCGGAACAATAGCATTGAATTTTTCGACGGAAAATCTGGCTAGGGCTAGCGCAACTCATCCTTGGCGGATGATTGGAATATGGGTGGTGGTACTGTCAGCCTGTGTGTTTTTCATTGCGTCGTTTCTAGAGGACGGTTTAACGAATAAATTTGTTTTCACCAACGACTCTGAAGTCAAAATGGGGACCGACCTCCTAGAGGATGAGATTCGCGGCCCCACGGGGACCAACGAGGTCGTGGTGATCGAATCAACGAAATACACGGTCGACGACCCGGAGTACCGTGAAGTGGTTGAAACCCTTACGGCCAATATATTGGCGCTTGGCCCTGAGATAATCCGCCCGGAGACGGTGGGTAATTTCTATAGCCTGAACCAGCCATTCCTGGTCTCCGAAGACCGTGAGGCCACTCTCATCGCCCTCGTGATGGCTGGTGACTTCGACCAGAACTCCGATAACATCGAAGCCGTGGTGGACGTTGTCCATGAGTCTGCGGCAGCGGAAAAAGACGATTTCACCATTAAAATTACCGGACAGGCGACCATCGGCCTGGACAACCGGGAGCTGAGTCAAGAGGACCTAGAGAAGGGTGAAATGCTAGGAGTCCCCATCGCCT